>Ga0315272_10000043_pt1 | contig 47923 bp, 36 predicted proteins | sample C3_middle_MG_FD_203918 | JGI IMG/M metagenome (GOLD analysis project Ga0315272, IMG submission 203918) | Sediment microbial communities from Yellowstone Lake, YNP, Wyoming, USA - C3_middle | ecosystem: Environmental > Aquatic > Freshwater > Lake > Sediment | place: USA: Wyoming | collected...
ATCAATTCCTCCGCTGGTTCCTACTACACCGCCAAGACGTTTCAGATCATGAAATACATCATTTTGAAGTTTCTTGATTATTTTATTAGTAACCGCTTCAACATCGTCTAAAAGAATAATATCTCTAGTAAAAGGTTTTTTTGTGCTCATAGTCATTTAATTCTATAGTTATGAAACAATTTTATTGCGCTAATGTAATTTAAGTCAGATGTTTAGAATCTGGCTTTTCGTTTTGAGTTTTACGTGAATTATACGTTTTGTTCACTAAAAAGTTGTTCTTTTTTATCAAAAAGTTTCTAAACCTGAAAATAGAGCTGGTTCTAAAACTCGCTGACTACTTTATGATTGATCAGGCCTAAAGTCCGGAATTCCTCATTTCTATCCTCAATGAACTGAGAATAAAGTAAATGAGTGGAGATTACAGAACTAAGTACCATATTATCAATCTCAGAAGAGATTCCTGATTTTTCCATCCTTGATATAAGTGATCCAATCGAATTATAATCAAATACATTGGCCTTATTGAAGGAACTTTCAGCGAGCATCTCTTTAACATATCCAGCTGAATCTTTTGAAAGAAAAACGCTCTTTATAGGTGCCCTGTATGCCTGTTTAGGCCTTTTTAATATTTTCTCAGGGATCCTGTTTTTCAATACTTTCTTCAGAAGATATTTTTCATTTAGCCCGTTCAGTTTAAAATCGGGAGGCAATGAAGCACAGAACTCAATAACACGGTAGTCGAGAAATGGATATCTGCCCTCAATTGAGTTCGCCATACCCATCCTGTCTCCCTGTGAGGAAAGAAGATATCCCGACATGAAAACTGTTGTTTCGAGCCATTGTGATTTCGCCAGTTGGTCCCATGAATCAAAGTCGGCAGGCAGTCTTTTTTCCAGCTCATCTAATACTGAATAGCCATTAAGCGACTGTTTGGCACTCTCAGAAAAATGTTTCTTGATATGATTTGAATTGTTCCATCTGAGAAGATGCGAATAGAACGGATTATTTATGTCTTCCAGTTTAAATCCATAAAAGGCCTTAAGCATATTAGGACTAAGATCCTTCATCTGGCTCAGATAAGGATATAACTTTTTCAGAAGGAGAGGCCTGATTTTGGAATTGGGCTGTGAAGCCCAGAACCTTTTAATTTTTGCTTCCTTGAAAATATCGTATCCTGCGAGAATCTCATCTGATCCCTCGCCGGTTACTACGACCTTTATGTTGTTCTTTCTTACCAGTTCTGACAGAAGGAGCATAGGAGCAGGCGCTGTCCGAAGGATAGGTGTTTCAGAATGCCAGATGACTTTTGGAAACGAATCAGCGATATCCTTTGAAGTACAAATCATCGACTTATGGGTTGTGTCAAAGTACTTCGCAGCTTCATTCTGGTATTCACTCTCATCAAAATCCTTCTCAGCAAAACCAATGGAAAATGTATTGAGAATCCCGGGTTCTATGTTTTTTATATAAGCTACAGTAGCGCTTGAGTCAATTCCCCCGCTGAGATATGCAGCAACTTCGACATCGGCTCTGAGCCTGATTCGTACAGCATCGGAAAATAGTTCATGAAATTTGTCGATTGAATCATGCAGAGAGAGTTTTGAATGCTGCCTGAAGCTCAGCTCCCAGAATCGTTCTATAGATAAACCATTGCGGTTGAAGAGAGCACAATGTCCGGGAGGCAATTCAAAAATGCCCTTGAATACTGTATTCGGACTGATTGAAGTCCAATAGGTATAAACCTGGGATAAACTCTCAAAATCAAACTCTCTGGAAATTCTTTTCTGCTGAAAGATTGCTTTGATCTCAGATGCAAATGAGAAGACTCCATCCTGCAGGCTATAGAAGAAAGGTCGTATTCCGACCCTGTCTCTGGCAACAAAAACTTCCTCTTTCTGCTTGTCCCAAATGGCAAAAGAAAATTGTCCGTTAAGCATGTTAAGACACTTCTTCCCATATACGGCGTATAGCTGTACTAAGACTTCAGTATCTGATTTTGTCTGAAATTTTATTCCTTTTTTCTCAAGGTCATCACGGAGCTCCTTGTAGTTAAAGATCTCGCCATTAAATACAATCCAAAACCTGCCCGAAATATCAGACAAAGGCTGTTGTCCACCTCCGATATCTATTATGCTTAACCGCACATTGCCGAGAGCAGCTATCGGTGAGAGGTAAACTCCGCTCTCATCAGGACCACGATAGCTGATGGAACTAAGCATAGATTCTACATTGCTACGACTGTTTTCTTTACAGCTATAGTCAATGATTCCGCCGATTCCACACATAACCGATTACTGATTTTTCCTGGTTACAAACTCGCTTATTGCAGTTATTGATTCAAAGTTTTCTTCCAAAAGGTCTGTATCGTTAGTTTTAATTCCGAATTCTTCTTCAAGAAAAGAGATCAACACCATAAAACCCATCGAATCAAAATATCCCTCTTTAAATATAAGTGAATCATCTTTGATTTTTTCTTTATCAGCATATACTGCCTGCAGAACATAATTTCTTACTTTTTCTTTTATTACTGACGGATCCTGTTTCATAAAAATTGTTTATTAGGATTATTCAAAAATTAAATTGTTAATCAAGCTTTATTGTAATAACCGTTATAACGACCATATCTGCTTTCTTTTATATTAAGGTCATTATAAACAACATCATAATTCTCTACTTTGTTTGTTTTAAACAGATCTATTACATCATTCAATACATCTTTCCGGGTGTAGTTATTCCTGCAAACAAGGAGATTGATATTGGCATATTTGAACATAAGTGCTGCGTCTGCAATCAGACCTGAAGGAGTTGTGTCGATTATTATATACTCATAATTTTTCTTCAGATAGCTTATAAGTTCATCCAGTGCACCTGATTCTATCAGTTCTGAAGAATTAGGGAGAACTGGCCCGGCAGGTATGAATGACAGGTTCTTTATAAATGTGCTTCTGATAATATCTTCCCTCGATACATGATCAATCATATAATTAGAGAGTCCCGAACTGTTCTCTTCCTTGAATTTCTCATGAAGAGTAGGCCTTCTCAGATCACAGTCGAGTATTATCGTCTTATATCCGACCGACGCGATTGAACTGGCCAGGTTAAAGGAGACGAAACTTTTTCCGTCCTGTGGCTGCGATGAAGTGATCAACACAACTTTTACAGGCTCCGTTTTAAATCGAAGGAAGAGACTGCTTCGCAGGTTCCTGAACGATTCGGCAATTGCTGAACCTGGTGAATCATATACAACAGCCTCGCTCTGCGACGAATTACTGTATATTATACTTAGTACAGGTTTTCCTGTAAGATGTTCTATATCGCGAACAGCTGTAATCTTTTCATTAAAGAAATTCTTCAGAATCAGAAAGGCAGTAGGAATCATTAACCCCATGAAAAATGCTACAAAAAGATTAAGCTTTTTCTTTGGAGAAAGAACAGTTGTCGATGTTTCGCGTGCTGGTTCAAGAATTTCATAGTCAGGTATATTTGATGCCCTGGTTATATCAGCTTCTGACCTTTTCTGAAGGAGAAATGTTGAGATGGCATCATTGACATTGAATTTCCTCTGCATGCTTACCATATTCAACTCAGTCCTTGGCAGTTTTGAAATCGCCCTTGAAAGTTTTTCCGCCCTGTAATTCAGCTCATTCTGGGTAAGGTTAAGGGTGTTGAGACTGTTTCTTACGTTTTCAATAATTGTCTGCACCTGCAATTTAATCTTGCTTTCAATCTGTCCGAGGAAAAGGTTTTTCTCTGCATTGTTGCTGAGAATGCTTGAACGCTGTGCGTTAAGATTCAGCAGATCGAGTACAAGAGTATTCATGATAGGATCCACAACATTGGCGGATGAGGGAGGAGCAAGCCCAGCTACATCCTTATTCTTGTCTAAATAATCGAGAATGTAATTGTAATACCTTTCCTGAACCTGTAGAGTGGATCTGTCGGCTTCTATCTTAGTCATCTCCTGCAAAGCCTGTTGTCCCTGATAACTAAGGTCTGTGACCTGGTTCTCCGACCTGTAATCCTTTAGCCTGGATTCTGATTTGGAAAGTGAGTCAGAAATAGTTGAGATCTGGGAATCAATAAATGCCACAGTGTTCGATGCAATTTTATTTTTCTTTAAAAGATCTGCCTCAAGATAATTCTGGAGATATTTATTCAGAAAATCAATTGTCAACCCGACATTTTCACCGTAAAATGTTACCCTGATAAGGGATGACTTAAGGCTCACTGCTTCAACTTTTAGCCTTTTAAGGTAATCGTTGGCAAGAAGGTCCTGATGATAAAATACAAAATACTGCTGGCTTTCATCCTTTACATAAGGATCATAATTATCCCTGTTAAGTGAAACAGAAAATTTATAATATGGATTTTTGATAGTTTCATTAAACTTGCAGATAGTGTCTATTTTGATGGCATTATGAGAACTGACTGCGTTATTGTCAACATAATTATAAAGTGTAACATCATCGCCTGTTGATCTGATTCTGTATGACTTGCCATCCAGTATTTTTATGTTGATTCTTATGTTTATAGGCTGAATATGGGATTTGTCAATATTCACGGTATAAGCCGAACCATTGTAGATCTGTGTTGATTTCTTGAAAATTATTTTCTTCTCGCTAAAATAACCAACTTCAAGATTGAGTGCTTTAATAGTTTCAGAAACAAGGTTGAACGAGTTAAGGCTGTTAATATCGTTTTCCAGGTTTCTGATCTGTGAAAAGTCACCCATTCCGCTGAACATGTTGTTTGATCCGAGCAATGACGGACGCTTATCCTCAAGCGGACCGATGGTCGAAGTTACACTGTAAACAGTATGTGAAAACTTATTCATACCAAAAGCTATAACCAGACATATTATCAGGCATGCCAGATAATAGTACTTAAATGCTACGGCTTTAGTGAGGAATTCTTTAATAATAAAAGCTTCGGAGGATTCTTTTTGATTTGACATCTATACTAAATATTTTAAAATTTTACATTGGTGAAGAGTAGAACCGCTATCAGCGTGGTGACTGAGCTTAGAATAGTGGTATATGTTATATTCTGATAACTTGAGGAGAGCGCTTTAAGAGGCTCTACAATAATTACATCATTCGGAAGAATATAATAAAAGTCCTTGCCGGCAATCTTTGAATCAGAGAGATCGAGTTTATAATGCATTACTTTTTTGCCTTCATTTCTGATCAGAATGACCTTTTTCCTGTCGCCATACTGGGTAAGACCGCCGCCCAGACCTAATGCTTCATATATATTAAGCTTATCCTGGATGAAATTGAAGACACCCTGCTGCCTTACTTCACCCATCACAGTAACCTGGTTGTCAATATATTTTACTGTCACTGAAGTGTTAGGAACATAGTCGCTTAACGCCTTCTGGATCTTCTCGGCAGCCTTGGCTGTCGTAAGTGAGATTACGTTGACATTACCTACGAACGGAAAATTAACATTTCCCGTTTCATCAACCAGGTAACCAAGAACTCCGTTAGAGGCGCCACTCCTCATTTCTTCTGTAGTGTTAAACATCTGATTGGTCTTATCGTCGATACTGATCACTTTGATATAAAGCTTATCAAATGGCATAATCAGTTTTTGTGTCCTTGGATTGACACTAGGTTCTTCAATCTCTTTCAGATCGTTGAAGTAACTTAATTGTTTCAGGGGAACACATGAGGTGGTAAAAATAAGAGTTGCAATAACTGCTAACTTGTAAAAACTAAGTCCTGACTTTTTTAACATAAATGCTGTATTAATAACATTACAAACCTGTTCTCTGAAAAACAGTCTTTATTGTTTTCAGTAAAATTATAAAATCTAATCGAAGCGACCAATTGTCGATGTACGCTAAATCAAGTTCCATCCATTTTTCGAACTTAATATTGTTCCTGTCGGGTTTGATCTGCCAGAAACATGAAAGTCCTGGTTTTACCGAAAGCCGGCGAAGCTGCCATCTTTTATACTGAAGTGTTTCAGTTGGAAGTGGCGGACGCGGACCAATCAGCGACATCTCACCTTTAAGTATGTTGAAAAGCTGCGGCAATTCATCAAGACCGGTTGTTCTCAGGAATTTGCCAATTTTGGTGACTCTCGGGTCATCCTTAATCTTAAATACCGGTCCATCCATTTCATTCTCACCTTCAAGCTCCTTTTTGAGTTTCTCTGCATTGACAACCATTGTACGGAACTTATACAGGTTGAAATGACGTCCCCTTAAACCAACTCTGGCCTGCTTAAACACAATAGGTCCTTTAGACGTAACTTTTATCAGAACCGAAATGGCAATCAAAACAGGGGAGAGGCATACTATCATCAGGAATGAAATGCTCAGATCCATTATTTTTTTGATAGCCAGTGCAAAGGAATTATATGGTATATTTATGAATGTAAGGAATTTCTGATTCCCGATAACTGTTTTTATTGCATTTGTCAGTTTGTTGTTCTGATCGGTATAGTTAAGGCTGAATACAACCCCCAGTTCTTCACATGACCTTACAGTATTTCTTACCTCTGACGGGATTACCTTGGTCTTGAAATACAACACTTCATCGATAATATCGACTTCCATAAGATCGTTGAGTACGGTCAGATATTCTTCAGGAAGAAGGATTATCGCTTTCTCATACTTTTCCTTTATCTTTTCCGATCCTGTAAATATTGCTATTATACGGTAACCCCATTCCTTATTAAGTATCAGGCTTTCAATGAATGGAATCGATGAATCATCTGCTATAAGAACCACATTAATGTAGTTATATCCTTTCGCCCTGTAAATCTTGAATACCTTGTACTCAAGCGATCGTGCAATGAACAGAAATAGAAGTCCGAAAATTGAAAACTCAATTAAGAAAAGCCTTGAGATCTCATATAATTTGAAAACAAAATAAAATATCAGTAAGAGTGTAACGATCAGTATAGTAGATTGAAAATACTGAAAGAACAATACCCTGTATCGTTTAGTCCTTGGTATTTCTGCTACCTGGATCAGATACAAAATGACCAGCCAAACAGGAAGAACCAGGATGAATAGCTTGAGGGCCCTGCTCTGAAGGAAAAAGAAAGGTTCCTGCAGGTGATAATTAAGATAGAAAGCACACTGAAATGCTACCGCGATTGCTACGATGTCAATTATACCTAGTGCAATGCTTAAAAGCTTCCACTTTTTAAGAAACGGAATCAGCTTGTGACGATCGAGGTAACTAATAAAATCCATTATCAGGAAAACTTTATTTAAAATTATTTCTGATTAAACAATATTAAAACATGAAATGTTAATGGAATTGTTATCAATTTTCAGCACTTCTGAGACTTTGTGCGCAGAAATATGTCAATCCGTCTATCTCTGTCATATCAGTTACTTTGAATCCATTCTCATGCAACAGAAGTGAAACACTTCTTTCTGACATATATTTATTTGTTTTTGAATCAATCATATTATATAACTTATTTAAAAGTGGACTGCTGGAAGCTATCCCGTTTTCAATATCATTAGAATTTCTTTTATAATAAAAGTCAGAAGGGCTGGTACTTAACATGAATCCACTCTGTTTCTTATTATTGACAAAACAACCGATAAAATTGCAGCTCGGCGGCAATATATAATACATGGTATGAAGGAAATCCTTGAGCTGCTTAACCTGGTTGAGCTCTTTCAGATTGATAACTGTTTTGACATTCGTCATTTCCTCAGCATCATAATAGTAATGGTGTGAGGAAGAAAGGACTATCTGATTCAAATCGTTATCCAGATGTAGCTTATCGATGTACTTTACAAAGTTCTCTGAGTCTTGAGCGGAAAGCATTTTTTGGGAAGAGCTGGCTCTGCCTTTTTCCGCTGATGTACCTCCCAAATTACCCAGAGTATTAATCCTTTGATTATTAATTACATCAGAATTGTCAACTGTGATACTATTTCTCATTAAAATCGTCATTAACTTCAGAAAATAAAATTAGACATTCATACAACTCCTGTCAATAGCTGAGCCCCTTCCTCCGGGATTTTCCGTTATTTTGGAATTTTATTTAATCAATTAAAAAGATAACTTCGTCAATGAAATATAACTGTTAGCAGTGATAAAAATGATTTTGGTCAAAACAGGGTGAAATTTATAAGCAAAATCGGGTCTGCCAGTAACAGGAGTCGTCTTAGACGATGTAACAATCAGATAAACAGAGTTTTAAATGCCTGAATTGTTGTGATTTCCGGCAAATTTTCCTAATCAACTTTTTGACCAATGATAGTAAAATTTGGATGAAAATTAGTATTATTTGTCCATTATACCTGTTTTTTGCTGAATTCAAAGGCCTTCAAAGGCTTAATGACGGAATATTTTGTCGTGTTTCAGCAGTTGTGTTAAATAATGTTAAGGCCCCGGGATTCATGAATCAGTTCACTGGTTCAAACTCAGTACATCTGAATATAGTGATTGTTAAAATCAGAATCAATAATGGCGATAACAAGAATTATATTTATAAAGCGCTGTTATTTATTGATGACTGGTATTCACATTTTGATTAAGATTTCACAAGATGTAAAAGTAAGTTCTAAATTTGATTCGTGCGGATTGGCATTATTTTATACCATTTACCGGGCGTCTTAAAAACAGCTATAATGAAAGAATTTCATAATTTAATAATAGAAGGGACCACAAAAACTCCACAAATTGAGATGAATGCATTTACAGGTGATTTTATTTTCTCAGGAAGATCAATCCCTGAAAATGCAGCGAAAGTTTATGAGCCTATACTTAACTGGGTTACTGAATATATTCTTCACGCACGTCCGACAACTAATCTCCGGCTTAATCTCGATTATTTCAATACCTCTTCCTCACTATGGCTGGCAAAAATATTCAAAGTGCTTGTGAAAATTAATGATCCCGATTATGTTCTTATTTTTCACCTGTATCTGCCAGTAGATGAGTTTGATGAGATGAAGGAGTTTGATGATATCAAAGAAGCATTTTTCCCCATCGCTGATGTCCTGCAATATGCAATACCAAGTGTAGGGATTAAGCTTTACGGGACAAACGAAGAGGATAAAATTATCAAGGATAAACTGGTATTTGTCTGATAACCGTCCCTGTTTTTAAATCCAAAATATTTTTAATCAGAATATTACTTGAACAGGCTCTTGTCAAGTGATCGTTCGTTGTTTTTAAATGCAGCCACGAATACCTGAGGGTATCCTGCCTGTCTGCACAGATTTTGCAATGATACAGCAGGTGAAAGTGAGTTGAATTCACCAATTGTATATCGAACAGCTCCCAGGTACATATACTCGTATATTCTGTAGCTCTTCCCGTTAATTACCACCTCTCCTCTCTTAATCTGGCTTGCATTTAGAAGAATCTGAACTCTGTAAGTAACAATCTCTTTTGATCCTGTCTGCTCTGGAACATTTACTGGTTTTGCAACATCCTTTTTTTCGGGAGGATTAACAGTTTTTTCAGGTGTGACTGGTTTTTTCTGCTCAGTTTTTTCAGGAGATTTGGCGGATTTTTCAACTGCAGCTACTGTTTTATGTTCTGCTGGTTTTTTAAAATATTGAGAGGTATCCGCTATATCTTTTTCTTCTTTTTTTATTGTCCCTGGAATAGCTTTAATCACTGGTTGTTCCTTTTCGGCTGTTGCTTTTGCCTCAGTATATAATGCTATTTCTGAACTTGCAGGGATAACCGGATTCCCGTTAAATATATACGAAATGGTACGAAGTTTAATTACATCGCTTTTCTGCCGGAATGTTATTCTGAAGAGCTGCGCCTCTCCCTTTCCGGATCTCGGCCTCCTGGTAAAGAATGCTGATTGCTCATCAATTTTATTTAATGTAAAAGCTATATCGTCTTTATCTGTATTTATACGATCAGAAAGATTGACAGGCTTATCCCAGCCGGTTCCGTTAAACCTGCATGTAAAGATGTCAAAGCCTCCAAACCCCGGAAGCTTGTCGGATGAGAAATATAAATTGTTTTCATTATCAAGGAACGGATAGTATTCATTTCCGGAAGTATTAACAGCGTCTCCAAGATTCTCGGGAACAGACCATTTATTTCCTTTCTTTCTCGTAATGAAGAGATCCATGCCACCCCGTGAACCTGTTTTGTCAGATGCAAAAATCATGAATTTTTCGTCTGCCGATAAAGCAGGATGAGAATAAGAAAAATTGTCAAGACAGAAATCGAGCGGCATATCATCCGATATAAGCGAATCCATGTTTTTGCTGCCTGAGGAAAAGCTCGCTCTGAAAATCTTTTCTTTTTTATCCCTGTCAGGAATTCTTGTATAGTAAATTGTATCGTAATCATGGCTGAAGGTAATAGCTTCACAGGGGTAAGAAAAAGCTGATTCAGAAGAAAAAATCCTCCGGTTATTCAGAACAGAATCTGCAATATAACCTGAGTATGCTTCAATGGCCCCGAATGAAATCTGATTTGCTGCCATTTTTCTTTCATTCTTTGATAATGACAGATATACAATTCTGTCCTTATAAAACTGAACTCCAGAAGATGGAGGGATAAGATCAAGCCTGAACTGCGCAATATCAAGCAATTTCATCATTCCTGTCGTATCGGGATTTGAAGTATTTACAGAAATAATATATGAATCATTCATTATTTTCCCTTCAGACACTGCTGAAGACAAAAGAATGAGTGTAAATATTGAAAGAAATGTTATTTCAAGACGCCTTTTCATAACAGATTTATATTCATATGGTTTACCAATGACTGTGATTTGAGAACCTGGATTTGTCAGGTTGAATATTAATACCTAATGTGAATTCCACAATCGGGGATTTCTTGAAATATGCGGTTTTCTTGGCTAATTCATAGTAGGCCCCGACATAAAATTTTGGATATCGGTACTGTGCAAATAATGAGGTCCGTCCGCTGTTATTGAAGGATGTACCAACACAAAAATCCTCCATATAAAGTTTAACAATCGGGTTTATATTATCAGTTATTTTATTGAATGTGGTGTCTGTGGCAGAAATTAAAACAGAGGGTTCAATTACAATATTTAGAGGTTTACTCAGCAGCAGTTTGAAACCTGCAGTGAAAAAATACTGTCTCTGCACGGCAACCCTGAAAATCGCCAGGGTGTCAGATTTGAAGGGATTTCCAAGGATATTTGTTGATGATACTCCGGCAAAGAAACTGGTACCGTAATAGTATATTCCAAAATCAAAGTCGGGATAGAATGTTTTTTTGAAAGAATGAGCCGGCCCTACCGAGTCATTGTCGAGCGAATTATAAACTCCTTTGACGGATGCCCCGATTGACAGGAAGGAGAGGTTCCTGGTGGATAATGGCAGTTGATAAGATCCTGATATGCTAGCGCCGAGGTTAGTTGAGATCCCGTTCATATCCCTGTAAATTGCCCCCCCTATTCCGATGTTCTTGAATTCGACAATATCAGGAGAGGAAAAATATCCTGATTTTGTCTTGGATATCCTGGTATTTCCGCTTAGCAGCTGTGTGTTCGAATTCCCCTGAAATGACGCATTAAACCCGAGAGAGAGGAAGTCTTTGCTGCCTACAATTGCCGGATTGTAAATGTAGGGTACAAAAACCCAGTATGAGACTGGATTTAGTGGTGTCTGCTGACCATTTGTCACATTCAAAGATGAGGCAAAAAAACAGATAATTAATATTTTAGCTGTGAGGTATTTTTTTGATTTTAGGTCCATTTCGTCCAATTAAAAAGGTGATAACTTCAACAGTTAAAGGTTTTTATTTTAACGTAACAGCGCTTCAATTGTTCAAAGTTCCTTCCTTTCGGAATATTAATTAACAAAGATAAAATAACTAATTATCTTTTATAAGCAAATAAGAGGGTATAATTCAAGTAATGGTATTTGGTGAACAATATAATTCAGTTTTGAAAATTATATTCAGCAATTTACCTGATGCTCTCAATTTCCAGAATGCCGTTTTCAATTCCATGTGATGAAACTATTACCTTAATATTCCCTGCAGTAGTATCAGCCTTAATAACCGCCATGCATTTTCCATGCCATGCCTTCCGCTGAGGCAACTGGAAGCTTTCTGTGCTTACAGGGTTCGCATTACCCGTGCCTGCTATTGTTCCGGGCCCAACGATCTTAAATGACAGGTCGTTTTCTGCTTTGGGATTTCGAATACCATTTTTGTCTGTAAGCTCAACTGTAATATAACTCAGATCCTCGCCATCAGCTCTTATTTTAGAACGATCGGCTGATAGTTTTATCACTGACACTTCGCCTGCTGTTTTGAGCTCCGATTCAGCTACTTTCTTTTTTAATGTCATTCCGACCGCTTTTAAAGAACCTGCTTCATAAGGGACCTTCCATTCAGCCATGTATTTTGTTGACCTGTCGGTTTTTTTCCTGCCGAGTGATCTGCCATTAAGAAAAAGCTCGACCTCGGTGCATGAAGAATAGACGTTTACATCCATCAATTTTCCTTCAGTTCCGGTCCAGCTCCAGTCATCCACCACATCAAGCCAATGCCATTTTGACCATGACTGCCTGTCCTTGTTTAACTTAAAAGATGGTTCCGGTGGAGTTACCCAGAGAGATAGTTTGTCAGAATTCCATAACACATCACGATAGTATGACTGAGGTCTTTTCCAACCGCAGATGTCCAGATCCCCGCAGAAAGCAAGATTCCAGGGAAAAAAATTCTGCTTCTGGAAATATCCTCTCCAGCCAATACTTGCCTCGCCGATATAATCAAAGGCTGTCCATACGAAATCACCTGTTACCCAGGAGTGATCGATTACATCCATCCAGCTTCCGAATGCCTCTAATGGATAAGATTCGGTGCCCACCATTACTCTCAGGGGTAGACGTTGATGGTCGGCTTCATAGATATTTTTCTGATTATGATCGCCACCCGAAGCATAATTATAGCCGGCAACATCGAGAGCTGAAAAATAACTATCCTGATGCTGTACAAGATTATTCACCGCGGATGTTACCGGGCGGGTAGGATCGAGAGACCGTATATAATTACCCGACTGTTTTGCAAGTTCAATAACCTCCGGTTTTTCTCTTCCCGGTATTTCATTCCCAATGCTCCACAAAATGATCGACGGATGATTCCTGTCGCGGAGAACCATGCTCTCAACATCTTTTTTCCACCAGTCAGCGAAAAACAGATGATAATCGTAAGGATTTTTTCCTTCATTCCACATATCAAATGACTCGTCGATCACAAGCATCCCGTTTCTGTCGCAGGCATCAAGAAATGCTGGCGAAGGAGGGTTGTGAGCAGATCTTATGGCATTGAACCCGTTCGATTTTAAGAGTTCCACGCGACGCTCCTCAGCTCTGTCGTATGCTCTTGAACCGATGACCCCATTATCGTTGTGCACACAGCCGCCTTTAAGCTTTAAGGACTTTCCGTTTAGAAGAAACCCATTGACAGCATCAAATGAGATCGACCTTATTCCAAATTTAGTTTCAGTCCTGTCGGATAAGATCCCCGATTCATATATTTCAGTAATTGTTGTATAAATTATGGGTGATTCAGTTGACCACAGGACAGGATTTTTCACTTTTAGCACCTGTTCAATCTCACTGCTTTTTTTCGGTTCAAGGGTATTTCCGGTTTCATTCTGCGATACAATAGTGCCCCGGGTATCCAGAACTTTTGTTATAAGGGTAAATGCAGTACTTTTTGATTTGCTGTTGGATACAGATGTTTTTATTTTAACTGCAGCTTCTGTCGCAGAAATTTCAGGGGTAGTTATGCAAATGCCCCATGGCGCGACATGAACCGGGGAAAGTGTTTTAAGCCATACATGCCTGTAAATGCCAGAACCTGAGTACCATCTGCTGTTTTCACCTTCATTCTTCACCTTAACTGCAATTACATTTGTTATGTCAGGTCTGATCTTTTCCGAAATGTCATACCAGAAACTTGTGTATCCATAGGGATGATCACCAAGCAATTCACCGTTCAGCCATATCTCGGAGTTCATGTATACTCCGTCAAACATTATAAGTATGCACTTTCCCCTGGATTCCACAGGTACAACGAATGATTTCCTGTACCATCCCGTTCCTCCGGTTGTGAAGCCCCCGCTCACCTGGCTTATCGCATCAGCGCTGAACGGAGAGTTTGTCCCCGGCAGATCTTCAATACTCCAGTCGTGCGGTAGATCAACGGTTCTCCACTTCGAGTCATCAAATGCCGGATCCTCAGCTCCCTGGGCTCCGCCTCTGTGAAAACGCCATCCGGAATCAAAGAGAGCTGTTGTGTTTGGCAGTCTTTGTGCATCTGCATTTTGGATAAGCAAAGTCAGCATCATTAATACAGTGGCGATTGTTAAGTGAAAATGTTTCATAATAATTGATTTTCATAATCCGCAATTCATAAGCAATATAGGAAATTCTGAGATTGAAAACGGATAAATCAGGATCAAAGAACCAGTTTGAACTTAGTCATTAATCGATTAACTTTACTTCAAAAAATAAAAGTCATGATAGTAAATTGTGTTTATGTTCATGTAAAAGAGGAGAATATCGGGATGTTCATTGAAGCTACAACTGAGAATCATCTTGAATCAGTGAAAGAGCCCGGGAACCTGAGATTTGACGTGATTCAGCAGGCTGATGACAAAAGCAGGTTTATGCTCTATGAAGCCTATGACTCCAAGGATGCTGCACTCAATCACAAAACCACAGCTCATTATCTGAGGTGGAAAAACACTGTTGAATCATTTATGGCTGAATCCAGACGTGGTGTAAAGTATAATATAGTTGAACCAAGCGACAGAAAAGAATGGTAAAACCTTTTCAGTTCTCCCGGTTACCAAAAATCCTGTTTAAAAACGGGGCCATATCACAGCTTCCCTCAATTATAAAACAATATGGGAATGAGATCATTCTTGTTACCGGGAAGAGTTCTTTTCTCAGTTCGACTGCTGCCGAAAAACTCTTTTCTGAGTTTAGGGCAAAAGGAATTGTCTTTCATCTTGTTACGGTCTCCGGTGAGCCCACACCAGAGCTTGTGAATAACGCTGTGAATAAATTCAGGAGCGAGAAAATCAGCCTCGTAACAGGTATCGGCGGGGGAAGTGTGCTTGATGCTGGCAAAGCAATAGCAGCAATGATGTACAGGAGGGAATCTGTCACCGAATTTCTGGAAGGTGTAGGGACTAAAGAACACCCTGGTTCGACTCTTCCTTTTATTGCAATTCCTACCACTTCAGGAACCGGGAGTGAGGCGACAAAAAATGCGGTTATTTCAAACGTGGGTCCCAATGGCTTTAAAAAGTCGCTGAGACACGATAATTTTGTTCCTGATATTGCACTTGTTGATCCTGAACTGACACTAAATTGTCCCAGGGAAATAACTGCTTCAAGCGGGATGGATTGTTTCACCCAGCTTGTTGAGTCATATCTTTCAGACAAATCATGCGAATACACTGATGCCCTGGCCTTGGAGGGACTTAAAGCAATAAAAGATTCATTATTAAAAAGTTATATTGACAGTACAAACATCGGTGCCAGATCTGGAATGTCATTTGCTGCACTTACATCAGGAATTTGCCTGGCGAATGCTGGTCTGGGGGCAGTTCACGGTTTTGCATCATCGGTAGGAGGAATGTTTGATATTCCGCATGGACTTATCTGTGGAACACTGATGGCTTCTGCGAATGAGATAAATGTAAGGGAGCTGAGAAAAGTGCCTGACAGGCACCTTGCTCTGAAAAAGTATAGCCTTCTGGGCGAATTGTTCAGTGAGATAAAAGGCCAATCAGAAGATTATTATACTGACAGTTTCATTTTTTTCCTGCATACTCTTACTGGCCAGCTGAATTTACCGGCCTTAAATATGAACATGATAAATGAAAAGTATATTGAATTTATCTGCCACAATACGGAGATTAAAAACAACCCTGTAAAACTTTCACCTGACGATCTAAAGGATATATTAAAAGCAAGAGTACTATAGTTTTACCAGTTTCAGATACTGATTCTTCAGCCATACAGTATAAATACCTGATGGCAGATGGGAGATATCAATGTTTTGGCCTGATGATATTACAAAATTAATTATACCAGTTTTTTCCATTATATTCAGAGTAGTATTTTGTATATATTTACTTGGCAAAAAACCATTTTTAGCGTTAAATTCAATTGACATGAATATGAAAACAAAAAATCTTCTGGTATTAGGGTTGTTAGGTGTCATGTTATTCAGTCCTCAATTATCCCGGGCTCAGCTGCCAAAAGAAACTGATGCACAGAAAGCTGAAAGAATGAAATGGTGGACTGATGCTCGTTTTGGTATGTTCATACACTGGGGTTTGTATGCCCTTCCTGCCCGTCATGAGTGGGTGAAAAATATTGAGCGTATGACTAATGATCAATACCAGAAGTATTTTGAAATGTTCAATCCCGATATGTGGGATCCGCACGAGTGGGCAAAGATGGCAAAAGCTGCCGGAATGAAATACGTTGTTCTTACAGCTAAACACCATGAAGGGTTTTGCCTTTTCGATTCAAAATTTACCGACTATAAAGCAACAAATACGCCATATGGCAAGGATCTTATAAAAGAATATGTTGAGGCATTCAGAGCCGAAGGATTAAAGGTAGGGTTCTATTATTCACTTATTGACTGGCATCATCCCGATTATACTATCGACAGTAATCACCCTCAGCGTCAGACATCTGACAGTGCGTACACCAGACTTAACAAGGGAAGGGATATGAGCAAGTACCGTGAATATATTAAAAACCAGGTACGCGAGCTGCTTACAAATTATGGGGAGATAAGCATTATATGGTTTGACTTCTCCTTCCCGGGGAAGAACGGTAAGGGCCATGCTGACTGGGATTCGGAAAGCCTTCTGAAGATGGCACGCTCCCTTCAGCCTGGAATTATTGTTGACGACCGTCTGGATCTTGAAAATGTAGAAGGTGGCTGGGATTTCACCACTCCTGAACAGTTCAAAGTTGCAAAATGGCCAGAGGTGAACGGGAAAAGAGTTCCCTGGGAGACATGTCAGACATTCTCGGGTTCATGGGGCTATTATCGTGATGAATACACCTGGAAAAGCCCTGCACAGCTGCTCGAACTACTTATCGAGTCAGTAAGCAAAGGCGGTAACTTATTATTGAATGTTGGTCCGACAGCCCGGGGCGTGTTTGATTCAAGGGCGCAGGACAGATTAAAGGCAATGGGAGAGTGGATGAAGTTTAATAACCGTTCGGTTTATGGTTGCACAGAAGCTCCTGCAGGCTTTACAGCACCGGCAAATACCCTTCTGACATATAACCCTGTAACAAAGCGCTTATATGTCCATTTGCTGTCATATCCGCTTGGAAGTCTGACGTTGTCGAATATGGCGGATAAGGTAAAGTATATCCAGTTTTTGCATGATGCTTCCGAGATCAGGTTCAGGCCTTCAGATGAATCTAAAAGTGACCTTATTCTGTCATTGCCTGTGTTGAAACCTGCAAGTGAAATTCCTGTACTGGAGGTGTTTCTGAAATAAGCAGACTCCGGTTAAACATTAGGCTGTTTAAACTTTTCGCTGACCAGTCCAGGCCATTTAAGATCAAGGCTGCGGAGTGTCTTTAAAATCACTTCAGCAGTAAAATAAGTCTTTTGCCAGTTCTTATCGCATGGAACTATATGCCAGGGAACATCGCTGCATTTATTTATAACCTTTTCATAAACAGCATGATACTCATCAAATTTTTCCCGGGTATCCCAGTCGCCATCTTTATGCTTCCAGTGTTTCTTTTTATCTTCAACTCTTTCCATCAGTCGTTCTTTCTGTGCGTCTTTTGAAACATGAAGGAAAAATTTCAGAACACTGGTATTGTTACTTTCGACCAGCTTTTCAAAACTGTTGATCATATCATACCGGCTTTCAATTATATCTTCGGGAATATACTTTTCCACAGTCGGGACAATAATGTCCTCATAATGTGATCTGATAAAAATCTGGGTTTCTCCCTTACCCGGAGTGAATTCGTGAACACGGCGTAAGAAGTCGTGAGCAAATTCATCCTCGGTAGGTTTTTTAAAACTGTGTATCTTAATTGCGACAGGATTGCAATACTTAAGCAAAGCATAAGTCAGTCCATCCTTGCCGGAAGCATCAATTCCCTGAAGGACAATAAGTAAACTGAACTTATCCTGGGCATACATTTTATTCTGAAGCTTTCCTATTTCCTTCAAAATCTTCTTCGTTTTTTTCAGGGTTTCTTTCTTATCCCATTCTTTAATGAACGTCGGATGATCAGCAATTTTAATTTTCATATTCTTCTGTTATAAGTTCTTAGCAATAAAAACATAAGGGAAGGTCTATTTTACAAATTGCCTGGCAAAATACTTTGCCGTAAGTTTTTCTCCCGTTGCTTTCTCAATCATGTCATTCCAGGAATACCTGGCACCAGGCATGAAGATTTTATCCCTGAGATAGGTACCAACAGCTTTGTCACCTGTAAAAGACTGATTTTTAGTAATATTTTCCGTCAAATAATAGTAAAGCTGTGAAGCGAGAAGTTCACCCAGCAGATAGTTATGATAGTAACACGGATAAAGCGCTATGTGAATTTTTGTTGCCCAATCAGGCATCTTACGGCCTTCAGGCATTGTCAGCAACTGGTACCTTTCCACAGTTTTCCACCAAAGGCCATTCAGATCCTGATCGGGATTCTCGTACATGCCTTTTTCAAATCGGTACATTACCTGAGCCCAGCGGCTGAAGACAAGCATCTGAAGCCGTAATGATTTGTGGCAGTCACTGGCAATAGAATCACTCTCTTTTTTGTTGACTATTCCCATGCTCAGCATCCATTGAGGGTCTTTTGCCAGTCTTCCGAAGAACTCAGCTATCGCCTCTGTGGTGAATGTATGTGCCGCATCCCGCAGTGTAAACGGGAGACTCCTGTCATTATAATAGGCATAGACGCCATGCCCGAGTTCATGAAGAATCGTATTCATCCAGTATGAATCGGGTCTGATATTATCAAGTGTTCTAACATCACCTTCTCTGTCAATATCGGTACTGAATGCGTGCTGGTTCTTTCCGGGTTTCTCATAAAGATCGCTTTTTGCCAGTATTGCTTCTACATTCAAACCCAATCCATCATAAAACGATGCAGCGAGCTTCACAGGATCCTGGCTGGCATAAAACCTGTCAATATTTACCGGATATATCTCGGGAGCCTCCTGGAAATATCTGTCCTGATAATGCCATGGTCTCAGATCTGAGGACTTTATTTTATAACGCTTTTCGTAAAATGAATCAATTTCGCCTTTGAGCTGGGCGAAGTTATTCCCTGTAAGGCTGTCAAGTTCATCAAATATTTTTGTCACATCTGCAGGATCCTGTCCTGACAGTTTCAGGCTCATTTCGTGATAATTGCTGAACCCGATTTTCCGGGCAATTAGATTACGCTGCTTAACCAGTTGAATGATATCATCGGAGACGACAGGGCCAATCATCTTTGATGCTTCCCATGCTTCTTTGAGATCAACTGAGTTTGTCGAATTTTTAAGAATGGATTCCAGTTCATTGTCCGATACCTTTTTGCCTTTGATTTCGGCCCTGAAATTCGAATACTTCTTTGTGATTTCAGTTTCCATCCTGATCTGTTTTGCAATCAGGGAAGTATCGACTTGTCCGCCGAGGTATGCATTATATAATAATTCGAGCTGACGTACTAATAATGGATCCTTCAGCAGGTGTGAATCTTTAATTTTCTTGAGCTCTGTGAATGCCGAGGTATCGGTAAATACCTTTGCATACTCGTAGGAAGCCTTCTCACTCTTTGCATAATCTTCAGCCGTTCCTGAGATATTCGCATTCCATGAAGTCAGGGAAGTGGCTTTATAAAGAGGTATCGCCTTGGCTTCATAAGCGGAAATGAAAGTTTTCATACGGGTCTCCATTTTTTCCTGTTTTGATGTGCATGACCAGAGAAATGTCATAGCCAGCAGAGTTAAACTAAGTAGTGTTACTTTTTTCATAAGATCAGATTAAGTAATGCGAAGATAGTAAAAATGCCAAAATGTTTCTTTTTCAGAACTTTTATGCTTAAAACCTTTAAATTTGAGGATAAATAGAAAAGCCAAAATGGAAATCATACTATATATATTAGCCGGACTGGTAACAGGTTCGCTGATAACTTATTTTGCTGCAAAATCTGCCTTGAATTCTGCTCATCAGAAGGAATTGCTCATTAAGGCCGAAGAATATAATCAGCTCAGCAGGCAGAACAGTGCTCTTGAGGCTAAGGTTGAAGCCCAGGCAGTTAGTCTCGATGATGTAAAAAAAGCCATGGTCGATACTTTCAAATCAGCAGCTTCCGATGCTCTCGTTCAAAACAACAAACAATTTATGGATCTGGCAAAAACTCAGCTTGAGACTCATGTTAAGGAGGCTGAAGGTAACCTGGATGAGAGAAAATCGGCAATAGCCGAGATGCTGAAACCGGTAAAGGAGTCGATCGACAGCTATAAGAAGCGCATTGAGGAACTCGAAAAAGGTTCGGAAAAGACGTTTGGTCAGGTGACTGAAATGTTATCCAATATCCAGACTACCAATGCAAGTCTGCAGAAAGAAACCGGAGCCCTTGTGAATGCCCTGAGAAACCCAAGGGTACGAGGGAAATGGGGCGAAATAGGACTGAAGCGTGTTGTAGAGTTTTCAGGACTGTCGGCCCATTGCGACTTTGTTGAGCAGGTCTATACTGAAGGAGATGACTCTGTCTTAAAACCCGATATGATTATTAATCTACCTGGAAACAGTCATGTTGTCGTAGACTCAAAACTTCCGCTGGATGCCTACCTCCAGGCGCTAGAAACTGATGATGAGACTTCCAGGAATCTGCTTTTCTCAAAACATGCGAAAGACCTGCGCGACCACGTGAATAAACTCAGTAAAAAGCAATACTGGTCGCAGTTCGAGAATACACCCGATTTTGTTGTTCTCTATATGGAGGTCGAATCGGCGCTGAACGTCGCCCTGATGACCGACAAGATGCTGCTTCAGGATGCAATGAATAATAAGATAATTCTGACAACGCCCACTACACTGATTGTCGTCCTGAAATCTGTTGCCATGTCGTGGCAGCAGCATAGTATTACGGAGAATGCACTTGAAATAATGGGAGCTGCAAATGATTTCTATGAAAGAGTAAAGGTTTTTAGCGAACACATTGACAGGGTAGGAGGCGGATTAAAATCAGCACTTAAAGGATATAATGATGCAGTAGGTTCATGGGAAGGAAGAGTAATACCTGCAGGAAGAAAACTTGAGCAGCTTAAAGCTCTGGACAGCAAAAACGCTCTTACGGATCTTGAAATAATTGATAAACCCTTGCGGGAACTTAAGAAATCTGAGGAATAATTGTATGAAAGCTAAATCAGGATACCTGACTGGAAGTGCGGTAGTCTCTGCATTACTGATTCTTATCTTTCTGATTTCATGTTCAGGCGGTCAACCGGCTGCAAAAAAAGAACAGGTCATCGCCAGCGTGACCCGCGATTCTACAATTCTGTTTGATGGTAAATCGCTTGATGGTTGGGAGATTACCAATTTTGGTCCACAGGGTCCTGTTACGGTCTCGGGTGATCAGATTATCCTTGGCATGGGAGAGGGGTGTACTGGGATTACCTGGAAGAGAGCTTTCCCCAGAACAGATTATGAAGTATCACTCGATGCAAAGAGGATAGCAGGGACCGATTTTTTCTGCGGACTTACATTCCCTGTAGGAAAGGATCCCTGTTCACTGATCATAGGCGGATGGGGAGGGGCTACTGTTGGTCTTTCAAGTATTGACGGAAAAGATGCAGCCGAAAATGAAACTACCTCTATCAGAAATTTCGAAACTAGCAGATGGTATCACATAAGATTGTCTGTAACTGACAGGTATGTGAGAGCATGGATTGATAGCAGTGAGGTGGTCAATTTCACAATCGGGCCAAAAAAACTTTCAATAAGACCGGAAGTGGAGTTATCGAGACCATTCGGCATTACCTCCTGGTATACAACAGCTGCTATACGGAATATCAGGTTGGAGCGAATCAAAAATTAATTATATTGCACAATGCAATTGCAGCTTCCTGCTGACTTATTGCAGATTCCATTAACCTTATCGTTAACCTGAAAGACGTATGAATAAATATCTGACAATTCTTCTGGCACTGGTGGCCATGGTTTCATGTAAAACAAATCAATTGTTTCTCAATGTTGTGGAGCCGGCACCGGTTACTATTCCATCATATATTAAGAGCGTTGGGGTAATAAACAGAAGCATCCCTACAGATAAAACCAAAGCCCTCGATGTTCTTGATAAGGCTCTCTCCCTTGAAGGAGTTAATCTTGATAAAGACGGGGCGATGGAGAGCATCAGGGGACTCTCTGATGAATTAATGAACAATACCAGTTTTAATGAAGTCAAAACACTGAGCGATATAGATTTCAGAACATCGGCACTTACTGATTTTCCTTCACCGCTTACCTGGGAAATTGTGACGAAGATCTGCAATGAGACAAAAACTGATGCCCTTTTCTCTCTTGAAAAGTTTGATACTGATACTCATCTGAATTATTCGACCCGGAAAGTTGAGATGAAAACCCCGCTGGGAAATATACCGGGATTGGAACATCAGGCTGATATGGAGACTATAATTAAAACGGGCTGGAGGATTTATGACCCTGGTTCAAAACAGATCCTCGATGAATTTATATATAATGAATCGGTCGTTTTTACAGGCAGAGGAATCAATCCGTTGCTAGCCGCTGCAGCACTTGTCAATCGTAAAGACGCTGTCAATCAGGTAAGTAATAAAGCAGGTCACGGATATGCTTTAAGAATCATTCCCTACAGGCTAAGGGTAATGCGCGATTATTATGTGAAAGGCACAAACAATTTTAAGATAGCAATGAGAAAGGCGAGGGTCGGAAAATGGGACGAGGCAGGCCTTCTCTGGGAAAAAGAGACAAATAATCCAAAATCTAAAATTGCAGGAAGAGCCTGTTATAACATGGGTATTATAAATGAAATAAACGGTGACCTTGATTCGGCTTTGAAATGGGCGCAAAAATCATACGAAGACACAAATAATAAACTTGCACTGAGATATGTGAGGATACTTCAGAACCGGCAATACAAGACCAATGTACTTAAGATGCAGGAAACAAAATAAGCTGAGTTTCAGCTCCAACCTAATCTAAAAAATTATTTTCCCGGCCATGAAAAAATTGATATTCTTTTTACTTCTGTTTTCACCAATTACACTTTTCGGACAGAATTACACTCCCTCATGGGAATCACTTGACAAGAGACCGGTGCCAGAATGGTTTCAGGATTCCAAGTTCGGAATTTTTATTCACTGGGGGGTATATTCAGTGCCGGCATGGGGACCTACCGGCGACAGCATAGGAGTTTATGATAAATACGCCGAATGGTACTGGAAAAAACTGGTAGATCCTTCAAAAGTCCAGAAGTACTTCATGGATTTCCATACAAAAACATACGGACCCAATTTCAGGTATCAGGATTTCGCACCTCAATTTAAGGCTGAACTATTTAATCCCGACAAATGGGCAGACCTTTTTAAGGAATCAGGAGCCCGATATATTGTACTTACTTCAAAGCATCATGAAGGTTTTACTTTGTGGCCCAGCGCCCAGAGCTGGAACTGGAACAGCGTAGATGTTGGTCCTCACCGGGATCTTTGCGGCGATCTGACAAAAGCGGTTAAGGACAAAGGTCTGCATATGGGGTTTTATTATTCATTGTATGAATGGTTTAACCCGGTTTACCTTACTAATCTCAAAGAATATGTAAATGAACATATGATACCCCAGATGAAAGATCTGGTTACAAGGTATACACCTGATATTCTGTGGACTGACGGTGAGTGGGAAAAAACGAGCAAAGAGTGGCAGAGCGAGGAATTTCTCGCATGGCTTTATAATGAGTCTCCGGTCAAAGGCAATATTGTGGTGAATGACAGATGGGGCAGTGAGACCAGGAGTAAACATGGCGGGATTTTCACAACTGAGTATGGCCTGGTAGGGGATAAGGAAGGTATTGACAATACAGTCTTTCATCCATGGGAAGAATGCAGAGGCATTGGAACATCATTTGGCTATAACCGAACCGAAGGCCTTTCTGATTATTCTACCGCAGAACAGCTCATTAAGCTGTTGGTTTCTACTGTATCGGCCGGTGGAAATTTGCTTCTCGATATTGGCCCGGCATCCGATGGAACAATTCCTGTCATTATGCAGCAACGCCTGCTTGAGATCGGAAAGTGGCTGAAAGTGAACGGAGAATCCATTTATGGAACAAGGGCATTTATAAAATCTAAAAAATCCGAACAGATCAACCCTGAAACAAATAAAACAATCTTTTTCACTCAGAAAAACAATGAATTATTTTTGATTTGTCTTGGCTGGCCAAAAGGTGATATAGTCCTGAAAGAAGCCGGAATAACAAACACGGCGAAGGCAGTGCTGCTTGGATCCGACAGAACTGTGATCTTGAAAAATCAGGGAAAAGATCTTCATATTATAGCACCCGGACTTACACCTGATGACCATCAATATGCATATGTTTTTAAAATTACCGGACTCTTAAAAAATATTCCATAATGTAAAGAGTTGTTAAAATATCTTAAAAGTTGATCTTGCCGGAATCATTTTTTTATGAATGTGAACTATTTTGATAACTTTAAATTTTATGGGGCTATTACATCCTCCGGTCAGCGATCTCTTTAACTTTTAACTTAATTGATATTTTAATTTTTGAAGATTATCCGATAACCATTCCAGGGTAGATTAGCCAATCACTAGCAACCTCTTTTTAATGAATAAAGTTTTCTTTCTTTCAGTATTCCTTATTCTTTTTATTTCAGTTTCAGGGATCTGCAAGACCCCTTTCATAAATAGGCCAATCCTTTCACCGCAAGGTCCGATAAAAGATGATCAGAACCTTTACAATGGCAAAGAATGGATTAATCATTATACAGCTATTAAAGGAGATCAGTTCCTCTTTTCCAAAGTTTTCCTGGATGGAACTGTTACAGTTAACGGTAAAAAATATAGTAACATTACGATTAATTACGATATTTATAATGATGAGCTATTGATTCCTGCGAAACGGGGGATAATATTACAGCTTAACAAAGAAATGGTTGATAGCTTTACCATGGTCCTTGAAAACAAAACTTACAGATTTTTTAACACTGACAGGGATAGTCTTGAAAATATTAAAGGTTTCGTCAAAGTATTATATGAAGGCAAATCTTCATTATACGTCAAGTATAAAAAAGAAATTCAACCCCTTGCAGTGGAGGATAAATATGACTTGTTTTTTCGTACATACAGGGTCTATTTTGTAAGGGGAAATAAAGTAGATCTGATATCAAGCAAGAATGAGCTTTTAAAGGTTTTGAAAGACAGAAAGGATCAAATAAAGGATTTTCTGAAAAAGAACAGGACAAAGCTCTCAAAAAAAGATCCTGAAAGTTTTATTCCGGTAATCAGGTATTACGATAGTTTAGGCCATTAGACCTGTATTTATGAAATTTAAGATCCATATACTCATTTTATTGGTTTCATTATCCTTGAATCTTGCAGCGCAGGATAAATTCAAGATATCATCAAATTTTAAGGATATTCCTTTCACCGATTTCGCGGCTAAGGTTGAAAGCATTCTGCCTGTCAGATTCTTCTATATGGAAGAATGGGTGAAGGACCTGAAGTTGGGAGATTATCCCGGCTGTACCACGTTAGAGTGCATAATGGACAACCTGATTAAAGGAACGACTCTTTATTATTATATAGATGGTTTTGGCAATGTTATAATTACTAATAGCTATGCCATTAAGGTCGCTGCCAGTCCTTCTGATAAAAATAATAAATTCCTTCCTCCTACAGATTATTCGAGTGCAGCAGAAAACCAGAGAACGGCCGGAAACACAACTGTTGAAGTCGGTAATCCGGCTGAAAAAAATAAGCCGGGGAATGTTACCGTGACAGGGTACATAACTAATGTCGACACAAAAGAACCAGTCATAGGAGCAACAGTATTCATACAAAAACTTAATACAGGGACAATCTCCAACGAGTATGGTTTCTATACTCTGACTATTCCAAGAGGAGCCCATTTGCTTCATTTTTCTTTCGTTGGCATGCGGGAGAAAGCACTGAATCTGAATCTTTACAGTGCCGGAGAACTCAATGTCGACATGAAGAGTGTTCTTATACCTTTAAAAGAAACGGTTATATCGGCTCAGAAAAGTGTGACACTGCAGAGGTTTGAAGTTGGAGCGGAAAAGATTAATATTACTACTTTTAAGCTGCTACCTACAGCGATGGGAGAATCGGATATAATAAAAAGTATTTTATTAATTCCGGGTGTACAGTCAGTTGGCGAAGGTTCTGCAGGATTTAACGTCAGGGGTGGATCAGCCGATCAGAACCTGATATTGCTTTATGGGGCACCTATTTACAATTCTTCACATTTCTTTGGATTCTTTTCGGCTGTCAATTCAGATATCATAAAGGATGTTACTTTATATAAAGGCGGTATTCCAAGCCGCTATGGAGGCAGGCTTGCTTCAGTTCTGGATATTGGAGCAAAAGAAGGGAACAGAAAGGAATTTCAGGGCAATGCAGGTATCAGTCCGATCACTACGCATATATCGTTGGAAGGGCCAATAATAAAAGACACTCTTACTTATCTTATTACTGCGCGGACTACTTATTCCAACTGGATTTTCGGGTTGATCAAGGACCCCTCTTTGCATAAGAGCAGAGCCTCATTTTATGATATTAACGGCAAACTGACTTATGATTTAAATAAGAATAATAAAATTGATTTTTCCGCATATACCAGCCACGATGCATTCCGTTTTAATTCGGATACGATATATGGTTATGATAATAATATTTTTGCATTAAAGTGGAGGCATTTTTTTACCAGCAGGTTCTTTTCATCAATTTCGGTGGATAATAGTTCTTATAGGTATGATATTACAAGTCAGTATCTTGCATCTGAGGCTTTTAAGCTTGCTCATACAGTAAACACCACCGGATTTAAGGCTGATTTCAACTGGTTCCTGGGCAGAAACGAGATTAATTTTGGCCTCGATCTGGCAAAACATACTATTCTGCCAGGAAGCTATAACCCTGTTGGTGATTCCTCTCTGGTAATCTCTCATACTATCCCAACAGAACGTGCATGGGAAGGAGCATTATACATTGACGACAAATTCCTTGTAAATGATTTTCTTTCAATTAATGTGGGAATGCGAATGTCGGCTTACCGGTCACTCGGACCTCAGGATGTGCTGCTTTATAACCCGGAGTTCTCAAAAAGCAAAGCAACTGTTATTGATACTCTTCATTTCAAACCCGGCCAGACCACAAGTAAATATGCTGGTCCGGAGTTCAGAGTGTCGTTGAATTTCAGGATTTCAGACGATAACTCGTTTAAGCTTAACTACAACAGGACCAGGCAATACCTTCATCTTCTCTCTAATTCAACCTCCATTGCACCCACCGATACGTGGAAACTCAGTGATTATTACCTGAAGCCCGAAATAGGCGACCAGGTAGCAGCCGGATTTTATGAAATGCTCTTTAACAAGAAATTTGAAGGATCTGCTGAGATATACTATAAGACAATCAGGAATATGGTTGACTTTAAGGGCGGGACTACTCTCATCATGGACGAGAACATTGAAAAAGACATTGTTGATGTTAAAGGGAAGGCTTATGGATTGGAATTGGTTTTTAAGAAAACTGAAGGGAAAATCCGTTATAGTATAGGGTATACATATTCAAGGACATTTGTAAAAAGTCTGGGTACCTTTAGTGAAGAGACGATTAATTCAGGAAAGTGGTTCCCTGCTAATTTTGACAAACCAAATGACCTGAACATTACTTTTAACTATATATTCTCCCGTCGTCTCAGCTTATCATCTAATTATACATGGAGTACTGGCCGTCCGATAACTTATCCTATAGCCACCTATAAGGTTGGGAATAAATTACTTGTAACATACTCAGACAGGAATGAATACAGAATTCCTGATTATTCAAGGCTTGATCTCTCATTAAAGGTTAGCGGGAATCTCAGATCGCACAAAATAGCTCATCCAAACTGGATATTCTCAATCTATAATGTATTTGGGAGAGAGAATGTATATTCAATTTATTTCAAGAAGGAGGGTCAGGTTGTTAATGGATACAAGCTATCGGTTTTCGGAAGGGCAATACCATCGGTTACGTTTAATTTTGACTTTTAAAGAATTAATGAAAAGAATTTTTCAGATATTTTTAATTTCAGTTTCAATTCTGCTTCCGGGTTGTGTTACGGAGTTTGTTCCCAAGACAACTGCTGATTCGGAAATGCTTGTTGTCGAAGGATTAGTGACTGACAGACCTGAAGTGTATACTATAAAACTATCGAGGCCGCAGCATCTTGGATTGCAAAATGTACCAAGACCTGTTCAGGGAAGTGTTGTAAGTGTTTCAGATGATTCTGGTCAGACGTTTCAGTTTACCGAGACGAATCCGGGAACCTATGTTTCAGATCCTTCGAGTTTTCAGGGAAAACTGGGCCATTTTTATACTCTTCATATCAGTACCGACGTTAATAGTGATAATGTGAAGTATGAGTCCTATCCCATGGAGCTAAAACCGGTTCCTCAAATAGATAGTCTATATTATGAAAAAGTTAACCTTGTTGAGGAAACCCCAAATACACAACTTCAGCAAGGCTGTAATATATTTCTCGATACATGGGATCCAAGTAACAATTGTAAGTACTTCAGATGGGAATATTCTGAAACATGGGAAATTCATATTCCTTTTCCTGTACCAAACAGTGTTTGCTGGATATCAAGCAGTTCCCCTTCAATAAATATTAAGAATACCAATGTTCTGGCGGAAGATAAGATTGTCAGATATCCCGTCAGCCAGGTAAGTAATTCAAGCGACAGATTATCAGTTAATTATAGTATTCTGGTTAATCAATATTCATTGAGTGAAGATGAATACCGGTACTGGGAAAAATCCCTGAATGTTTCACAGCAGGTTGGAGGATTGTACGATATTATACCATCATCAGTCTCAAGCAATATTTACAGATTGGATAATCCGAATGAACAAGTCCTTGGCTATTTCAGTGTGTCAGGTTGTTCCTCCAAAAGACTTTTTGTTAAGGATCACTTTACCGGCTTGTTCAGTCCTTATACTAACGATATCTGTATATCAGATACAATATACGGATCACCATCATCGCCAATCGCTCACCTCGGCACTTCGGTATGGGTAATAATTAATCACCCTTTGCCACCTCCCAGTTACAGGGTTTTAACCCGAATTAAAGATTGCTATGATTGTACGCTCAGAGGAACTAACATTATGCCTGATTTTTGGAAATAAAGTGTGTAATGAATCATTGAAGAAAGTATAATAAATGATTAATAAAAAATTAACTGCTATTCTCATTCTGGTACTGATAATGCTGCTCCAGAATCTTTCTGGCCAGAAGCCGGCAAATATGACGGATCTCCTGACTCATAAGTTTCAGGACTACGTTTCATCAGTCCCCCGGGAAGAAATATTTGTTCATTCCGACAGGGATGCATTTATATCAGGAGAAGATATTTGGTTTAGTATTTATCTTATTGACAGACAGAGCTCAAAGCCATCTTCTGAAAGTAAAATTGCATATTTTGAACTCCTTAATCCTGATAACCGGCCTATCGTCCAGAAGAAACTTTGGCTTAACGGAGGATTTGGACCAGGCCATATTGTCCTGCCCGATACTTTAAGTACAGGTACCTACACAATAAGGGCATATACAAGCTGGATGAAGAATTTTCTTCCCTACAATAGCTTTTCAAAGGAAGTTCGTGTGTACAATTCTTTCAGTTCCAGAACTTTCAAAAAGAAGAATGGTAATGGAAGTCATATGAACAATACAGGAAATATGGCTATTACCTCATTCGATAATAAAGGTGTTACTTTAAAGGCTGATAACCTGAAACCTGAGATACTGGATATCTTTATCCAATCTGATGATAACTTCAGGTCTCAAAACAATAATCAGGTATATCTTTTCATTCAGACGCATGGAAATATCGACCAGGTTAGTATAGAAAGACTTACAGGGGAAAATACCAAAATTTCCGTTTCAAAGAAACAACTGACTTCAGGGATTAATCAGATAACTATATTTAATATAAAGGGTCAGCCTGTAGGTGAGAAGTATATTTATACTTCGGTTAAATCAAGAACGCCACTTACAATTCGATGTGTTGACAGTACAGGTACCAGAAGAAAAATTTCCATAGGATTAGAAATGGAGAAGGCATTGAACGGGCAAGCAGGATTATCGAATATAAGTATTTCTGTGGCTCCTGAAACAAATGATCATATTGCATTGGATCTTAGTGATTATCTGATCTTTGGTACGGAGTTTGCAAATAGTCAGAGCTTAGCGGTTAAAAATATAAATGCAAATGAACTTAGTCCGGAAGAAATGAATAACCTTCTTCAGAATGTAAAGAGCAACTGGATCAATTGGGATGCTATCCTTGCCGATAGTCTCCCGGTTTTTAATTATCCTATGGAAAAGGAAAATCATTCTATCTCAGGCCGGCTGTTATCGGGAGACAAAAAAACCGGGGATGCCGGCAAATTTGTTTTGCTGTCAATCCCAGGAAAAGCAGCAGGTTTCCAATATGCCAGAACAAATGATCATGGAGGTTTCAGTTTTAATCTTCATATTGATGAAAAAGTTAAAGACTTAATAATAGTACCTGATATTATATCAAAAAATCAATCAATCAACATCGAATCTCCCTTTTCGGATCAATACTTTAAATCTGATCTCAAAACCGACACAACAAACAATGCCATCCCTGATTATATTTCTGTGATGAGTGTGAATTACCAGATCAGAAAATTATATGGTGCCAATTCAGTTAAAGATTCACTTTACCCTGTGATTCCTGTTCCCCGGATTAAGAGGTTTTACGGGAAGCCTGATGACGAGCTTAAGTTGAAAGATTATATTGCACTCCCTGTAATGCAGGAAGTCTTTTTTGAATTGCTGGCCGGAGTATCTCTTAAAAGTAAAAAATCAGGTTATGATATTACAATCAATAGTCCTGTAAGTAGTAAACCATATGATTCACCTCCGGGATTATTTATTGATGGTGTAGCAATTAAGGATGCTTCACTTATTGCAGGTCTGGAGCCTGATGTCGTCGATGAGATTGACGTGGTGCGTTCGAAATATTATGTTGGCGATTATCTGTTTTATGGTATAGTAAATGTTATAACTAAGGCGGCAGATTTTAACAATCTGACGTTTCCGGACAACAGTGTGAGATTGCCATATAGAGCTATTGATCAGGTAAATCCTTTTATGTCTCCTGATTACTCTTCCCCCGATAAGAGAAATAGCCGTATTCCGGATTACAGAAATACCCTTTACTGGAACCCGTCAGTTATACCTGACAAGTCAGGAAAAGCGGCTATAGATTTCTGGACCTCTGATTTTATATCTGATTTTGTGGTCAACATTCAGGGCGTTACAGCTGAAGGCAAAGCGGTATCAGTTAAAAAGATTATTAAAGTCAGAAAATAACTTCATAACAGCTTAATTGCCATGGGAGCTCACCATCTTCCAATTTGGCTATTGATTCAGTTCTGTTAATTCATATTTTTCATTGAAATTCAGATGATTACATCTATCAGATATAAAAATGATTATACATTCCCGGCAGAAGTAAATTTTCTCTTCAAACCGGCACTTTTGCTTTTGACCCTTACTTTTCTTACTTTTTCAAACAGCTGCATCTCGAAATTTATACCGGAAGTAAGCGCTGATCAGCAGCTGATCGTTGTGGAAGGCATTATAACAGATCAACCCGGACAAAAGACAATTAAGATCTCAACTTCAACTCCCTTGGGAGAAAGAAGTATTCCAAAACCGCTTACGGGTTGTAATGTTACATTATCCGATGATGCAGGGAACTATATTATGTTGAGTGAGATCTCAGATGGTTTATATGCAACACCTGATGAGTTTCTGGCTGTAGTTGGACGCTCATATACACTCCATATTAAGACAAATTCCAATCATCTTAACAAGACATACGAGTCGGCACCGGTGCTTATGAAACCGGTTCCGCCTATTGACAGTTTATATTATGAGAAGATCGTTCTTTCAAGAGCATCCGACGGAGTCCCATCAGCTGAAGGTTGCCAGGTATTCGTAAATACTCATGACCCTACGAACAATTGCAGATACTACAGGTGGGAGTATGCTGAAACCTGGGTATTCGAATTACCCTATTATGTGCAGAACCGTAAATGCTGGGTATCAAATAATTCGCCGCAGATAAATATTAAAACCAGCTCTTCCCTTTCTGAAGACAGGGTCGACAGAATGCCTTTGAATTATATCACAAATGAGTCTGACAGGTTGAATATGAATTATAGCATCCTGGTTAATCAGTATTCGCTTACTGAACAGGAATATAGCTACTGGGAAAAATTGAAGAATATGGTTGAACAGGTTGGAAGCCTGTATGATGTCATCCCGACTTCAATACCAGGCAATATCAGATGTATTGAAAATCCCGGTGAAAATGTTTTGGGATATTTCAGTGTATCCGCAGTTAAATCAAAAAGACTCTTCATTGATGACAAATTCAGGGGAATGGTTAACCTGTATACTCTCTGTGAGAATACTGCAGTTGGTTATAATGATTCTATACCCGGACTGGATATAACCAGATGGATTATAATATGGCACCCTGAGCCGGCGCCCGGTTATAAAGTACTGACATTTTCGAAAGGCTGTGCCGATTGTACTGTAAGAGGTACAACCATAAAACCGGATTTCTGGCCTGATGATGAGAAATGAATCATCAACTAATGTGTTTAATTACAGGATAAGTAAGGGAACTTATTAAAATTAAAGATGTTGCGATGAAGCAGAACAGAAGAGCGTTTATTTCGACTTTAGCAGCAGGCAGCACAGTGTTGCCTTTTTTATCTGACGCAGTGAACCTGCACAACGACCCGCAGGAGACTAACTATCCTTTAAGGCTGTTTTCCAAGCCTCTCGATGGTTATGATTTCGACTTTATGTGTGAATGTACATCAGCTGCAGGAATCGGGGGAATTGATCTTACAGTAAGACTGGGAGGAAAGGTAGAGCCAGCCGAAGTTGAGACGATTCTGCCAAGACTGATTAATTTAGCCAGATCACATAATCTGGTAATAGACATGATCGTTACAGATATTACCGGTTCAGCCAGGCCATATACTGAGAACATACTGAGAACTGCATCCGCTTCAGGAGTAAAGTTTTACCGGCTTGGCTAGTTTGAATATGACAAAAAAACAGGTGTCTGGGAAACGCTTCAGCTATACAAAAGAATTTTTTCCGATCTGGCAAGGATAAATAAAAAATATAATATTCATGGAGGATATCAAAACCATGCCGGAAATTATATTGGTGCTCCGGTATGGGACCTCTATGAACTGTTTCGCGATATACCGTCTGAATATCTTGGAGAAGGAATGGTTGACTGGGACCTTTACTTTCAGACTCTGAAAGAGTTAAATATAAAGGCACCGCTGACACTTCATATCGAATATTCCCTTCTTGAAAAAGGTGAAGACAAGCTTTCTTTGCCACGCCAAAAGGAAATAATAACCGGTAAACTGAAGAAGGATTTTGACTTCATTAAAGAGCATCTCAGGAAATATCAGCTTCATTGATTTTTATGCAGTAACACAGGACTACTGGTTAACTTTTTTTAATTTTGAGAACTTTACGTCAGGTTATCACATCATATACGCCATAGGAAGGATCAATATGAACAAGACATATATTTTATCTGTTTTTTTATTTTGCTGCATGTCAGGAAATAATGCCTCAGGATATTCCCCTGGTACTCCCTTGACGAAGTCTTCAGAATACACCGTGAAAGATACACTGAGTGAAAATCAGGCTCTTTATAACGGCCGGATCTGCAGAAATCTTTACTATATGATAAATGGAAATCAATTCCTGTTCTCGAATGAGCTGCTAACCGGTACTGTGTGTATGAGAGGCAAAAATTTCACTAATATTAATATTAAGTACGATGTGTTTAAGGATGAGTTACTGACTCCCATTGATCATGGTAAAATTCTTCAGCTTAATAAGGAACTGGTCGATAGTTTTTCAATACAATTCCAGAATAAGCAATATCATTTCATCAGGTTAAAAGTAGATAGTACCAATAGTCCGGGAGAATATTTTTGTGTTTTATATAGCGGAAAGTCAGCTCTTTACGTTAAGTATATTAAGAAAATTAATAAGCTCTCAATTTCAGGGGAATCGGACTCGTTTTATCAGAATGAGAAGCTTTATTTTGTAAAAAATAAACAATTTATGACCATCTCAGGAAGGGGTGATCTGCTTAGAGCAATGAATGATAAACGGGATCAGATCAAATCCTTCATTAGAAAAAACAAGCTCTCTGTTTCAGAAACAGAGCCTGAGAAAATTGTTCCCGTTATCAGATATTTTGACAGCATAAGCCAATAACATTCTCTTTATGAAATTTAAAATCTCTTTCCTGATATTGTTATTGGTCTTTACCGGAATTCTCAAAGCACAGGAAAAATATGAGTTGTCAGGAAATTACAGTAATATGTCATTCAGGAAATTTGTGACATCCGCTGAAAACAAACTTCATGTAAAATTCTTCTACCGGGAAGAGTGGGTTAAAGATCTTAAGGTTGGTGAATATCCTGAATGTAAGACACTTACATGTTTCCTTGATAATATTCTCAAAGGATCATCACTTTATTACCTCATAGAGGAATCAGGAAATATTGTAATCACCAACAGGTTTGCAGTTAAGGTCAATGTGGAACCTGCAGCAAAGGATAATAATTTCATTCCTCCCGGAGAATTCTCTGAACCGACCGATAAACGGAAGGCTGAAGGGAATTCGTCGGTTGAAATAGGAAATCCGGCTGATAAGAACATACCGGGAAATGTTGTGGTATCTGGTTATATCAGAAATGGTGACACAAAAGAACCAGTATCAGGAGTTACAGTATTTGTGCAGAAATCCTCTGTAGGCACAATTTCAAACGAGTATGGGTTTTATACACTTACATTACCCAGGGGGATTCATTTCCTTCAGTTTTCATTTATTGGGATGAAGGAAAAAATCATAAATCTGAATCTTTACAGCAGCGGTGAATTGAATGTAGATATGAGGAGTGTGCTTATTCCGATAAAGGAAGCTGTTGTGTCGGCACAGAAAAGCGTTACTCTTCAGCGCTTTGAGGTTGGAGCCGAAAAGATAAATATCACATCATTTAAATTGCTGCCTACCTCGATGGGCGAATCAGATATTATTAAAAGTGTTCTTTTAATACCCGGAGTTCAGTCTATTGGGGAAGGTTCAGCCGGGTTCAATGTACGGGGAGGCTCTGCCGACCAAAACCTGATACTTCTTTATGGAGCACCTATCTATAATTCCTCTCATTTTTTCGGATTCTTTTCTGCCGTGAATTCCGACATTATCAAAGATGTAACTCTTTATAAGGGCGGAATCCCCAGCAGGTATGGAGGACGAATCTCATCAGTATTGGATATAGGATCAAAGGAGGGGAACAGGAAAGAATTTGCGGGGAATGCTGGTATTAGCCCGATTACGACTCATATTTCTCTGGAAGGACCAATTATCAAAGACACGCTGACATATATTCTCACTGCCCGTACAACATACTCCAACTGGATCTTCGGCCTTTTGAGCAACCCTTCACTGCATAACAGCAAGGCTTCATTTTTCGACATTAACGGCAAAATTACTTATGATATAAATAAGAATAACAAGATTGATTTGTCTGCATACGTGAGTCATGACGGATTCAAATTCAACTCCGATACTACCTATGGATATAACAATAATATTGTGGCATTGAAGTGGAGGCACTTTTTCAACAGCAGGTTCTTTTCATCCTTTTCTCTGAATAACAGTTATTATGATTATAACATTTCGAGTCAGTATCTTACAAAGGAAGCATATGTTTTATCGCATTATCTGAACAGCACCGGCTTTAAAGCTGATTTTAACTGGTTCCTCGGCAGAAATGAGATTAACTTCGGTATCGATCTCACAAGGTATGCCGTTACACCAGGCAAATATATGCCATTTAATGATTCTTCTCTGGTTGTTCCTCATACAATACAGAAAGAACGTGCACTTGAGTCTGCTTTGTACATCGACGACAAGTTTCAACTTACCGATTTCCTCTCGGTGAATGCGGGTATCAGACTGTCATCGTTCCTGTCATTCGGGCCGCAGGCGGTTATGATATATAACCCTGATTACTCAAAAAGCATATCAACGATAACTGATACTCTGAATATTAAGCCATGGAAAGTGGCCAGCAGATATGGGGGGCCCGAGTTCAGGGTATCGTTGAACTTCAGGATAAGTGACAAGAATTCTTTCAAACTAAACTACAATAGGACAAGGCAATATCTTCATCTGCTTTCAAACTCGACCTCGATTTCGCCAACCGATACCTGGAAACTTTGCGACTACTATCTTAAACCACAGATTGGTGACCAGATCGCGGCAGGATTCTATGAGATGCTGTTTAAAAATAGTTTTGAAGCTTCTGCGGAGGTCTATTACAAGGAGATAAGTAATATGGTTGATTTCAAGGGCGGGACCGATTACATAATGGATGATAACGTAGTAAAAGATATCGTTAATGTGAAAGGAAGAGCTTATGGTCTTGAACTTGTACTTAAAAAGACAGAAGGAAAACTTCGTTACAGCATAGGATATACCTATTCCAGGACTTTTATCAGGAGCCACAGCAAATTCAGCGAAGAGATTATTAATTCAGGAAAATGGTTCCCGGCGAATTTTGACAAACCGAATGACCTGGTTGTGACATTTAACTATATATTCTCTAGGCGTTTCAGCTTTTCGACAAATTATATCTGGAGTACAGGCCGGCCGATAACATATCCTGTTGCTACTTACAGTATGTATGACGATATCCTGGTTGATTATTCTGACCGTAATAAATACAGGATTCCCGATTATTCGAGGCTGGATGCATCTTTTACTGTTGGCGGAAACCTCAGATCACATAAACTGGCGCATCCTAACTGGACTTTCTCGGTATACAACCTTCTCGGACGACAGAATGTTTATTCGGTATATTTCAAGAAGGTAGGGGATGTTTATACCGGTTATAAGTTATCAGTATTCGGAAGGGCTATACCGTCTGTAACCTTCAGCTTTGATTTCTGATGAGGCTATGAACCACAAATTACTCATATCATTTGCGTTACTGACTGTTCTGATTAGCAGCTGTATAACCCAGTTTGTACCGGTTATTGCAGAAGAAAAGGAACTTCTTGTGGTTCAGGGATTAATTACCGATTCGAATGAAACGGATACTATAAAATTGTCAAAATCACTTCCGGTAGGTCAGAAGGGGGGAACACAACCGTTAACAGGATTCTATGTCACACTGTCTGATGACATAGGAAACAATTATACTCTTACAGAGGTAAAATCAGGATCATATATAACGCCATCCTCCTTCAGGGGAGCAGTGGGCCGGCAATACACACTTCATATCACCTCAGGATCTGATTTCAACAATGATCATTATGTATCAAATCCTATGGAGATGAAACCTGTTCCTCCAATTGACAGTGTCTATTACAGGAAAACAGTCATTGAAGCGGCCAACGGTTTCTTCAAAGGTGTGGATGGATGCCAGATCTATCTCGACACCCATGATCCTTCCGGAAATTGCCGGTACTTCAGATGGGATTTTGCAGAGACATGGATTCTCCGGCTGTTATTTCCTGTTGTGAATCAGACATGCTGGATAAAAGACAGATCCCATTCTATAAACATTAAAAGCACTGTTGCTTTCAATGAATCAAAAATAGTTAAGCTCCCGGTAACTTATATTACTAACGTTACAGACAGACTGACAAGAAAATACAGCATACTCGTAAATCAATATTCCTTGAATGAAGATGAATATTTATATTGGGAAAGAATCCAGAATATAGATGTACAGGTTGGCGGACTTTATGATGTGATTCCTGCTTCTGTCCCTAGCAATATGAAATGCATAGAGGATACGTCCGAAAAGGTTTTAGGCTACTTCAGCGTATCAGCAAAATCATCAAAGAGATTGTTCATTGAAGATAAATTTGAAGGAATCATATACCGCTATGGCGATTGCGTTACCGATACAATTCCTTATGTAGACCCTCCTGGATTGGGCGTAAACGTTTGGATCCTTGAAGATGAGCCAAACTTTATTCCACCTTTTAAGGTCCTTACGGACAAAAAGGGATGCGCTGATTGTACGGTACGTGGAACTATTATAAAGCCTGACTATTGGGAGGATGATAAATAACTGATTATGACACAAAAGCACTATATAATATTTTTACTGACTTTTCTGCTGCTGAACAGTTGCATAACACAATTTGTTCCTCAGATTGAGGAATCAAAGGAACTCCTTGTAGTTCAGGGTTTAATAACTGACCAGCATGAGATTGATACTATAAAGCTATCCAAATCAATGCCTTTAGGAGAGGTGAGCTCCGCAAAACCAGTCGGCAGATGTTTCGTCTCCATTTCCGATAATCTTGGCAATGTGGTAACTCTTGCTGAATCATCTCCTGGAACCTACATTACCCCGGATTCATTTTTTGGGGTAGCTGGACGATTCTACACCTTACATATCAGGACTGGTGCTGAACTTGGTAATTATACCTATGAGTCATATCCGACAGAATTAGTCCCTGTTCCTCCGATTGACAGCTTATATTATGAAAAAATAAACATTGAGAAGCCTGCTGGATTTTTCAAAGGCGTAGATGCCTGCCAGATTAAACTTAATACCCATGATCCTGAGAATGCCTGCAAATATTACAGATGGAATTTCTCCGAAACCTGGGTATTCAGACTCCTGTTTGATGTGCCAAACCAGACATGCTGGATAAAAGATAAATCGCGCTCAATAAGTATAAAAAGTACAGTTGCTTTTGATAAGGCTGAGATAAAGGGTTACCCGATAAATTATATAACTAATATCACTGACAGGTTGAAAACAAAGTACAGTATTCTGGTAAATCAGTATTCACTTAATGCAGATGAATATTCCTATTGGGAAAAGATACAGAATATTGCAGTTCAGGTAGGTGGGCTTTATGATATAATCCCAACTTCGGTGCCAAGTAATATATTTTGTGTCGAGAATCCAACTGCGAAGGTATTAGGATATTTCAGTGTTTCCGCCAAATCATCTAAAAGGCTTTTTATAAAAGACAATTTTGAAGGAATTATCGACCGTTATAACAAGTGCATTAACGATACTGTTTACGATTCTAATTTTCCGGGAGTCAATGTTTCTGCATGGATTCTCTTCTCTCACCTCCTTTCAATACCACAAGTGCCATTTTTTGAGATAACATATAACCATGGATGCGCTGACTGTACTTTAAGAGGAACAACAGTTAAACCTGATTTCTGGACTGATGATAAGTAATAATATGAAGACCAAAGAATTCCTGATAATGAATAAAATTAAAGTTTTAATACTGGCTTTGGTAAATCTCATATTTATGCAGGGGATATCTGGTCAGTCGCCTGTTAACTTGACCGATTCACTCAGCCGGAGATTTGAAAGTTACATCAGTTCTGTTCCGAGAGAAGAAGTATATATTCACACCGACCGACAGGGTTATATATCGGGGGAGGACTTATGGTTTAATGTTTATCTTATTGACAGGCAGAGTTTCAAACCTTCATCAAACAGCAGCATTGTTTACTTCGAGCTTCTTAATTCTGATAACAGGCCTCTTATCCAGAAGAAAATCAGAATTCATAACGGATCGGGTCCGGGGGCAATAGTCATTCCTGATACTCTTAAGACCGGAAATTATAAGATCAGGGCATATACAAGCTGGATGCGAAACTTCCTTCCTTATAACTGCTTTCAGGAAAATATAAAGGTTTATAATGCTCTGAATGTCAAAAAAGTCTATGACATTAAAAGTGATCTGTCTGTCATTAAAAATGGCACAGGGGGAGGTAATAAAGGAATAATGCAGGAGGAAGGAATATCACTCAGGATAAATAATTTAAAACAGGATTTTCTTGAATTATCAGTTGAGACCGATAATAAATTCCGTGCTGTATCCGGTGTTTTTTATGTTTTTATCCAGACTCATGGCAATATTAATCACGTAAGCAGGCAAGTGATTGCCGGCCCTTTAACAACAGTACTGGTTCCCAAGTCTTCTTTGGGAAGGGGAATAAACCAGGTCACAATATTTAATTCAACAGGAAAGCCTGTAGCTGTAAAGTATCTCTATACACCTGCTGTGGATAACAGCCCTTTCACACTGTTTGCAACAGATAGTTGTGGGTTACGGAGTAAAATCAGGCTTGAACTTATCCGGACAGGTACCTCTTCGGACATTATGGATTCAGCCCATGTCAGTATCTCAGCAGCTTCCTGCACGGGAGGTGCTGATCCTCTGGGTATGCGAGATTATATGATATTCGGAAGCGAATACGGATTGGAATTTGCTAATAACCGCGGGCTTGTAAACCTTAATATGCTTCCGGCTGCATCGATCGACAGCATTCTGAGCAATTTAAACAGTAACTGGATCGACTGGTCACTAATCCTTTCAGATAAAAAGCCGGTGTTAAAATATCATATGGAGACCGATGGACCTGTTATTCTGGGAAAACTGTTATCTGGTGATAAGCAGAGTGTTAAGTCGAATGAAAAGGTTTTTCTCTGCATTCCGGGGAAAGATCCTGAATTCCAGTATTCAATTACTGATGATGAAGGAAATTTTAGTTTTCATATAGCATCTGGAGAACAGCATGGAGATCTCATTCTGGTGCCTGAGGATAATAACGGCAAGCGAAAAATCACTCTTAGGTCTTCATTCTCTGACATTTACTCTCAATTTGCAGGCACTGTAGATTCATCTTCGGGTATTCTGGATCGTGTAATAACTAAAATGGGTGTTAACCATCAGGTACAGGCGATTTTCGGACTTTATGCAGGAAATATGGAGGTAAATAAAATGCCTGCATTGATTAAACCTCTGAGATTCTATGGGAAACCTGATATAGAGCTTGTTCTTTCTGAGTATATTAGTCTTCCTGTGATGAGCGAGGTCTTTTTTGAACTCCTGCCAGGGGTTTCATTGAAAAAAAGACAATCGGGGTATGAGATCTTTATAACAGAGCATGTCAATGACGAAGTAAGTGTTTTGCAGCCGACTCTGATGATCGATGGCGTTATTATTCCTGATGCCTCAATGATTGCAAATCTTGATCCTGAGCTTGTTGAAAAAATCGATATTGTAAAAAGCAAGTATGTGGTTGGTAAACATACTTTCTCAGGAATTGTAAATGTAATTACCAAAACAGGCGATTACAGCGCTGTCTCTATATCTGACAATATGATGAGAGTACCATACGCTGTCAATGATCCTATGATGAAGTTTATCTCTCCTGATTATTCTGCAGAAGAATCACATGAAAGCCGGATACCCGATTATCGCAATACATATTACTGGAATCCCTCAGTGAAAACCGGTAAAACTGGTAAAACCGCTATCGAGTTCTGGAGTTCAGATAACAAGGGAGATTATCTCATTAATATTCAGGGTATAACTTCAGACGGCAATGCGTTTTCTTTGCAGAAAGTCATAAAGATAAGATAATAAGATTATTGCAAAAGATTTCAGGCTGCCTGTCAATTCTTAATTTGACTGCTTTTCAGATCCTGTAGACTGAAATATAGTATATATGAGTATGTTAAAATACTTATTATGAATGAATATTTAAGTCCCAGCCAATCTGCAACTTTGCCCTGAATTACAGGCAGAATTGCTGCTCCCAGGAAGCCCATTGTCAACAATCCGGAAGCCATTGCGGCATCCTCTCCAAGGCCCTCAATCGATAGAGCATATAATGTCGGGAAGAAAATAGAAATAAAAAATCCAAGCATCGTAATGGCTATCACTGAAGTAATCCCCTTAGTCATTATCATGATGAAAAGCAGAACCATGGCCACAGTTACACAGAAGACCATTGTCAATGCAGGTTTAACTTTCTTCTGAAGATATGATCCTGCAAATCTTCCGAGCGCAAACAGGGCAAAATATACTGTATAGAGAATATAGGACTTATTCGAACTCAGCGAACCAATCTGTGGATCTTCTAAAAAATTCCTGTATAAGCCGAAAATTCCTGATTCCGCTCCCAAAACGATAAAAATGGCCAAAAAACCCAGAATAAGCCGTTTGTTTCTAAATATGGATTTTTTCATTCCCATTTCCTCGTTTTTTTGCAAAGAATCCAGGACGGAACTTGTATTTATATCTTTAAGCAGGGACAGGATTACACCTGTGGCAGCAAGGATAACAGCTATGGTAATAAACAGTCCATTGATATAGGGGATTCTTTCAGAAACGGATACAATCCCAGATGGGATGATCAGGACAATGATAACAGGGCCTAATATCTGTGCTATAGCACCCAGAGCGTTTCCGAGATTCAAACGGCTTGAACTTCCTGCCGGATTTCCAAGGCCTGTTAAAAGTGGATTCCCGGCTACAAGTTCGAAATTAAACCCGGTTCCGATTATGAAAAATGCTATGATTAATAGTGTAAAACTGCTATTTACCATACCGGGTATTATTAAGGCTGTCCCTGCGGCAAAAAGAAACATTGCTATCATCAGACATGATTTGAAACCCGCTTTTTTAGAAAGTAAGCCTATCAGCAGAGAGAACATTACGAACGGTATATTCTTGGCAAAGATTATATACATCTGCTGCTGGTAGTTCAGGTTAAAATGCTCTTTGAACTCGGGCATAAATGAACCTTCCAGGCACATTGCCAGTCCACAAAAAAAATAGACAAAATAGACAGTATATAAAAGTTTCTTTTCAGTATGTTCTTTTGTCATAGAGGTTTTGTTTTCAGGTTTAGTTGTTCAATTAGCATTGAATGAACACATTATACTACTCATTCGGATTATCTGAACATACTGGTGAGATCCTTTTCCGCAGCCCGCCATTTGATGACAATCTTATCGTAGTATGGATAGTTATCGCAATTTTCAATAAGATTATGACTATCAAGGTAAGCTAAGCATTTTTGTACGCCTTTCTCGTAGCTGATTGTATATTTAAAACCAAGCTCGCTCTTTGCCCTGGAATTGTCGAATATGTTGTTGTGCATAAAATTTTCGCGGCACCATTCTGCTTCAACCGGCACAAGTTTTGAAAGCAAAAGTGCTGGAATATATACAAAATCGGGATCAGGTGCTCCCATTACAGATGCAATTGTTTTCCACATATGGTTATGTGTCATCCATTCATCACCTGTAACATTGTAGGCCATTCCAAATGCATTTTTATTTCCGATGGCCCCTATAAATGCATTGGCCGTGTCGGTGCAGTAGGAAGCTACCCATATTGAATTCCCATCGCCATGCATGATAATTGGTCTGCCTTTCCGTATTCTGTCAAGATGATAGCTTTGCCCGCCAAAACTGTGTACTCCGGGGCTCCATGTTTCATTATACGTTGCTGCCGGTCTCAAAACGGTAAGATTGAAGTTACCACGGCGATGAGCTTCCCAAAGTTTCTTTTCGCATTCCACTTTTTTCCATGCATACTGAAAAGATGGCAAGGCGCCAATTTTGATTGTCTCATTTACAGGATAACAAACAGGTGTTTTCGGATAAACATCAACAGTACTACAAAAGATAAATTGTTCAGTATGACCTTTAAAGATTGCGACGTCATTCTCTGCATCCTGGGGTTCGAAACAGATCATGTCAATTACACAATCGAAGTTCCCATTTTTGAAAATCTGGTCTTTGAAAGAAGGTAAATCCTTTCGGTTTCCTGTTATCACCCTTGTTTCCGGAAGCAGCCATTGCGGTCGCTTCTCATCATTATTGAAAAGTGTTAATAGATGCCCTTTTCCCTGGAGCATTTTTGTAATTGGAGTGCTGATGTTCCCGGTGCCGCCTATAATGAGTATTTGCATTTCTTGCGCTATAATATTTAATTTATTTTTCTGTGATTCCTGGTTTGCCGAAATTGCATGAAGGATCTTCCATAACCAGGACCCAGTCGCATCCTTTTCCTTTTGATGGAGCGGTCAATTTAAGTACATCTTTATTATTCAGATAACCTATCGGTATTGGCTCCCCGGTCCTTGGATCATACCACCAGCCAAAGTGCAGATTTTCTTTAAGCTTTCCCGCGTCTATTTCAATATCTCCACCCAAGGGCAGGTAACAAAACAGATAGCCGGTCCCTTTCGTACAGCAGATATGCTCATCGCCAACCTTTGGAGAGATCAGAATAGTCTGACATGGCACCCGGTCAAAATATGGCCGTGAGAGGATAAGATTTTTAAGATGGATTAGCTGACCGGCACCCTTGAGATGCAGAGCTTCTTTCCAGTTATATCTGACGTAACCGATAGCCTCCCTACCCTTATCATACATCTGCCATACCGGATGTGTACCATAAGTGTGACCACAAGCGCCGGAAAACACGCTCCAGTAAGCAGCCTGCCGCACATCATAGTCATCGAAGACCCCGTTAACTTCAGGTTTCCAGTTAACCGCATGTTCTTCGTAACGTGGCTCAGAATCGATGCATGGTTTGGGTGGTTTACGAAGGTAATCGTAATTTATCATAAGGTAGTTAGGGTAATTCCTCATTGAGTGACCCGACTGGCAGCTGTTAAAATCAAGCCATCCGGTATCATGGAACCACATGCTGCTGCTGGCATCTCCCAGAGGATGAAATGTCATAAGATGATTTGTATCTTCTGATTTGATTCCTTTTCCCAGTGCATCCCAAACAGCATAATTTTTATCTCCTCCCGACCGGTCGCCGCCATTCATCCAGATCAGATTCGGGAAATCTTTATATCGAGTGCCCAGCCATTTCCCATAAGAATATGCGTTTGCTTCATTGAATATTTCAGGTCCGATACCAAAGACTTTATCTATTTTATCACCCCAGACTGGAACGAGAGCAAAATGCATTTCTTTTGATTGAGCCAGTCTCAGCACATTATCAACAAACTCAAAATACCCGGTATCGGGTTTTTCAGGATTCATTTCCAACAAAGGAAGAGACCCATAAACATTAGGAGTACGAAGTCCATCCAGTTCACTGATAAGAACAGACTGAATGACGTTAAATCCCTGATTTTTTCTTGTATCCAGGTATAGCTCAATTTCTTCAATGGTTAGCCTGTGGAACAACTCCCATGCAGTATCCGCCAGAAAGAAAAAAGGATCACCGTTTTCATTCTGTATAAAACGTCCATTTGCTGAGATAATCAATTTACCAGTCATTTTCTTACCGCGTTTTTACTGGTTTTTCGTTCTGCTCAATAATTGCTTTTTTGCCAATCTCATTTTTTATCGAGACTCCATTATAACCGTTATTACCGGTTATAATAGCACTTTTAACTCCTTTCTTAAGCCAGATCGACTCCGGCCTTCGCTTTGCCCCGCCATAGGTCCATTGTTTCACCTCATCTGTCTGTGTACCGTCAAAAGTGCAATCCTGAACCTGAAGTTTTCCGCTTTCCGCAACTATTGACCAACTGGGATTAGCAGGGTCTATTGATACATTATTGCTTGAGAAATAGCAATTTAAAAATGAAACATTAGAATTACCGGATATCAGTACATTTTGTTTTACCGGACCCCAAAAGCCGCAATTTGTAAAACGCATGGATCCTTCGCAGGTTTTATCAACAACGATCTGTGTGCTTAATCCGGTTATATGAGAATTGAACTGCCCGTTGGCAATCAGTAGTCCCTGCGGTTGAATTGATTCTGCCAGGATGCACGTTCCGGTAGCATCAGCTGCGATACCGGAAAACTGACCGTTGCATGAACCACTCCAGTTGCCGGTTCCTGTATAAATGAAATGATATCCTATCCTTGCGGGGAAAACAAATGTATTGGTCATATATTCCCAGTCACTTCTGCCAATGATAAATGCCTCACAATTTTCCTGCATATATCTGAAGGCTTTCCAGAAGTCACCTTTTGTGACCGGGCTTCCCCAGAAATGGCAATGAAACTGAACATTTTCGATGCGACCGATATCCCCTACACTTTCTGCAAAAATCCCACGACGCAGTACACATCCGAAAACACTGTTTAAGCGATGCCGGCCATTTTCGTGAGGCCCTGCATGAATTCCATTATAGCTGTTAATAAGCGTAACATTTTCAATTGTGCAATCAAATACTGTTGAATCGGGTGAATTGCTGCCTATATGAAAGGTCCATGAATAGGGGTGGATGTCATCAATTGTCTGTTCAGGATAGTAAACCGTGATACCTGATACAGCTGAGGAATTTCGCATTTCAAACAGGGCAGGACTATTTTCATTGTCTCTACCTCCTGTTGCAAGAATTACTGTTCCATTCAGTGGTTCCCATGAACGAGGAGCAATGTTTTCTCCTTTTATGGCTACTCCCTTAAGGTATAGGCTTCCTTTAATGAGATATCTGCCGGCAGGAACAAAAACAGTCCCTCCCTGTTCTGAAGCCTTCTTTATTGCTCTTTTGAAAGATGTTGTATTATCAGTGATCCCATCTGCTACCGCTCCAAATTTAAGAACGGAAAATTTGCAGTTATCTATTGTCTGTGCAAAGAGCTCAGTAGGAAAGCAATTAAGAAGCAGGAAGACTGCGAGTATTATAATTTTAAAATCCATCTTCTGTTTAAATTATAAATTGTGCATTGTATATCAGTAATTTTCGCACACAATAGTTCATTCGGCAGCCACTCCGAAGAAAATTATCTTTGCCTCTGCTTTTGAAAAATTAGTATTAATAACTGCATGTCCTGAACTATCAAAAGAAAGATCAACCCCATTTGTATACCATGTTTTTTGATCGGGATTCATTTTTGTAATGTATGAATATGAGCCTGCATGGCTGGAGAATATGACTACAGCGCCTTTCCCGGTTGAGGGGTTAATTTTTTCATAAACCTCCGGGCTTCCTCCCACAGCTCCATCACGTATCATTGCTGTTTCAGTCATATCATTGCGAACCTGTTTATATAATCCAAGTGATTTATTAAAAAAGGCAACTCCTTCTTTGGAAATACCAGGTAAGTCGCCCCAGATTCCATTTTGTCCCAGAATGAGGGAGGCCACAGCTATTGACTGATTCTCATAAGGATCATCAGGCAGATAATGTGTCAGGAATAGAGAAGTTGGTATCCATTTATCAAAGGTTAATGGGGTACGGCAAATCCATGTACGTGCCGGCCCTGGATAGAAAAAAATGTTCCACTGGCCGTTTTCCCGATCAAAAGGAATATCATAATTGAAAAAATAGGGCCCGTTATTAATGAGGAAATATTTCCCTGAGGAAAGAAACCCAAGGCCAACAGCCCTGCCACCCTCGGTGATATCGAAATCTACAATGGCTTCAGGACATTCCTTTGTCAGTTTATCAACAACATAGCTCATCGATCTGCTTATTTCAAAAGCATATGATTCCATTCTCTCACGGAGCGTGTTTTCTGCATTCCCATGAAAATGACGCGGATCATTGCATTCGTACTGTCCAATGGCATCCCATTTAAAATAAGTTACTCCCAATTCCTTCGAGAGACGAATCAGTTCGTCTGCAAAAGCATCGCGGTATTTACTTACCAGACACATCCCATAACTTTCTTCGGTTTCCCATATTGGGTATGGCTTACCTTCATTTCCATTTCTTGTAAGTACGCAATCTCTGTGATTTTTCAGCATGTTACTTGAAACCGC
>Ga0315272_10000044_pt1:0-32500 | contig 47869 bp, 55 predicted proteins | sample C3_middle_MG_FD_203918 | JGI IMG/M metagenome (GOLD analysis project Ga0315272, IMG submission 203918) | Sediment microbial communities from Yellowstone Lake, YNP, Wyoming, USA - C3_middle | ecosystem: Environmental > Aquatic > Freshwater > Lake > Sediment | place: USA: Wyoming...
CTTTTCGTCTCCGTGCCTCTTTAACATAACTGTATAATTGACTTTCAGTCAATCCATAATTAAATTTTAATTTTTGTTTTTCTTCTAGTCGCCGACCATATTCAGTAGATTTTTTTTTACTACTCTCGTCACCAGACTCACCAGATTTGCCAGGTTTATTTTCTTTTTTTGATTTTTTTGTTGTTAAACCTGGCAAATCACCTAATCTTCTTACAATTCTTAATTTTGGCCCACGATAACGTGACATAAAATAATATTTTTATTTTATTTTAGTTTTCTTAAAAAGGATATTGCAAATAATTTTTATAGGGCGAGTGACCGGACTTGAACCGGCGAATGGCGGAACCACAACCCACTGCCTTAACCACTTGGCTACACCCGCCAAAAACTAATTATCATTTGCTAATACTATTTTAGCAATTTCTAACAACTAAGTCTATGACTTATTCAAATTTTTTATAAACATAGTTTAGAATCACTTTTTATTTCAATCTATTATTTTAATTTTTTAATCTTTATTTATATTTATTAGATATAAATAAAGAAATTTGTTATAAAACTAAATAAAATTTATCGATAATAAAACTCATTATTAAATAATGTAACACCCTTGTAGAAGATAGGTATATAAATAGTTAATAAATTAATTAATTTATGAACGAATAATAATTTTAAATTGTTCTGTTAAGATTAATTTAATATTTTCAACAATTTTCTCAACTTCTTTAGTTAGTAAAGTTCTTTCATTTGATTGAAATATCAATTGAATACATAAACTTGTCATTGTTTTTGGAATAGATTTTCCTTTATATTCATCCAATAATTCAATTGATATTAATACACCTGGAGCTAGTGAAAAAATTAAATTTTTAATTTTATTAAAAGTAATAGTTTTTGAAATAATAAATGATAAATCTTTAAAAATTTTCGGGTATAAATTATAAATCCGATAATATAATAGGGTTTTATATTTATAATGATTTTTTATTAACTCTAAATTAAATTCAAATAAATATAATTGTGGTGAAATATTTAATTTATTTGCTAAAATCGGATCGATTTGACCGAAAACACCTAATGGCAATCCTGGTATTAAGCACAATTTACTAGTCCGATATGGGTGAAGTATATTTTTATATAATTTTGGTAGTCCTATTTTCCAATAAACAAATAAATTTAATTTATTAAAGAGCTGTTCTAATTTTCCTTTACCTTCAAACCAAGATAAAATATTTGTAGTGTTAGACCATTCGGTTTTTGTTTTAGTTGCACCAAAAATTCCTCCCACTTGTTCAATTTCAAGTAAACCAAAATGATCAGAATAAAAAAATACGTGTCCATATTCAAAGGCTTCTAAATTGGAAGCTGCTTGATTTAAATTTTCATGTTCTATTTGTATTAAATTTGGTAATAATGTTGATCTTAAAATCGAATAATCTTTTGACAATGGGTTAATGATTGAAATGTTTCCTTTATTTAATAAATTTCCTAATGAATAATTAATAACTTCATTAAAACCTTCACTTAAAAAGCAACTTGTAATTTTTTTACGAATTTGATAACTAAAATCTTCTATTCCAATTTTAAAAATATCTGGAAGAATAGTAATAAAATTATTAAATCCATGTAATCTAGCAATTTCTTCAATTAAATCTATCTCGCGATTAATATCTTCATAACGTTCCAAACAAATGTTCACGTGCCAAATTAAATTTGATTGATCAAAAATATATTTAAAATGTAAACGTGTTAAATAGTTTGAAATATCTATTGGTGATAATATATTTATTTTATTTTTTTTGAAACCTATTATGGGTCCTAGAATTTCAATTACTGTTTTATATTCTAAAGAAATAATAGGAGGTTTAATTTCAGAATAATTTGTTGATGTATGAATATTTATAATTACTTTATTATTCGAACTTTTTAACAAATATAATAATCGACATAATGATTCGATCAAATAACTAGGATTTAATCCTTTTTCATATATAGAAGAACGCTCAGTTCGTAATCCAATCGTACGTGAAATCTGTCGAATTTTTTTCGAATTAAAAATTGAACCTTCAATCAATAATGCTTTAGTATTATTAGTATATTGAAATTTTTTATTAGCTAAAATACCAGCAATGCTTAATATTTGTTCATTAGCTTTTAAAACTAAAATATTAGAATTACCATCATATTGATGGTTATTAGTTCCATGAAATGGTTCTAAAAATTTTTCACAATTTAAATTTAATTTAAAGTCCAAATCGTTTACACAGAATCTAATTTTATCTAAATCATAAAATTCAAAAGGATAACCAGTTTCCAAACTAATATAAGTTTTTAAATCTAATAGATTGTTAGCTGGTTCGATTCCAGCTCTTACTAATTTCTGTTGTAACCACGCAGGAGAATAAAAAGTTGTAAGATTTTCTACTGTCGCAGTAATTAATATTAAATGATTTTTTTTTATATTATCTAAAGTATTAATTTTTAATATTGAGTTTTTAATTAATAGTTCAGTTTTACAAATTTTAACTCCATATTTAGATAGTTTATAACTTTCATTAAATAAACTTGAAACTTCCTTTGCAATTCCTTTCATAGATAAACTATCTGATCGATTTGGAGTTGGGCTTATGTCCAAAATTCTATCTCTTTTATTATCAACAAGTAATTCAAAACTATCTTCTACTTCAAAGCCTCCAAGTGTAAGTGTTTCAATTAAATAATCAAAATTACATGTTTTCAAATCTACTAGTTCATTCAACCATTCTAATGAAATACGCATTTATCAATTATTAAAAAGTTTTTTCATCAATTTGCTTTGGCAAAACGTAATCCATTCTCTTCACTATAACGTTCCATAAATCTCATAAATCTATCCCAAGCTTCAGGATTTTTCATTATATAGATTGCTTCTATAGCTTCAGGTTTTCCATTAAGAAACCGAGCATTTACATCTCGAGTCTCTAACAGTCCTTCCTCATCAATTAAGTACATGCCTGTAATTTCACCTTCTTTAGTAGTGCTTTTGTCTAATATATTAGGATTTTTAAAACGAAATGTTGCTGTACCTGTACTACCATCTCGTGATCTAGTTAATTTTACTTCAGGTAATACTTTCTCATCTAATCCTTTTATAAACTGAATTTTTGGTTTCATTTCATTATCCTTTTTTTAAAAAACAATATTTTTCTATAAATTAAATTTTAATTTAAAAAACAAAATCTGAGCTGGGGTGGAAGGATTCGAACCTACGCATGGTGGAGTCAAAGTCCACAGCCTTACCACTTGGCGACACCCCACAATACAAATATAGGTTAAAGAATTGATAAATATTTAAAAAAATAGATTAATTCCTTATTGGGCAAGAAGGGATTCGAACCCCTGACACCGTAGTTCGTAGCCACGTGCTCTAGTCCACTGAGCTACAAGCCCAAATTATATTGTTCATAGATATATTACTTCTAAATATTATATTTCGTAAAGGTTTTAGAGAGAAAATTAATTTAATATAAAAATTAATTTGCAAAATATTTTAAAAATAGCATAATGTAATACTATAAATAACAAATTTAAAAGTTTATTTTTCGGAGTATACTATTTAACTATATATTTTATTCACCTATTTACAAAATTTGTAATTATGGCAAAAAAAATTTTATATCAAGATAATGCTAGACGAGCTCTAGAACGCGGTATGGGGATTATGGTAGAAGCTGTTTCAGTTACTCTAGGCCCAAAAGGTCGAAACGTCGTACTAGAAAAATCCTACGGTTCTCCTCAAATTGTAAACGACGGAGTAACAATTGCTAAAGAAATAAATTTAACAGATCGTATTGAAAATACCGGTGTTTCACTTATTCGACAAGCGGCTTCAAAAACAAATGACGTAGCAGGGGATGGTACAACGACAGCAACAGTTTTAGCTTATGCAATGGTTAAAGAAGGATTAAAAAATGTAGCAGCAGGTGCCAATCCTATTTCAATAAAGTTAGGGATGGAAAAAGCAACTCAATACTTAGTGAATGAAATTAATGAATTTGCTCAACCTGTTGAAGAAATAGAATCTATTAAACAAGTAGCTACAATTTCTGCTGGGAATGATGAAGTAATTGGATCGCTAATTGCAAATGCATTATCAAAAGTTGGAAAAGATGGTGTTATTTCTTTAGAAGAAGGAAAAGGGATTATTACAGAATTAGAAATTACAGAAGGAATGAAAATAGAAAAAGGTTTTATTTCACCTTATTTTATTACTAATACCGAAAAGATGGAAGTACAATATGAAAACCCTTTAATTTTATTAACCGATAAAAGGATTACTTTAGTTCAACAAGATTTATTACCGATTTTAGAAGAACTTACTCGAATAAAACGCCCTTTACTTATCATTGCTGAAGATGTTGAAAAAGAAGCATTAGCAACTTTAATTTTGAATAAATTACGTGGGATCGTTAATGTTGTAGCTATTCGTGCACCCGGATTTGGAGAATTAAGAAAACTAATGTTACAAGATATTGCTATTTTAACGGGTGCAACTGTAATAAGTCAAGATGCTGGATTAAGTTTGGATAATATTAAGCTGGATTTATTTGGAAAAGCTCGTAGAGTAATTGTAAATAAAGATACAACTACAATTGTTGCTGATGGGCGCGAAAATGAAATCAAAGTTCGTTGTGAACAATTACGTAAACAAATTAATTCCGTAGATACAGATTATGAAAAAGAGAAATTGCAAGATCGAATTGCAAAACTGTCGGGTGGAATAGCTGTTATTAAAGTTGGTGCTGTAACAGAAACAGAAATGAAAGATAAAAAATTAAGATTAGAAGATGCAATAAATGCTACAAGGGCCGCTGTAGAAGAAGGTATTGTTCCAGGTGGTGGTGCAACTTTAGCGCATCTATCTGAAAATCTTATAAGCTGGGCAAAAGCTAATTTAAATGAAGATGAATTAGTTGGGGCATTAATTATAGGAAGAGCAGTTACTGCTCCAATAAAACGTATTGTCGAAAATGCAGGCAACAATGGTCCAATTGTTATTGAAGAAATTCAAAAACAAGATTTTGAAATTGGCTATGATGCAGCAAAAAATATTTTTACAAATATGTATAAAAGTGGAATTGTCGATCCAGCTAAAGTAACTCGATCAGGTTTACAAAATGCAACTTCAATTGCTAGTATGATCTTAACTACAGAATGTATTATTGTTGAACAAGAAAACTAATAAAATAAATGTAAAATTTATCAAAATATTTGACGTAAACAAACTTCAAATATTTTGATAAATTTTATTAAGTTACCGGATTTGCATCTACCATTTCTTTCATTGCAGCTTTTAATGCTTCAACATCTGAACTTAATTGAATAAAATCTTCAGAGTTAATATTTTTTCGAACATTTTCAATTAAGTTTTTAATTTTACTACTTTTCTCCTCTTGTGCAGTATCAGAAAATAAACGTAATTCTTTTTCAGCTTCATAGCATAATGATTCAGCACTATTTTTTAAATCAACAATTTTTCTCTGTTCTTGATCCACTGAAGCAAATTCTTCAGCAGATTTAATCATTTCTTCTATTTCTTTTTTATCTAAAGTTGACGCGCCTTGAATTGTAATAGCCTGTTCTATATCTGTTTTAGTTTCCTTTGCTTTTACTGAAAGAATACCGTCAACGTCAATATCAAATGTAACTTTTATTTGCGGAACACCTCTTTCTGCTTGAGGAATTCCATCTAAACGGAAATTTCCTAAACTTTTATTATCTTTAACTAACTCTCTTTCACCTTGTAAGACATGAATTTCTACGTTAGTTTGATTATCAACTGCTGTTGAAAACATTTCTGATTTTTTTGTTGGTATAGTAGTATTTCTAGCGATAATTTTTGTCATAACACCCCCTAAGGTTTCAATACCTAAAGATAATGGTGTTACATCTAACAATAAAATATCTTTAATTTCACCAGCTAAAATACCAGCTTGAATTGCAGCACCTATAGCCACTACTTCATCAGGATTAACATTTTGATTTGGTTCTTTTCCAGTTATTGATTTAACTAAATTCTGAATTGCAGGAATTCTACTTGAACCACCTACTAATACTACTTCATCAATTTTTGTTTTATCTAAACGAGCATCTGTTAAAGCTTTTTCAACCGGAATTCTACATCTTTCAATTAAGGTGTTGCATAATTTTTCAAAAAATTCACGTGTTAATTCAGTTTCAATATGTTTAGGTCCTGTTTTGTCTGCAGTAATAAAAGGTAAATTAATGGTTGTTTTATTCAAAGTTGATAATTCCATTTTTGCTTTTTCAGCTGCTTCTGTTAATCTTTGTAAAGCTTGAATATCTTTTGATAAATCAATATTTTCTTTAGTTTTAAATTCTTTTAATAACCAATCAACTAATACTTTGTCAAAATCATCTCCACCCAAATGTGTATCACCTGCAGTTGATAGAACTTCAAAAATACCATCACCTACTTCTAATACTGAGACATCAAATGTTCCTCCTCCTAAATCAAACACTAAAATTGTTTCATTTTGTTTTTGATCTAATCCATAAGCTAATGAGGCAGCAGTCGGCTCATTAATAATTCTTAAAACTTCAACTCCTGCAATTTTTCCCGCATCAATTGTTGCTTGACGTTGTGAATCATTAAAATAAGCAGGAACGGTAATAACTGCCTGTTTTACTTCTTGTTTTAAATAACTGCTTGAATCGCTAATTAATTTGCGCAATATTTGTGCCGAAATTTCTTCTGGACTGAAATCTTTATTTAAAGATGTACATTTAATTTTAATATTACCATTTTGATCCCCAGTTACTTTATAAGGTAACTGCTTAGCTTCTTCTGAAACTTCAGATTCTTTTGAACCAATAAACCGTTTTACAGAAAAGAAAGTATTTTCTGGATTAATTACTGCTTGTCGTTTAGCAATTTGACCAACTAATAATTCTTGTTTTTTAGTATATGCAACAATTGAAGGAGTTGTTCGTAATCCTTCAGAATTCAAAATTACAGTTGGTTTCCCCCCTTCAATTGCAGCAACTACTGAATTTGTAGTCCCTAAATCAATTCCTACAACTTTTCCCATATGATTTGTTTAATTAATTTTCATTTGCTTACTTATTAAAGATAATAATTTTTATTATTAAAAGATCTCTTATAATTTACGTACAATTTTTTAATAAAGTTGAGTTTGTGTGACATATAGACAAATAATTTTAATTTATTTAAGTTAATTCAGTTAATAAACATGTTTTAATATGTTTATCCATGTCAAATAGTAAAAAATAGTTTACTAAATAATTTTTCTTTAAATGTTAATTAATGTAAATTGGAGAAATATTGTGTCTTTAGGTTTATTAGGAAATAAAATTGGAATGACCCAAATTTTTGATCAATTAGGGAATATCATTCCTGTGACAGTTATAAAAGTAGGTCCATGTACAATTACTCAAATTAAAACAACTTTAAAAGATGGATATAATGCTATTCAAATCGGTTACGGTACTGTACCAACAAATTCTCTAACTCAACCAGAACTGGGACACTTACAAAAATCAACTATTCAACCTTTAAAATATCTTAAAGAATTTCATGTTGCTAATCCCGAAACATTTGAAATTGGTCAAACAATTAATTTAGAATGTTTTGAAGCTGGACAATTTGTTAATATAACTGGTAAAAGTTCAGGAAAAGGATTTTCAGGGCTTCAAAAACGTTATAATTTCCATAGAGGCCCTATGACTCATGGTTCAAAAAATCATCGAGCACCCGGTTCAATTGGCATGGGTACAACACCTGGTCGTGTTTTACCTGGGAAAAAAATGTCAGGACAATTAGGAAATAAAACTTCAACGGTTAAAAAATTAAAAATTATACAAGTTAATGTTACTGAACATATTTTAGTAATAAAAGGTTCAGTTCCAGGTAAGATAGGTAATTTATTAAGTATTAAACTTTCAAATTAAAATAATTTTAATATATTATACAAGAAATAGAGTGAGATAAATTATGGCCGTTCAAAAGTTTGTTAAGTATAATCTACTAAGCGCAGATGGGACAATATTAAATTCTGAATCGGAATATAAATTCAAACTTAATATTACTGAAAAATCTTCGAATTATTTAATTCACAAAGATATTTTAAGACATCAAATTCATAATAAACAAGGCACTTCTTCAACAAAAGTAAAAAGTGAAGTTCGTGGGGGTGGTAGAAAACCTTGGCGTCAAAAAGGAACTGGTCGAGCACGTGCCGGCTCTAATCGTTCACCATTATGGAAAGGTGGTGGGGTAATTTTTGGTCCCAAACCAAAAATAACAAAAATTAAATTAAACCAAAAAGAGCGAAAATTATCTCTTCAAACTCTACTTTACAATAAACGCAATAATATTTCTGTTATTGAGAATTTTGAAACGATTGTAGAAATTCCAAAAACACGCCTATTTTGCAATATTTGTCAAAATTGCGGATTATCGTTAAATAAAAATTTATTGATTATTGTTTCGGAAAAAAGTAAACCATTAAAATTAGCTACACAAAATATTAAAAATGTCGAGTTAATTTTAGCATCAAACTTAAATACATTTAGTTTATTAAAAGCTAAACAAATTTTATTAACACCATCAGCCATCAATGTTATAAAGGAGCTCTATTGTGATTAAATCCTTATTTCTTAGTAGCAACGAGATAGTTAAATATCCAATTATCACCGATAAAGCTACGCGTTTATTAGAAAATAATCAATATAGTTTTATTGTTAATATCAAGTCAGATAAACCTACAATTAAATCAGCTATTGAAGATTTATTTAATGTGACAGTATTAAAAATTAATACCTGTCATCTACCAAGAAAGAAAAAGCGAATGGGTAAATATATTGGGTGGAAACCACAATCTAAAAAAGCTATTGTAACTTTATTAGAAGGTAGTACAATAAACTTATTTACCGAAAACTAACTAATATCATTAATAATTAAAGTTAATTAATTTTATGAGCATTCGTCTTTATAAATCGTATACAGCAGGAACAAGAGGCCGTGCAATTTCTGCTTTTACAGAAATTACAAAAAGTAAACCAGAAAAAAAATTAATCAACAAAAATCATCGAAATAAAGGAAGAAATAATCAAGGCATTATTACAATCCGTCATCGTGGTGGCGGTCATAAGCGAAAATATAGGATAATAGATTTTCGTAGAAATAAATATAATATAGAAGGAATCGTATCAGAAATTGAATATGATCCAAATCGTAATGCTCGCATTGCTTTAATTTATTATAAAGATGGAGAAAAAAGATATATTTTACATCCAAATACTTTAAAGGTAGGAGATACAATTATTTCAGGATCGGAAATTCAAATTACAACTGGAAATACATTACCATTAAGTCAAATACCATTAGGGACAGCTGTTCATAATATTGAATTAATTCCAAATAGAGGCGGTCAAATTGTTAGAGCTGCTGGTACTTCAGCTAAAATTTTAGCCAAAGAAGGCGATTATATTACACTACGTTTACCATCAAAAGAAATTCGTTTAATTCGAAAAGAATGCTTTGCAACGATTGGTGAAGTTAGTAACAATGATGCATTTTTAGTTCGAAGTGGAAAAGCTGGTAGAAGTCGTTGGTTAGGGAAACGTCCAACTGTCAGAGGTTCAGTAATGAATCCATGTGATCATCCCCATGGTGGTGGTGAAGGAAGAGCTCCTATTGGTAGAACTCGACCACTAACTCCGTGGGGTAAACCAGCTTTAGGAATTAAAACAAGAAAAAACAAAAAATTAAGTTCAGCTTACATTGTTCGCCGTCGTTCTTAAAAAAAATTCACGTATATTTTTTATAAATTTTATAATATGGGAAGATCATTAAAGAAGGGACCTTTTGTAGCTTATCATTTATTAGATAAAATTACTCAAATGAATAAGAGCGGAAAGAAAGATATTATTAAAACCTGGTCTCGAACGTCAATAATTTTACCAGAGATGGTAGGACATACAATTGCTGTTTATAATGGCAAACAGCATATACCTCTTTTTATTTCTGATCAATTGGTAGGACATAAATTAGGTGAATTTGCTAATACACGAACTTTTAGATCACACATTAAAACTGATAGAAAAACAAAACGATAATATATTTTTTCAAAAAATAATTAAGCATCTACGAAACTTAAAGATTTTAATATATTATGAATAGACGATTTACATTTTTTATTGTAATTCCATTGATTCTTAAAAAATTAATGTCTTAAATAAAATTCAAGATATCTTTAAAACCAAATCTAACTAAATCGTAATAATTAAATAATAATATTTTTGAAGATTATATATCGAAAAATACTAAAAATTACAAAAAAAAAAAAAAAAGTATTTTATGTTGAATAATCAATCAATAAAAGCAGTTGCAAAATATATTAGGATGTCACCGCAAAAAGTTCGACGAGTTTTAAACCAAATTCGAGGTCGTTCATATCAAGAGGCATTGATGATATTAGAATTTTTACCCTATAAAGCCAGCGAAGCTGTCGGGCAAGTTTTATGTTCAGCTGCAGCTAATGCAACAAATAATTATGGTTTAGAGAAAAAAAACTTAATTATTTCAGAAACGTACGCAGATGAAGGCCCTAAATTAAAACGAATTCGTCCGCGTGCTCAAGGCCGTGCTTATAAAATTTTAAAACCAACATGTCATATTACTGTCACAGTTAAATCTGTTTAATTTAAAATTTAATCTTATTATATTTTAATCAAAAGAATAAAATATGGGTCAAAAAACAAATCCCTTAGGTTTTAGGTTAGGAATAACCCAAGATCATAGATCAAGTTGGTACGCAAAGTTTAATAGTTATTCACAGTTATTAAGTGAAGATGATAAAATTCGAAATTATTTAGCGAAATTTACAAAAATTGCTAAAATTGCAATGATTAAAATTGGCAGGAGTGGGGACGGAAATCAGATAGAATTAACAATTGAAGCTGCTAAACCCATAGAATTGTTAGGCAATAAAGGTATCTGGGTTACAAATTTATTAACTGATCTTAAACAATTATTACCAAATAGTAGACAAGTTACTGTCAATTTTGCAGAAGTTGAAAAATCTGATTCAAATGCTGCTCTTATTGCTGATTGGATAGTAAGTCAGCTTGAAGAACGCATAGTATTTCGTCGTATAATTAGAGAAGCTATGCAGAATGCAAAATTAAATTTATCGGGTGGAATTAAAATTCAAATTTCAGGTCGCATAAATGGAGCTGAAATTGCTCGTAGAGAATGGAAAAGAGAAGGTAGAGTTCCTCTTCAAACTATGCGTGCTAATATTGATTATGCTACTCGAGAAGCGCATACTATCTATGGAATTTTAGGTGTTAAAGTTTGGGTATATAAACATTCAAATTAAGATAGCTTCTAGTACGTAAAAATTTTATTTTTAGGAAAGTAATGAATTATGTTAAGTCCAAAAAGAACAAAATATAGAAAATTTCATAGAGGTAGAATGTGTGGAATAGCTACTCGTGGTAACGAAATATCATTTGGTGAATATGGTTTGCAAGCTTTAGAACCTTCTTGGATTACATCACGTCAAATTGAAGCTGCCCGACGAACTATTACAAGGTATACAAAACGAGGGGCTTCATTATGGATTCGTATTTTTCCAGATAAAAGCGTTACTGCTCGTGCTGCGGAATCACGAATGGGTTCAGGTAAAGGAGCTGTTGATTATTGGGTAGCTGTTGTTAAGCCTGGAACAATCTTATTTGAGATTGGCTCTGTACCAGAAGAAATTGCGCGTGCAGCTTTTAATTTAGCTAGTTATAAATTACCAATAAAAACAAAATTTATTATTAGAAATAACATTCAATAATTTATGGCAATATCAAAATTTAATCTTATAAAATCACTTTCAGATAAAGAAATAATAGAATTAATTAATGAAACACAAAAAGAATTATTTTCTTTAAGATTTAAAAAAGCAACTCGACAAGCTTTTACTCCTAATAAAATTAAAATTGCAAAGTGTCGTTTATCTCAATTAAAAACACTATTGACTTTAAGACTAAATTCTATAGAAAAAATAATTACGTAATAGAGATACATTTACTTTATAAAAAATTATAAAAGGAATTTTAATGCCAGTAAGACAAAAAATTGGTACTGTAATTAGCCATAAAATGCAAAAAACTATTGTAGTGGAGATTGAAAACCGATATGCTCATCCTATCTATTCAAAAATTATGACTAAAACAAAAAAATATTTAGTTCATGATGAAATGGATGAGTCAGATATTGGTGATCAAGTTTTAGTAGAAGAATGTCGCCCTTTAAGCCGACGAAAACGTTGGACATTAAGAAAAATTATTTCAAAATCATCTTTAGTTAGTTAAATTTAAACTTTTATGATCTATCCTCAAACTTTACTAACAGTTGCCGATAATACTGGAGCTCGCAAAATTATGTGTATTCGAGTATTAGGTGGGAATCGAAAATATGCTCAAATTGGTGATACAATTATTGGCGTTGTAAAAGAGGCAATAGCCAATATGCCAGTAAAACAATCTGATATTGTAAGAGCCGTTATTGTTCGAACATCGAAAACAATTAGACGCTCTGATGGTATGTATATTCGATTTGATGATAATGCTGCTGTAATTGTAAATTTAGATAATAATCCACGTGGAACACGTGTTTTTGGGCCTGTTGCCCGTGAAATTCGTGACAAGAATTTTTCAAAAATCGTTTCATTAGCACCAGAGGTATTATAAATGAAAGCTAAGCAGAAAATACATATAAAAGTTGGTGACATCGTGGAAATTATTTCAGGTTCCGATAAAAATAAAATAGGTGAAATTATAAAACTAAATTATAATTCCGGCAAAGTTATTGTTAAAGGAATAAATTTTAAAGTTCGACATATTAAACCAATAAAAGAAAATGATATTGGTGAAATTAAACAAATTGAAGCTCCAATTCATCATTCCAACGTTAAATTAAAAATAAACGAGTCGTAATTCAATATGCGTAATTATCAATCATTAGAAGAAATATCGGAAGTAAATTGTTTACTTGAGAATATCAAAAAAGAATATGAATATGGTATTCAACCTATTCTAAAAGATAACTATTCACGCATTTATCATAATCCACACAAATTACCAAAGCTTAAAAAGATTCAAATTAATCGTGGATTAGGTTTAAGTGCACAAAATAGTAATATTTTAAAGAAGAGTATAGAAGAATTTTCTCGAATTACTGGCCAAAAACCGATCATTACAAGAGCAAAAAAAGCAATTGCTGGGTTTAAAATTCGGGATAATATGGAATTAGGTCTTAAAGTTACTCTGAGAGGTGAAAAAATGTATGCCTTTCTCAAAAAATTAATATTTTTAACATTTTCTCAAATTCGTGATTTTCGAGGTTTATCAGTTAGAAGTTTTGATAAAGGTGGAAATTATACTTTTGGTTTAAAAGAACAATTAATTTTTCCAGAAATTGAATATGAAGATATCGATCAAATTCAAGGATTAAATATAACTTTTGTTATAGGATCATATAGCTCAAAATCAAAAACGACAACAGTTGAAAAACTGTTAAATGGAATTATATTATTTAATTTTTTCCGCTTTCCATTAAATGATTCTGGTATTTACAATAAATATTCAAATATTTCGGATATTAATACAAATTGGGAAAGAAAAAAACCACTTCGTCGCAAACGATGGTCTCAAGATTAAAATTTGGCATTGTAATATAAAATATTAAAAAAGGAGAAAAATTTGTGGTAAATGATACAATTTCTGATATGCTAACACGAATTAGAAATGCAAATATGGTTAAACATCAAATTGTAGAAATTCCTTTTACAAAAATATCTTTAGCAATCTCTGTAATCCTTAAAGAAGAAGGTTTTATTAAAGATTTTGATGTTTATTTAGATAAGTCCCGTAAGAATTTATTAATTTTGTTAAAATACAAGGGTAAAAGTCGTGAACCTGTAATTACAACGATTCAGAGGGTAAGTAAACCAGGTTTAAGGGTTTATAGAAATGCAAAAAAATTACCTAGAGTTTTAGCAAATTTAGGAATTGCAATTGTTTCGACTCCACAAGGATTAATGACTAATCTGAAAGCCAAAAAACTTGGTATTGGTGGTGAAATTTTATGTTATATTTGGTAATTTGGAGTTAATTTATGTCAAGAATTGGAAAGTTACCGATTAAAATACCTGCAAATGTTGATATTACTTGGAAAGAATCAGAATTAATTATAAAAGGAAAATTTGGTGTTTTACAGAATATAATTCCTGAAGTTCTTCAGATTGATAAAATTGATGATACATTAATTTTAAGTTTAAAAGATAAAACAAGAATAAATAATGCCTTGTATGGTTTATATAGAACACTTATAAATAATATGATTATCGGTGTTTCTGAACAGTTTAAAATTACTTTAAATTTAAAAGGAATTGGTTATAGAGTTAGCGTTCAAGGAAAAGATCTAGTATTAAATTTAGGGTATAGTCATCCTGTTAAAATTAATATTCCTTCAAATATATCAGTAGATATATTACAAAATACAATTCTAAATTTAAAAGGTTGTGATAAAGCTGAATTAGGTTTATTTGCCTCGCAAATTCGATCTTGGCGTCTTCCAGAACCTTATAAAGGAAAGGGCATTATTTATGAAGGTGAAATTGTTAAACGAAAAGCAGGAAAATCAGGGAAAAAATAATAAATGATAAGTTAAAGAAAAATTAAAAAAATAAAAGTATGAAGTTCTCAAAGCGAATTTTATGGAAATTAAAAAATAAACACAAAACTTTAAAGCCTAATCGTTATAAAAAACTAAAACGTGATAGTTTAAGAGGATTAAGTAAAAGTACAGATGAACGACCTCGTTTATCTGTTTATCGTTCTAATAAAAATATCTATGCACAAATTATCGACGATAAAACTTCAACAACACTTGTTTCTTGTTCTACCTTAGATTTTGATATAAAAATTAATATTCAGAATAAAACCCCATGTTATATTTCTTACTTAATAGGCCACAAATTAGCAGAGTTAAGTCTTAAAAAAAATATAAGAAAAATAGTATTTGATCGTGGACGGTACATTTATCATGGACGAATACAGGCATTAGCTGATGGAGCTAGAACTGGTGGTTTAGATTTTTAATAAAAAATTTTAGAATTATAGTTTAATCAATTTTTATGAGCACTGATTTAAAACAACTTAATAAAATCAAAAAAAATAAAAAACGTATTGAAAATGCTAGTGAATATGAAGAAAGATTAATTAAAATTAGTCGTGTTTCAAAAGTTACAAAAGGTGGTAAAAAAATAAGTTTTCGCGCAATCGCAGTAGTTGGAAATAAAAATGGTAAAGTTGGGGTTGGGGTTGCCAAAGCTGATGATGTAATTGATGCATTTAAGAAAGCAAAAACAGATGCGAAAAAAAATCTTATTAAAATTCAATTAACTAAATCTTTAACAATTGCACATGATGTGACTGGTAATTTTGGTGCATGTAAAATAATTATGCGTCCTTCAATTGAAGGTTCAGGTGTAATTGCTGGTGGAGCTGTTCGTACAGTTTTAGAGGTTGCGGGGGTTAAAAATGTTATTGCTAAACAATTAGGATCAAACAATATCTTAAATAATGCTCGAGCTTCTATCCTTGCATTAGATAATTTAACAAATAAATCAGAAACAATAAAGAATCGAGATCTAATAGTTTAATTAATTTTTTTAAATTTAAAAACAATAAATGCGAAAAAACAAAAAAACTGAAAAAAATATTTTATTAAAACGTATCTTATTAAGTTTAAGTATCTTAATATTTATTCGAATGGGAACATTTTTACCGATTCCTGGAGTTAGCCCGGGAGAGATTCAATACTTTCTTGGGCGTAACGCAATTGCAAGAACATTTGTTAATGCATTTTCCGGTAATAATACTTTTGTAATTGGGGTTTTTGCTTTAAACATATTTCCTTATATAAACGCATCAATTTTAATGCAAGTGTTAATTAGTATAGTTCCGACTTTATCTAAATTACAAAAAGAAGGTACTAGTGAAGGAAAAAGAACTATTAATAGATTAACCCGTTTAATTACGTTTGGTTGGGCATGTATACAAAGTATAACTATCTCATTTTATTTAACCCGAGTAATACTTGATTGGAATTTTATTTTGGCTATTGAAATTGTAATTTGGTTAACTACAGGATCACTTATTATTCTGTGGCTTAGTGAATTAATTACTGAGTATGGTTTAGGAAATGGCCCATCTTTACTTATCTATATTAATATTATTTCAAGCTTACCTAATATAAGTAAAAAAATAATTTTAGAAAATAATGAAAAATTAACTTTTGGATCTTGGTTAATTATTTTATTGTTATTTTTCGTTGCTATTTCAGGAATTATTTTATTACAAGAAAGTATACGAATGATTCCCTTAATTTCTTCTAAAGAATTAACGAATTCACGATCTATTTCACAAAAAATTAATTATATTCCATTAAGATTTAATCAAGCTGGTGTAATGCCTATTATTCTAACAACGGGTGTACTAGTTATACCTAACTACATTAACAGTTTAGGATTTCTTCCAATTGTTAGTCTTCCTTTTGTTATTCAAACTTCAAAAATTTTGTATTGGATTAGTTATTTTGTATTAATACTCATTTTTAGTTTATTCTATTCAAGTATTGTTTTGAATCCAAAAGATATCTCTGAACAATTACAAAAAATGGCCGTTGCAGTTCCTGGAATTAGACCTGGAATTGTTACTACATTTTACCTAAAAGAAATTATGAAACGAGTTACAATTTTAGGTGCTATACTCTTGGCAGTTCTTGCTACATTACCTAATATTGTCGAAGGAATTCTAGGAATATCAAGTTTTAATGGATTAGGGACAACTTCTTTATTAATTTTAGTTGGTGTAATACTAGATCTATTAAGAGAAATTAGAAGTTTTAATAATTCAAACAAATATACTAGAATGTTTGATTAAAAAATGAAAAAGATGTAATTATTTTTAAAAAAAATAAAATGAAAGTTCGCCCTTCAGTAAAAAAAATGTGTGATAAATGTCGAATTATTAAAAGACATGGAAAAGTTATGGTAATTTGTACAAATTCTAAACATAAACAACGTCAAGGTTAATAATTAAAAGGAGTTAACTAAATGGTAAGATTAGTAGGTGTTGATTTGCCTAGAAATAAACGAATTGCATATGCATTGACATATATTCACGGAATTGGTATAAAAACAGCAAAGAATTTAATTGAATCGGCTAATATTAGTAAGGAAACCAGAACATTTGAATTGAGTATTGAGCAAACAATACTGCTACGTAAATTATTAGAAAATTTAGATTTAAAATTAGAGGGTGATTTAAGAAGATTTAATGGGTTAAATATAAAACGATTAAATGAAATAAATTGTTTTAGAGGACAAAGACATCGAAATAGTTTACCTGTTCATGGTCAACGAACGAGAACAAATGCAAGAGCACGTCGAGGAGCTAAAAAAACTGTTACTGGTAAAAAGAAATAATATTAACCATATTTAATTAATTTTAAAAATTTATTTACTCATGGCACAAAAAATACGTAAAACAACCATAAAAAAAGATAAAAAAACTAGTGCAACTGGCATTGTAAATATTCAGTCAACATTTAATAATACTATAGTAACAGTAACTAATATAATTGGTGATACAATTTCTTCAGCATCTGCCGGAAGTACAGGTTTTAAAGGTGCAAGAAAAGGGACACCATTTGCTGCTCAAACTGCTGCTGAAAAAGCAGCTTTAGTAGCCTTAAATTCAGGTTTAAAAACTGTTCAAATACGAGTAAAAGGCCAAGGATCAGGTCGTGAGAGTGCCATTAGGTCAATTCAAGGTGCAGGTTTTGAAATTACAAGTATTAAAGATATTACTCCTGTTCCTCATAACGGATGTCGTGCTCCAAAACGACGTAGAGTTTAATTTAAATAAAAAAGAGTTAAACAATGAATAATCTTAGTATTGTAAAGCGGAGTTCAGGAACATTAGAAACTGGTGCTATGTATGGTCAATTTTTGATAACTAATTTATTAAAGGGTCAAGCAATGACAGTTGCTAATGCTTTACGTCGTGTCTTGTTAAATGATTTAGGTAGTGTTTGTATTACAGGAATTCGAATTGCGGGTATAAATCATGAATTTTCAACAATAGAAGGTGTAAGAGAAGATATTATAGAATTATTATTAAACTTTAAAGGGGTTGTAATTAAGGGTAAAGTAAATGAACCTCAATTTGGTAAATTAAAAATTCAAGGTCCTATGGTTATAACCGCGAATTTAATTGAATTACCTATGGGATTAGAAATTGTAAATCCAAATCACTATATCGCAACCACTTCTAGTTCAAATATATTAGAAATTGAAATAAAATTTGAATTTGATACGGGATTTTCTTTAACTAGTTTACCCACTTTTCAAAATAAATATGAAGATTTTCTAGAAATTGATCGAAATTTTACACCCATTCAAAAAAGTGTTTTTAAATTAAATAGTTGCGAAAATAATGAATTTATAATTCTTAGTGTTTGGACAAATGGAAGTATTTCACCCGAAGATGCTATTTATGATACTTGCAAAATTTTAGTTGATTCTTTTACGTCTATCATGAAAAATCAATTTATTGATGAAATAAGTTTAAAAGAAGAAGTAACTAAATCTAACACAATTTCAGGAGTAGAAAGGGTAGAACAACAGCTATCTTCTTTCATAACCGAAGAGCCATTGATTGAACCTAATTATCGTTATACTGAAGAAATAAGTGAGGAAATAGGTTCTAATGATTTGGAAGTATTAAAATATAAATTTAGAAATGCTTCAATTGAGGAATTAGAATTACCTGTTCGCGCATATAATTGTTTAAAAAGAGAACAAATTAATACAATTGCTGATTTATTTAAATATTCTCCAGAAGAATTACTAAAACTAAAAAATTTTGGTAGAGTCTCAGCCTTTAAATTATATACAGCTCTTAAAGAGCAATTTGGAATAATTTGGGTTGGTCTTACATAATTATTATTATTTCACAATTATTTTTTTATTAATAAAATTTTATGAATAATACATTTATACAATCATCGAATTACAACGAAAAAAAATGGTATTTACTCGAAGTTAAGAAAAAACCATTAGGAAGGATAGCTACAGAAATTGCATATCGTTTAATGGGGAAACATAAAATTGATTATCATCCATCCGTTGATATAGGTGATTATGTTATAGTGATAAATGCAGAAAACGTCGTAGTAACAGGATTAAAAGAAAAATCAAAAGTTTATTTTTCTCATTCAGGTAGACCAGGAGGAAGTAAAAGTGAAACTTTAGAGTCTTTAAGAAATCGGTTATCAGAAAGGATTTTAGAAAAAGCTGTTAAAGGTATGTTGCCAAAAGGTGCGTTAGGACGATCAATGTTTAAACGGCTAAAAGTTTATAAAGGTTTAAATCATCCATATAAAGCACAAAATCCAGAATTATTAAATTTATAACTAATTTTTATGAATAATCAATTACCAACTATATTTCAAAAAGATAAAATTGGAATAGGAAAAAGAAAACAATCAATAGCCAGAGTTTTTCTATTCCCTGGAACAGGTAATATTACTATTAATAAAATTCCAGGAGAAAAATACTTACAATATAATACAACCTATTTAACAAATTTATGGTTCCCATTAAAAATATTAAATTTAGAAAAACGATTTGATGTTTTCGTAATTGTAAAAGGTGGTGGGCTTACAGGACAAGCTGAAGCAATTCGATTAGGAATAGCCAGATTATTATGTAAAATTGAACAACAAAATCGCGTAATATTGAAACATAAAGGACTTTTAACACGTGATGCCCGTGTAAAAGAAAGAAAAAAATATGGATTACGAAAAGCACGAAAAGCACCACAATACTCAAAACGTTAACTTACATTAAAATTCAATAAAATTATGTCAAAATCCGATATCAATACTAATTGGTTTAAAAAAACTCCGGTATTTTGTGATGCAAAGCCTATTTGTTTTGTTAGTTCAACGAAACGACAATTAAATGCAGATGTATGGTTAGCTAAACATCCATTTTATACAAATTCTCAAACTATAATTGATACTGAAGGACGTGTTGAACGCTTTATGAAAAAGTATGGATTAAAAGAGCTTTAAAATTAATTATATTTAATATATAAATTTTCTAATTAATTAACGATTTTTTTTAAAAAAATATGCCAACAATACAACAATTAGTTCGTTTATCTCGTATAAAAATAAATAAAAAAACAAAATCACCTGCATTAATAACTTGCCCTCAAAGAAGAGGTGTTTGTACACGCGTATATACAACAACCCCTAAAAAACCAAATTCAGCAATTAGAAAAGTCGCACGTGTAAGATTAACTTCAGGTTTTGAAGTTACTGCGTATATCCCAGGTATTGGACACAATTTACAAGAACATTCTGTTGTATTAATTAGGGGCGGCCGTGTAAAAGATTTACCAGGTGTTCGTTATCATATTATTAGAGGTGCTTTAGATAGTGCTGGGGTAAAAGCAAGAACTCAAGGTCGTTCAAAATATGGTGTTAAAAAACCAAAAAAAGATAAGTAATTAGTATAAAAATTTAAACTATTTAGTGATAAACTAAAATATTTTTTAAAAAATATTATAAATATGTCTCGACGTAATATATCAAAGAAACGATTTTCTCAGCCAGATGCTACATACAATAGTTATTTAATTAGTTTATTAGTTACAAGGATTTTAAAATCTGGAAAAAAAACATTAGCACAAAATATTATTAATGGTGCCTTTGAAATTATTAAAGATAAAACGAAGGAAGATCCATTATTAATTTTTGAAAAAGCAATTAAAAATGCAAGTCCAATTATTGAAGTTAAAGCCCGACGAGTTGGAGGTTCAACATATCAAGTTCCTGTTGAAGTAAGTGATTTTAGAGCGACGAATCTATCATTACGTTGGATTATTCGATATGCAAAACAACGTATCGGTCGAAGTATGTCAATCAAACTAGCAAATGAAATAATTGACACTGCAAATGATATAGGTAATACTATAAAGAAAAAAGAAGAAACACATAGAATGGCAGAAGCAAATAAAGCTTTTGCACATTTTAGATATTAAAATTTGTTTATATCTCGCTAAAAGCTTAAAATATATCGTATAATTATATAATTTTTTGAGGAAGTTTTTAAATGGCACGTGAAAAATTTGAACGCACAAAACCACATGTAAATATTGGGACTATTGGCCATGTAGATCATGGAAAAACTACATTAACAGCTGCTATTACGGCTACCTTAGCATTAGATGGTGGTAATAGTACTGTACGAGATTACTCGGATATTGATTCGGCTCCTGAAGAAAGAGCACGAGGTATTACCATTAATACAGCCCATGTAGAATATGAAACTGATTTAAGACATTATGCACACGTAGATTGTCCAGGTCACGCTGATTATGTAAAAAATATGATTACTGGAGCTGCCCAAATGGATGGTGCTATCTTAGTAGTATCAGCGGCTGATGGACCAATGCCACAGACACGTGAACATATTTTATTAGCTAAACAGGTAGGTGTTCCGGAGATTGTTGTATTCTTAAATAAAGAAGATCAAGTAGATGATCCGGAATTATTAGAATTGGTAGAATTAGAAGTTAGAGAATTACTTTCAAAATATGACTTTCCAGGTGATGATATTCCAATTTGTCCTGGATCAGCATTACAAGCTATTGAAGCTATTTCTGCTAATCCTGATCTGAAACGTGGTGATAATAGTTGGGTTGACAAAATTTATGCTTTAATGGATGCAGTAGATGCATATATACCAACTCCAGAGCGTGATACAGATAAAGCATTCTTAATGGCTATAGAAGATGTATTTACCATTACTGGTCGGGGTACAGTAGCAACAGGTCGTATTGAACGGGGAACAATTAAAATTGGTGATAATATAGAGATTGTTGGTATTACTAATACAAAAACAACAACCATTACAGGTATTGAAATGTTTCAAAAAACTTTAGAATCGGGCTTTGCTGGCGATAATGTAGGGATATTATTACGTGGTGTTACTCGTGAGGATATTCAACGTGGTATGGTATTAGCTGCACCTCGTACTATTACACCTCATACTAATTTTGAAGCAGAAGTTTATGTTTTGACTAAAGAAGAAGGTGGTCGACATACTCCATTTTTTACAGGTTATAGACCACAATTTTATGTTAGAACAACAGATGTAACAGGATCAATTACCCAATTTACAGCTGATGACGGTTCGATCGTAGAAATGGTAATGCCAGGTGATCGCATTAAAATGACTACAGAATTAATTTATCCAGTTGCGATTGAACAAGGTATGCGATTTGCAATAAGAGAAGGTGGTCGTACTATTGGTGCAGGAGTAGTATCTAAAATTGTTAAATAAAGCTAATAAATTATGGAAATAAAAACGAATGAAAAAATTCGTGTTAGATTAGAATCTTTTAATCATGAACTTTTAAACTCTTCATGTCAAAAGATTATTAATTTAGCTGAACAAAGTAATCTTCATGCAACAAAAATTATTCCATTACCGACTGATAAACGCATTTACTGTGTTCTAAGGTCACCACATGTTGATAAAGATTCACGTGAACATTTTGAAATAAGAATGCATAAACGAATTATAGATCTTTACTATCAACCAAGTATAAATATATTTAATTTATTATCGGAATTAGAACTGCCATCTGGCGTTTTATATAGAATATCTTTATTTTAGCTTATATCTTCCATATAGATATAAGTTATAATAAAGATATTCTATATGGAAGATAAACCTAACTATTAAAATTCTTTCTATAAAATGCATTATAATGGGGACGGAGGGACTTGAACCCTCACGCACTATCACTAGGCAACGGATTTTAAGTCCGTCGTGTCTACCAATTCCACCACATCCCCTTTGTTGATACTAATATAGTATCAATTGTCTTGATAAAAAAGCAATACAACAACAAAAAATTTACAGGCGGCACCCAGATTTGAACTGGGGGTCGAGGATTTGCAATCCACTGCCTTACCACTTGGCCATACCGCCAATTAAAATTCTTTAATATTAATTATATTATAAACATTAAGGTAATTAAAAAGAAATATAATTGAAGTTTTTTAAATCAAATAAGATTTATTTCTTGTGAATAGAAGTATTAAGGAATATTATATGAAAAAACAAAGACAATATGTTTGAAAAATTTACTGAAGGTGCTATTAAAGTTATTATGCTATCGCAAGAAGAAGCACGTAGAATGGGCCATAATTTTGTTGGAACTGAACAATTATTCTTAGGTGTAGTTGGCCAAAGACAAGGTATGGGTGCAAAAGCCTTAAAATCATTTGGTATAACCTTAAAAAAAGCTAGAAAAGAAGTTGAAAATTATATCGGTCGTGGTACAGGATATGTAGCTTCGGAAATCCCATTTACACCTAGAGCAAAACGTGTTTTAGAAATGGCTGTTCAAGAAGGAAAAGATATTGGTCAAAATTATGTTGGTACTGAACATATTTTATTAGCTCTATTAGCTGAAGAAGATGGAGTAGCAATTCGTACAATCGAAAAATTAGGAGTAGACATATTTTTACTTCGTAAAAAAACTTTAGATCTTATAAAAGAAAATCAAGAAGAATTATTAAGACCCTTAAGTGATGCTGAGAAACGTATTTTTGACGGTGATGGTGATTCAATGACACCAACCTTAGATGAATACGCTGATAATATATCAAAAGATGCTCTTGAAGGACGTTTAGATCCAGTTATTGGTCGAGATAAAGAAATTTTTGAAGTAATTAAAATTTTAGCTCGACGTACTAAAAATAATCCGGTTCTAATTGGAGAACCAGGGGTTGGTAAAACAGCTGTAGCTGAAGGTCTTGCTCAATTAATTCTTACGCGTGATGTTCCAAATTTTTTGGAAGGTAATGTTGTTATGTCGCTAGATCTAGGGTCATTATTAGCAGGAACTAAATATAGAGGTGAATTTGAAGAAAGGTTAAAAAGAATCGTTGATGAAGCTTCTTATGATGGTACGATAATTTTAGTAATTGATGAAATTCATACCTTAGTTGGTGCAGGTGCGGCTGAAGGTGCTGTAGATGCTGCTAACATTTTAAAACCAGCATTAGCTAGAGGTAAATTTAGATGTATTGGTGCAACAACAAATGATGAATATAGAAAGTATATTGAACGTGATGCTGCTTTAGAAAGACGATTTCAGCCAGTTCATGTAAAAGAACCAAGTGTTCAAATAACGATTGATATTTTACGTGGTCTTCGATCAAAATTTGAGCTACATCATGCTTTAAGTTATCATGATGTAGCTATTGAGCAAGCTGCTATTTTAGCAGATAAATTTATTGCTGATCGTTTTTTGCCCGATAAAGCTATTGATGTGTTAGATGAAGCAGGTTCTCGGGTACGCTTAGAAAATAAACGATTACCACAAGGTGTTCTTTTATTACTAAAAGAACTACAGCAAACTTTAGGTGAAAAAGATAAAGCTATTAGACAACAAGATTTTGAAACTGCATCAAACCTATTAGAATATGAAATGGAAGTTCGAACACAAATTCTAATTATGAAGCAGGCTCTTGAAATAAACGAAAAAACAGGCTTAAAACGTGTACACATTGATATGGTAATGGAAGACGATGTAGCAGAAGTTATTGCAGGGTGGACTGGTATTCCAGTCAATAAAATCTCAGAATCTGAATCTTTAAAATTATTAAATATGGAGCAGACTCTTCATGAGAGATTAATTGGTCAACATCAAGCAATTGTGGCTGTTTCAAAAGCGATTCGAAGAGCTCGTGTAGGATTAAGAAATCCTGATAGACCAATTGCAAGCTTTATTTTTGCTGGTCCTACAGGGGTTGGAAAAACAGAATTAACAAAAGCTTTAGCTGCCTATATGTTTGGAACTGAAGATACAATGGTTCGGTTAGATATGTCCGAATATATGGAAAAACATACTGTTGCTAAATTAATTGGTTCACCTCCAGGATATGTAGGTTATAGTGAAGGTGGTCAATTGACAGAAGCAGTTAGAGGAAAACCTTATACAGTAGTTTTATTTGACGAAATTGAAAAAGCTCACCCTGATGTTTTTAATTTATTATTACAAATATTAGATGATGGTCGGTTAACGGACTCAAAAGGTCGAACAGTTAATTTTAAAAACACACTAATAATTTTAACTTCCAATGTTGGTGCTAAAATTATTGAAAAAGAAAGTGGAATTCAATCTAAAAAATCAAATCAGAGTTATTTTGATATTAATGCAAATTTTTTAACATCTAAAAATGATTCTGATCTTGATGATGAATTATACAAACGTATTTCAGTTTTAGTAAATGAAGAATTAAAAAAATATTTTCGACCAGAATTCTTAAATCGTTTAGATGAAATTATAATTTTTAGACATTTAACTAAAAATGATATTACACAGATTTCTGAAATTATGATTAAACAACTAAAGGATAGGATGAAAGAAAAAGAGATTGAATTAGAAATAAAACAAATTGTAAAAACTATGTTAATTGATCAAGGGTATGATCCTATTTATGGTGCAAGACCATTACGTAGAGCAGTAATGAGATTGTTAGAAGATAATTTAGCTGAACAATGTTTATCAAAGCCTTTATATCCAAGAACAAAATTGATTGTTGATGCTGATTTATATGATAATATTGTTGTTGAAGTTGATTATACTGCCGTTGATCCAGATTTAAAGAATAAAGAAAAAAAATTAAAAGTTAATATTAATAATGATTAATAAAATTTAATTTACGTTATTAATTTTATTTTGGCATTGATTGTAATTAAATTTTCAATCAATGCCAAAATAAAATTTATTAAAATGTTAATAAATTTTACTGATTTGAATTAAAGGTGAGCTAGGATTAGCGTAATTTTTTTTTTCCATGGGTTCAGCTAGATAAGCAAGTCGACCTGCTTTAACCGCTAAATTCATTGCTTGTGACATTTGTTGAGGATTTCCCGCTTGAGCAACAGCGCTATTTAATAAAACCCCATCCGCCCCAAGTTCCATAGCTTCTGTTGCTTCACTTGGCATTCTTATACCAGCATCAATAATAACTGGTATTTTAGCATTTTCTATAATAATTTTAAGATTTATTAAATTACTTAAGCCTTGACCTGAACCAATTGGTGATCCTAATGGCATAACCGCAGAACAGCCTACATCTTCTAGATGTAAAGCTAACATTGGATCAGCATTAATATAGGGTAAAACTGTGAATCCTTTTTTTACTAAAAACTTAGCAGCTTTTACTGTTCCAATTGGATCAGGTAATAAATATTTTGGATCTGAAATTACTTCTAATTTTATAAAAAAATTGTCATATTGACCTAATTGAAAAGCTAATTCTCGACCTAAGAAAGCCATTCTAATCGCTTCTTCAGCTGTTTGAGAACCTGCGGTATTAGGAAGTAACCACAAATTTTTCCAATCTAAAGAGTTCAAAAAACAAGTTTGATCGTTTTTTATATTTAAAGGCAATCTTCGAACAGCTGCAGTAACAATCTCACATTCACTTTTTTTAATACTATTAATTGTATCAACAATTGTCTTATACTTTCCTGTTCCTAACATTAAACGGGAGTTAAAAATTTTATTCCCAATTTTTAACTGATCTAAAATATTCATACTGTTTACACGTTAATCTAAACTCCCCAGATAGGATTTGAACCTATGGCCAATCGGTTAACAGCCGATTGCTCTACCACTGAGCTACTGAGGATGTTATAGATAATTTATCATTTCTAGGTTTTACAGTCAATTATTTTAAGGGAACTATAAAGAAAGTTTTTTTAATTTATTTTGTGTTTTCTTTATTTATAACTAAATATCGAACTACATTTGTATCAAATTTTAATATGTTACAAAAATTTGTAATGTATTTTGGTAAACTTAAAAAATTTATTTGAATAAAGTTTCCTTTTTTACGGTTTGCAATCAAATAGGCAAAATCTCGCTTACCTCGAGAAATTACAGATATTTCCGAAGCATTTAATAATTGTAATCCTTTTGCAAAATTAAAAGACCAAATTTTTAATTCGTTGTCATTAAATTCTTCATTTAAGACAATCATCATTTCATATTTTATTATTCCAGACATAAAATAATTTTATATTAGAATTTTCCTGTTTATTAACAGAATATTAAAATAATAGTGAACAATTATCTATTATGTCAAATTATTTATGTTTCAGAGACTTTTTATATCAATATAAAAATCTAGTTAATTCTTTTTTACAGAAGAACTGTTAAAGTCCAAAAAAAATTAAAAACAATATTTAAACTATTATTTACTTTCAAAATTGAACAATACTAGTTCATTAATAAATGATCAAATTTTAAAAATTTTATCTAAACATTTGTTTTATTATATAATAGATGACACGTACTTTAAAAATACTATAAAATAATTTATACAAAGAAGTTTTATTGAAATATTACAATGAATTGGAATTACATTCAAAATTTTTTATCCAATATTGTTTTTGGAATTTTATTATTTACGACAGTTTTTTATTGGATTGGTTTACTATTTTTAAAAGGAACAAACAAATTATCTGAGTTAGGAAAAATTAGTTCATTTTGTGCGAATTGTTTATTATTTTTTATTCTTTGCTCACGATGGATTGTTGCAGGTTATTTTCCTTTAAGCAATTTGTATGAATCTTTATTATTCTTAACTTGGGCATTATTAACAATTTATCTTTATGTTGAATTCAAAACAAAAAGTAAACTTATTGGTGCAGTTTTAATTCCTGTTGCATTATTTATTATAGGTTTTGCAAATTTAACATTATCACCAGATATGCAAAAATCAAGCCCTTTAGTACCTGCTCTACAATCTAATTGGTTAATGATGCATGTTAGCATGATGATAATAAGTTATGCTACATTAATTGTTGGTTCATTATTATGTATTTTATTTTTAGTGATTTCTAAAGCTCAAGAAGTTGATTTAAAAAAGATTGATAAATCTTATCTACCAATCTATAATATAATAGTTGATTATTATGAAAATCAATTATTTGCTTTTTCTTCTTCGGAATTATCAGAATTAGGAAAAACTAAATTGCTTCAAAGTTTAGATAATTGGAGTTATAGAATTATAGGTTTAGGCTTCCCATTTTTGACTATTGGCATTATTTCCGGAGGTGTCTGGGCAAATGAAGCTTGGGGGTCTTATTGGAGTTGGGATCCAAAAGAAACTTGGGCACTAATTACTTGGATTATTTTTGCAACTTATTTACATTCCAGAATTACAAAAGGTTGGGAAGGTAAAAAAACAGCTATACTTGGATCTATTGGGTTTTTTGTTCTTTGGATTTGTTATTTAGGAGTTAATTTTTTAGGAAAAGGTTTACATAGTTATGGTTGGTTATCATAATTTTTTGATCAAATATTAATAGGAGGTAATACAACACGTGCAAAATTTGATTTTGAATTAGAATTTATAAATTTAATTAAATAATATTTTTTATATTGTAATATGCATTATGCATTATACAGAATAAAAAATATTATCCTCAATAACCCATGTAACATTTTTCTTAACTTTAATTGAAAAATTGTATTTCTACGTAATAATTACCAAATGATGAAACTAGTCTTTAACTTCTGCCTTAGAAATACAGTCTTTTAAAATTAATAAAATTATGCTTCTTTTTGAAGACTAAAAACATTTATTATAAAAGTAAATCCACAGCGTACGACCATTATAAACCTCCTTGACAAATTCAAGTTATTTAACTATTACGTATTAACCATATCAGAAATTATTTCCTTAGTTTCAGCATAAAGGATGTAATTTTCTTTTAATGTTGTGTTGATAGTAATTGTAATTATTAGTAGTTGTGAGGACATACCTGTCAGTAAATACGTGTCTGGTGTCAATTTTACATCATTTCTAACAACCCTAATATTTTTGGTTACTATAAGACTTTTGTCGATCATTAACAAAACTCAAGTATACGTTGAAGTTGTAACTCCAATCAACTTTTATTCCTTCCTATTGCGTAAATATACTGACTAATTTTAAGAAAAAGTTACTAAATATAAATCTGTACAATTAAAAGTATTAGATTATAATATAATTTGAAACATTAATTGCTATTAAAAGCAATAAATTATATTTAATTTACTTAATTTTTAAAAATCAAATGGCTCACTCAGTTAAGATTTACGATACTTGTATAGGATGTACACAATGTGTACGAGCATGTCCTACAGATGTTTTAGAAATGGTCCAATGGGATGGATGTCGAGCAGGTCAAATTGCTTCTTCACCACGAGTAGAAGATTGTGTTGGTTGTAAAAGATGTGAAACAGCATGCCCCACTGATTTTTTAAGTGTTCGTGTTTATTTAGGTGCTGAAACAACACGTAGCTTAGGTTTATCTTATTAATTAATATATAAAAATAAATTTTTAGTTTTGATTAAACTAAATTAAATCCCTAAAAACTCACTAAATTTGACTATTTTATTGTAAAGTATTGATAAAAAAAAGTGTTAGAATTACGAATAAAATTCTTAATTTCTGAGTATTCTCATTAAATTTGATCTTAGATGTAAGTCTTATGTCTTAATTAATAAGGATTAAAATTCTAAAAAATATTATAAAATCTTAGAATTTATTAAGATTTTATAATATTTTTTATTAATTAACCATTAATAACTGGAGATGTTAAAGCGATTGGGAACACTTCACCAGCAGCTAAATCTAATGGGAAATTGTGCGCATTACGTTCATGCATTACTTCCATACCTAAATCAGCACGGTTAATAATATCTGCCCAAGTGTTAATTACACGACCTTGAGAATCTACAACTGATTGGTTGAAGTTGAAACCATTTAAGTTGAATGCCATAGTACTAATACCCATAGCAGTTAACCAAATAGCACATACAGGCCAAGCAGCTAAGAAGAAATGTAAAGCACGAGAGTTATTGAATGAAGCATATTGGAAGATTAAACGACCAAAGTAACCGTGTGCAGCTACGATGTTGTAAGTTTCTTCTTCTTGACCGAATTTGTAACCGTAGTTAGTTGATTCGTTTTCTGTTGTTTCACGGATTAAACTAGAAGTTACTAATGAACCATGCATAGCACTAAATAAAGAAGCACCAAATACACCAGCAACACCTGCCATATGGAATGGATGCATTAAAATATTGTGTTCAGCTTGGAATACTAACATGAAGTTAAAAGTACCAGAGATACCTAAAGGCATACCATCAGAGAATGAACCTTGACCAATTGGGTATACTAAGAATACAGCAGAAGCAGCCGCTACTGGAGCAGAGAATGCTACGAAGATCCAAGGACGCATACCTAAACGGTAACTTAATTCCCATTCACGACCCATATAACTTGCAACACCTAATAAGAAGTGTAAAACAACTAATTGGTAAGGACCACCGTTGTATAACCACTCATCAACTGAAGCAGCTTCCCAAACTGGGTAGAAATGCATACCAATAGCGTTTGAACTAGGAATTACAGCACCACTGATGATGTTGTTTCCATATAATAAAGAACCTGCAACAGGCTCGCGAATACCGTCAATATCTACTGGAGGAGCTGCAATAAATGCAATAATAAAACAAGAAGTAGCTGTCAGTAATGTAGGGAACATTAAGCAGCCGAACCAACCGATATATAAACGGTTTTCAGTACTTGTAATCCACGCACAAAAGCGCTCCCATAATGAAACGCCTTCGCGTCTTTCTAAAGTTGCTGTCATAATATTAGTTTAAAAATTTTATTTTTCCCATTTTTAAATTCTGTTACTTTTAATTATAAGACGTTTTAGTTAATACGACCAAATTTATATTTAAAAATTTAACTTGGCTTTATTATAGTAAAACTTTGGCATTGAACTATCTTCCCAAGAAGTCTCCCTCTAAGTATTGTCATCGATTTATAACGTTTCACAACTGAGTTCGAAATGGATCAGTGTGGTTCCGTTGAGTACACTAAAAACACCAAAGCAAAAAATAAAAGACCAATTTAAAAGAATTTAAATTAAGCTCTTTTAAATTGGTCTATGAAAAAATTATTATAAAATTCAAGTCCTCGGTCTGTTAGGACATCTTAGCACATACATTACTATACTTACACTTAATGCCTATCAAACGGTTAGTCTTACCGTGACCTTACTCACTTTTGTGATGAGAATACTCATCTTGAGGTGGGCTTCCCACTTAGATGCTTTCAGCGGTTATCCACTCCATACATAGCTACCCAGCGTTTACCGTTGGCACGATAACTGGTACACCAGCGGTATGTCCTTCTCGGTCCTCTCGTACTAAAGAAGGCTCCTCTCAATATTCTAACGCCTACACCGGATATGGACCGAACTGTCTCACGACGTTCTGAACCCAGCTCGCGTACCGCTTTCATGGGCGAACAGCCCAACCCTTGGGACGTACTACCGCCCCAGGATGCGATGAGCCGACATCGAGGTGCCAAACCTCCCCGTCGATGTGAACTCTTGGGGGAGATCAGCCTGTTATCCCTAGAGTAACTTTTATCCGTTGAGTGACGGCCTTTCCACTCAGTACCGTCAGATCACTAAGACCGACTTTCGTCCCTGCTCGACTTGTAGGTCTCACAGTCAAGCTTCCTTATGCCTTTACACTCTAGATACGATTTCTACCCGTTCAGAGGAAACCTTTGTACGCCTCCGTTACCATTTGGGAGGCGACCGCCCCAGTCAAACTGCCCACCTGAAACTGTTCTTTTACCAGATAATGGTTAAAAGTTAGAAATCTAACATTACAAGAGTGGTATCTCACTGATAGCTCTAATATTCCCGCAAGAATATTTTCAACGCTTCCCACCTATACTGCGCAAGTAAAGTCCAATTCCAATTTCAAGTTACAGTAAAGCTTCATAGGGTCTTTCTGTCCTGGTGCAGGTAGTCCGCATCTTCACAGACAAGTCTATTTCACCGAGCCTCTCTCCGAGACAGTATCCAAATCATTACGCCTTTCGTGCGGGTCGGAACTTACCCGACAAGGAATTTCGCTACCTTAGGACCGTTATAGTTACGGCCGCCGTTCACCAGGGCTTCAGTTATCAGCTTCGCATACACTAACCAACTTCTTTAACCTTCTGGCACTGGGCAGGCGTCAGCCCCCATACATCGTCTTACAACTTAGCGGAGACCTGTGTTTTTGATAAACAGTTGCTTGGATCTTGTTATTGCAACCTTATAAATAAGGCACTCCTTCTCCCGAAGTTACGGAGTTATTTTGCCGAGTTCCTTAGAGAGAGTTATCTCGCGCCCCTTAGTATTCTCTACCTACCCACCTGTGTCGGTTATGGTACAGGCATTTTTTATTTAT
>Ga0315272_10000044_pt1:35000-47869 | contig 47869 bp, 55 predicted proteins | sample C3_middle_MG_FD_203918 | JGI IMG/M metagenome (GOLD analysis project Ga0315272, IMG submission 203918) | Sediment microbial communities from Yellowstone Lake, YNP, Wyoming, USA - C3_middle | ecosystem: Environmental > Aquatic > Freshwater > Lake > Sediment | place: USA: Wyoming...
GCGAGCATACTTCCCAGGCGGGATACTTAACGCGTTAGCTTTAATACTGCACAGGTCGATCTGTTCAACATCTAGTATCCATTGTTTACAGCTAGGACTACTGGGGTATCTAATCCCATTTGCTACCCTAGCTTTCGTCTCTGAGTGTCAGTAATAGCCCAGTAAAGTGCTTTCGCCATCGGTGTTCTTTCCAATATCTACGCATTTCACCGCTCCACTGGAAATTCCCTTTACCCCTACTATACTCTAGTCTAATAGTTTCGACTGCTGTTTTGAAGTTAAGCCTCAAGATTTAACAGTTGACTTATTAAACAACCTACAGACGCTTTACGCCCAGTAATTCCGGATAACACTTGCATCCTCCGTCTTACCGCGGCTGCTGGCACGGAGTTAGCCGATGCTTATTCTTCAGGTACACGTCATTTTTTTCCTCCCTGAAAAAAGAGGTTTACAACCCAGTAGGCTGTCTTCCCTCACGCGGTATTGCTCCGTCAGGCTTTCGCCCATTGCGGAAAATTCCCCACTGCTGCCTCCCGTAGGAGTCTGGACCGTATCTCAGTTCCAGTGTGTCTGATCGTCCTCTCAAACCAGATACTGATCGTCGCCTTGGTAAGCCATTACCTTACCAACTAGCTAATCAGCCGCGAGCTTTTCTTTAGGCGGAAAAATCCATTTCACTTAAAAAAGCATATGGGGTATTAGCAATCGTTTCCAATTGTTATCCCCCTCCTAAAGGTAAATTCTCACGTGTTACTCACCCGTCCGCCACTTGAGTTAAAAACTCTCGTACGACTTGCATGTGTTAAGCATACCGCTAGCGTTCATCCTGAGCCAGGATCAAACTCTCTTAAAATATCCTTAAATTTTAAACTTATTCTTATAAGTTTAGAATTATTTATAATAATTGCTATTATGATTATATATAATAGTTCCTATTTGTCAAATTAAAACTGCTAATCTACTTTACTAGCTTTTTTTTATAATATATTAAATATGTTATAAAATTGGTGGCTATTAAAACTCTCAAAAATATTAGGATTAAAAACAAAAGCCAATAAATTATTATGAATTTCTAGTTGATAAAAAGTACTTTTAAATTCAGAAAATACAAAAGCGAAATAATATGTATAGTCTGCTACTGGAGTGTTATTATAAAATTCTTTTAATATACGTGAAGGAACAAACTCAACTCCTTCATCTCCATAATATTTTATTAAATTTTCAATTAAGTATGGTGTGGATTTATACCATTCTTCTCTTAGTTTATCAGGCACTGAAAATATTTTCCATAAAATAGGTATACCTCCAAATGTATAGACTTCATGTATACCAATAGTTTGCTTTATTGCTTCGCTTGGAAGATATGGCATTGTTAAGACTAAATTTTTTACATATACTGCCAAACTTCCTAACAAACCTAAAACTATACTACCAGTCATTTCAATTCCAAAAACAGCTGGAAATATACCAGCAAAAGAATCCATAAACCATTCTGTTGCTGTTAATAATAAAAACCATGGCATTGTATATGGATTAATTATAAGCCACATGCTAATAGCTAGTCTTGCTGAACCTAAACCTATTAAAAATAATATAGAATAATAAATAAACTCTTGAATAAAAATTGAATTGGTAGTATCATCTATGGTGTATACTCCACCAAATAATTGAATTGTGGCTGAAATAAAATCAGGTAAAAAAGTAGCTTGTTGACTTACTAGAAATCCTATTAACATATCTTTACCTTCGCTAAATATAAAGACTTGATGGTGTATAAAATTTTCTATGGGTGTAAATATAATATCTTTCCAATTTGTGATATAGTTTGGGTCAGCGTTTAAATATTTCATACCTTTATTTAATGAATCCTCTATAGAAACTCCATAAGGGAATTCTTGAATAAAATTTCGTGGAATTTTTGGCATAATTTCACCTATAAAATTAATAAATGTTTGTATCTATCATAATTTAATTATGATATGATTAATAATCTTAGGTGGGCTTATCGGGATAATAGGAATTGAACCTATGACACCCTGGTCCCAAACCAGGTACTCTACCAAACTGAGCTATATCCCGAGAGCCAAATACTCTAAGCTTAATCCATTATACTTTAGAAAATTGTATTAAGTCAAGAGTTAAGTTTTTTCGAAACTTATTTTTTAAAATTTCAGCGAAACCCACATTATAAATATAGTGAGTTCGGCTGAAATTTTTAGCGTGTTAAATTTCAATCTGCACTACTGCTACATCCTTCGATTATGCCATGACCCTAGACCAGTGATAATCATACAAAGCCAATAAGATTCGTATGAACCATGCTCGACAGCGAAACTACAGATTCCGGCTGATAAAAGCATCATTGTAGAGTTAATGACTTTGTTTGCAGGCGGCCTTCTAGGCGGACCTGCAGGCGCGGCCGGCCTAACTTGACCTGGCCTTGGAGCTCGACCTGGAACTTGACCTTGCAGCTGTAGATTTATCTTCGGTCTAGGTGGTAAAACTTGACCGGAACCCTGAACGACCTCTGTTAAACTCTTATTTCGTATTGGTAAGTCAACAGCCGCCCTACCTGGTAAAGATTTACCAAATGCCAATAACCAAAAAATAGTTACAGCACTAAATAAAGCTTTTGACTTTGATTTCCGCTTTACAAGTCGTGTTGACTTAGCAGCTTTAAATAATTTATCTTTATACTTCCGTAGAATTGCAGAAATGCCAATAAGTTTTTTAAAGTAACTAAAATTAATAGACCATTAGAATACTACCTATCTACGGGTTAAAGGGATAATTTGTAAATCTAAACGAAGAATTTCAATTAAAATTTCTTGTTCCTAAATTAGCTACTATATTATTAATTTAAGCTTTTCTCAATATATTCTACTACGTCTTTAACAGTTCTAATTTTACCAGCACTGTCATCATCAATTTCAATATTAAATTCCTCTTCAAAAGCCATTACTAACTCTACTACATCTAAAGAATCAGCACCTAAATCATCAGTAAAACTTGCTTCTGGTACAATTTTATCAGCTGCAACACCTAATTGTTCTGTTATAATACCTTTAATTTTGTTGAATAAAGCATCAGACAAGGTATTTCCCTCCTTTATATTAGAATAAATAATTATCAAATTACTATAAATTATAGCATAATATAGTTTAAATTATTACAAAATTATTACAAAGTTATTTGTAATAATTTTGCAATTTGATAAACAGTCGCTCGATTGGCAATAAAAATAGGAATATTTTTTTGTTGAGCAAATTTTTTCAACTTAACATTTTGTTTCAAATATTTTTTCAAACCAATAATAAGATTCGCCTTCTTAATATCTTTTGTAATGATAAAGTTTGATTCGGTTTTAGAGATAACTTCTTTAATAAGATTTGGTGAAACTAAGTATGTATAAATCAATACTTTTTTACCAGTTACGGTAGAAGTTTTTTCTTGATTAGAATCATTGAATTTACAATAGTTTGAATTAGAAATTAAAGTAGAAGTTAAAAAAAGCGAATACAAATCTGATTGAGTCTTTTTATACTTTATATGAATTTTTTGATTTGGATAAATTTGTCTAATTTGTCCAAAAGTATAATTCTCCCTTAATAACAAATCAATTGAATTTTGAACGTTTTCATGAATAGTCCATAACGTTTGACTGTTAATTTCAATTGCAATTTGAAAAGCAGGATACGCTTTTCGTTCTAGAATACTTTTTTGGGTTCCACGTCGTTTAGCTTCATCATCACTTAAAGTGACATATTGAATTCCTCCAATTAAATCAGATAAAGTTGGGTTCTTAATAAGATTATTTAAACAATTTCCATGTGTTGTTCCAACTAATTGAACGCCTTTTTCAGCAATTGTTCGAGCTGCTAACGCTTCTAATTCAGTCCCAATTTCATCAATTACGACAATTTCAGGCATATGATTCTCAACAGCTTCCATCATTATTTGATGTTGTAATTCTGTTTTTTGAACTTGCATTCGGCGAGCTCGACCAATACCATAATGCGGAATATCACTATCACCTCCAATTTCATTTGAAGTATCAATGATAATAACTCGTTTTTCCATTTCTTCTGATAAAATTCTTGCAATTTCTCGAATAATTGTTGTTTTACCTATACCTGGTTTTCCTAAAATCAAAATAGAATGACCTGACTCTAAAAGATCCCGAATTACACAAATAGTTCCAAAAATAGCTCGACCAACACGACACGTTAAACCATTAATAAGCGACTGTCGGTTTCGAATACAACTAATCCTATGTAACGTTCGTTCGATTCCTGCACGATTATCAGTACTAAATTTACTAATTCGTTTGACAGTATAATCAATATCTTGCCAGGAAATAAGTTTTTGAGATAAATATTCACGACCAGTAGTAAATCGAGCTTCTGGGCGACGACCTAAATCCATAACAATCTCAATTAATTGATTTTTATTTGAATGGTTTACCAACGTTTCATTTATAAAAAAAGGTAAATTTTCAAGTAACTTATCTAAATCTTCATCTATAATTATGCAATTAGACATATTAATTGGTATTTATTGACAAATATTACATAAGAACAATTCCCACTTTAAACTTTTTAGGCAATATTTGTCAATAATTTACTAAAAGTTGATGTATCTAAAATAGCAATTTGAGCTAACATTTTTCTATTTAACTCAATACTTGAACTTTTTAAGTTATGAATAACAGTGCTGTATGTCAAATTATTTAATCGTGATATGGAATTAATACGTGTAATCCAAAGTTTTCTAAATATTCGTTTTTTTTGTTTACGACCAACATAAGAGTATGTTAATGCTTTCATAACTTGTTGATTTGCAACCCTAAAAAGGCGTGAATGACTACCTCTATAACCTTTTGCTAAATTTAAAATTTTTTTGCGTCGCTTACGAGCAACATTACCACGTTTGACTCTAACCATTTTAGATTACTAATAAGGTAACATTAATTTTATAGATTTACTATCACTAGTATGTACACAAATCAATTGTGATAACTTGCGTTTTTGTTTATTTGTTTTTTTCATTAATAAATGCCCTTTATAAGCATGACGACGTAAAAACCGGCCTGTTCCAGTTTTCTTATATCTTTTTTCAGCAGCTTTTCGAGTTTTCAATTTTATCATAATTTATACACGTTTTTCTTTAATAATATAGATCTTTTAAAATAAATTTTTATTTTAAAACACGATAATAATAATTATTTAAAAATTGTAAAGAAAATTTTAGTTAGTTTTGTTTTAGAATCAATGATATAGAAAGATACTATTTGATTAACAATTACTTGTCAATATAAACAAAAACCTCAATTATTAAATTTTAATTAACTAACTTCAATTTTTTTAAACATATATTTACCTTAAATTATTCATAAATAGTAGAACTAATCTGTACTATTTTATTAAATAAACAAACCATTCAATTACCAATAAAATGAATAATCTTTTTATGTAAAATATTACAATAAATTATTATTAAAACTTTTCATACATCTTTGTTTATAAGTAATAATTTACCTATAGAATTAAATTATCAATATACTCTCCAATAAGTATATTTTTTCATAACTTCAAAACCATAATGCATCAATCTTGAACAATTTATCTAAAATCCAAAATTATGCCTACGAACTAAACGAAATATAATGGATCATTAATGTTGCTAAATTATACTTTTTTATTCTAAATACGAAAATTACAAATTTTTCGATAGAAGTAATAATGTCTAATAGATGCTTTTCTTTAAAGTATCGTTCTCAATATTATTTGAGCTAAATTTAGCAATCTTTAAATACCTATTACATTCCCTTTAATTTTAAAATTAAAATATTAGGCTTTAATAAGATTATGCCTTGATTACGCAATTAAAAATTGTCTTTTTTAAAGGTTACATTAAAAATTCATTAAAATAATATAAGTTTGAATAAAAAGCTAATTAATTCATTGTTATTACCAACTTGATTTTTTAACACCAGGTAATAAACATTGATGTGCCATTTCTCTTAATACATGACGAGATAAACCAAAATCGCTATAATAACCTCGTGGACGACCAGTTTTCCAACAGCGATTTCTAATTCGAATTTTTGAGCTATTTCTAGGTAATTTTTGTAATTTAAAATGAATTTTTAGTTTTAAATTAAAACCTTTGGTATTTTTATATTCAATTAATAAATTTTTACGTTTTTCAGTATATTTATTAGTTAAATTAATACGTTTCTTTTCTCGCTCAATCATACTTTTTTTAGCCATATGTTTACCTTAAAATTTTTATCAACTAAATAAATAATGGACTAAATATATAATATATATCATTATTTATGCAAGTTTAAATCGAATAAATTAGCTAAATTTTGAAACATAAGGTAATTTTTTATTTGGTAAAAGAGTATAGTTACTGACTATCTCTCTAAACTCATTTCCATCCATAGTTTCGGCGTCTAATAACCTTTCAACTACTAAATCAATAACAACTCGATTCTCACAAATAATTTCAACAGCTTTTTGTTGGCAATAATTAAGTATTTTAAAAACTTGTTCATCAATTCGATTGGCTATATTCTCAGCATATCCACTTCCTTGTATCGGACCAGCACCTAAAAATACTTGATTCGGATTTTCATCTTCTAATGCAATTGGTCCAATACTTGACATCCCAAAACGCGTAACCATCTGACGAGCTAAATTTGTTACTTGTTGTAAATCATTGCTAGCTCCAGTTGTAACTTCTGGATTACCAAATACAACTTGTTCTGCTGCTCTACCTCCTAAAGTAGTAATGATTCTAGCTAATAATTCTGCTCTCGATAATAAAGTTTGATCTTCTTCAGGAATAAACCAAGTCAAACCTTTTGCACCTCCACGTGGTGTTAAAGTTATTTTTTCAACTTCATCATGAGATTTTAAAACAGTTCCTGTAATAGCATGACCAACTTCATGATATGCTATCAAACGTTTATTTTTTGTATCTTCCATTATACTACCCGCTATACCACCAATAATTCTATCAGCAGCTTCATTTACTTCATTTTTTGTAATAAATAATTTTTTATAACGAGTAGCCAAAATAGCAGCTTCATTTAACAAATTAGCTAAATCTGCTCCCGAAAATCCTGGAGTTCGATTTGCCAATTTTACTAATGAAACATCATCAGATAATGGTTTATTACGAGCATGAACTTTTAATATTCCAACGCGACCTAATCGATCTGGTAAATTTATTGTAATTTGTCGATCAAATCTTCCTGGTCTTAATAGTGCGGAATCTAAAATATCTACACGATTTGTAGCTCCAACTACTATTACACCTTTATTTTCTTTAAAACCATCCATTTCAGTCAATAGTTGATTTAATGTTTGTTCACGTTCATCATTACCACCTCCGACGCCAGCGCCTCGTTCTCTACCAACCGCATCAATTTCATCAATAAAGACTATACAAGGAGCATTTTCAGAAGCTTTTTTAAATAAATCTCGAACCCTAGCGGCACCAATACCAATAAACATTTCTACAAATTCCGAACCAGCAACACTAAAAAATGGAACATCAGCTTCATTTGCAATTGCTTTTGCTAGTAATGTTTTTCCAGTTCCAGGAGGACCTACTAATAAAATACCTTTAGGAATTTTTGCTCCTACAATTGTATATTTATCTGGTTGTTTTAAAAACGAAACAATTTCTTCAAATTCCGCTTTAGCTTCATCAATTCCAGCAATATCGTTAAATATAACACCAGTATCGGGTCTTCGTTCAAATCGAGCAGTTGATTTTCCTAAATTCATAGGAGATGATCCTGGGCCCCCTAAAAAATTTTCAGAATTTTGAAATAAATAAAACAAACCAATGATAAAAATAATTGGAATTAAAAGATTACTAGCGATAGTAATTAAAAAGTTTTTAGTTTCAATTGGGTGTGCATCAAAATCAATATTATATTCTTTTAATTTTGAAATTAATTGTGAAGCACCAACAGGAATTTCTACTCTAATAAGTTGCGGTCGGTTACCTAGTTCAGGACTTGAAGCTTGTATAATAGCATTTCGACCACTGTCGTATAAATCAACTTGCTTAACCCATCCCATCTCTAAATAATCTAAAAATTTACCGTAACTCATTCTTGAATTAGTGAAATTTTTAGAAGATTCTTTATCTGAATTATTATTTAAAATTACTGAACTATCAAAATTTTTTAAACCTAACAACAACAAACTAATAACAATTAAACCTATACATATATTCCGAATAAAATTATTTCTCATTTTTTATATTTATTCAATTTAAAACCTAGATATTTCAAACAAGTTTAACATTTTTAGATTATCCAAAGCTACAAAAATCTTAAATTTTTATGTTTAGTTTTAATAATATTTATTAAAATAGATATTAAATTATTTATATATAAATATTATGATTGATCGTGGTTCAAAAGTTAAAATTTTAAGAAAAGAATCGTATTGGTATAATGAAACTGGAACAGTTGTAACAGTTGATAAAAGTGGAATTAGATATCCTGTAGTTGTAAGATTTGATAAGGTAAACTATGCAGGTACTAATACAAACAATTTTGCAATGGCTGAATTAGTTTTAAACAACGATAACTAATTATGTTAACTAAAACTATTGTATTTTATAATAGTTTTAGTTAACATAATAGAAATAAATTGCTGGTGTAGCTCAATTGGTAGAGCAACTGATTTGTAATCAGTAGGTCGGGGGTTCAAGTCCCTTCACCAGCTATTATAATTTTATATAAGAATAATTTAATTACTATTAAATTATTCTTGTGAAAGTTACTAAAATTATGGTATAATAGATTTTAAAAACAATTTATAAGTTATTAATATTTTTTACATATCCCACGAATCGAACATTTGACAAAGTATAAATAATTAGGAAATTAACTTATGATCGCAGATTCTCAAATATATACAATATTATTAATTGCATTACTAGCAAGTGTTTTTGCTATTCGTTTAGGTACGACACTTTATGAGTAAATGTTTTTATAAACATTCACACTAACATTGAATATACGTATTAAAATAATTTTTTAGAATTGGTAAAATGATAACACAAGACTTAAAAAAGTTTAATTCTCCCGTTTTTCCATTCACAGCAATTGTTGGTCAGGAAGAAATGAAATTAGCGTTACAATTAAATGTAATTGATCCCAAAATTGGTGGAGTAATGATTATGGGTGATAGAGGTACTGGCAAATCTACAACAATTAGAGCTATTGCTGATTTATTACCTCAAATTGAAATTGTTAAAAATGATCCATTTAATTCATCTCCTTACGATTTAGATTTAATGAGTAATGAGGTTAAATTAAATATTCAGAAAGGCTCTCTTATTGAAACAGAACTTATAAAAATTCCAATGGTCGATCTGCCTTTAGGCGCGACTGAAGATAGAGTTTGTGGGACAATAGATATTGAAAAAGCTTTAACAGAAGGGGTTAAAGCGTTTGAACCGGGTTTATTAGCGAAAGCAAATCGAGGTTTGCTATATGTTGATGAAGTAAATTTATTAGATGATCATTTAGTAGATATCTTGTTAGATTCAGCTGCTTCAGGCTGGAATACTGTAGAGCGTGAAGGTATTTCAATTCGTCACCCAGCTAGATTTGTATTAGTAGGATCTGGTAATCCTGAAGAAGGAGAGTTAAGACCTCAATTGTTAGATCGGTTTGGGATGCATGCTGAAATTCGAACTGTGAAAGACCCTGCATTACGTGTAAAAGTAGTAGAAGAACGAACTGCTTTTGATCAATCACCTAATGTATGGATTGAAAATTATGAAGAAAAACAACAAGAATTAAGAAATCGTATAGTTGCAGCTCAAAAATTATTACCAAGTGTTGAATTAAATTATGATTTACGTGTAAAAATTTCTGAAGTATGTAGCCAACTTGACGTTGATGGATTACGAGGAGACATTGTAACAAATAGAGCAGCAAAAGCTTATGCTTCTTATAATCAACGAACAAAAGTTACAGTTGAAGATATTAGCAAAATTATTACATTATGTTTACGCCATCGTTTAAGAAAAGATCCATTAGAATCAATTGACTCTGGAGAAAAAGTGTTAAAAGTATTTAACAAAGTATTTGAAATTGAAAATTAATCAAAAATGTATTTTCTTAATAAAATTCACCAATTATCTAATTTTAAGATGGTTATATGTTAAAATTTATTTGGTTAATAAACAATATTTTATTGACAATTTTTATACTTGTACGAACTCCAAACAATAGTGGATTAGAAAGTTTTGCCACAAAAAGTAATTTTTTAGGATCACCGAACTCAGCAGAAAATTTTTTAAATACATTAACTTGGATTTTAATTGGAAGTTATTTTATTTTTGCAATTAAATTTAATTTTTAGATTATGTTTTTTAATTTAACTTTATAGACAAAACAGATTATACTTTGTATAATACTCACAGTATTATGTTTTGTCACGCGGAGTAGAGCAGTCTGGTAGCTCGTTGGGCTCATAACCCGAAGGTCAATGGTTCAAATCCATTCTCCGCTAAAAAATTTTCTACCCTAATAAAATAATAATTTTTTTAGTAAACTAATATAATAGACGTTAAATAATAATAAGGTTTTACGTATGACATTAAATTTACAAACACCTTTTCCAACTTTTGGAGGAAGTACTGGTGGCTGGTTACGTGCAGCTGAAGTAGAAGAAAAATATGCAATTACCTGGACAAGTAATAAAGAGCAAATTTTTGAAATTCCAACAGGTGGAGCGGCCATTATGCGTAGTGGAGAAAATCTATTATATCTAGCTAGAAAAGAACAATGTTTAGCTTTGGGGACTCAATTACGAATATTTAAAATTAACGATTATAAAATCTATCGAATATTCCCAAGCGGGGAAGTTCAATATTTACATCCAAAAGATGGAGTTTTTCCTGAAAAAGTGAATGCAGGTCGGACTGCCGTAAATACTCGAAGTTTTTCAATTGGAAAAAACCCTAATCCTGCTTCCATTAAATTTACTGGAATTAATACATACGAAAAATAAACTTAAAAAGATTAGTAAACAAACTAATCTTTAATGGCGAGATGGCAGAGTTGGTCGATTGCGTCTGATTTGAAATCAGATGAATCTTTGCGGATTCCGTGGGTTCGAATCCCACTCTCGCCTTATAATTTAAATATGCTTAGTTGTGTTAAACTATAATATTTTTATACTATTTTTATGAGTAAAGTTTATGATTGGTTCGAAGAGCGTTTAGAAATACAAGCTATTGCAGATGATATTTCTAGTAAATATGTCCCGCCTCATGTAAATATTTTTTATTGTTTTGGTGGTATAGTTTTTACTTGCTTTTTAATTCAAGTTGCAACAGGATTTGCAATGACTTTTTACTATCGACCAAGTGTTGTAGATGCATTTGCCTCAGTTGAATATATAATGACTAGTGTTAACTTTGGTTGGTTAATTAGATCAATTCACCGTTGGTCTGCAGGTATGATGGTAATGATGATGGTTTTACACGTATTCCGTGTATATTTAACCGGTGGATTTAAAAAACCCCGTGAATTAACATGGGTAACTGGAGTAATTTTATCTGTTGTTACTGTTTCTTTTGGAGTTACTGGTTATTCATTACCATGGGATCAAATAGGATTCTGGGCTTGCAAGATTGTAACAGGTGTTCCAGCTGCTATACCAATTGTTGGACCTCCATTAGTTTTATTATTAAGAGGTGGTGAAAGTGTTGGACAAGGCACACTAACACGTTTTTATAGTGCTCATACATTTGTATTACCTGTTGCTGCGGCTGTTTTAATTTTAACACATTTCTTAATGATTCGTAAACAAGGAATTTCAGGTCCTCTTTAAATTTTAAAAAGTTATACTATATACTTTAATAATAAAACAATAGATATGTCAGTAATTAAAAAACCGGATTTAACAGATCCAAAATTAAGAGCAAAATTAGCAAAAGGAATGGGCCACAATTATTATGGAGAACCTGCTTGGCCAAACGATTTATTATATGTTTTTCCAGTTTGTATTCTTGGAACATTTGCATGTTGCATTGGATTAGCTGTAATGGCTCCTACTCAACTTGGAGAACCAGCAGATCCGTTTAATACTCCATTAGAAATTTTACCAGAATGGTATTTCTTCCCAACATTTAATTTATTACGTGTTTTACCAAATAAACTTTTAGGTGTATTAGCAATGGCAGCAGTACCGGCAGGTTTAATTACAGTACCATTTATTGAAAATGTCAATAAATTTCAAAATCCATTCCGTCGTCCGATTGCTAGTTTAGTGTTTATTGTAGGGTTCATAGCAGCTATTTGGCTAGGAATTGGTGCATGTTTACCTATTGATAAAGCAATTTCATTAGGATTTTGGTAAATAAAATTTATTCACTTTATAAATTAAAGTGAATAAATTTACTCAATATCATCTAATGATATATAAAGAAAAAATAAAGCCATACTAAAAGCTGGAAAAACAAGTCCAACTACAGGAACTAAAATAGAAGGTAAAAATGCTGCACTCATAATTATTTTTGATTAATAGTAGTAAAAAGTTGATAAGTATTGAATTAGTATTTAATATTAATTATATATAAAAATAATTGATATTTAATAGAAACAGAACATAGGGAAATAAATTTTTTAATAATTTTTATAGTAGAATTATAAATATTAATTATCTGTAAAATTAAAAAGTTTAATTATGGAAAGTTTACTTTTAGCTAGGCTACCTGAAGCATATACTGTATTTAGTCCAATTATTGATGTATTACCAGTTATTCCTGTATTCTTTTTCCTTTTAGCGTTTGTTTGGCAAGCAGCAGTTGGTTTTAGA
>Ga0315272_10000046_pt1 | contig 47642 bp, 51 predicted proteins | sample C3_middle_MG_FD_203918 | JGI IMG/M metagenome (GOLD analysis project Ga0315272, IMG submission 203918) | Sediment microbial communities from Yellowstone Lake, YNP, Wyoming, USA - C3_middle | ecosystem: Environmental > Aquatic > Freshwater > Lake > Sediment | place: USA: Wyoming | collected...
ACGAAATGATCCTTGCCAGGGTAATTTCTGGCCAATTCGAATTTCCACAGCAGATTGTGCGCGAGTCGTTCTCATTTTTTGTTACTTATTCAGAGCTTCCCTAGCGTTGTATCGCAATTCAAGCCGTGGGGAACACAGAGCTTGTGGCCTCTTGCAATACACCCTCCGGGCCTATCCCCTCTCCCGCCGGGGGAGGGTTAGCACCCGCAAGGAGTAGGCAGTGGCTGTAATGCCGCTGAAGCGGCAACAGACACGCTCGGTGGGGGAACGCTCTCTGCAAGATTCACGATTGATTCGACCCAGTCAATTCAGATGGTCAATTCAGATGCTCCGTCATGATGACGATTTGGCGGGCGAATAAAATGGCAGACGTGCAACAAGTTTAAATACTTTCAAATATCGTCCCGCCCTTTGTAGTCAACCAGCACTCCGGCCAAGAGCCGTGCCAGAATATAGCTGACACGCATCACCAGCCTGTTGAAAATATTCAGCCTGCGCCACACTGACGGCCCAATACGGCGCGCACTGATTTTCATTTCGGTGAGCAGATCATCGCGCAAGCTACTGGCAAACGACACGTCCTGCACCACCAGGTTGGCTTCTCGTGCCAACCACAGGCTGAAGGGATCGATATTGGAGGATCCGACTGTTGCCCATAAGCCATCCACCACCGCCACTTTGGCATGCATGAAACTGGCTTGATATGCGTGTATTTCAATACCGTCGTGTAGCAATTCGTCGTACAACGCCATCGTGGCATAGTGCTGCAAACGATATTCGACCTTGCCCTGCAAAAACAGCACCACGCGCACACCACGCTGTGCCGCATCCATCAAGGCGCGACGGAATCGCCGTCCGGGAAGAAAGTACGCATTGGCGATAATGATTTCGTGCTGAGCTCCTGCAATCGCATTGAGATAGGCGCGCTCTATATCACGACGATGACGCAAGCTGTCGCGCGTGAGGAATAAAACTTGTTGCTGAATTGATGCATCATGCAACTGTCGAATTTTGTCGCGTTCACCCTGCCGGTGAAAATGCGTCCATGCAACCAGCAGCCACAGGCGCCGCATGGAAACATGGATATCGCGCACCAATTCGCCTTCCACTTCTACTGCATAGTCAAGACGGGGCGCAGCCTGTCCTTTCGACACGTCATCAATCATATTGATGCCCCCAACAAATGCGCTGTGCTCGTCGATGAGTGCCAGCTTGCGATGTAACCTGCGCAGATGATAGCGCTGCAAGCTGAAGCGTCCGACTTCCTTACGGAACCACAACACCTCTACTCCGGCCGCACGCATCTCGTCGACCCACGCCTCGGGCAAATCCGAAGAACCGAATCCATCGAGCAACAACCGCGTGATTACGCCGCGCTTTGCCGCACTTTGCAGCGCGTTTGAAAATAAACGCCCGGTGCTGTCGGCTGCATAAATATAGGTTTCAAGATAGATGGTATGCTGTGCCGCATCGATGGCAGCAAGCAGTCGGGGAAAATATTCCCCGCCGTTTCGTAGCAGGGTGAGTGTGTGTCCGGCAACCTGGTGGGAACTGCTCATGATGAGGATTGATTCATTATGCAGACAGAATTAAAGTTGCGGACAGTGCGGCATGATCGGAAATCCTGTTCCACGGGTTATGCGCATGAACCTCGGTCTGCTGCACGGTCAGTCCGCGCACATAAATGCGATCCATGCGCAACAACGGCAAGCCACAGGGATAGCTGCGCGCCAGCTTGCCGGTTTTTACTTCGAAGGCTTCCTGCAAATGCAGTTCCCGTGCCAGCAAATGGCCGGCATGATTATTCCAGTCATTAAAATCACCGGCGATAATAAGCGGTGCATCGGCCGGCACCACACGTTGCACGCGTTCAACCAGATCTTGCATCTGCTGACCGCGGCCGCGCGCGAATAATCCAAGATGCACACACAGACAATGCAATATTTTTTCACTATCGGGGATTTTAATCTCACAGTGCAGCACGCCCCGACTCTCGAAACGGTGTGCAGATATATCCTGATTATCCCATGTTAAAATGGGATAACGGCTGAGTATGGCATTACCGTGGTGGCCCGAGTCATACACCGAGTTTTTCCCGTAAGCGTGATGCAACCAACTTTCGTGAGCAAGAAATTCATGCTGCGGATGCGCCCCGTCAAAATGATGGCGCAGCTTTGTTCTTCTATCCGCCCCCTGCACCTCCTGCAAGAAAACAATATCTGCGTCAAGAACACGCAGTCGTTCACGCAATTCATGCAGCACAAAGCGCCGCTTGAATTGAGAGTAACCTTTATGAATATTGTAGGTGGCTATTTTGAGCATAGACATGGCAGATTAAAAACCTCGGGTTTGTCGTGTTCTGTATCAATCGCACACAATTCTATATTAACCTACCTTGGGCATAGTGCATTAAACACAAGGGCTGTTAGACTATAAGCGGATAAATTTTTGACCGGCTAATTTTCACAAGGAAATCAATATGCGTATCGGCGTCCCCAGGGAAATAAAAGATCACGAATTCCGCGTCGGCCTGACCCCGGCCGGGGTGCGTGCCTTGTGCGAAGACGGTCATGAAGTGTGCGTGGAAACCCGTGCCGCTGCCGCCATAGGCTTTCACGACACGCATTACCGCGAGGCGGGTGCAGTAATCGTTGCGTCCTCCCAGGAAGTCTATGCATGTGATCTGGTGATCAAGGTGAAAGAGCCGCAAGCAAGCGAAGTGTCGCTGTTTCACGAAGGCATGGTGCTGTTCTGCTACCTGCATTTGGCTGCCTCGCGCGAACTGACAGAGCAACTAATACAAAGCAAGTCCATCTGCATTGCCTATGAAACCGTGCTTGATGCACAGGGCACACTGCCCCTGCTCACGCCAATGTCGGCTGTGGCCGGGCGCCTGGCTATCCAGATGGGCGCGTGGGGCCTGATCATGGCCAATGGCGGTAGCGGTGTGCTGCTTTCCGGCGTACCCGGAGTTGCACCGGGCCGCTTAACCATCCTCGGCGGCGGCGTGGTTGGTGCCAATGCCGCACGCATTGCTGTTGGCATGGGTGCCGATGTCACCGTGCTGGATCGCGACCCGGCACGGCTGCGCCATCTGGAGGAAGTGTTCGGTGCAAGTATAAAAACGCGCTTTTCTGATGCCGATGCCATCGCAAGCTGCGTCCGCAAATCCGATCTCGTGGTCGGCGCCGTGCTGCTGCCAGGCAAACATGCGCCCAAGCTGCTCAGTCGCACGCTGATACAGTCAATGCGCCCCGGCTCGGTTTTTGTGGATGTGGCCATCGACCAGGGCGGCTGTGCCGATACCTCGCGCCCCACCACGCACAGCGACCCGCTGTATATTGAAGAAGGTGTGGTGCATTACTGCGTCACCAACATGCCCGCAGCTACGGCGCGCACCTCAACTCTGGCGTTGACTCATGCCACCATGCCTTATGCGCTGGCACTGGCAAATTTTGGGGTGAAGCAGGCCATGTTGAAAGATGCAGGACTTAAAAGTGGGCTAAATATTTGCGGGGGGCAGGTGACGCATGCGGCATTGGCGGAGGATTTGGGGATGGTTTATCTAGCTGCAGACAAGGCCTTGGCTGAGCTCGATTAGTCGTTGAGATGGGGCGGCATTCTTTGGAAAATCAACATCAACTTCGCCGGGGGCAGCCCGGCAGCTGCTTACCTTTCTTGCTTCGCCAAGAAAGGTAAGCCAAAGAAGGCGATCCCCGGTTTACCGCCCCTGCGGGGTTCCCAAGAAAAATCGCAATCAAGCGGGGCTGCGGAACTCGCACTACGTGCTCAAACAGTCCTCGCCTACCCCTCCGCATGATTAAGATTTTTCTCGGCGGCGCACATGGGAAGGCAAATCAAAACCCAAAAACAGAAGCAGTGTGCGCGCAGCGCACACCAAAGGCAAAGCCAATAATACGTGTGGGCAACTGCCCACACTCCACCTTCATTTATTAAGCCGCTTTTGAATTTAGCTTTTACCCCCATCATCCGCCACCGAGTAGCACAGACTGATCAGGGGATGTCGGCGAGGACTGTCTGAGCACGAAGTGCGAGTTCCGCAGCCGCCTGATCAGGCGAGCACACGCAGGGAACCTCGCAGAGGTGGCTGATCTGGGTCGCCTTTTCTTTGGGTACTTTCTTTTGGCGAAGCAAAAGAAAGTACCCAGCTGTCGGGCTGCCCCCGACGGTTTTAACTCTGGCTTTAAACTGAGTAGCTTGGCCTAAGGAATGAAGCCCAAAATTTATTATTTAATTGTTGGTCTTCAATGCGTTCAACCCAACATACGTATCAAATCCAATATCTTTAAATTACAGTCGGAGTAGATTATATGCAGCGGATATCTCGTAAGCGTTTATCAGTATTGAAGCTAGAGAAAGTCATAAATCATAACTTTATCCTTCTTGAAATATAAGTCAGGAACTTTAATTTCAACTTTATCCCTGATTAGTTCAGGGAGACGTAATATGAACTCTGTATCAGGAGAAGGCGGTTGTGTATCAAAATATAAATTCAAACAAAATCCTTTTTTGATCGAGTACCTTTCCCCAGCCTCATATTTTTCTAACTGACCGTGCCCACAATCCCAAATATTCATACTCATGCTGTAGCCGATTAGCTTTATTCGATCAACTCGCGTCGGCTTCATAGGGTTCAGCCCCGGAACCAGTAGAGTAACTTCTGATGGAACAAATTCAAGGTCATCTTCGATTCGTGGAACAAACTGCAGCGATATGGCAAAAATATTACTTTTTGTTTCATCAGCTACCCTAGAAACACTGTTAGATGCTTTCACATATAGATTTATATCCTGCCACCAAATTCGCTGAGCTCTCCCGTATATTTGACTTGACCACCCTGTTTCCGACTTAACGTTTGCCCTACTCAATGACGCGCTATAACACCCGCATAGAATTAGCACACAAGAGGCAATGACTAAGCTTCTAGCGATTCGACTAATTTTATGACCATCCCAAGCTTGTATGCCAATATTACCCATCAAGCATTCCCCAAATTCTTCCCCAACAAATTAATCCCCACCGCAAAATCCAGCATACGTTGAATCGAAACCTTAGCCCTCTCCCCCAACGTCCGATCAACAAAAATCTCGTTATGCCCCTTCTCCAGCACTTCCGCCAGATTCACCAGCCCATTCATCGCCATCCACGGGCAATGATTGCAACTGATACAGGTAGCTCCATAACCCCTAGTAGGCGCTTCCAGAAACAGCTTATTCGGCGACAGCGTACGCATCTTGTGCAGAATACCGTTATCAGTAGCGACGATAAACTCCTGCGCGTCCATTTTTTGCGAGGCGTTGATCAGCTGCGTGGTGGAGCCCACCACATCCGCCAGGGCGACGATGGAGCGCGGCGACTCCGGGTGCACCAGTACCTTGGCGGTGGGATGCGCAGCCATCAGTTCTTCCAGCGCGACCATCTTGAACTCATCATGCACCACGCACGAACCCTGCCACAGCAACATATCGGCACCGGTCTGCTCCTGAATATAGCGCCCAAGATGACGATCCGGTGCCCACAGAATTTTCTTCCCCTGCTCCTTGAGATGTTTGACGATGGGCAGCGCTATGGAGCTGGTGACCATCCAGTCAGCACGCGCCTTGACTGCCGCACTGGTATTGGCATACACCACCACCGTGCGATCGGGATGTGCATCACAGAAGGCGGAAAACTCGTCGGCAGGACAGCCCAGATCGAGCGAGCAATTGGCCTCCAGATCGGGCATCAGCACACGCTTTTCCGGATTGAGAATTTTGGCTGTCTCGCCCATAAAACGCACACCTGCCACGATCAAGGTTTTGGCCGGATGCTCATGGCCAAACTTGGCCATATCGAGCGAATCCGACACATAGCCCCCGGTGGCTTCGGCCAGATCCTGCAAGTCCGCATTGACATAGTAATGCGCCACCAGCACCGCATCCTGCTCTTTCAGCATATGTTTGATGCGCGCGATCAGCGCAGCCTTTTCTTCCGGCTTGGGATCGCGTGGCAGACTGGCCCAGGCCTGGGCAGTGCTGCAGACGCTTTCGTTGCCTGCGCCGGGATGATCGTAGGGGATGGAAATGGAATTATTTTGCATGGTGTGTTTTATCTTGTATTCGGTTTGCTCAATTTTAAAGGGTAGCAAATCCCCCGCTCACTTCGTTCACCGCCCCCTTTACAAAGTGGGCTCACTAATCTGCTCCAAGATACGTTGAAACATCATCTTATTGTTTCCCCACTTTAGTAAAGGGGGGCCAGGGGGGATTTGAACGCTGGCTAAGTTGATACTCGCGTAACCACTTCATCATAAATCACTTTCAATACAGCCTCTGTTTCTGTCAACACCTGTCTGTCATCAAAACGCAGAACCTTTAAACCTGCACCTTCAAGCGTTACATCACGTTGCTGATCTTTGACCTGATACTCTGTTTCAAAATGTTGACTGCCATCCAGCTCAATGACCAACTTCGCTCTCGGACTATAAAAATCCACGATGAACGACAACAACGTTTTTTGCCTGTAGAACTGTACACCGCCTATTTGTTTATTTCTGATTTTCTGCCACATACATTGCTCTGCATCGGTCATATTTGAACGAAGGATTCTGGCAAGTGGTTTCAGTTTGCTGTTGTAAGGTTGCAAATGCAAATCCCCCGCTCACTTCGTTCACCGCCCCCTTTTACTAAGTGGGCTCAGTTATATGTTCCAGATTAGTTTAAAAACTTACGCTGCTCCAGTTCCCCACTTTGGCAAAGGGGGGCAGGGGGATTTATAAATTTAATATTTTAAAGAGTCTTTCCTGTTAACCCCGCACCCGCTCAGGCAATTGCAATATCATCGCGCAATTGGTAGGAGAAAAACATTTTTCAGCCGCTTCCTGCCATGGCAGCCAGATATAGCTCAAATGTTCGCGCGGGGAAATTTTCACTGGCTGCACCCCGGGCAATTCCAGCCCGAACACATGCTCGGTATTTTGTGTCACACCCGGTGCATAGCGGTGACGCCAAACGGGATAAATTTCATATACGTTCTGAAAATTCCAATCTGTTAATTTGAAATGCCCGGCAATCAGCCCGGTCTCTTCATAGGTCTCGCGCGCAGCTGTTTGAATCAATGGCTCATCGTCATCGCGACTGCCGGTCACCGATTGCCAGTAACCGGGATGGTCAGCCCGATCCAGCAACAGAACCTCAAGGGCTGAGGTAAAAATCACCACCAGGGTAGAAACAGGCTGCTTGTAACTCATATTTATTAGCAGGAGAAGACCCAGAATGGCTTGTGCTGCATTTTCCAGTAACTCACCGTATTGTCCAAAATTTCTTTGGCGATTTCATGATCGCTTTCAAGCAGGTTAAATGTATTCAAGCCGTTGCGCAGCACCAGCACATAACCCGGGGCGGGTTTCCAAGCCAAATCCCCCAGCGCATCTGCCAGTGCATCCCAGTTTTTTCCAAACCATTCTGGGGCGTCAATCGCCTGCGCTACCACAGCCAGAAATTCGCTCTTGCTCTGCACGCTAGCCAGGTCGGCATCGAACACCGTGAAACCCACTTCGTTTGCTGCACTGCGCACATCACTCAGCTCACAATTGATAGTGTAAACACCAACCTCTTCGATATCCTTTAAACGCAATGAAAGATCATTCATCGATTACTCCCGAATCAGCTTGAATGTTTCGTAATGGTCGTCACTGTAGTAACACTCGGACGGTTGCCCGCATACAATACGGCGTGCGCCGCGACTGTGAACCCCGGGTGTTTTTACGGTGTACTCGTGGTAATAGCCGCGATATCTTTGGGGCAGGCGCTTTTCAAAGTTGCCGAACACCACCCCGTCGCGCGGATATTGGAATGGGCCGCCCTGCCTGATCAGCCGCAAAGTTTCACGCGCCTCTAGCGGCATGCTGGATAAAGTAATCTCCCGTATGTCAAGATCATTGTAGGAATGTTGACGGTAGGCGTTGGCCGGTGTTGATACCAATGCACAAAAAACCAGCAATGAAATCGACAACAAAGACAAAACCCTTGCCACGCAGAAATTATTCATCCACCTCAGGTACATTGCAATCTCCCCAAAACAAATCTTACTGCGCGACACAAGTCCGGTATGGCCGGAAGATATAAGTCCAGTTCGGTCTGGCGTTGAAATTACATTTAACTTTTGGGCGTGTCTGTCGCTGCAGGCTGACGCAAGCGGATATGCAATTCACGCAATTGCTTTTCATCCACTGCGCTTGGCGCCTGGGTCAACAGACATTGCGCACGCTGGGTTTTCGGGAAGGCAATCACGTCGCGTATCGATTCGGAGCCCGTCATCATGGTGACGATACGATCCAGACCGAAGGCCAGTCCACCGTGCGGTGGCGCGCCGTATTGCAGGGCATCCAGCAGGAAACCAAATTTGAGCCTGGCTTCTTCGGCGTCGATATTCAGCGCACGGAACACCAGGCTCTGCACTTCTTCCTTGTGGATACGCACTGAGCCGCCGCCGATTTCCCAGCCGTTAAGGGCCAGGTCATAAGCTTTGGCCAGGCACTTGCCAGGATCGGTTGCCAGGAACTGCAGATGCTCATCTTTGGGCGCGGTGAAGGGGTGGTGGCAGGCGTTCCAGCGCTTGCCTTCCTCGTCGTATTCAAACATCGGGAAGTCAACCACCCACAACGGCTTCCATGCATCACCTGTGACATGGCCTTTTTCGTGGCCCACCCTGTTGCGCAATGCGCCCAGGGCGTCGTACACAACTTTGTCTTTGTCTGCGCCGAAGAAAATCAGGTCGCCATTTTGTGCGCCTGTGCGTTCCATGATGGCCTTTAATGCGGACTCGCTCAGGTTTTTGACGATAGGCGATTGCAGGCCGGTTTCGTTAAGCTGGTTAACATCGTTGACCTTGATGTATGCCAAACCCTTGGCGCCATAGATGCCGACAAACTTGGTGTACTCGTCAATTTCGCTGCGCGTCAGGGCTGCGCCATTGGGGATGCGCAATGCCGCGACACGGCCATTGGCCTGATTCGCCACGGTGGCGAATACTTTGAATGACACGTCTTTAACCGCATCAGTGACATCGGTGATTTCCAGTGTCACACGCATATCCGGCTTGTCTGAACCGAAGCGCGCCATCGCTTCCTGGTAGCTCATACGCGGGAATGGGTTCGGCAGCTGCACGTCCATTACCTCCTTGAATACCGTGCGGATCATTTCTTCCGTCAGTTCCATGATCTGATTTTCTGACATGAAGGATGTTTCGATATCCACCTGGGTGAATTCAGGCTGACGGTCGGCGCGCAGGTCTTCGTCGCGAAAGCATTTGGTGAGCTGATAGTAACGGTCGAAACCGGCCACCATCAGCATCTGCTTGAACAATTGAGGCGATTGCGGCAGGGCGAAAAATTCACCGGCATGTACCCGCGAAGGCACCAGATAATCACGTGCGCCTTCCGGTGTGGATTTGGTCAGCATCGGTGTTTCGATGTCCATGAAGCCGCGGTCATCGAGGAAACGTCTGAAGGCCCGCGCTGTCTTGTAGCGCAGCATCATGTTCTTTTGCATTTGCGGACGGCGCAGGTCTATTACACGGTGGGTCAGGCGCACGTTTTCGGACAGGTTATCGTCATCCAGCTGGAACGGTGGCGTGATGGCTGCGTTCAGCACTTCGATTTCCTGGCACACGACTTCAATTTCACCGCTGGCCAGATTGGCGTTGTCCGAACCTTCCGGGCGACGGCGCACCTTGCCGGTGATGCGCAATACATATTCATTGCGCACAGATTCCGCCAGCTTGAACATCTCGGCCGGCTCCGGATTGCATACTACCTGTGCCAAACCTTCACGATCGCGCAGATCGATAAAGATCACGCCGCCGTGGTCACGGCGACGATGCGCCCAGCCGCAAAGGGTGACAGTTTTGCCAAGGTGTGTCGTATTTAATTGCCCGCAATAATGTGTACGCATGTCAGTTCTTTGATAAAAATAATTGAAAAATTCTCAGGATTTCGCGGCCATATTGCCTGCGCTTGCTTCTGGTGAGGCAACCACACCCATCGAGATAATAGATTTGAAAGCTACGTCCACGCTGATATCCAGCTCGATGGTATCGGTTTTGCGCACGAAAAAATAAAACCCGTTTACCGGGCTCGGCGTCGTGGGGATAAACACGCCTATGTACTCTTCGCCCAATTGTTTGCCTACCCCGCCCGGTACGCTGGTTTGAAACGCCAGCGACCAGGTGGCGGCATGCGGATAGCGCACCAGCAACACCTTGCCAAAGGCATTACTGTCGCCCGACAACAGAGTATCGCTGACCTGCTTCACACTGTTGTAAATGGCACTCACAAAGGGAATGTGACGCAGGATATTTTCCCAGATACGCAACAATTGCTGCCCCAGCACATTGCGCACAATCAAGCCCGTGCCAAGCAGCACCAGCACTGTCAGTATCACCCCAAGACCGGGAATATGCACTCCCAACAACGCGTCAGGACGCCATTGCACAGGCAAAAGCAGCAGGCTTTGATCCAGCATGCCAATGGTAATATTCAACACCCAGACAGTAATGCCCAGCGGAACCCAAACCAGCAACCCTGTCAGTAAGTATTTTTTCACTCGCTTTTCGCCGTGGCAGTTTTATTACCTGAATTTTTAAAATCGGTAACGTAATAGCCGTCGCCTTTGAGCTGAAAACCCGCCGAGGAAATCTGTTTGGCATAGGTTTCTTTGCCACATGCAGGGCAAGTGGTGAGCGGCGCATCGCTCATTTTCTGTATAACATCATCTTGCGCGCCGCAGCTACTGCAGCGATATTCGTAGATAGGCATAAGTTCTCCTAATTTAAAGCTAAAAACAAAAGGGGGCGCATTATATCCTACACTCCCCTTCGGTGCGCATAGGACAAGTCCCTACACTCCCCTTCGGTGCGCATAGGACAAGTCCCTACACTCCCCTTCGGTGCGCATAGGGCGAGCCCCTACACTGACTGAGCTATCACAGAGTGCAACCCCCACCCTCCGGAAGATATGGGGACAATCAGAACAATTTCCAGTGTATTATTTGCGCGAGGGAATAACTTCCTCGCGCCAGGCACCCGGCATCAGACCTTCCAGTGCCCATTCGCCTATCCGGTAACGTATTAAACGCAATGTCGGCAATCCTACCGCTGCTGTCATACGCCGTACTTGACGATTTTTTCCCTCGCGTATTGTGAGTTGCAACCAACTAGCAGGAATGGCTTTGCGTTCGCGTATGGGCGGAGTGCGTGGCCACAAATCAGGCGGGGCTTCCATACGTTGCACCTCTGCGGGCAGAGTAACGAAGTCCTTCAGGTCGATGCCGTTACGCAATCTATCCAGCGCAGCTTCATCCGGCTCCCCTTCCACCTGCACCCAGTAAGTCTTGGCCAGCTTGTGCTTTGGATCGGTGATGCGATGCTGCAGACCACCATCATCGGTCAATATCAATAGACCCTCACTATCCGTATCCAGCCGCCCTGCAGCATAAAAGTCAGGAAGCGATATATAATCAGCCAGCGTTGGATGCATGCCATCACGGCTGAATTGGCAAACTACACCGTAAGGTTTATTGAACAGCAAGATGCGGCTCATCTTAGACTTTTCCCTTTTTAACAATAGTCTTAGCCCACAGAAATTCAAATTCTTCAGCATAAACATTGAGAAAAAACATGGCGACCTCCAAAATTATTTACACCTTGACTGATGAAGCACCTGCACTGGCGACTTACTCATTGCTCCCCATCATACAAGCATTCACCAAAGCGGCCGGCATCGCTGTTGAGGCACGGGATATTTCCCTGGCAGGCCGTATTCTCGCAAATTTCCCTGAAAACCTCAGCGCTAGCCAGAAAATCGCGGATGAACTAACTAAATTGGGCGAACTGACGTTGCTGCCGGAAGCAAACATCATCAAACTCCCCAATGTTAGCGCATCTCTCCCTCAGCTGAAGACTGCAATCAAGGAATTGCAATCTCAGAGCTACCCCGTTCCGGATTATCCGGAAGACCCGAAAACAGATGCCGAAAAAGACATCAAGGCACGTTACGCCAAAGTGCTCGGCAGCGCGGTGAACCCGGTGCTGCGCGAAGGCAACTCCGACCGCCGCGCAGCGGCCTCAGTCAAACAATTCGCACGCAAGCATCCGCACAAGATGGGTGCCTGGAACGCCGAGTCAAAGACGCATGTGGCACACATGAACGCAGGTGATTTTTACGGCAGTGAAAAATCTGTCACGGTAGCCGAGGCCGGTGCGGTACGCATCGAATTTGTGGGTGATGATGGCAAAACCATAGTGCTGAAAGAAAAGACGACGCTCAAGGCGGGTGAAATCATCGACGCTTGCGTGATGAACCGCCGCGCCCTGCGGGTTTTCTACGAGGAGCAGATGGCGGACGCAAAGAAACAGGGGGTGCTGCTGTCGTTGCACCTCAAAGCCACCATGATGAAAATTTCCGATCCCATCATGTTCGGCCATGCGGTAACCGTTTATTACAAGGATGTTTTCAACAAACACGCTGCGCTGCTCAAGGAGCTGGGTGTTAACGTGAATAACGGCCTGGGCGATCTCTATGCCAAGATCGGCAAGTTGCCGGAGACACAACGCGCCCAGATCGAAGCCGATATCCAGGCCGTGTACAAGACCCGCCCGGAACTGGCCATGGTCAATTCGGACAAGGGCATCACCAATCTGCATGTACCCAGTGATGTGATTGTCGATGCCTCGATGCCGGCGATGATCCGCGACTCCGGCAAGATGTGGGGCACGGACGGCAAGCTGCACGATACCATGGCGATGATCCCAGACCGTTGCTATGCACGCATTTATCAAGTAGTAATCGACGACTGCAAAAAACACGGTGCGTTTGATCCCAAGACCATGGGCAGCGTACCCAACATCGGCCTGATGGCGCAGAAGGCCGAAGAGTACGGCTCGCATGACAAAACCTTCGAAATCGCCGCGAACGGCAGCGTGCGCGTGGTTGACTCCACCGGAAAAACCCTGCTCGAACAAAAAGTCGAGGAAGGCGACATCTTCCGCATGTGCCAGGTAAGAGACGCGCCTATCCAGGACTGGGTCAGGCTGGCGGTTGAACGTGCCCGTATCAGCGGCACACCGGCCATTTTCTGGCTGGACAAGAACCGCGCGCACGATGCCCAGCTCATCCTGAAAGTGGAAAAATACCTGACGGACCACGACACCAGCGGTCTCGATATACGCGTGATGACGCCCGAAGATGCGATTCAACTGTCGATCGAACGCATCCGTGCCGGAAAAGACACCATCTCTGTCACAGGCAATGTGCTGCGAGACTATCTCACCGACCTGTTCCCAATACTGGAACTGGGTACCAGTGCCAAGATGCTGTCTATTGTGCCGTTAATGAATGGCGGCGGCCTGTTTGAGACCGGCGCAGGCGGCTCGGCTCCCAAGCATGTGCAACAATTCCAGGAAGAAGGCTATTTGCGCTGGGATTCGCTGGGTGAATTTCTGGCGCTGGGCGTATCGCTTGAACATCTGGCGCAGAAGTTCAACAACGCGAAAGCGCGGGTACTGGCAGAGACGCTGGATCAGGCCAACGCCCGTATCCTCGACAACAACAAGTCTCCTGCGCGCAAGGTGGGTGAACTGGATAACCGCGGCAGCCACTTCTACCTCGCTCTGTATTGGGCACAGGCACTGGCCGCGCAGAGCAAGGACAGGGAAATACAGGCACGTTTCGCCCCGTTGGCCAAGGCACTGACCGACAAGGAAACCAGGATCAATGACGAATTGCTTGCAGCGCAGGGCAAGCCGGTTGAGATGGGCGGTTATTACCACCCGGATTTCGACAAGGTATCAAAAGCCATGCGGCCTAGTGCAACTTTTAATTCTGTTCTGGACGGTATTTAATCCACCCAGTTCGTGCTGTTACTCGCACCCGGCGCTGTTCTGTGGCAATAAAAAAAGCCCGCGTTTGCGGGCTTTAGCTTATCCAAACAAAAACCGATTAGGGAGCCTGGATGTTTGAAGCTTGCTTGCCTTTAGGACCTTGAACGATATCAAAGGTAACCTTCTGGCCTTCTTTCAGCGACTTGAAACCGCTCATGTTGATTGCGGAAAAGTGCGCGAAAAGATCTTCGCTACCATCATCTGGAGTGATAAAGCCAAAGCCTTTTGCATCATTGAACCACTTAACTGTACCGTTTGCCATGTTAATACTTCCTTACTAAAAACCGGGTGGATTCCCGTTAAACTGTTTGAATTCTCAATCCCGCACATGGCAAAACCAGTACTGCAGATACTTTGATTCAAACACCCATGCCCTTTTTACGCTAGTTCCACCAAATCAGTCAAGCAATAAATGCAAGTATTTACAAATCCCCAGAATATGCTTGAAAAACACACCTTAATCCCCAGATAATGTTCCTCAAAAATGTGACAATATCACCATGAAGACGAAACAAGAAAGCACGACCTTACTTGAGGCAGAACGCAGCAAAGCAAAACCCCCGAAACTATACAAGGTAATACTGTTGAATGATGATTACTCGACGATGGTTTTTGTGGTTGAGGTTTTGCAAACATTTTTCGCCATGGGTCGGGAACGCGCCATGCAAGTGATGCTCAAAGTGCATAGTGAGGGTTCTGCCGTCTGCGGCGTTTATCCCAAAGACACCGCAGAAACAAAAGTTGCCCAGGTAACAGCATTTGCCATTGAAAACGGACACCCGCTACGGTGTATATTGGAGGAAGATTAATATGATCGCGCAAGAATTGGAAGTTAGTCTGCACTTGGCATTTGTCGAGGCACGCCAAAAACGGCACGAATTCATCACCGTTGAGCATTTGCTGCTCGCGATGTTGGATAATCCTTCTGCAGCCCATGTTCTGCGTGCCTGCGGGGCAGATATGGAAGAGTTGCGCACGGTTCTGGCTAATCATATCGACACCCATACACCCCGTTCTCCCGGCAATACGGATGTAGAAACCCAACCTACCGTCGGGTTTCAGCGCGTTATCCAGCGTGCCATTCTTCATGTGCAGTCCTCCAGCAAAAAAGAAGTGACCGGCGCCAATATTCTTGTTGCCCTGTTCGGTGAAAAAGAATCTCATGCGGTTTACTTCCTGCACCAGCGCGGCATCACGCGTTTGGACGTAGTGAACTACATTGCACACGGTATCAACAAGACTGCCGAAATCAGCAGCATCAAGCCAGCCGCCGAACCGGAGGTCACCCAGGAACAAAGTGATGACAGTGCATTAAAGAATTACACCCTGGATCTCAATGCACAAGCCCTGGCCGGTAAAATCGACCCACTAATAGGCCGTGACCTTGAGCTGGAGCGTGTCATTCAAACGCTTTGCCGTCGCCGCAAAAATAATCCCTTGCTGGTAGGTGAAGCTGGCGTGGGTAAAACTGCGATCGCGGAGGGATTGGCTCGCCTCATTACCGAGGGTAATGTGCCTGACATCCTGAAAGATGCACACGTTTATTCGCTCGACATGGGTGCACTGCTGGCCGGTACCAAATACCGCGGTGACTTCGAACAGCGCCTGAAGGCAGTGCTCAAGGAACTTGCTGACGCGCCCAATGCGGTTCTGTTTATTGATGAGATCCACACCTTGATTGGTGCGGGCGCCGCCTCCGGCGGCACGATGGATGCATCCAACTTGCTGAAACCAGCACTTTCCAGCGGCCTGCTCAAATGTATCGGCGCCACCACTTACCAGGAGTATCGCGGCATCTTTGAAAAAGATCACGCCCTGTCTCGCCGCTTCCAGAAAGTGGATGTTCCCGAGCCCTCTGTCGAGCAGACCGTGGAGATTTTGCGCGGCCTGAAGCAGCGTTTCGAGACACATCACGGCATCAAATACAGCGCCGCGGCACTCACCAGTGCCGCCGAACTTTCGGCCCGCTTTATCAATGACCGTCATTTGCCTGACAAGGCAATAGATGTCATTGACGAAGCAGGCGCAGCGCAACGCATACTGCCAAAATCAAAGCAAAAAAAGGTTGTTGGCAAACATGAGATCGAGGAGATTATTGCCAAAATTGCGCGTATCCCTGCGCGCACCGTGTCGCATGATGACCGCAACTCGCTGAAGACTCTGGATCGCGACCTAAAAGCCGTGGTGTTTGGCCAGAATGCTGCCATCGACGTGTTGGCGCGCGCCATCAAGATGTCTCGCAGCGGCCTGGGCAACCCGCAAAAACCCATAGGCAGCTTTCTCTTTTCCGGCCCTACCGGAGTGGGTAAAACCGAAGTTGCTCGCCAGCTCGCCTTTATCATGGGCATGCCGCTGCACCGCTTCGACATGTCCGAATACATGGAGCGCCATGCCGTATCTCGCTTAATAGGAGCTCCTCCCGGCTATGTCGGCTTTGAGCAGGGTGGATTGCTTACCGAGGCCATCACCAAGCAGCCGCATTGCGTGCTGTTGCTGGACGAAATCGAAAAAGCCCACCCGGATATTTTCAACATCCTGCTGCAGGTGATGGATCACGGCACCCTGACCGACAACAACGGCAGAAAAGCGGATTTCCGCAACGTGGTGATCATCATGACCACCAACGCCGGTGCCGAGGCACTCAACAAGGTGCAGATTGGCTTTACCAAATCGGCGTCAAGCGGCGATGAAATGGCTGATATCAAGCGGCTCTTTACACCGGAATTCCGCAACCGCCTCGATGCCACCATCTCCTTTGCTGCACTGGAGAAGGAAGTCATCCTGCGCGTGGTGGACAAATTCCTGATGCAACTGGAAGAGCAACTGCACGAGAAAAAAGTGGATGCGGTGTTTACCGACGCACTCAAGGATTACCTCGCCGAAAAAGGCTTCGACCCCCTGATGGGCGCCCGTCCAATGGCACGGCTGATCCAGGACACCATACGCGCCGCACTTGCCGACGAGTTGTTGTTTGGTAGACTGGCCAATGGCGGCAAAGTCACGGTAAATGTAATTGATGGCAAGGTGACGCTGGAGTTTGAAAAAGAGGAAGTTGCGGCTTAAATTCGGGCAAGTCCCTGCGGGGCAATTATCATTTTATGATTGATTACCTATGAAGCAACCGTACGGTTGCGCCCGGTTTCTTTAGCTGCGTAGAGACGCTTGTCGGCAAGTTGCAATAGCATCTCTGAAGTTGGCAGTGCAGAAGTTTTGCTGGCGGCTCCAATGCTGATCGTCAGCTTAAAGCTCTTGCCAGTAATAACATCGCTGAAATCCAGTGCCGCAACATGCTGCCGCAACCTCTCAGCGTAACGATATAAAGCTTCTGCCTGTACGTCCGGGCAAACCACCAAAAATTCCTCTCCGCCCAAACGGCAAACCACATCTTCCTTGCGCACGGTCAACTGCATAGAATTCGCCACTTGTTTCAGCACATCATCACCCACCTTGTGGCCATAGCTGTCATTGACTTGCTTGAAGTAATCTATGTCGATCATCATGCATGACAATGGGGTATTGTTTCTCAGTGCCAATGCCCACTGTCTTTCCATATGGTCATCGGCAAATCGGCGATTGGGCAGGCCCGTGAGTACATCAGTGAGCGCTAATTGCTGAAAGCGTTTGTTGCTGGCAACCAATTCGCTGGAAAGTTTTTGCAACTGTTGCCGTTCATATTCCAACTCCTCCTGCAACTGCACCATGCGCTGACCCGCACTCAACCTGGCACCCAAAACCTTGGGATTAATCGGCTTGGTCAAATAATCGTTCGCGCCCGCCTCAAACGCCTCTACCAGCCTGTCAGTGCTCTCTTGCGAGGTCATTATAAACACATAAATATTGCGCCATGCCGGATTACGCCGCAGCGTCTTGCAAAACTCGATACCATCCATCACCGGCATGATCCAGTCGGTGATAATCACTTGCGGCATGAAGTCCTTAACCATGGCAATCGCTTCTACACCATTGCGTGCCACAGCCACTGTGTGGCCGCAGTTATCCAATAACATTTTCATTATCATCAACACGGCACGATCATCATCCACCAGTAAAACGCGCAGTTTGTAAGACGCACTGGTATTCAATGGCAGTTCACCCGCATCACTGCTTTCCGGAGCCAAAGGTGCCTTGTCCAGCAAGCTTGCAAAGGGGGGGACGTCGACTACGTTAATACCGAACAGCTTGCTCCAGTCATGCCATTCCTTCACGACTTTATCTGCCAGCGTATTGAGGACGTCAGATTCAACACCCAGGCGCGTGGCTTTAAAGACTAGCTTCGACACCATTTTCCCGCGAGTTGTTTCGGGTGACAAACAAACCCCGGCCAGGTAATCACCAATATGCAACAAGTGCAATAAATACCAGTCCCTGCCACCCTCGGCAAACTTGGAATTTGACGGGTCTTCGTAGTACAAAATAGCCGCCTGAAATGCATCAGGCATACGCCAGGCTGCCAGCATCTCTTTGCTCAATAAATTGTGGTCAAAACCAAATTCTGCGCGTTCAAGATCAATCAGTTTTGCATTGGCATTTGCCGCATTTTTTTCCAGAATTACTGCGTACTCTTGCGGGTAAGCAGTAGCCAGTGCGAGAGAACCGACACGCGCTAGCAGACCCAGAATAAAAATTTCTTCTGCGGCTAATGACCCAACGCCCTTAAGTAAAAATAAATTTTGCGCAGCGATCGCTGTCAGTAATGAGTGAGACCAGAAATCCTGATAATCGAACTGACTGCAAGCCATGTTACGGCTGCCGTCCACCAGCGACAAGCCCAGCACCATCTGCCTGACAGTGTTAATTCCCAGTACCACAACCGCATCCACCACCGAAGCAACCGGTCTTACCTGATGTGCTACTGGTGAATTGGCCAGTTTAATCAGTCGTGCGGACAAGGCCGGATCAGCCTTGATCGCGTACGCAAGCTCCGGATTCGTGACACCATCTTTTTGGCAAAGCAAAAGGACCTGCAAGGCCGCGCCCTTGGGCGAAGGCAGGCGGCCATTGGCTTTCAGTTCTTCGAGTCTGGAAAGTTTGTCCACGATCAACTCACTCTCGGATATTTTTCAACAGGCCGGAATTCGTTTATATGCTATGTACACGGCGCTGACGAATAAACTGCAGTATAGCTGGTGCCAGGGAAACAAAGACAATTAACAGAATCAGCAAAGTAAGGTTATTCTTTACCCAGGAAATATTGCCTAAAAAATAACCGCCTATCACAAAGAAAGAGATCCACGCCGCGCTGCCGCCAGCACTGAATAAGAAAAACAAGCGGTAACGCATTCTGGCTATACCCGCCACGAATGGCGCAAAGGTCCGGACTATGGGCAAAAAACGCGCGAAAATGATCGTTTTCCCGCCATGCTTTTTATAAAAATCATGCGTTTTATCCAGGTGCTCATGCTTGAGAAAACGCGAATTGCCAAACTGCACCAAACGCTTGCCGATCAATCGTCCCGTCCAGTAATTGGTGTTATCACCCGCAAATGCAGCCAGCACCAGCAGGGGGAACAATATGTAAAAATCGAGCGCATCTGCACCGCACAATGCGCCAGACACAAACAGGAGCGAGTCGCCCGGCAAAAAGGGAAATATCACCAGGCCGGTTTCGCTGAATATAATCAGGAATAATATCGCGTAAATCCACATCCCGTATTGCTGGGTCAAGGCCAGCAGATGGGCGTCCAGATGCATCACCACATTGATCAGATATGTAACAAACTCCATGGTTACGGCAATACTTCTTCAGCAGTGACCTTTTCAGGCTTGATGAAATCTTCGCGTGACACGCCGAACATCATCAACAGAGGACTCGCCACCAGCACTGAGGAATAAATACTGAACAAGATACCTATGGTTAATGCCAGAGCAAAATAGTGCAGCGTTTCACCGCCCAGAAACAGCATGGCAGTAACCATCATCTGGGTTGCACCGTGGGTAATGAAGGTGCGTGACATGGTACGGGTGATGGCATTATCGATAATTTCAGACACGCCGGCTTTGCGCATCTTGCGGAAATTTTCTCGGATACGGTCAAATACCACTACTGATTCATTCACCGAATAACCCAGCACCGCCAGCACGGCGGCCAGCACAGACAGGGAAAACTCCCATTGAAAGAAGGCGAAAAAACCCAGAATAATCACCACGTCATGCAGGTTGGCGATAATCGCAGCCAGACCAAATTTCCACTCAAAACGTATCCACAGGTAAATAACAATCCCCAGCGACACCAGCAACAAAGCCATTGCACCATTCTCGAACAGCTCTTTACCCACTTGCGGCCCGACAAATTCAACCCTGCGCATCTGCACACTGGCATCTCCGGACTGCAGCCTGGCAAGAACATTCTCACTCAGTTTTGAACCCGTTGTATTTGCCTTCACAGGTATCTGAATCAGCACGTCACGGCTGGAGCCGAAATTCTGCGCCAACGCATCGTGGAAGCCAATTTCAGCGAGTTCTGCACGCACTTTATTGATGTCAGCCGGCTGTGAATAATGCATCTCCATCACCGTACCACCGGTAAAGTCCACGCCCAAATTCAGCCCTTTCGTCGACAGAAAAAATACTGCCAGAATAAAAGTCAGCAACGAAATAGTGGTGGTTACCCGTCCATAACTCATGAACGGAATGTCTTTTTTAAATCTGAATAATTCCATGTCCCAACTCCCTAACCCAGTCCCATAGAAAAAAGCACCGTGCCTTTTTCAACAATTTCTCAGCCTATAGATACCTTGTTCAGGCGCACTTTACGGCCATAAATCAGGTTTACCATTGCCCGCGATACCAGCACAGAGCTGAACATCGAGGTCATAATACCCAGACACAACACCACAGCGAAGCCGCGTATCGGACCAGAACCAAACATAAACAGGGCGATACCGGCAATCAGGGTAGTGATATTGGAGTCCAGAATCGTCGCGAATGCATGTTCGTAGCCGACATGTATAGCAGTTTGCGGCGGCACTCCATTGCGCAGCTCCTCACGGATGCGCTCGTTAATCAGCACGTTGGAATCTATCGCCATACCCAGTGTCAGCGCGATACCCGCCATACCCGGCAGTGTGAGTGTGGCCTGCAGCATCGATAACAACGCCACCAGCAGCAATAAATTGGCACCCAGGGCAAAGACCGATATTCCACCAAAAATCATGTAATACACGATCATGAAAATTGCGATGGCGACAAAACCAATCTGCGTGGAGTGAAAGCCGCGCGCAATATTGTCAGCCCCGAGGCTGGGGCCCACAGTACGTTTTTCGATAATTTCCATTGGCGCAGCCAGCGCACCAGCACGCATCAGCAGGGCAAGGTCGTTGGCCTCTTCGGTGTTACGCATGCCGGTGATCTGGAAACGATTACTCAGCTCCGACTGTATCGTTGGCGCGGTCAGCACCTCAGCCTTGCCCTTCTCGATAAGCACCACCGCCATGCGCCGCTTGATACCTTCACGCGATGCATTCTTCATTGCGATACCGCCCTTGGCATCCAGCTTCACGCTGACCACAGAACCGGAGCTCTGCTGATCAATAGATGCATCAGCACCGGTGAGATTTTCACCTGTAAACACCACTTGCTTGGACAGCAACAACGGCTCCGGTTCACGGCCTTCACGGCGTGAATAGAGCAACTCAGTACCTGCAGGCACCATGCCATTTCTGGCTGCTTCGATCTTCTCAGGGCTGTAATCCCTTGATTCGGAGTTCAGGTGCGCCTCAACCATGCGCACCTGTAAGGTGGCAGTGCGACCCAATATCGCTTCAGCACGCGTCGTATCCTGCATGCCGGGTAACTGCACCACGATACGGTCAAAGCCCTGCTGCTGGATCACAGGCTCAGCCACACCCAGCTCATTCACCCGGTTGCGCAAGGTAGTGAGGTTCTGCTGCACTGCGGCTTTCTGTATGCTTTGCTCTTCCTGCGGTTTGAGGGTAGCGGTCAAGCGAAAATCGCTACCCGTGTCGCTATCGTTATAATCCATACCGCCAAAGTGTTGCTTCAACTCGGATAAAGCCTTGCCCCGCGTTGCCGCATCGCGGAACTTGATATGCAAGACATTACCCTCGCGACTTACGCCTGAGTAGGGAATATTTTGCTCACGCAAAGCGGTGCGAAAATCGCCGATAGCCGTATCTAGCGCCTTGTCCAGCACGCTCTTCATATCAACCTGCAACATAAAATGCACACCGCCGCGCAAGTCCAGACCGAGATACATCGGTAGCGCGTTGATTTTGACCAGCCACTGCGGTGATCGTGGCAGTAAATTCAAAGCCACCACATAATCCTCACCCAGTTGCGATTGCAAAATATCTTTAGCTTTGCCCTGGGTGTCGATATCAGAAAAACGCGCTTTGATGCTGGTCGCATCCAGTGTCAAAACTTCGGGACTAATTTGCGCTGACTTAAGTGCCTCATCCACCCGCTTCAGCAACGCAGCATCAGCCTTTAAATGAGTGCGCAAAGGCATGACCTGAACGGCAGGCGACTCACCGTAAAGATTGGGCAGGGCATACACCAGGCCAAACACAAGGGCGCCAAATATCAACAGGTATTTCCACAGCGGGTAATGGTTCATTGCAGCACCTTTAGTTACTGATACTTAATTAGTTTACAGACTTGATCGTTCCCTTGGGCAGCACGGTTTGAATCGCGCCCTTCTGGATATTGAGATTAACGCCCTCGGCCACTTCCAGACTGATATAGCTGTCACCCACTTTGGTAATGCGCCCCATCACGCCACCGGTCGTCACAATCTCATCGCCTTTTTGCAGTGCAGCCATCATTGCCTTCATCTCTTTGCTACGCTTCATTTGCGGAAGAATTACAAAGAAAACGAAAACCGCGGCCAAACCAATGAGCGGGATAAAATCCATAAAGCCACCTGCCGGTGCGGCAGCTGCACCATCTGCGTATGCGTTATTGATAAACAAATTGCTGATCGACATCATTTATTCTCCGAAATAAAAATAGACTGCTAAAAATTAAAGCGGGGAATTCTAACACGAAGCCCCGCATTTACTGTTACAAACGGGCTACAGCCCCCTAAATAGTAGCCCGCCCGGCCTCAAATGCGGCCACAAATTCGGCAAACTTCCCCTGCTCTATGGCGGCGCGTATGCCCGCCATCAGTTCCTGGTAGTAATACAGGTTGTGGATAGTATTGAGACGTGCCCCGAGAATCTCGTTAATGCGATGCAGATGGTGCAGATAGGCACGGGTAAAATTGCGGCAGGTATAACAGCCGCATCGGTCGTCCAGCGGACGCAGATCAAGACGATATTGCGCGTTTTTGATCTTTATATTGCCATAGCGGGTAAACAGCATGCCGTTGCGCGCGTTGCGGGTTGGCATGACACAGTCAAACATGTCGACACCCTGCTTCACCCCATCCACCAGATCTTCCGGCGTCCCCACCCCCATCAGGTAACGCGGCTTGTTTGCGGGCAATCGCGGCGCGGTGTGCTGCAAAATGCGCAGCATATCCTCCTTGGGCTCTCCCACCGACAATCCACCGATGGCAAAACCGTCAAAGCCAATATTGACCAATTCTGTTAATGATTCATCGCGCAGGTCCTCATGCATACCGCCCTGCACAATTCCGAACAACGCATTGGCATTGCCCTCATGCGACTTTTTTGAACGCTCTGCCCAGCGCAATGACATGCGCATGGATACACCCGCAATTTTCTCATCCGCCGGATAGGGTGTGCATTCGTCGAAGATCATCACAATGTCGGAATTCAACACTTTCTGGATGCGCATTGATTCTTCCGGCGTGAGAAAGCATTTGTCGCCATTTACCGGAGACTGGAACTTCACTCCCTCCTCCGTAATCTTGCGCAACTCGCCCAGGCTGAACACCTGAAACCCGCCGGAATCGGTAAGAATAGGGCCATCCCAGCCCATAAAACGGTGCAAGCCGCCGTGCGCCTCTATCACCTCCAGCCCGGGGCGCAGCCACAGGTGAAAGGTGTTACCCAGCACAATCTGTGCACCGATTTCCCTGAGTTCAAGCGGCGACATTGCCTTTACCGTACCATAGGTACCGACCGGCATGAAGGCGGGTGTTTCAACAGTTCCGTGGGCCAGATGTAGTGTGCCGCGACGGGCGAGGCCGTCGGTGTTATGCAAATCAAATTTCATCATCAACTATTAATATTAACCAGAATTATTTATTCTTTAAATACGGCGCAATACTCATTGCGCCCTACAACGACTTCCCATTTCCCATTTCCTACTTCCCACTTCCTACCTCCTATTTCTGCGCCTTCACAATACTCATCGCGGTGGCCACCAACGAGCCCATATCAGCCAGGTTGCCCGGCAGAATCAGCGTGTTGCCCACCTTGGCAACATTGCCGAATGCCTCCACATATTTTTCTGCCACCTTGAAATTAACCGCCTCCATGCCACCGGCTGACTGGATGGCCTGCGCCACCTGCTGAATTGCCTGTGCATTCGCCGAAGCTACCGCCTTGATGGCCTCAGCCTCGCCCTGTGCGCGGTTAATGGCAGACTGCTTCTCTCCTTCCGAACGCTGGATAAATGCTTCGCGTTCGCCGGTGGCGATATTAATTTGCTCCTGCTTGCGCCCCTCGGATGCCGCGATTAGCGCGCGTTTTTCTCGCTCGGCAGTGATCTGTGCCTGCATCGCGTGGAGAATTTCCTTGGGCGGGGTCAAGTCTTTAATTTCATAACGCAATACTTTAACACCCCAGCTGGTTGCCGCTTCGTCCAGGGCTGCAACCACCGCGCGGTTGATGTCGTCGCGCTCTTCAAAGGTCTTGTCCAGTTCCATCTTGCCGATGACCGAGCGCAATGTTGTCTGTGCCAGCTGGGTAATCGCCATGATGTAATTGCTGGTGCCATACGAAGCCAACTTGGGATCCGTCACCTGAAAATACAGAATACCGTCCACCTGCAATTGCGTGTTGTCCTTGGTAATACAGACCTGGCTCGGGACGTCGAGAGGAACCTCTTTGAGCATATGTTTGTAGGCGACCCGGTCAATAAACGGAATAACGATATTCAGACCGGGCAACAGGGCCGCATGAAAACGCCCCAGACGTTCAATCACCCAGGAGTTTTGTTGCGGCACAACCTTTAGCGCCTTGATAATAAATATAATGGCCGCGACCAGAATTAACAGAGTGATTTCCATATTGTCTCCTTGAGTATTATTGCTACTTTTACTGATGTAAATTCAGGCTGGTTTGTGTTGTGTCAAAACCAGAATAGAACCACGTATTTCCTTGATATAAAATTTCCCTTCGCGCACCGGATCGGCGCTTTCTGGCTCGGCATCCCACTCTGCACCACGGTAGAAAACACGTACAGTACCGTCCTCACGCCAGGTCAATACCCGTACAGGCTGCCCGGTATCAAAGCTTTGACTGGCAGCATCACCGACACGGCCACCCCGCCAACGCCGTAACATAACAATGCCAAGGACGCCGGCCAAAGCGGCAAGGGCAAGCTGGGCAGACGAGTCCAGTCCGAGCAGCGCTGCACCGCCGCCAATCGCCATGGCGGCAGATACCACCAGCAGATAAAACGTCCCCGTTGCCATTTCCACGCCGAGCAGAATCAACGCCAGCAGAAACCAATATACATAGTTCGTCATGATGTCTATTCCTGTAAACCCATTAAGCCAATGATCTTTAGACGCGCTCAATCAGCATCGCATCACCGTAACTAAAAAAGCGATATTCATTATCTACTGCAATACGATATGCCGCCAGCATCTTGTCCATACCGCCAAAGGCGCACACCAGCATCAACAAAGTGGACTTGGGCAGATGAAAATTCGTCAGTAGCACATCCACCACTTTAAACTGGTAGCCGGGTGTAATGAAAATATTTGTATCCCCTGCAGCCGCCCGCAACTCGCCACTTTGTGCCGCACTTTCCAATGCGCGCAAACTGGTGGTGCCGACGGCAATCACCCTGCCACCACGGGCACGCGTTTGCGCTATGGCCTCTATCGTTTCCAGCGAAATAGCATAGCGTTCACTATGCATAACGTGCTCAGCCACCCGTTCCGCACGCACCGGCTGGAAGGTTCCCGCTCCCACATGCAGGGTCACATAGGACGCATTAATGCCTTGTTTGCTTAACTTTTCCAGCATCGCCCGATCAAAATGCAAACCCGCAGTAGGTGCAGCAACCGCGCCATCCTGTTTTGCGAATACCGTTTGATAGCGTGCGTCATCGTCTTCATCGGCACTGTGGGTGATATAGGGCGGCAGGGGCAACTGGCCATACTGCTCCAGCAAACCACTCACACTTTCATCACCCTCGAAACGCAAATGGAAAAATTCACCTGCACGTCCCAATACCGTCACATCAATATTTCCCGCCAACAACAGACGACTACCCCGCTTGGGCGACTTGCTGGCACGCACCTGCGCCAGCACCTCATGCTCGTCCAGAATACGTTCAACCATCACTTCGATATTGCCGCCGCTTTCCTTGTTGCCAAACAAACGCGCCTTGATCACGCGCGTATCGTTCAGTACCAGGAGGTCATGCTCGCGTAATAAATTTGGCAACTCGGCAAACAAACGATGTTCGCAGCCACCCTCATTCAGATGCAGCAAACGACTCGCGCCACGCAGTTGTGGCGGACGTTGCGCGATCAGTCGCTGTGGAAGATCAAAGGTAAATTCGTCGGTTCGCATGAATTGAAATCTAACCCGTGTCGCAAAAACGCGCATTGTAGCTTGATGAAGCGCGTCATTTCATGGATAATTCGCCGCTTCCTGATCCGGGTATCTCATCCGGACCTTGCCGGGATGGCGGAATTGGTAGACGCGCTGGACTCAAAATCCAGTATCTGCGAGGATGTGGGGGTTCGAGTCCCCCTCCCGGCACCAAATAAATTAAAGTTGCCTGGCTTGTCAACGCAACTTAATAGCGTAACGTTATTAGCTTCGACACGAGTAGTGTCATAAACGTTTATCAACCTACTATAAATTGGAGTCTTACATGAAACTGATTTCTACATTGATCGCTATTGCATTCGCAACTACTCTGAGCTTTGGCGCTGTTGCTGCTCAACACATGGGCGCGGCTCCAGCTGCTGCTGCTCCTGCTGCAACCACCGCTGCTCCTGCAGCTACTCCAACCAAAAAAGAAAAGAAAGCTCAAGACAAAAAAGCTAAAAAAGAAAAGAAAGCTCAAGACAAAAAAGCTAAAAAAGACAAAAAAGCCGCTAAGAAAGCACCAGCAGGCGACGCAGTTACAAAATAAGCATCACGTTTCTCAAAAAAGGCAGGGGCTTCCCTGCCTTTTTTTATTTTCAGAATTGCCTATGTATCAAGACCCCCTTCAGCCTCAAGCAGGCATTATTTCTACATAATGTTAAAATCACACCGCAATCTCTATTTTCAACAAACTATCAAAAGTTAAAATGAATATCATGAATTTACGCAACCTTGCATTTATTCTTTGCTTCCTTCCCCTTTCCGCCCATGCAGCCACGCCCTACACCAACATCGACAACGTGGAATTAAAGTCGCTGCAGGCACAAGGTGTCCCTGTATACGATGTTCGCCGCGCAGATGAGTGGGAGCAAACCGGCATTGTCGAAGGCAGTCGCCGCCTGACTTTTGTCGATGACAAGGGTCGCGTTATGCCTGACTTCGTTGAAAAATTTACCAAAGCCGTAGGTAAAAATGATCCGGTCATCCTGATCTGTCGTACCGGTAACCGCACTGATGCACTGTCGCGTGCATTGGTTGAGCAATTGGGTTACACAAAAGTCTATAACGTCAAAAACGGCATTACCCGCTGGATCAGCGAAGGACAGCCTGTCGTTCACAATTAAAAATTCCACACACTCCATGATCTGGAAACCCAATGTCACCGTTGCCGCTGTTATCGAACAGGACGGAAAATTCCTTCTGGTAGAAGAGCACACCTCGCAAGGGCTTAAATTCAACCAGCCCGCCGGCCACCTCGAGGCAAACGAATCCCTGCTGCAGGCCGTGGTACGTGAAGCCCGCGAAGAATCCGCCTACGATTTCGAACCGCAATATCTTGTCGGTGTATACCGCTGGCATGCAGATGCATCCGATATTACCTATCTGCGCTTTGCCTACAGCGGCCGCATCCTCGCTCACCACGCCGGGCAAGCCCTGGATGAAGGCATCGTGCGCGCAGTGTGGATGAGCGTGGAGGAAATACGCACAACTGTAACGCGCCACCGCAGCCCGCTGATATTGCAGTGCGTGGAAGATTACCTGGCCGGAAAAAAGTACCCGCTGGAACTGGTTACGCATTATGAGTAACACGCCCAGTCGTATCCTGAACGCTTGCTCCCGGCCCCTCGCTCCTCTCTACCCAACCTTCCCCCAAAGTCCGAAAGACTTTTGGCCGGGCACCCGGAAGAGGGGACAAACGTTATGACTGGCGTCCTTGGGTGTTACCTGAACACTTGCTCCCCCTCCCTAACCCTCCCCCAAGGGGAGAGGGGACAATCGTGAAAAGCCTTCTTACATCCTCTAGGCGGGTCGTCGTCGGCATGTCCGGCGGGGTGGATTCCGCCGTCGCTGCGCTGTTGCTGAAACAGCAGGGCTATGAAGTCATCGGCCTGTTCATGAAGAACTGGGAAGACGACGACAATGACGAATACTGCTCTACACGGCAGGATCTGATTGATGCCGCCTCGGTGGCCGATACCATCGGCATTCCGCTGGAAGCCGTAAATTTTTCCAGGGAATACAAAGACCGCGTGTTCAGCTATTTCCTGCGCGAATACCAGGCCGGACGCACCCCCAATCCGGATATCCTGTGCAACTCCGAAATCAAGTTCAAGGCCTTTCTCGACCATGCCGTCAATCTCGGCGCGGACAAAATTGCCACCGGCCATTACGCCCAGGTGCGCGAAGTGAATGGCCTGTTTCAACTGCTTAAAGCCGACGATGCCAGCAAAGACCAGAGCTATTTTTTGCACCGTTTAAATCAGGCACAACTGTCCAAAGCCATATTCCCGCTGGGCAACATCCAAAAATTCCAGGTGCGCAAGATTGCAGAGGAACACAAACTGTCCAACTACGCGAAGAAAGACAGCACCGGCATCTGCTTTATCGGCGAGCGACCCTTCCGCGAATTTCTCAGCCAGTACCTGCCCACCCAGCCCGGCAACATGGTCACAGCGGAAGGCAAGGAGGTGGGCAAGCATGTCGGCCTGTCGTTCTACACCATAGGCCAGCGCCAGGGGCTGGGCATAGGCGGGACCAGCAACGGGGGACAGGGCCTGCCATGGTTTGTGGCGGACAAGGACATGGCCAACAATCGTTTAATCGTGGTGCAGGGACACGAGCATCCGCTGCTGCTCAAACCGGAATTAACCGCGATGGAAATGCACTGGATCAGCGGTACAGCGCCCGACACCAGCCGCGGCTACGCCGCCAAGACACGCTACCGCCAGGAGGATGCGCCGTGCCATATCGAAGCACTGTCAGATGGCAACGCGCGCTTCAGCTTTACGACACCGCAGTGGGCGGTAACGCCGGGGCAATCGGTGGTGGCCTATGATGGGGCGGTGTGCATGGGCGGCGGGATTATTGTCTGAAATTTAAGAATTGCGCCTATAACGTTCATCAAAAACAAACCCCTCCCGGCCTCCCCTTAACAGGGGAGGAGCATGCTCTGCCCCTCCCCCTGTTAAGGGGGAGTTGGAGGGGGTTTGAACCGAACGAACAATTCACAGGTAAAATAGCGCCCGTTAACCTTTTACTCCTGATTTCACCATGATACTTTCTGCTCTCACCGCCCTTTCCCCTCTAGATGGCCGCTACCACGGCAAAGTGGATGCATTGCGCAGCCATTTCAGCGAATTTGGCCTGATACGCTGTCGTGTGCTAATTGAAATTGAGTGGTTGAAAGCCCTGAGCCAGGAAGGTGGCATCAAGGAGCTACCAGCGTTTTCGCCGGCAACTGTCGCCAAGCTGGACCAGCTTGCCGCGCAATTCTGCGAAGCCGATGCCGAACAGATCAAACTGATCGAGCGCCGCACCAACCACGACGTCAAAGCCATTGAGTACTGGTTGCGCGAGAAGCTGGCCGACAACAAGGAAACATCCGACAAACTCGAGTTCATCCACTTTGCCTGCACCTCTGAAGACATCAACAACCTCTCTCACGCGCTGATGCTGAAAAGCGGTCGCAACGAAGTGATGCTGCCTGCGCTGGATGCGGTGATAGCCCGCTTGCGCAGCCACGCGCACCAGCTTGCCGACCTGCCGATGCTGTGCCGCACCCACGGTCAGACTGCCACCCCCAGCACGCTTGGCAAGGAAATGGCCAACGTGGTGCATCGTCTGGAACGTGCAAAGGTACGCATCGCCGATGTAGCGCTGCTGGGCAAGATTAACGGCGCGGTAGGCAATTACAACGCGCACCTGTCGGCCTACCCCGATGTGGACTGGGAAAAACTGGCGCAAAAATTTGTTGAAGCACGCGGCATTACTTTCAACCCCTACACCATCCAGATCGAGCCGCATGATTACATGGCCGAATTGTTTGACGCTTTTGCCCGGCTGAACACCATCCTGATCGACCTGAACCGCGATATCTGGAGTTATATTTCTGTGGGATATTTCAAGCAGAAAGTCGTCGCCGGTGAAGTCGGTTCTTCCACCATGCCGCACAAGGTGAATCCGATCGACTTTGAGAACTCCGAAGGTAATCTAGGCCTCGCCAACGCCCTGCTGCGTCATCTGTCGGAAAAACTGCCGATCTCCCGTGGCCAGCGCGACCTCACCGATTCTACCGTGCTGCGCAATATGGGCGTGGCGCTGGGCTACACGCTGCTGGCCTATGAGTCCTGCCTGAAGGGGCTGAACAAGCTGGAAGCAAACCCTGTGCGCCTGGCAGAAGATTTAAACCATAGCTGGGAAGTGCTGGCCGAACCTATCCAGACCGTGATGCGCCGCTACAACATCGAAAATGCCTACGACAAACTGAAAGACCTGACCCGCGGCAAAGGCGGTATCAACAAAGACAGTTTGCGCACGTTTATCCAGACTCTGGAGATTCCGGCTGAAGAAAAGAAACGGCTGTCTGAATTAAGCCCCGAGACTTATACCGGCAAAGCTTCTGAGCTGGCGAAGAAAATTTAACCTGAAAGAAGAGGAGTAACTATGCAATTTTCAAAAAATGTATTTATTATCACTGCCATCGTTTCAATGACAATCAGCTTAAGCGGATGCCCGAGTAGCCTGATTGGCGTTCGTGAAGGATCTGAGCGCGTTTCACTGGCGGATACCAAACAGGTTGCGGCATGCCAGTCCAAGGGAAAAATAAATGTTAGCGTTCTTGCCAGAGTTGGCTTAACCGATCGCGATGCCGAAGACGTGGAAAACAATCTGTATCAGTTGGCACGTAATAATGCTGTAGATAACGGTGCGGATACCCTGGTGAAGGGCGAATCCACAGAGTTCGGCAAACGTACTTTTGAAATGTACAAATGCCGGCCATAAACTGATTGTTTTTTGCCGGTAAAAAAGCGCTGGTCTGTATCAGGACAAGGGCTTTTTTCATTCCGTTCTATCGAACCACGCTGTTCAAGCAACTACGCGGCCTGTACCGGAATCTTGTCGCGCTGGTCGATTATTCGGTTGTGTTCGTCTACATACACAAGCTGTGGATGGTATTTATGCAGCTCAATCTCGGTATAGGTCGCGAACGCAGCGATGATCAGAATATCACCGGGATTAGCCTTGTGTGCTGCAGCACCGTTTACGGAGATGGTGCGTGAACCGCGTTGCGCACGGATGGCATAAGTGGAGAAACGCTCACCGTTGGTGACGTTGTAAATATCAATCGCCTGGTATTCCCTGATACCGGCAGCATCCAGCAAATCATCGTCAATTGCGCACGAGCCTTCGTAATGCAGTTCGGATTGTGTCACGCGCACCCGGTGCAATTTGGCTTGTAACATGGTTCGCAACATGGTTAATCTCCGTAGATCTCGGCGTGCATTATAAGGTGCTTATGCTTAAAGACAAACTTCCAGATTGTCTATCAGCCTGGTTTTTCCCAGGCGAGCTGCTGCCAGCACCACCAGCTCACGCTCTCCCGCTTCTGCTACACACAAGGTCTTTTGGCTGCGAATAGCGACATAATCCACCTGCCAGCCATGAGAAACCAGCTCTTTTACTGCCGTTTCCTCAAGCTGGGCATAGTTACGCACCCCGCTCTTCAACGCTTTCTGAGTTTCCATAAGTATTAGATACAAAAAGGTCGCTTCAGTTCGTTCAACCGGGCTTAAATACTGGTTGCGTGAACTCAGCGCCAGGCCATCGGATGCGCGCATCGTCTCGTCGCCAACTATGGACACCGGCAAATTCAGTTGCGCTACCATCTGCCGCACCACGTGCAGTTGCTGGTAATCCTTTTTGCCGAATACCGCCACCTGCGGCTGCACAATGTTCAACAGTTTCAGCACCACTGTGGCCACACCGCGAAAATGGCCGGGGCGGAAGGCGCCGCATAGCTCCTCCGCGATCGGCGGCGGTTCAACCGTCACCTGCTGTGGCTGCGGGTACAGATCAGCCTCGGTGGGCGCAAACACCACGGCGACACCACATGCCGCGAGCTTGTCACAATCGGCCTGTAAAGTGCGCGGATACTTGCCAAAGTCTTCATTTGCACCAAATTGCAAAGGGTTCACGAAGATGCTCACCACCACACACTTTGCATGTTGCTGCGCAATACGCACCAGATCAAGATGGCCTTCGTGCAGATTGCCCATGGTGGGTACCAGGGCCACACTGCTTTCCTTGCTCAGGCGCAGACGTAAATCTGTAACCGAAGAAATAACTTCCATTAGAAACTATGCTCTGCTGCCGGGAAAGTGCCGGCTTTCACTTCGGCTACATAGCGCGAAACAGCATCCGCAATGGAGCTCGCGCCGTGCAAATAATTTTTAACAAAGCGCGCCTTTTTACCCGGATAAATATCCAGCATATCGTGCAGCACCAGCACCTGGCCGGAACACCCTGCCCCCGCGCCGATGCCGATAGTGGGAATACCGGAGTTGGCAGTGATCTCCGCGCCCAGAATTGCGGGTATCGCTTCCAGCAGCAACATGCCGGCACCGGCCTGCTCCACTGCCCGCGCATCGTGCAGCAGGCGCTGCGCCGCTTTGTCATCCTTGCCCTGCACACGATAGCCGCCCAGCTGGTTGACCGACTGCGGGGTCAGGCCGATATGTGCGAATACCGGAATGCCGCGCTGTGTCAAAAACCTGATGGTATCGACCATGATTTCACCGCCCTCGATTTTGACCATATGCGCGCCCGCTGCCATCAAGCGGACAGCATGGGCAAAGGTGCTTTCCGGGCTGACTTGTGAGGTGCCAAACGACATGTCTGCGACGATGAAGGCCTGCTTCGCCCCCCTTGCCACACAGGCGGTGTGATAGACCATGTCATCCAGTGTCACCGGCAGCGTGGAGCTGTGCCCCTGCAGCACCATGCCGAGCGAGTCGCCCACCAGCAAAACGTCGACTCCGGCGTTTTCCAGCACCTGCGCAAAAGTGGCATCGTAGCAGGTGAGCATGGCGATTTTTTCCGCCTTGTTGTGCATCGTCTGTAATGTGCTTAGTGTGATTGGCATTCGGTCTATACCCCCAAACTGAAAAATTCGCGTGGTCCGCGCATGCCTTCTATCCGCTCCATCAACAACTGGAAGTCGGTGTCATTATCCACGAAATTCAGATTTTCACTATTCACCATCATCAATGGCGCATCGTCATAATGATGAAAAAACTCTCCGTAACTATTGCCCAGGCGGGCCAGATAGTCATCCGTAACCGAGCGTTCGTAGTTTCGCCCGCGTCGACGCACACGCTCTATCAGGGTATCTGTGGAGGCCTGCAGATAGATGACCAGATCAGGCGTCGGCGCTTGCGGTGCCAGGCTTTGATAAATATTCTGGTACAGCTTGAATTCGTCCTCGCTCAAGTTCAGGCGGGCGAACAGCGCGTCTTTCTCAAACAGATAATCGGAAACAGTGCGCGTGTTAAACAGATCCATTTGCGCCTGGTCGCGCAGCTCATTGATGCGCTGGAACAGAAAAAACAATTGTGTCGACATCGCATGGCGCTGCGGGTCCTGATAAAAGCGCGCCAGAAATGGGTTTTCTTGCGGCTTTTCCAGCAGCATATCCGCTCCTGTATACTCCGCCAGGCGTTGCGCAAGACTGGTCTTGCCCACACCGATTGGACCTTCCACGACGATGTAACGGTATTTTGCCAGCGTCACTTCAAGCGCCCCCCTTGTCAACAAGCGAAACGGCCAGTCGCTCCAACCGCTGATCCTGGCACTGCTGCAAAAATTTTACTGCCGCGCCCATACCCGGAATGACACAGTCAGGTGCAATTTCCAGCAAGGGCTGCAGCACAAATGCACGATTATGCATCTGCGGATGCGGCACGGTTAAACCATGCTCATGATGCTGCAAGTCACCATACAACAGCACATCCAGATCGAGGGTACGCGGGGAGTTCGGAAATTCGCGCGTACGCCCATTTTCCTGTTCCAGGGCGAGCAAGGCTTGCAACAAATCCAGCGCTGCAAGCGAAGTTTCAATCTTGACCACTGCATTAATAAAATCCGGCTGATCAAGATATCCAACAGGTGCGCTGCGGTACAAACCGGAACGCGCCACCACGCCCGTTTGGGGCAACCCGGCTATCGCCTGCATTGCCTGCAACACCTGCCTGGACGGATTCGCGAGGTTGCTGCCCAAGCCTATAAAAGCACTATGCATCATCGTACTGGCAATATTCAGGCTGCCGCTGCCGCCGCCGGCTTTTTGGTACGGCGACGCTTCTTTTTCGGGCCGTTCTCCGGCAACAGCATTTCTTCGCGACGCCCGTCAGAGGCATCCTGAAACTCCGTCCACCACTCTCCCAGCTCCATCGGCATCTCGCCGCTCTTGCAGCGCAACAACATAAAGTCATAGGCCGCACGGAAGCGGGGCAAGGCAAGAAGACGCAGCGGGCGCAGACCCGAGCGCTGTTCCAATCGTGGCTGCAGCAGCCAGATTTCTTTCATGATCGCATCATGGCGATGGGGGATAGCCAATTGCGCACGCTGTTTTTTCAGCACTTCATCCATCGCATAGTGCAGTGAGGGTATGGAAGGTTTGCCGGCCTTCAGCTCGTCATTCCAAGCGCTCAGCACCTCATGCCATAACAGCGCAGCAAACAGAAAGGCGGGTGACGCAGGCTTGTCTTCAAGCAGCCGCTGGTCGGTATTCGCCAGCGCCGACATGACGAATTTTTCGCCCATCGGTTGCTCCAGAATCACATCCAGCATCGGCAACAAGCCATGGTGCAGATGCATGGCGCGCAGTTTTATAACACACTCCACTGCATGACCGGACATCAGCAGTTTCAACATTTCATCCAGCAGGCGCGCCTCGGGCACGTTGCCCAGCAAGCCCTTCATGCTGAAGATAGGTTCAGCAGTAGCGGCTTCCAGCTTCATCCCCAGCTTGGCCGAGAGACGCACGGCGCGCAACATGCGCACCGGATCTTCGCGATAACGCGTGGCAGGGTCGCCTATCATGCGCAAAAGATTGGCACGAATGTCGGCATAGCCATGGTGGAAGTCGAAAATCTCCAGTGAACTGGGATCAAAGAAAAGCGCATTGGCGGTGAAATCGCGCCGTGCCGCGTCCTGCTCCTGATCGCCAAACTCATTGTCGCGCAACAGACGGCCATGGTCGTCAGTCTGCGCATCGACCGCGTCTATCATGCGGCGGAAGGTGGACACCTCGACAGTTTCATCGCCAAACATTACATGCACCAGACGGAAGCGGCGGCCAATGATGCGCGCGCGGCGAAATACACGGCGCACCTCTTCCGGCGTCGCATCGGTGGCCACGTCAAAGTCCTTGGGCTGGCGCCTCAGCAATAAATCGCGCACCGCACCGCCCACCACATAAGCCTGAAAACCTGCTGCCTGCAGCCCATCGGTTACGCGACGCGCAGCTGAACTGATACCTTCACGTTTGACTCCATGCTCCTTAAAAGGGATGACGGTACAATTTCCAACCAGTCTGGATTTTTTGGATTTTCCACGCGCCAGAGAAATAACGCGCTTAATAAATTTTTTTATCATTAGATACAATAAGTAAGGAAAGCCGCATCATTCAGCGACAAACAAGAAGGCAGGATTATACACTGGCGACAAAACAACTCAGCTATACATGTAACAATATGAATTAAAACAAAAAAATCAAGCGCCAGCCAACCCTTCGCCAAAATGAATCTCGCGCAACAGTACGCTTGCCCCCTCTTCCGGGTGACCGGCCAAGAGTCTTTCGGACTTCGGGGGAGGGACTGGTTGCCAACATGCGGAGGCAGAGTAGAGTTATTTGCTTGCACCGCCTTCAGTTCACTTATTCTGGTGGCAGTTTTTTACAAAGCCAGCCAGTTTTTTTCAGTAGCCATTGCCTCGCAGGACGCATTCAACCGAACAACCATATTGGCGACAAACAAAGGACAGGATCACAACACTGAATCATTTATTCATAATTTTTTCCCGACACCAGTTTAATTCAATCCATCTCCACTTTTACATTATTGTTTCCTGCCATGTTTTGAAACTTGGCACTTATTGAGCTGTTAAAGAAATTTTTATAAGGAACCGTACACTCATGCCCAAAACATACGGTGCTCTTATCAAGGTCAGACGATTAATCAAGTCGCGGATGAGGGTTGCTATTTAGAGACAAGCAATCTGACCTGCTCCATCCTGGTTCTGACTTTTAACCAGGCGATTATCTTTCGTTGATCCGCAGAAGTTATTGGGCTGCCGGCCACGATATAGGCAATCAGAAAATTGTCCGCTTTACTACCATCAGTTTCCCATACCGGGGTTTTCACGAGCGCCACACGCAGCAGCTGCGGGTATTGGGTTCGTAGTTCCTGAGCAATGCTTTTAGTATCTGGCTGTGCCGCCTTGAACTGCGCAAGCTCAGCCTCCAGCAACTGGATGTGCTTATCCTTTTCCTCGCTGCTCTTCACACTAGTGCTATACAGGTCACTCAACAAGCTGGTTTTGAGTGTGGCAAGATTAATTTTTTTGTCGCCAGACTGGTGCACTACCAATTTGGCATTTTCAATCTTGTAGCTCTTTAGTCGTTTCTCGATTGAGGAGATCTGTTCTTTGGTAATTTCATCACCAACAAAAGTAATTTCGATTTCCCTGGTATCTGGAGAAATTTTTTCCTGAGTGGTTAATGTGTTATCAAAAGCCAATTCGTTTTTGATAAAATCCTTCGCACGCGAATTGAAAGCGACATCAGTGACCATGTTATAGGCCAAATAAATACTGGGCAGTACAGTGACCAGCACCAGAACTACAATGTAATTGCGTACCCGTCGTTCAAAGGCAGTATCAACGAAACGCTTGTGCGGTGGATTGATATAACCGATGAACAGTACGGTTGCCAAGGATATGAACACCATATTGATAAAGAACAGGTAGAACGCACCGAAAAAAAATGAAAAATGACCGGTTGCCAATCCGTAACCCGCAGTACAAAGCGGTGGCATAAGTGCAGTGGCAATGGCCACACCGGGAATAACGTTGGATTTTTCTTTGCGTGTGGTGGCGAGGATGCCAGCCAGCCCGCCAAACAGTGCGATTAGCACATCCCACAAAGTGGGCGTAGTGCGAGAAAGAAGCTCGGAGCTCGCCTCCGACAGTGGGCTGATCAGAAAATAAAGTGTAGCGCTGATGAGGCTGATCAAAACTGCCAGGCTGATGCTCTTGAATGATTTTTTGATCAGTTCAAAGTCGTTGATGCCGACACCGTAACCGATGCCCATAATCGGGCCCATCAACGGTGAGATCAGCATGGCGCCGATGATCACCGCGGTCGAATTCACGTTGAGCCCAATTGATGCAATAATCATAGCCAGCATCAGCACCCACAGGTTGGTACCCTTGAATTCAACCATATCGCGGATATTGGTATCGATCTCGGCATAACTCGCCTGGTCATCCCGCACACTAAAGTTAATGGCTAGCATGTTTCGGATTTGCTTTACGATAGTGCGGGTGGAATGAATTTCCTTGTTACTCATGATATCCCTCTGACATTTCTAGTCCTGGTAGTAATTTTTTATGGCTTGGAACAATGCTCAGCTTCATAAATTGTGGCTCATTTTTTTTGCCATAAGAAGTAAAGACTCCCGGTCTACTCGCGCTCCGATAAAACGGTCTACCGTATCAACGAGATTGCTGCAGTAAAACTGCGTGCGAAAGCCGAGAATGCAGCTGTCCAGCATGCCTTCCAGCACTTCGTCGCGCCACTGGCAGAGTGTATGTAATTTACAACATGACTCGATTTGATTTTGTGATAACTATTGCAACTGCCGCGAAAAACGTTCGGCAAGTGCTTTGTATAAAGGCTCGCTGCAAATTATCCGGGAGGTTCCGTGAGCTATCAGAGCAGTTGCCATCAGTGGCAGGATAAGGTTATGGTTATTGGTCATTTCCATAACGATAACGAATGACGTCAGCGGCGCCTGAGTCACACCTGAGAAATAGCCAACCATGCACAAAACGATAATGGTCTGTGCGGGCACAAACGATATGAAATGCGACATGCTGGCTCCCATCCCGGCACCAACCGCCAATGATGGCGCAAAAATACCTCCCGGTATGCCGCTCAAATAAGACACCAGTGTGGCCAGAAATTTAAGTATTCCGTAACCCTGATAATCTGCATCTCCGTGTGCGAGTATGTCTCTCACTTCGTCATAACCGGTGCCATATGTATGCTGACCTGATGCCAGGCCAATAAGCGCCAGCACAATCCCGCAAGCTGCTGCAAATCTGACTGGGTATGCACGCATCCAGTGACCTATAGTCCCCCCCAGCCATCATTGGCGCTGATTAAAATACGTGAAAACAGGCCTCCCGCAAGCCCACCCGCCAGCCCGCATAATATTACCGCCAGCCAACCCATGCTCTCACCAATAGAAGTGGAAACCGTTCCAAAGTAGGTGTAGTTACCCAGGATGGCATTTGCGGCAAATCCGGCAAAAATTACAGCCGTGAGTACAAGGCCATTGGTTCGCTGTATAAAGGAGCGTGCCAATTCTTCGATTGCAAAAACGATTCCAGCCAGAGGAGTATTGAATGCCGCTGCGATACCGGCTGCAGCTCCGGCAATGATCAGGCCTTTCATTTGATCGGGGTGCGTAAATTTCGAAAATTTACGCAGCGAATACATGATTGATGCGCCAATCTGTACAGTTGGTCCTTCGCGTCCAACCGATGCACCACATAGCAGGGCAAGCAGAGTCAGTCCAATTTTGCCTGAAGCGATACGCAGCGATAAAAGTTTTCCAAGCCGCTCTTCATTCTTTACTTCCAGGGCCGCAATCGTCTGTGGAATACCACTACCCTGTGAGCCCTCAAAATAATGCCTGGTCAACCATAGTGAAAAAACCAACCCCAAAGGCAGTGTAACAAAAGCGAGCCATGGGCTAATGCTTAACATTGTTTGAAACCACTGATAACTGATCTGCGCGCCCAGGGCAAAAAGCACTGCAACCGCGCCCACAGCGAGTGCACCACCCCAGAATACTATGCGCAATAGCCATTCCTTCGGCGACATTAAATTGCTCAGATAGTCATTTTCAGGCATTTTACGAACCCTACTGATTAGGCAAAATCATGCCTGATCTACCAGAACAAATCCAATAAAGTTATTCGTGTGAATCGTCGAGTAACCACCTTAAGCATCAGCACCGTGAAGGTCACACCGCCGCATCGTCTATCCAGAATCAGTCGACTACTGCGGGGGCCAGAGTCGACAAGTGAATACCGGCATCCATTCGTTGATCGGACACCTTATCGCACATTAAAATTCATATCGGATTATTCGTTAAGACGATGGGTAAAATCCACTCTACGATTTTCTTTCCAGCAACTCTCTTCGGGGCAAGTGAGCCGTGGTTTTTCTTCCCCGAAGCTTGATTCTTTAATTCGCGTTGCAGATACACCCAAGATAAAAAGGTTCTTCTTGACTGCACTCGCTCGCTTTGAACCCAATGCAAGGTTGCATTCGCTGCTTCCGCGCTCGTCAGTATTCCCCTCCACGGTGACAGCATCATCCTTATGATTTATTAAAAACTCAGCTTGTTTCTTTATCGCATCAGCAAACTCCGGTTTAACGGTATTTTGATCAAAGTCAAAGTAGACACTGTGAATCTGAAGCTCCTGCATTTCAGCCTTTAATTTGCTGGACTCCACTGCAGCCATTGAAACCTGAGCTGTATCGGTATTCGACGGAGTTGAAGCTTTTTTGTCGTTTGCCTGCTGCGTGGCATCTGGCTTGGGTGCCGGTGTGGAAGCGCACGCCGCCAGCAGCAGGGAAAACAAAACGGCTGATATTTTTTTCATGAGTATTATTACCTTTGTTGTAAATTGAATTCAAATTGAAGCAATGCCAATAACCCACCTCTGTAATTATGCATTTGTTGCAATATAATTTATATCAATATAAATTGCAACAGATATAATCCAGACTGGGATTTTGTATTCAACCGCAAAAAGGAGAATTCAATTGCGTAAACGCAGCAAAAACCAACTTTCTCATCAAGTACTCAGAAAATTTCGGATCATTTACGGCTCCGTTCGACAGCATTTTAGAGACATAGAACAAACATGCGGCGTCACAGGATCGCAATTATGGGTGCTGCAAGAGGTATCGAATACGCCAAATATTGGAGTTTCTGAGCTGGCAGATCGCCTGTCTATTCACCAATCAACTTGCAGCCAACTGGTTGAAAAGCTTGTTTCTCGGAAACTAATCAATAAGGAGCGCAGCAAAGAGGACCAACGCAGAGTTGGGTTATGTCTGAGTGCGGAAGCCGTCGTGATTTTAAAAAGCGCCCCGGGGCCGGCTGAAGGCATACTGCCTGAGGCTTTATATGCATTGCCGGAATCAGCACTGCTTGCACTGGATAATTCTTTGATTGAACTGATTAATCAGTTACGAATTCGAGATGATAAGCTTGCTGAAAAACCTTTGGCGGATTTATGACTATCGAAGCGTAATTATCCGCCAGCCGTGTACTTCGGCATGTGCGCGCAAGGTGTCGTCAGGATCAACGGCTACAGGATTTTTTACCAGGGTCATCAGGGGCAAATCATTCAGTGAATCGCTATAGAAGATGCTGTCTGCAAAGCTGCCCCAGGTCCAGTCATGGTGCGTCATCCAGGCTTCGAGACGGGTGATTTTTCCTTCACGGAAGCTGGGTACGCCATGCACATTGCCGGTAAATTTGCCGCCCTTTTGTTCCGGTTCGGTGGCAATTAAAAATTCCACGCCATATTCATGCGCAATCGGCGCAGTCACAAAACTATTGGTTGCGGTGATGATGACACATACATCACCGGCTGCCCGATGGCTGGCAACCAATTTTTTTCCTGCATCGCTCATCATCGGGCGCACCTTGATGCGCATGAAATCTTCATGCCATTTATCCAGCTCCGTGCGCTTGTGGCGCGACAAAGGCTTGAGCTGGAAATCGAGAAAAGCGTGGATGTCCAGCGTGCCCGCTTTGTATTGCTCGTAAAAATCCAGATTTTTTGCTTCGAACAGTTCACGGTCCAGCACACCCTGCTCAATCAAAAATTGCGACCACTCGAAATCGCTGTCGCCACTGAGCAAGGTGTTATCAAGATCAAATAATGCCAAATTCACGATTCATTCTCCAATAAAAATTCAATAAAAATTATCACACGCTACCGTCTTGTTTCAACATCTGCATCACCTCTTTCAGCAATGGCACCGATGCTACACGCTTCAAGCGCAGGCAGTGTTCGTCCAGTGCATCAAGCACGCCGAGCAAAGCGGGAAAATCGCGCCTGCCGTGGCGCAGCAGGTATTGAGTCACTTCATGCGACAGGACGAAACCGCGTGCCTGCGCATGCTGATGCAGTGCCAAGGCTTTTTCTTCATCGCTCAGGGCCTGCACCTGATAGATCAGTCCCCAGGCAAGGCGAGTGCGCAGGTCATCGCGTAATTTCAAATGGGCGGGGGCGACAGTGCCGCTAACCAGCAGCATGCCGCCACTTTCGCGCACACGATTATAGAGTTCGAACAGTGCGATTTGCGCAGCATCGTCGAGCAGCTCAACATCATCCAGCACCACCACCTGAGCCGGCTCCGGTACGCTGCCGCGTGCATACACGGCAGATAAACCAAGGGTAATAACCTTATTTACGGCGGCTTGCAGCAGATGGCTCTTGCCGCTACCCGCTTCGCCCCATATATAAATACTGCGCTCCGCCTGAGCGCTAGACAAAGCGTGATTAAGCACGGTCAATAATTCAACATTATGTCCGGCTACAAAGTTATCGAGGGTGGGTATCCAGTCGGGCGAGATGCCCAGTAACATTTGCGTCATTTAATAAATATCATTCTTTGTAGAGGCTATAGTTAAAATACCTGCGGCTCGCATGACGCAAGACTACCCGCAGTGCAGCCACCGCCAGTGAACGCGGCAGCCTCCAGCCAAGTGACAGACCCAGAGCGCCAAACTTGCTCACCCATGGGGCGCAACCACGGGCCAGGATGGCCGCAACAACATAAGGCGCAGGGCTAGACGCCAGCAGGTATAGCAGCCAGGCAATCGCTGCTGTAATCGCGATTCCTTGCAGTGCAACAAAGCGTTCTGTAGGCATTTCGGGTAAAATCCGCAAATTGAAATTTGCCGCACTGTATCCTGAAGAAAGCGAGAACTCAACTTGAAACAAGCCCCAAGCAGCACAAATTCCCTCTCCTACCGCGACGCCGGAGTAGATATCGATGCCGGCGATCGTCTGGTCGAGAATATCAAACCCTTTGCCAAGCGCACCATGCGTCCCGAAGTGTTGAGCGGCATTGGTGGCTTCGGCGGTCTGGTCGAGATTTCCAAAAAATACAAGGAGCCCGTGCTGGTATCAGGCACGGATGGCGTCGGCACCAAATTAAAACTGGCGTTTGAGCTGAATCGCCATGACACCGTGGGTATCGACCTGGTCGGTATGAGCGTGAACGACATTCTGGTGCAGGGTGCCGAACCGCTGTTCTTCCTCGACTACTTTGCCTGCGGCAAGCTGGATGTGGATGCCGCTACCGAAGTCATCAAAGGCATCGCCAACGGCTGCGAACAGTCCGGCTGTGCTTTGATAGGCGGCGAGACCGCCGAGATGCCGGGCATGTATCCGCTGGGCGAATACGACCTCGCCGGCTTTGCGGTGGGTGTGGTAGAGAAAGCCAATATTATTACCGGCGAGCACATCAAACCTGGCGACGTGGTGCTGGGCATGGCATCGAATGGCGCACACTCCAACGGTTACTCGCTGGTGCGCAAAATTATCGAGCGCAGCCATCCGGAGCTCAACGCCAAATTTGACGGTGAACGCACACTGGCCGACTGCATCATGGCCCCCACCCGCATCTACGTAAAACCGCTGCTGGCTCTGATGCAAACGCTGACGATAAAGGGCATGGCGCACATCACCGGCGGCGGCCTCACCGAAAACGTGCCGCGTGTGCTGCCAGCCAACGTGGTCGCAGATCTCGACAGCCAGTCCTGGAAGACACCCAAACTGTTTGAGTGGTTGCGCGAGCAGGGTAACGTGGCAGCGCAGGAAATGTTCCGCACCTTCAATTGCGGCATCGGCATGGTTGTGATCGTTAGCCGATCAGATGCCGACAAGGCCATCAGCCAGCTGACGGCAGCAGGTGAAACCGTATGGAAGATAGGACAAATTCGCGCACGCAACGGGGATGAAGCGCAGACTCAGGTTCGCTAAACCGTGAAGAAAATCGTCATTCTGATCTCGGGCCGCGGCAGCAATATGCAGGCGCTATTATCAGCCAAGCTGCCTTGCCGTATCGCGGCCGTCATCAGTAACCGTGCCGATGCACAGGGGCTGGAAATTGCCCGACAGCACGGCATAGCGACACGGGTAGTTGAACACCGCGACTACGCAGATCGCGCCTTATTTGATACTGCACTGTCTGCGGTAGTAGACGGTTACCAGCCTGACTTTGTTGTGCTCGCGGGATTTATGCGCATTCTGACTTCAGAGTTTGTCGAACACTACCGTGGCCGCATGATCAATATCCACCCTTCTCTACTGCCGGCCTATGCCGGGATGAACACGCATGAACGTGCCTTGCATGATGGCGTGAAAATACACGGCTGTAGCGTGCATTTCGTTACGCCCGACCTCGACCATGGTCCCCTTATTATTCAGGCTGCAGTGTCCGTTCTGAGCCATGATACTGCGCAAACATTGGCTGCACGGGTATTAAAAGAGGAACATCATATCTATGCGCAGGCAATCCGCTGGTTATGTGCCGAGCAAGTGAGTTTGAATGCTGAAGGAAAAGTAGTATCGAGTCGACCGCAACATCCAGGCAGTGCGCTCATTGCACCCAATATGGAGTGATTTCATGACCCATGCACATACATATATGAACAATAAATTGACACGCAGTATCATCGTGCTGCTGTTCAGTTTCTGCTCGCAACCTCTCTTTGCTGCTCCCCCCGGCAAAATCCAGGCGAGTTACGACGTCATCGGTTTCGGCATAAAACTTGCGACCATAAACGAAACCTTTACCCGCACGCAGGATACCTACCAGAGCGAGAGCGTGACCACGGCTGTGGGTTTGCTCGCGCGCATCAAACCTGAAACAGTCCGCATCAGCAGCCAGGGCAAGATTACACCACAAGGTCTGTTACCGTTGAATTTTGCCCTGATACGGGATATCGACAAACATAAAAATGCCATTGCAAGGTTCAACTGGGCAACTGCTGTTCTCACCCATGACGACTATAAAGGTGTGAACGATATGCCCCTCCCCAAAGGCACGCAGGACAGGTTAAGCCTGTTACATCACCTGCCTGCCATGGTTCAGTCCGGCCACACCGAATTTAAATTCAGCATCACCGACGGCAACAATCTGGAAGCGTACAGCTTCAACCTCTCGCCCGACGAACAAAACGTTCAGGTACCCCTGGGTACATTTAAAACCCGGTATATTTCCAGTACTCCTGTTGGAGAGCAGGTGAAGTATGAAATATGGATGGCGACTGATCGCGAATACCTTCCATGCAAGATTATCGTTACAGACTCGGATGGTCAAAAACTGACCCAGGTTCTGACAGCACTCACGATTACCCCGTGAAACCCCCATCAGGCTTACATCTCAAACGCATCGCGCTTGCCGTTGTACTCTCAATACTGGTGCATAGTCTGCTGCTGTGGCAATGGCCAAAAATTGAACTGCCGGTCAATGAAGAGCCCTTACCCCAACTGCAGGCGAAACTTGAACCTTTAGCCAGACTTGCCAAAAAACCTGTTGCGCGCAGGCACAAAGCCCAACCCTTACCGCCTCCCACACCCGTCACACAAGCTGATGTGGCAAGACTCCCTGCTCTTGATGATAACGCAGCCTCAGCCGTTGTTGCGGAACCTGTGGCGACTCCTGCAACAAACGATTCATTGCTTTCCGCCACGACTCCAGTCGATGAAGCTGTCAGCCCGCCTTTGTTACCCAAACACGCGCAACTGCACTTTGCCGTGCAATACGGTAGCGGCACCTTCAAAGTAGGCGAAGTTACCCATTTTCTGGACAACACAAACGGGCGTTATTCCTTGCGCGCCGAGACACAGACCACAGGGCTGGTTGGCCTCTTCAAAAGTTATCGCCTCAGCCAAACCAGCACCGGCACGGTGACTAAACAGGGCTTGCGTCCGGACAGCTACGGGGAAGTTAAAACTGACAGCAGCGGCACACAACTTTCAACCACGTCTTTCGACTGGGAGTCGCTTACCCTACGTTTTGAAAATGGCAGCGAAAAGCCTTTGACTGAACGGGCACAGGATATATTGAGCCTGCCATACCAGCTATCACAGCTTCCCCTGAATCTGCAAAACTTCCCGATTGTATTGAGCAAAGGCAAAAATATAAACCAGTACTACATCACGGTTGGTGATGAGGAAATAATCAGCACCGCAATGGGCGATCTGCGCACCCTGGTGCTTTCCAAGGTACACGGAGCAAATGAAGACGGCCTGATCATCTGGTTAGCTTTGGAATACCGCCTGTTACCGGTTAAAATGCTGTATCTGGACAAATCTGGCGAAGTAACCGCCAATATGCTCATCACCGACATCCGCGTTTCGGATGAATAACTCAATCGTAAATTTTCAATGCTCCTTACCGAATACCGTCTAGATCTCGTTATACAGGCGCTGCGCGCCATAATGCCGCTGGTCCATCCTGCCGACTCTACCCTGCGCTATTTCTTCCAGGCGGAGCGCATAGGTTCGAATGAGCGCGCGCTGGTGGCCGAAACCGTATTTGGCGCGCTGCGCCACCGTCTTTTTCTGGAATACAGCTGCGGCGATCTCAGCACACCGCGCCGCTTTGCCCTGGCCTACTGGACCAAATTCGGCGGCTATAATTTACGCGAACTGACCCCCTTGCTAAAAGCCACCGAAGCCGAATGGCTGGGACATGTAAAGTCCATCAAGGTCGAAGAATTGCCGTTATCGATCCAGGCCGAGCTGCCGGACTGGATCATCGAAAAGTTGCGCGCAAACTACAATGATGAGGAAATTCTCGCCATTGGCCTGTCCATGCAGCAACCCGCGGGGCTCGATTTGCGCGTCAACACCCACCTGTCGAATCGCAACGAAGTATTGGCAGGACTTCAGGCTGAAGGCGTGACTGCCGAAGCCACCCCCTATTCACCTGTCGGCATACGCTGCAAAGGCAAGCCCGCACTCAACAAAAGTCCGATGTTTGAAGGCGGAAAATTTGAGGTACAGGATGAGGGCAGCCAGTTGCTGGGGTTTTTGGTTGCCCCCAAACGCAATGAAATGGTGGTGGATTTCTGTGCCGGCGCGGGCGGGAAAACACTCATGCTCGGCGCAATGATGAACTCGCAGGGCAGACTGTATGCGCTCGACGTTTCAGACAAACGCCTGGCCAATTTAAAGCCGCGCCTGAAACGTTCAGGATTAAGCAATCTGCAACCCCAGCTCATTGCGCATGAAAATGACGTCAAGGTAAAACGACTGGCCGGAAAAATTGATCGCGTACTGGTAGACGCACCCTGCAGCGGATTGGGCACACTCAGACGCAACCCTGATCTCAAATTCCGCCAATCGCCGCAAAGCGTGGCAGAGCTCACGCAGAAACAGAGCAATATTCTTGCTGCCGCCAGCAAGCTGCTCAAAAATGGCGGGCGTCTGGTCTATGCCACCTGCAGTCTTCTGCATGAAGAAAATCAGGGCATCGTGGAAGCCTTTTTATCTACTCACCCTGAATTCATCCTGTTGCCAGCAGGTGAAGTTTTGGCGCAACAGAAAATACCCCTGGAAATGGGCAAATACCTGCAACTGCTTCCACAACAGCACGGTAGCGATGGATTTTTTGCCGCCGTAATGGAACGCCGTGCAGCGGGCTAACAGCCAGCAGCTGGCGATGCAGCAAATTGGAATTCGTTTTGAATATGTGGAACAAAAAAACACCGGGATGCGGCCCGGGCAACAGCGTGTCACTTACGGTATGAAGACAGGCTGAGTTCAGCCCAGCGCAGATCCAATTTCGGCAAATGTGCGCGCAACCTCGGTGATATGGATATGCACACC
>Ga0315272_10000047_pt1 | contig 47310 bp, 47 predicted proteins | sample C3_middle_MG_FD_203918 | JGI IMG/M metagenome (GOLD analysis project Ga0315272, IMG submission 203918) | Sediment microbial communities from Yellowstone Lake, YNP, Wyoming, USA - C3_middle | ecosystem: Environmental > Aquatic > Freshwater > Lake > Sediment | place: USA: Wyoming | collected...
GTCGAGCATCTGCGAGAGATCATTTCCCCGCCTTTTCGCATCGTTTATCGGCATGATAAAAACAAGGTGCGTATCGTTCGAGTCTGGCGAAGTGAAAGGCTTCTGAAACTACCATGACCTCTGCTGCTGAACCATTAGTGAACCATTAGTGAACCATTAGGGTCAGGTCTTGCGGCTTGACATTGATGCTATTCAGACCAAACATCCTCACAAGACCTATAGGGTCAGGTCTTGCGGCTTGACCTTTGTTATTTCTCGCAAATATTTCTCGATACCGTGCGTGGTTGTTAATAGATTATGAAAGATAAGAGTCGCTACGATACATCAGGAATGATCGAAGGGCAATTTGAGCCAGGATCGGGCAGACGCGTCCTGAAGAATCTCCTCAGTATAAAAAGGAAGCGAGAGATAGGCCAGGTTGAGACTAGGGAACTTCTCCGGGGGGCGATAGGGTCAGGTCTTTCTTCTTGATATTGCCCTATTTTAGAGATGTGTTGCGATTGAGACCTAAGATGAAATGCGAATTTAGGGTTCTTTGATGATCTTCAGAAACCGCGCGGTTGATATCGGCGTAACGTTGTTCTGTTTGAGAAACGCTTCGACGCTCTTGTCGAATTTGATATCATCATCCCGGGTGACAATGTAAGATGCGTGACCTTTGATGGCTGTTTCGATGACGCCATTGTCTTCCGGATCGCGGCAGACTTGAATATCTCCCGCAAGCAACACGTGCTCGCACCGTTCCTCGATGAGGATGAGCAGTTCCAGGATGTCAGCTTCGGTGATGCCGTATTTGTTTTTGATCCTAGGGCGGCTCAGGACATCGGCGATCTCAACGAGGCAATAGGGTCAGGTCTTTCTTCTTGATATTTGATGTTTATCATCCGCGCCTGATAGATTGTACGGTGTTGGGTTGTGGTGCAGATTCAGTTGTTTCCATTTTGGAACACACTGGCGAATACTGTGAACATTGAGTAATATTATCTTTCTGCGCTAGACCGTTTCACTCGGAATTGTTATCATACATTCAAGGGGACCATCCGATGTCTGAAAAGAACCCGCATGTCATTGTCATAGCCGGACCGAATGGGGCAGGGAAATCAACGACAGCGCCGATGCTTCTCAAGGGAACCCTGGGAGTGACGGAGTTTGTGAATGCCGACGTCATTGCCCAGGGGCTTTCCGCGTTCCAGCCGGAGAGCGCGGCGTTCCATGCGGGCCGGGTCATGTTGGAACGGCTGCACTTCCTTGCGAAGGAGCGGGTTGACTTTGCCTTTGAGACGACGCTGGCGAGCAGATCCTTTGCTCCCTGGATTGCAAAACTGAAACAAAGCGGGTATACTTTCCACCTGGTATTCCTGTGGCTTCCAAGTGCTGATTTTGCCGTTGCCCGCGTGGCCGAGCGAGTACGCATGGGCGGGCACGACGTGCCTGAGGAAACCATTCGAAGGCGGTATAATAAGGGTATCGAGAACTTCTTCCAGCTATACCGGCCGCTGTCGGACACATGGCGGATGTACAATAATTCGGTCCGTTCAGGACCACGGATTCTGGCTGATGGCGGGACAGGGAGAAGCGAAGCAATTTATGATCCGGCAACATGGAGCATGGTCAGAGGTGAACACAATGAGCGTAGCTGAAAAGAAAACAATTGACGAACTCTTTCGCGATGGAAAAGAAATCGATACTGCTTTGCGGAATGCGGTCCAGCAGGCCCTCTTGCAGCACAAGAAGGCTGGAAATCCTGTTGCCGAGTGGCGCGACGGCAAGGTCGTCTTGATTAAGCCGGAAGATATTGTTGTGGAAGAGAAGCAAAACTAAGAATCCTCTCGAAATTCCTTCCCCTTCACCCTGCCGTCTCCCCTCGGGGAAAGAGCAATAAAAAAGCCCCAGTCTTATCGGCGACTGAGGCGCTGCCACGATCCTGAACCATAGGTAATGGACCACCAGCCTTGCGGCTTGGCATAATATACAGCAGTGAATCACTGAGTTCAAGCTAAAAGGAAAGGCATTGTCAGGTTATGACCTCTGCAGCAATTGTTCAAAAACTCTGGAACTACTGTAACGTCCTCCGGGATGATGGGATGAGCTACGGCGATTACGTGGAACAGCTTACGTACCTGCTATTCCTCAAGATGGCCGACGAGCGCACGAAGCCGCCCTATAACCAGCCGAGTGCCGTGCCGGCGAAGTACAACTGGCCCACGCTCTTAAAGAAGGACGGCGACGATCTGTTTGACCATTACCGCCACATGCTCGAAAGCCTGGGCAATGAAAAAGGTCTGCTCGGCCTGATCTTCAATAAATCTCAAAACAAATTTCAGGACCCTTCGAAATTACGGCGTCTTGTCGTCGACCTGATCGATAAGGAAAACTGGTCGGTCATGAGCGCTGATGTGAAAGGGGACGCATACGAAGGCCTCCTGGAGAAGAACGCACAGGATACCAAGTCCGGCGCGGGCCAGTACTTCACTCCCCGTCCTTTGATCCAGGCCATGGTTGACGTGGTCCAGCCGAAGCCGAAAGAAACCCTCTGCGATCCCGCGTGCGGGACCGGCGGGTTTCTCCTTGCCGCGCACGATTACGTGGTTAAGCACAACCTGAACATGACCGCTGACGAGAAGCGGAAGCTCAAAGGCTCGACCTTCAAGGGCTGGGAGCTGGTCCAGAGCACGGCCCGGCTCTGCGCCATGAACCTGATGCTCCACAGCATCGGGACCGACAAGGACCTTCCTATCATCGTATCGGACTCGCTTGCCGCCGACCCCGGAGACCGGTTCGATATCGTTCTGACCAATCCTCCCTTCGGCAAGAAGAGCAGCACCACCATCGTTGCCGAGAACGGCAAGGTATCACGGGAGACCGATATCATCGAGCGCCAGGACTTCTGGGCCACGACGTCCAACAAACAGCTCAACTTCATCCAGCATGTAAAGACCCTTTTAAAACAGAATGGCCGCGCGGCGGTTGTCGTGCCCGATAACGTCCTGTTCGAAGGCGGGGCAGGGGAGACGGTCAGGAGAAAGCTCCTGCACGAGTGCGACGTGCATACGCTCCTGCGCCTTCCCACGGGCCTGTTCTACGCCCAGGGCGTGAAGGCGAACGTACTGTTCTTCGACAAAAAGCCGGCATCCGAAACGCCCTGGACAAAGAAGCTCTGGATCTACGACCTTCGCACGAACATGCACTTCACGCTCAAGACGAGCGCGCTCCAGCGTTCTGACCTTGACGAGTTTGTGAAGAACTACAATCCCGAGGATCGACATCATCGTAAGGCTACCTGGAAGGATTCCCCCTCACCTCAATCCTCTCCCGCGAGGGGAGAGGAAGTAAAAAATAAGCGCAAACCAAGTGGAGGGGAAAGTAAAAATGAAGGGCGCTGGCGGTCGTATAACTATGACGAACTCGTAAGCCGCGACAAAGCCAGCCTCGACATCTTCTGGCTTAAGGACGATTCCCTCGAAGCTTCCGACAATCTCCCCGATCCCGACGTCATTGCCCAGGAGATCGTGGAAGACCTTGAGGCAGCGTTGGAGCAGTTCAGGGAGATTGTGGGGGATTTGGGAGAAAAAAGTGCTTCTTAGGCTGTGTGAGGGTGCTTTTTAATCGGGAGGAAACTCGCATCTACAAACAGCAAAGGCCCTCCGGTTTTTCCGGAGGGCCTTTTTTTTGATCTTACGTTTATACTAAGCGGAGTTCGTCACTCCATCGTGATCCTGTTCGGCCAGGAGTAGATGTTCATGCGCTCACCCCGGGCGAATCCGATGAGCGTGATGCCCATATCCTCGGCATAACTTATGGCCATGCAGGAAGGCGCGGCGCGGCTGATCAGTACGGGGAAACGGTTCCTGGCCGCTTTGGTCATGATCTCCGACGTTACGCGGCCGCTGGTGAGAAGGACCTTGTCCTCAATAGATACGGATTGTAAAAAGGCTTTGCCGATGAGCTTGTCCACGGCGTTGTGTCTGCCGATGTCTTCCGAGAAGAACAGGATGTCTTTGCCGTCGGAGAGCGCGGCGCTGTGAACCCCGCCGGTTTCCAGGTACAGCGCAGAGATGTTCCTGAAGGTCGAGAGCAGCCGTCTGATATCTCCCAGGCTCATGATCTTGCCGGTAAACGGTATCCGGCGGTCCGCTTCAGTGCGAAAACTCGTAAAGGTGACGCCTTTGCCGCATCCCGATGAGATGGTCCGTGTGGCAAACAGCGCGCCGAGGTCCGCGGGAAGATCGGAGAGCTCAATGCGGACCGTGGCTTCCTGTTCGAGTATCTCGATCTTTTTGATCGCAGACCTGTTCCGCAGCAGACCTTCAGACAGGAGAAAGCCGACCACGAGCTCTTCGAGCTCGGCAGGGGTGCACAGGAGCGTCACGAACTGCTCGTTGTTCAGCACGAGTTTGATCGGGAGTTCCGATGCAACCTCGTCAATTACCCCTTCGACAGTGGTGCCCGTTACCTTTAAAATCAATGCGTCGCGCCTGGTATCCACGCAGGGAATATACCATGGGGGCTGAGGGTTGTCAAAACGCTTTTAGGCGCAAAAAAGCCTCCGGTTCTGGAAACCGGAGGCTTTGGTCGTACTGTTCAGAGCTTCTCGTTAGAAATTGACGTTCAGCCGTGCCGTATATTCCTTGATGTTCGAGAAGGCGCCTTCCACAACAAGATTGATAAAGGGGAAGATCTTCATCTTCGTTCCAACAAAAGCTTTTGTTTTGGTAATATCTTCTTTCTTAAGCGATGTTGCGACCGTGCTGTGCGGTTCGCTCGTGATCCAGACTTCGCCGACGCCAGCATAGGGTGTGAAGATCAGGATGCCTTTGCTGATGGAAATGTCGAGCGACTTCGTGGAAAGATCAAGCACGTCCACGCCTGAGAGCTTGGTGTAAGCCCCGCGGATCGCGACGGCCGGCATGACCAAGCCACCCTCCAGCACAGCATATTTTAGCTCGTAGCCGACCAGTTTCATGTCGCTGCTCGGGATGCTTACATAGCTGACGCCGAGATCGATGGGGATGATCGGGAGTCCGACCTGGATATGAATGCGGGGAAGGACCAGCGCGTTGGGAAGCTCGCCGGTGCCGGTATCCATCAACTGGAAGTAGCTGGCGCCCTTGTCGAGCTTGACGTAAGAAACCTCCACGCCTGCGTCGAAGCCGGGCAGCTTGTCTCCCAGCGGGGCGGCGGGGGATACAGCTTGGTAGCTTAAGGCCATTCCGAAATCTTCGCTGAACGACTTGAAGTCAGCCTGGAGCAGATTGTCGATATTGATGGTTGTCGCTGCCATCGCTGGAACTGCCATGACGAACACCAACAGAACTGCAAAAATGATCTTTTTCATGTAAAGCCTCCTTAACTCGTAGTGTTGCAAAAGTTGCGGTCAATAGTGATGTAAAGGTATCAAACCATGTTCTTTTTGTCAAGATGATTCCTTGTATTGGCCTATTCCCTTCGAGTGCCTCGACAGGAGCTTTTTCTCGTGCGAACCCGGCATACTATGCGCTTTTTTCATGAGACAAAAGGAGTTGACAATGGTCCCGGTATGTGCTATTTATTTTAAAATCGTAGCACATATAGAGGGCGGCATGAACCACCCCGAGACGGAACGTTCTTTTTTTGCTCGGAGCCCTTTCATAACATAATACGATTGCTGTGTAATGCTGTACAGCTTAGTGTAAACTAGAGGAACTACCATGCACATGGCAGATGCCTTGTTATCCCCGGCAGTGGGGGCGACGTTTTGGGCCGGAACGCTTGCGGCGATCGGCTACGCTTCAAAGAAACTGAAAGAGAACCTTGATGATAAAATGATCCCGCTCATGGGGGTGATGGGCGCTTTTATTTTTGCTTCCCAGATGATCAATTTCACGATCCCCGGCACCGGTTCGAGCGGTCACCTCGGCGGCGGCATGATCCTCGCCATTATCCTTGGTCCCTACGCGGCTTTACTCGCCATGGCCTCGGTCCTGACCGTGCAGGCGCTGTTCTTTGCCGACGGCGGTCTGCTCGCGCTCGGATGCAATATCTGGAACCTGGGGATCTATCCGTGCTTTCTCGTCTATCCGTTGATCTATAAGCCGATGGCAGGGGACGGTAAAAGTCCGCAGCGGATACTTTTTGCATCGCTGGCGAGTGTTGTCCTTGCGCTGCAGCTCGGCGCTTTTTCAGTGGTCATGGAGACGGTCCTGTCCAACAAGAGCGAGCTGCCTTTCGGCGCTTTTGTGCTTCTTATGCAGCCCCTCCATCTTGCCATCGGCATGGTCGAGGGCTTGGTGACCGCGGGGGTGATCAGCTATGTCCGCTCCGCAAGACCGGAGCTTTCAAGCAGTCTCGCTGCCTCGCGGCCGCCTGAAGCATCGGTTTCATTGAAGAACGTTGTGGTCGGCTTTGCAATGCTTACCCTCATTACCGGCGGGGCGCTTTCATGGTTCGCCTCGACGCATCCGGACGGCCTTGAGTGGGCCATTCAAAAGGTCACAGGGAAGACCGAACTGGTCGAACAGAAACACGGTATCGCATTGGTCCTGAAGGACATCCAGGAAAAGACCGCAATTCTGCCTGATTATAATTTCAAGCCTGATGCTGATGCGGCGAAAAGGAATGAGAAAGCTCCGGCACGGCCCGGCATCGAAGCTGGAACGTCTGTTGCGGGCATTGTTGGGGCGATGATCGTACTCGGTTTCATTCTTCTGATCGGTTTGGGTATCAAAACAATCAGGCGCAGGCATAGGCAGTAAACCATGAGCTTTGACGAAGAATATTTCAACATCGGCCGGCTTGACCGGCTCTCGTATCAGGACACCGTCGTCCACCGGCTGGACCCGCGCGCGAAGGTCGTGTGCACGCTTTTATTTCTTTTCACGGTCATCTCCTTTCCCAAGTACGAGCTCGCCGCGCTCATGCCGTTTTTTCTGTTCCCGGTCCTGCTGACCACTCTGGGAGATATCCCGGTCAAGTTTTTGCTGAAAAAGGTCGCCATCGTCTCTCCCTTTGCGATCTTTATCGGCATTTTTAATCCGATCCTGGACACGAGGACCGTCGCGGTCATTGCCGGAGTCCCACTGTCCGCTGGCTGGCTGTCCTTTCTTTCGATCCTGATAAAGTTCACGCTTACCATCAGCGCGGCGCTCCTTTTGATCGCAACCACGTCCTTTCCCGGCATCTGCCATGCGCTCCGCAGGCTCGGCGTGCCTGCTGTGTTCGTATCGCAACTGCTCTTTCTCTATCGTTACCTCTTCGTGCTCATGGAAGAGGTGATGCGGCTTGTCCGGGCGCGGGACATGCGATCGTTCGGAAACCGCGGCAGCGGCATGAAGGTCGTTGCACGGCTGATCGGCGCCCTTTTTATCAGGACCGTGGAGCGTGCAGAGCGGATCTACAGCGCCATGCTCACCCGGGGCTTCAACGGCGATATGCCTTCGCTCAAGGAATATCGTTTCCGGTCCAACGACGGCCTGTATATTTCCCTGACCATTGTGTTCCTGGCCGTGTTTCGTTTTTTCCCGGTAACGGATATGCTCGGACATTTTATTCAGGAGAGCCTGCGATGAGCCACCACTTTGTAGAGTTCAAGGATGTTTTGTTCCATTATCCCGACGGCACCGAGGCGCTGAAAGGCGTTTCGTTCCGGATCACCCACGGGGAGTCGGTCGGCATTGTGGGGGCCAATGGCTCGGGCAAGTCAACGCTCCTGCTGCATATGAACGGATATTTCCTCCCGTCCAGCGGGACCGTAACGATCGGCGATATCGAGCTTCGGAAGTCCACGCGACAGGAGGTCCGCAGGAAGGTCGGCATCGTGTTCCAAAATCCCGATGACCAGCTATTCATGCCGACGGTGTATGATGATGTCTCCTTTGGACCGCTCAATCTGGGCATGAGCCCCGAGTGTGTCCGGGAGCGCGTACATGAGGCCCTGAGTACGGTCAATTGCCTGGACCTCCAGGACAAACCGCCTCACCACCTTTCGGGCGGGCAGAAGAGCGCCGTGGCCATCGCCTCGGTCATTGCCATGGAGCCCGACATCCTGGTAATGGACGAGCCTGCGGCATATCTAGACCCGAAATCCCGAAGATCGCTCATCACCATGCTCAAGACCTTTGTCCATACGAAGATCATCGCCTCCCACGACCTCGATCTCATCCTCGACGTCTGTGCCCGCTGCATCGTTATCCGGGACGGCGTCGTCGTTGCCGATGGCCCGTCGAAAGCGATCCTCTCCGATAAAACGCTGATGGAAGAGAACAACCTTGAGCTGCCGCTTTCCCTGCAGCGCTGTTAAAGCGGTGCGAATCTTGTCGCCCTATTCAAGATTCAAAATTCAAGATTCAAGATATTGAATATTCCTTTTTGAATATTGAATTGCTGTTCATCAACGGCACCAAAGGAGAACCCCATGTCAGACCTTGTCCGGTTCGGCGTTTCGATCGACGGCCAGCTCATGAAAAAATATGACTCGCTTATTTACCGCAAAGGGTATAAAAATCGCTCTGAAGCCATTCGTGATCTGATCCGTGACCGCCTTGTTGATGAGGAATGGGAGGGCGGCGACGAGGACACGGTCGGCACCATCACCATTGTCTATAACCACCATACCCGGGAACTGGAGCATGCCCTTACGGACATGCAGCACAAATCCTTTCATCAGATCATTTCAGCGCTCCATGTTCATCTTGACGCCCATAACTGCCTTGAGGTTTTGGTGGTGAAGGGAAAGAGCCGGGAGATAAAAAAGATCGCGGACAGGCTCATCGGCACCCGGGGGGTCAAGCACGGAAAATTGACCATGACAACGACCGGGAAAGAATTGGTGTAACCGGCCAATCAGGGAGGGACCATGCACGACAATCACAAGCACCATCATGCACACGATCACGCCCATGAACATGCGGACGCCGGAACGGAAGCCCTGCGCAAACTGCAGGCAATGCTTGAGCACTGGGTCGAACACAGCGACAGCCATGCTGAAAGCTATAAAGAGTGGGCTGCGAGGGCGAGCGAAGCAGGTGAAGAGGAGGTCGCGAAGGAGATCCATCTTGCCATTGGCGACAGCGAGTCGCTGAAGAACCACCTGAAGCGGGCCAAGGCGATCCTGGCGGCGAAGATGGTGCTGAGAAACTAGAAGGTGGGAGGATGGGAAGTTAAGAGGGTAGGAGGGTAAGAAGGTAAGAAGGTAAGAAGGCTTAACGTCTCACCTTCTGAACAGGAAAGACGGAAATATAAGGAGTTGGAGATGCAAAACCAATTTGATGCCGATCTTCGAGATACGGTCCAATTCCATGGGCATCTCTGCCCGGGCCTGGCACTCGGCTTTCGCGTGGCAAAGGCCGCGCTCCGCGAGCTCAAGGCGGATCGGCCGCAGGACGAAGAGCTGGTGGCTGTTGTGGAGAACGACGCCTGTGCTGTTGATGCGATCCAGTACATTACGGGCTGCACCTTCGGCAAAGGGAACCTTATTTTCCGGGACTACGGCAAGCACGTCTATACCTTTTTCAATCGCGGGACCGGACAGGGTGTGCGCATCTCCGAGGATTTTCGCGGCTTCGAAGGCGATAGCCGTTTTCCTGCACTCAAAAAGCGTCAGGAAGCAGGGGAGGACGTATCGCGTGAGATGCAAGAGTATAAAATGGAAAAAGCCGCGGCAATTCTCCAGGCAGATGAGAAGGAAATCATGACCATCACGGCTGTTGCCGCGCTTCCTCCGGAAGAGGCAAAGATACGCACGTCCCTGCGCTGCGCCCAATGCAACGAGAAGTTCATGGAATCCCGCAGCCGCCAAAAAGACGGCAAAACCGTCTGCATTCCCTGTTTTGAGGCCCCATAAGTCCTTTTCGCGCCACAATATTCTTGACAATAAACCCTGCTGAAGTTATTATAACCGTGCTTTTTTGTCGCCCTGGCAGGCATCGTCCAATAAAGGAGGAAATAATGAAAAAGATTCATGTTTTTCCGTTTGTTGTCTTCCTGTTGCTCACTGGTTGCGTTTCGCAGGCTACGTTTGATATGAAAGCCAAGGAAGCTGATACGCTCGTCGCATTGAGCGACAATCTTCAGAGCCAGGTCAAGAACCTGACCGCGGAGATGGATGCGCTCAAGAAACAGCAGGAAGTTATTCAGAAGGAGCGGGATGCGCTCCAGACGGAAAAGGCGGCAGCCGAAAAAGAACGTGACATCCTGAGGGAGAAGGCGGGAGACCTGTCGCAGAAAGCAGAGAAGGCTGAACGGCTTGAACGGGCGACCCAGACCTATCAGGATCTGCAGAAGAAACTCGAAAAGGAGATCCAGGAGGGGAAGGTCCAACTTACCGAGATGAAGAACCGTCTGACCATGACCATGGTGGACAAGATCATTTTCCCCTCGGGCAGCACCGATATCAGCAAGGACGGGAAGCTGGTGCTGGACAAGGTCGTCAGCATCCTGAAAGACATTAAAGACAAGCGGATCCAGGTTGAGGGGCACACCGATAATGTGCCGATCGTGAGCAGGCTTAAAAAGCGGTTCCCGACGAACTGGGAGCTTTCAACGGCCCGGGCGACCGAGGTTGTCCGCTATCTCCAGGAACAGGGCGGCCTCGACCCCAAACAGTTGTCCGCCACGGGATACTCGGAATACCAGCCGGTTGCGTCGAACGATAAGGACTCCGGCAAGCACAAGAACCGCAGGATCGAGATCGTTCTGCTGCCGCTGCTGCAGTAAGTGAAACAAGTACTGGGAAAACACAATAACCAATAAACAAGCACCAAGTTACAAATAAATTCCAATTACCAATAAGCAAACACCAAAGTTGAAGCAATTTCCAATTACCAAAGGACAAACACCAAACAGTTTGCGTTATTGAAATTTGCAGTTTGATTGAGTTACATTGGAGCTTGGATATTGTAGCTTGGTTATTATTTGGGATTTGTAGTTTGGATATTGGTTATTTTCGTTATTAGAGGCTTTAGATGTTCACCGGTATCGTGGAAGAATTAGGGAGCGTTAAGGCGCTCCGGCGTGACTCAGGAGCAGCCCGTCTGACCGTGTCCGCTTCCACGGTGCTCGGCGGCACGGTGCTGGGCGACAGCATCAGCGTGAACGGCGTCTGCCTCACTGTTGTGGAGCTGGGTAGGGCCGAGTTCTCCGCGGACGTGGCTCTGGAGACCCTGAAGGTGACGAACCTGGGAGAGCTCACGGTGGGGCAGCAGGTGAACCTTGAACGGGCTTTGCAGCTCTCGGCGCGGATCGGCGGACACCTGGTCTCGGGGCATGTGGATGCCGTCGGACGCATCAGGGCAAAGAAACAGGAGGGCAACTCCTGGCGCATTACCATCGATACTCCTGCACCAGCGCTCCGGTACATCATAAAAAAAGGCTCCGTGGCCATTGACGGCATCAGCCTGACCGTTGCCGATGTTGATGCCTCGGGGTTTTCCATCGCCATGATACCCCATACGGCAAAGTTGACCACGCTGGGAGCCAAGCATGCAGGCGACAGCGTGAACCTCGAAACGGATCTCATCGGAAAATATGTTGAAAAGCTGCTGAGCGGAAGGGTTGAAGGCAACGTCAGCCTGGAACTGCTGCAGAAAAACGGATTTGCATAATATAATAGGGTCCGGGGTCCAGGGTTCAGGGTTCAGAAGGTGCTGTGTCACTTTCCCCCTGTCTACTGGCCCCTGCCCCCTGTACCCTGAGGAGATTTAATGAAGTTCAATACGATCGAAGAGGCCCTGGACGATATTAAAAAGGGCAAAATGGTCATTCTCGTGGATGACGAGGACCGGGAGAACGAAGGCGATCTTACCATGGCCGCCGAGGCGGTGACGCCGGAAGCGATCAACTTCATGGCCACGCACGGCCGCGGCCTCATCTGCCTTTCGCTGACATCTGAGCGCGTGGAAGAACTGCAGCTGCCCATGATGACGACGGACAATACGTCGTCCTTCGGCACGGCGTTCACCATCTCCATCGAGGCGAAAAAAGGGGTGACCACAGGCATTTCCGCTGCTGACCGGGCAACAACGATCAAGGTCGCCATCAACCCGGCGTCGGGACCGGAAGACCTGGCGCGGCCGGGACATATTTTCCCGCTCAGAGCCCGTCCGGGAGGCGTGCTGCAGCGCACCGGACAAACCGAGGGGTCGGTGGATCTGGCGCGGCTTGCCGGGCTCTACCCGGCAGGCGTGATCTGCGAGATCATGAACGATGACGGCACCATGTCACGGGTGCCGCATCTTATGGAGTTCGCCAAGAAGTTCAGCCTGAAGATCATCACGGTGAAGGACCTCATTGCTTATCGGGTCAGAAAAGAGTCGCTGGTACGGCGTGTGGCGGTGACCAAGATGCCCACCAGCCACGGGAGCGACTTCACTGCGATCCTTTATGCGAACGACATTGACCAACTGAACCATATTGCGCTGGTGAAGGGCGAGATCAAACCCGAAGACGAGGTGCTGGTCCGCGTCCATTCCGAGTGCCTCACGGGCGATGTGTTCGGTTCGCTCCGCTGCGATTGCGGCGATCAGTTGCACAACGCCATGGAGATCATCGATAAGGAAGGCAAAGGCGTCATCCTCTATATGCGTCAGGAAGGCCGCGGCATCGGCATCGAAGGCAAACTGAAGGCCTACGAGCTCCAGGACAAGGGCAAGGACACGGTCGAGGCCAATTTGGCCCTCGGTTTTAAGGCGGACCTCAGGGATTACGGCGTGGGCGCACAGATCCTGCGCGACATCGGCATACGCAAGATCAGGCTGCTGACGAACAATCCGAAAAAGATCGTCGGCCTTGAAGGTTATGGTCTTACCGTTGTGGCCCGCATGCCGATCGAGACCTCGCCGCATGCGAAGAATATCAAGTATCTCAAAGTGAAGAAGGACAAGCTCGGGCATATGCTTGAGAAAGTGTAATCTATAATGCGGATTGCGGAATGCGGGATGCGGATTAAAAAATAAATCCTAAATCTACAATCCGAAATCCGAAATCGCAGGAGGGTTTGATGGCAAAGACGATCCAGGGAAATGTGACGGCGCAAGGGCTCAAGTTCGGCATCATTGCAGCGCGCTTTAATGATTTCATCACCGGCAGGCTGGTCGAGGGGGCGCTTGACGGGCTCCAGCGCCACGGAGCCAGCGAGGACGATATCGAGATAGTGAAGGTGCCCGGGGCGTACGAGATCCCGCTTGCGGCAAAGATGCTGGCGCAGTCGAAAAAGTATAATGCGATCATCTGCCTGGGCGCGGTGATCCGCGGCGCCACGCCGCATTTCGAATATGTGAGCGCCGAGGTCAGCAAGGGCATCGCGTCGGTCTCCCTGGATTCCAATGTGCCGGTCATTTTCGGCGTCCTGACCACGGACACGATCGAGCAGGCCATTGAACGGGCAGGCACCAAGAGCGGCAACAAGGGCTGGGATGCGGCGCTTTCGGCGATCGAGATGGCGAACCTCATGCGGCAGATCGCGTAACGACCGATGCATATGAATGAACAGCATCCGGCGAATGGAAGCGTATGAAGCGACGCAAGGCACGGGAGTTTGCGCTCCAGGTCCTCTTTCAACTGGACATCCGAAAAGACAAGCCCACGGCCACGATCCTGAAGCGCTTCTGGGCGGAGCATGACGTCGACGACGAGGTGCAGTCCTTTACGGAAGAGATCATCAAAGGCACGTATAAACATCTGGCCGCCATCAACGAGAAGATCCAGGTCTGCGCAAAGAACTGGAGCATCGACCGCATGGCCGCCGTCGACCGCAATGTACTTCGCATGGCGGTCTATGAGATCCTCTACCGGGCCGATATCCCCTCGAGCGTGACCATCAATGAAGCGATCGAGATCGCCAAAAAATTCGGCACCGACGACTCCGGTTCTTTTGTGAACGGCATCCTCGACAGCGTGGCGAGAATTGTCGGCAAGCTGGACGAGGGAAAGATCGAAGACTAGCAAGCGAGGAAGGTCCGGTTTGGGAGTAAAGGTCATTTTGCAGGATATAAAAAAGCTTGAGACCGGTGCATTGATCGTTGGTTTTTTCGAGGACATCCGGCCGCTCAAGGGGCTTGCCGGCGAACTGGACTGGCTGCTTTGCAGCTCCCTGTCCTCCCTGATCATCAAGAACAAACTGTGCGGCGCGCTTGGAGAACTGGCGCTCCTGACCTCGCGGGGCAAGGTGCCGGCCTCAAAGATATTCATGCTCGGCCTTGGCCCCCTGGGAAGCGTCTCCCCGGAGACCTTGCAGAAAGCGGCGCAATCGGCCGCAGCTGCGGCAGTGGGCGCCGGGGTGACCTCTGCGGCGCTCGAGTATTTCACCACACCTGAACTATCAACAGAAGCAGCAGTGAGCGCGCTCCGACAGGGACTGGCTGACGGCTCCCGGGGGCGTTCGATCGAGCTCTCGCTGCTTGCGCCTGACGCTGCGTCATTTGAAAAGATGTCCCGGTTGCTAGCCGCATAATCCTCATGAATAACTCAGGAGAAACAACAGCATGATCCCTCGCTACAGCAGGCCGGAAATGGCCGGTCTCTGGGAACCGGAGAACAGATATCGCGCATGGCTCGAGGTCGAGATCCTGGCATGTGAAGCGAACGCCAAACTGGGGCTGATCCCTGCAAAGGCGCTCGCTACGATAAAGAAAAAGGCGGACTTCAAGGTCAAGCGGATCGACGACCTTGAAAAGATCGTCAAGCACGATGTGATCGCTTTTTTAACGGCCGTGGGAGAAAAGGTAGGTCCCGAGTCGCGCTATATCCACTTGGGGCTGACATCGTCGGATGTGCTCGATACGTCGCTGGCCATGCTCATGCGCAAGGCTTCGGACATCATCCTCGACGATATCCGCACGGTCATGAAGACGCTCAAAAAGCAGGCGCTCCGCTACCAGGACACGGTGATGATCGGCCGTTCGCATGGGATCCATGCTGAGCCGGTCACCTTCGGCCTCAAGATGGCGCTCTGGCACGAGGAAATGGGAAGAGCGCTCGAACGGATGCTTCGAGCTCGTGACGTCATCAGCGTGGGCAAGGTATCGGGCGCGGTCGGCACCTTCGCGAATATAGATCCCTCGGTGGAAACCTATGTTTGCCGCAAGCTGGGCCTGGTCCCCGAGCTGGTGGCCACGCAGGTGGTGCAGCGGGACCGCCACGCCGAATTCCTTTCCGCACTGGCATTGATCGCTTCCTCCATCGAAAAATTCTCCATCGAACTCCGCCATCTGCAGCGCACCGAAGTGCTTGAGGCTGAAGAATACTTCTCCGAAGGGCAGAAGGGCTCGTCGGCCATGCCGCACAAGCGGAACCCCATCTCGGCCGAGAACCTCTCCGGCCTTGCCCGCGTCATCCGGGGCAACTCGGTCGCGGCCATGGAGAACGTGGCGCTCTGGCACGAGCGGGACATCTCACACTCCTCGGTCGAGCGGATCATCATTCCTGACAGCACCATCCTCATCGATTATATGCTGGCCCGGTTCAACAAGCTGGTGGACCGGTTGTTCGTGTATCCGAAGAACATGGAACGGAACATGGCCATCTCCAAGGGGCTCTTCCATTCCGAGACCGTGATGCTGGCGCTCGTTGCCAAAGGGCTCGCGCGCGAGACGGCCTACTCCTACGTTCAGCGGAATGCCATGACGGTCTGGAAAGAGGGCGGGGATTTCAAGGACCTCCTGAACAAGGACAGGGATGTGCGCAAATATCTGAGCAGCAAAGAATTGGACGCGTGTTTCGACCTGAAGCATACGCTCAAAAAAGTAGATTATATTTTCAAAAGGGTATTTAAGAAAAAATCAAGATGATACATGATCCATGCTGCAAGATGACGGCATTTTTGTCGTGCATCCGGTATCGTGCATCCTGCATCGCCATAAGGATGTAACTATGTTTGACAAGTTCCATGAAGAGTGCGGTGTATTTGGTATATTCGGGCATCCTGATGCGGCCAATCTTACCTATCTGGGGCTCTATTCGCTCCAGCACCGGGGCCAGGAGTCGGCAGGCATCGTTTCATCGGACGGCAAGCAGCTCTATGGCGAAAAGTCCATGGGGCTCGTGGCCGACATTTTTGATGAAGAGCGGATAAAAAAACTTCCGGGAAACATGGCGATCGGCCACAACCGGTACTCCACCACGGGTGACAGCGTGGCCATCAATATCCAGCCGATCCTCGTGAACTTTGCACTCGGCGGCCTGGCGATCGCGCACAATGGCAACCTCGTCAATGCCGGAATTCTGAAGGACGAGCTCGAGGCCTATGGGTCCATCTTCCAGTCCACCATGGACAGCGAAGTGATCATCCATCTGATCGCCCAGTCCCGCATGGCCACGCTGCACGAGCGGATCGTCGACGCCTTGAGCCATGTTCAGGGATCGTACAGCCTGCTCCTGATAACGGAAAACGAACTCATCGCGGTCCGCGACCCGAACGGTTTCCGGCCCTTCTCGCTTGCCGAGCTTGATGGCGCCTATGTGGTCGCGTCCGAGACCTGCGCCTTCGACCTGATCGAGGCCACCTATATCCGTGACATCGCCCCGGGCGAGATGGTCGTCATCAACAGCAGCGGCATCAAGTCGTCCTTTCCGTTCAAGCCGGCGGAGCCGTCCCATTGCATCTTCGAGTTCATCTATTTTGCGCGGCCCGACAGCATGGTCTTCGGCCAGAACGTGTATACCATCAGGAAGGCCTTTGGCAAACAACTGGCGCGCGAGACCGGGATCGAGGCAGACGTGGTGATCGCGGTGCCGGACTCCGGCGTGCCTGCCGCCCTGGGATATGCCGAGGAGGCCGGAATCCCCTTTGACTTCGGTTTGATCAGGAACCATTACGTGGGCAGGACCTTCATCGAGCCGCGTCAGACCATCAGGCACTTCGGCGTCAAGATCAAGCTGAATCCGGTCAAGGATGCGCTCAAGGGCAAGCGGGTCGTGGTGGTCGATGATTCCATCGTTCGCGGCACCACCAGCAAGAAGATCATCAAGATGATCAGGAACGCCGGCGCTGCCGAGGTGCATATGCGCATCAGCTCTCCGCCGACCTCGTATCCCTGTTTTTACGGCATCGACACTCCCACGAGACAGGAACTTATCGCCTCGACCCACAGCATCGAAGAGATCAGAAAGTATATCACCGCGGATACGCTCGGCTATCTCAGCATGGACGGCATTCAGAAGGTGGTGCCTCACCGCATAAATTACTGCGCAGCCTGTTTTGACGGCACCTATCCTGTCCCCTTCCCCGGGGAAAAAATGACCCAGCTGGGACTGTTCGACAAGGAATAGTCTCTGCATGCTGCGTTCTTATGCAACAACCGAAGGGTCCCGCGACGAGCGGGACCCTTTTTTAGTTCCGCACTGGTTGGCCTGCTTTATGATCAACGACGATCGGCATCAGGAGGCATACAACTGATTTGATATGGGTGCTGCTCAGTGAGAGAAAAAGAATTGAGAAGATGGTGAAATGGTGCCGAGGCGCAGAATTGAACTGCGGACACGAGGCTTTTCAGGCCTCTGCTCTACCAACTGAGCTACCTCGGCATCTTGGACGTGACTTAGTAGGTTGCTAAAATAACAGAAGGGGGGGTTGATTGTCAAGCGATTTTTGTTTGGCCTGATCCGCTCTATCTGTATATTCCATGACCGTTCAGCTGATATCGCATCACGGGCCGGGATCTTCAACAAACATGAATGCATCAACGAGACAGAAGGAAACACTCTTTCTCAGGCGGCCTGCATTAGAGAAAACTCATGAAGACGTGATCAGCCTGAAACATACTATTGCTGTTCGAAAAGAACCTTGATCGGGAAAGCCTGCCTCGCACGTTTTTGTGTTTACAGGAAAAGTCTTGACAGTTTTAAGACTATGGTGTACTATTCATAACTTCCGCTGGTTAGTAAATTGTCTTTAAATATAAACAGTTACGCATTTTTTTGTGGCACTGGCCGGATGCTTATTTTGCGGCAGTTTTTTTGAGAATGGACAGCGGCGGGGTTGTGTTGTTTTAAAATCGTTGCAGCCATACAGCTGCAACCATGGAAAGTCTGAACACTGCTATTTATGACAAACACTGCAAAAAAAACCGCGCTCGTGGTCGGAGGCAGCAGGGGAATAGGCCGTGCCATAGCGCTTCGGCTGGCGGCTTCCGGCTTTGATATCTGGCTTACCTATAAAGGGAACCATGAGGCCGCACACAAGGTGAAGGCGGAGATCGATGCGCTGGGAAGGGTCTGCGATCTGATCCCCTTCGATGTTTCCAGCTACGAAGAGACCGAGGCCGCATTAGGCACAAGGCTCGAGACAACATCTCCCGACGTGTTCGTGTACAATTCCGGCATCTCGCGCGACAATCTCCTGATGTGGATGACGAAGGACGAGTGGAAATCGGTCCTCTCTACGAACCTTGACGGCTTTTTCAACGTGGCACGCGCCGTGGTCTTTGCCATGCTGAAGGCAAAGCGTGGCCGGATCGTCATCGTTTCCTCCGCATCAGGGCAGATCGGACAGGCAGGTCAGGTGAATTATTCGGCGTCCAAGGCAGGGTTGATCGGCGCAGCCAAGGCGCTGGCGCGTGAGGTCGGCAAGAGGAACATCGCCGTGAATGTGGTCGCCCCCGGTTTCATCGCGACCGAGATGACCGAAAAAATACCCAAGGAGCTGGTATTGCCCCTGATCCCGATGAACCGCGTGGGCAGTGCCGACGATGTGGCGTCAGTCGTCAACTTCCTGTGTACGGAAGAGCATATGTACATTCACGGTCAGGTGATCGGCATCAATGGCGGGTTGGCAATGTAGCAGTTGCCCCGGACCGGTCATGGGGACATGCTCATCGTTCAGGAGTAGTTGACAGGAATGAAAAAATATGACGATATTGTGGTCGGGAGCGGGATCAGCGGTTTGACCATGTGTCTGCTGCTCGCCATGAGCGGCCACCGCGTGTTGTTGCTGGAAAAAGGCCCCGCCATCGGCGGTTCCCTGTCGCGCTTTTCCCGGCGTGGTGTCTCCTTTGATACGGGGTTCCATTTCACCGGCGGTCTGCATGAGGGCGGCATCCTTGCCGAGCTCCTGACTATCCTCGGGATCCGCGATGCCATCGAGCCGGTCTTTCTGTCCGGTCCCTCAGAGAACCAGTTCATCTTCGAGGCGCAGGGAAAACGGTTCGAACACCCGAGCGGGATCGAAAACATAAAAAAGCAGTTCAAAGGCTATTTCCCGGCTGAAGCGGGCGCCATTGACCACTATTTCGACAAGGTTCAATCTGTCTGCAACAGGACTCCTTCGCTGAATCTCCACGCAAATACCATTGCGCCGCCCAGCCTGGACGAGGATTATGTCACGCTCGATGCGGTCTTGAAAGGGCTGACCTCGAATGAGCTCCTGCGGGGTCTGTTGTCGGGGTATGCCATGTGCTACGGGGTCCGGCCGGATGAGATGTCCTTTGCCAACCATAGCCGGATGTGTCTGAGCTTCTATGAATCCATCGCCTGCGTCAAAGGAGGCGGCGATGCTTTTATCCGGGCCTTTGAACGGAAATTCAAGGAATTCGACGTGGAAGTCCGGTGCAACGCAACGATAGCGGAACTGGCGGATATCCAGGACAGCAAAGTAGGCCGCTTCATACTCAGTACCGGCGAGGAGATCGTCGCCGATAACTGCGTGTTAACGATCCATCCCAAGGAGCTCGTGAAGATCCTGCCGCAAAAGCATTTCAGTAAAGCGTTCATGAACCGCGTATCGTCCTTTGAGTCCTCGGCAGGGTTCTTTTCTGTTTTTGCATCATTGAAAGGCAGTGCAGATCCCTATCCCACCGGGAAGATCGTTTCCCTGTTCCCGAATGTTGATGTCAATAAGCTGCTGGATCCTCACTACGAGGGAATGCCTGCCCTGGTCATCATCAAGTCGCAGGACCAGCCTGAAGGCAATACGGCCAAGGGGATCTGTATCCTCGAACCCTCATTTCCCGAACAGGTCTCCGCATGGAGCGGTTCCCGCAGAGGGAGTCGGCCCCAGGAGTACCTTGATTACAAGAAGGCGCGGGTCGAGGCGATCAAGGAGCACCTCTTCGGTATTTTTCCGGCGTACCGGGAAAACCTGGATTTCGTTGAGGCGGGGTCCCTGCTTACAGCCAAAGATTATCTGAAAAGCCCAGACGGAAGCGCCTACGGGGTGAAACAAAAGATGGGCCAGTTCAATGTGGTCGGCAAACTCTCGCTGCACAACCTGTATGCTGCCGGCCAGAGTGCATTGCTGCCGGGGATCATCGGCGCCATGATGTCCTCACTTATTGTCGGCCGCGTGGTCGTGGGCAAGGAGCAGTTCGGCAAAATGCTGAATCAAACACCATGTCATTAAAGCGCGTTGTCATAACCGGCATTGGCGTGGTCTCGCCCTTCGGCAACGGCCGGGCTGCTCTCATGAAGGGCATCGAGGAAGGCCGCAGCGCGGTGCAGCGCATGGAAGGCTGGGAACAGTACTACGGCCTGCAGAGCCTCGTGGCTGCTCCGGTCACCCTGCAGGACGAGAAGAAGATCCCGCGCCAGAAGCGGCGTTCCATGGGTCGCATGAGCATCTTTGCCGCACAGGCCGCTGATGAGGCGATCGCTGATGCGGGTATTGTGCTGGCCAATGAGAATCTCTGGAAGATCGGCTGCGTCATTGGCTCTACCATGGGCAGCGCCAAAAGCATTAACGATACGTTCGAGCTCATGCTGCCGGGAAAGGATCTCAGCAAGCTGAACTCGACCATGTTCTTTCAGTGCATGTCGCACACGGCTGCCGTGAACGTGGCCCAGTACCTGGGATTGAACGGCACGATCATGGCGCCGGCCGCGGCATGCGCATCGGCCCTCCATGCCATCGGCACGGGCTACGATCTGATCAGGCTCGGGAGGCAGGAAGTACTTCTTTGCGGCGGTGCTGAGGAACTTCACCCTACGGTGACCGCGTCTTTTGACATTCTGTTCGCGACATCGACGAAATACAACGACCGGCCGCAACAGACGCCGCGGCCCTTTGACCGGGACCGCGACGGACTGGTGTGCGGCGAGGGGAGCGGGCTGGTCGTGCTCGAAGACTACGACCGGGCGATCAAGCGGAACGCGAAGATCTACGCCGAGATCGTGGGCTACAGCACCACGGCAAACGGTCTGCACGTGAGCCAGTCAAACAAGGAATCCATGATCTATTGCATGCGGCAGGCGCTTAAAGACGCCGACGTGAAAACGGATGCGATCGATTATGTCAGTGCCCATGCCACCGCGACCATCCAGGGAGACCAGGAGGAAGCCGAGGCCATTCGCGATGTGTTCGGGGCAACGGTCCCGGTAAGCAGCCTGAAGGGATATATCGGGCATACGCTCGGCGCTTCAGGAGCCATCGAACTGGCTGCTTCGCTTTCGATGATGGAGCAGGGCGTGATCTACCCGACGCTGAACCTGGAGAACGTCAGCCCGGAGTGCGCCGGGATACAGCACGTCATGGAGCCGCTTAAAAAACAGGTGCGGACCGTACTGAAAAACGGGTTTGCTTTCGGCGGGATCAATGCGGCGTTGGTGTATAAAAAAATATAGAACCAGGAACAATAACCAATAATCAAATAGCAAGCTCCAAATAAACACCAAATAACCAAGTTTCAAACGTTTGGTGATTGTAATTTGGTGATTGGATATTGTTTGTGCTTTGTTATTTGAAATTTGTAATTTGAACTTTACCCGGAGGACTCATGATCGATCAGGAAATAATCAACAAGATCAATAAAGTGTTTGAAGAATCCTTTGAGATCGAGAAGGAGCGCCTGGTCCCGACGGCGCATATCTTTACCGATCTGGGGCTGGACAGCCTGGACATAGTCGATCTGGTCGTCGCGCTCCAGAATGCCTTTGGCGTCAAGATCAGGAACGAGGAAAAGGTCAGGGACATTCGGACCCTCGAAGACATCTATCAGTTTATTTCCTCGCTTAAGAACGAGGAAGGCAAGTAGGGCTTATCGCGATGTTGTTTCGTTTGAAACTGTTTTTTCTCAACCTGTATTTCTATACGTTTTTTTTGCTGTTTTCGTCAATAGCGATCCCGACGTTGACGCTTGTTGTCGCGATGTCGAGGATTTTTCTGTCGCACCGCCGCACCATGAAGCGGTTCCGCCGCTCCATCAGTCAATACGGCAAGCTCATTACGTCGATCCCCTATCCCTGGATCAAGCTCCGGTATGAGGACCTTGGCAAGAACGGTTCCGGAGGGCCCTTTATCTTTGTGTGCAACCATCGCGCGGCCTCTGACGCATTCCTCATGTGCGTCCTGCCCCATGAGTGTGTACAGATCGTGAATGTCTGGCCCTTCAGGATTCCCATTCTGGGGCTGTACGCCAGGTACTCGGGATATCTGAACATCAGGATGATGTCGCATGAACAGTTCATGGAACAAGCGACGAAACTGCTGTCCGAGGGCGTTTCGATCATCTTTTTCCCCGAGGGGACCAGATCGGCGAACAGGACCATGGGAAGTTTTCATGGCGCTGCGTTCCGTCTGGCGCTGAAATCAGGGACGCCTGTCGTGCCGCTCTGCATCACCGGGAACGAGAACATCCCGCCCAAGGGATCGCTGGTGCTCCAGCCGGGGACTATCCGGGTGCGGCGGCTGCCTTCCATCGCCTGGGAGGAGTATAAAAACCTGAACGCGTTCGCTTTCAAAAACCGGGTCTGGCATATCATCGATGACGAATTGTCGGTAATGGAGACGACGGAAATTCCAAGTGAAAAATAATAACCAAGTTCCAAATTTCAATAACCAAACGTTTTGAATTTAGTGCTTGGCATTTGGAGCTTATCTAATCATTATGATTGAATTCGACGGTCATAGAAAACTGGAGTTCTCATCGCCGCAGGAGATCAGGGCGGTGCAGGAAGGGCTTTTGCGCAGGCATCTGCTGTACCTTGCCGCCCATTCGCCCTATTACCGCTCGCTTTTCAAGACGAGAAGCATTAATCCCGCGGCGATCACGCTTGACACGCTGCATACGCTTCCGCTCACGGACAAGACCGCGCTGGGGCAGCATAACGACGAGTTCCTTGCTATTTCGCGTTCGGCGATCGTGGACATGGTCCTGTCGTCCGGTACGACCGGCAAGCCGACGACGATGCTGTACACGGAGAACGATCTCCGCCGGCTTGCCTATAACGAGGAGCTCTCGCTTGAGAGCTGCGGCCTGACCCGGGACGACATCGTGCTGCTCACCTGCACCATGGACCGCTGCTTCATCGCCGGACTGGCGTACTTTTCAGGCGTACGGAGCCTCGGCGCCGCAGCGATCCGGAACGGCCTGAGCGGTTTCGAGAGCCATCTCGATATCATTGAACGGCTCAAGCCAACGGCCATTGTCGGTGTGCCGACCTTCCTGCTTAAGCTGGGTCAGTTTCTGCAATCGCGCGACATCGATCCCCGCCAGTCCGGCATCAGCAGGCTGATCTGCATCGGCGAACCGGTGCGGGACCGCGCGCTGCAGTTCCTGCGGGTGGGCGCGAGCCTGGAAACGGTCTGGGGCGCAAAGGTCTATTCGACCTATGCTTCCTCGGAAACCATTACCTCGTTCTGCGAGTGCACGGCCCAGCAGGGCGGACACCTGCATCCGAACCTGGCCGTGGTGGAGATCGTGAACGATCAGGGCGAGGTGCTCCCGTCTGGCGAACTGGGCGAGGTGGTGGTAACGCCGCTTTCGATCGAGGGTATGCCGCTCGTGCGGTTCAAGACCGGGGACATGAGCTTTCTTATCGACGCGCCCTGTTCCTGCGGAAGACAATCGCCCCGGCTGGGCCCCATCGTCGGGCGAAAGAACCACATGATCAAATTCCGCGGCACGACCTTGTATCCGAACTCGATCTATGCTGTCCTCGACGCGCTGCCGGGGATCAGCGAATACTATGTGACCGCAACGAGCGATTTCGACCTCTCCGATGTGGTGAAGGTCACGGTCGCGCTCCGGGACCAATCCTGCACCGCTGAAATGATCACTGATAAGCTGCAGGCGCGTCTTCGTGTGCGACCGGAAGTCCTCGTGGCGAGCGAGGAAGACGTGAAGCGCCAGGTATTTGCCGGGAACTCCCGAAAATTAATTCGCTTCGTGGATAAGAGAAAAAAATGAATCGTCCATGAACTGACGTTTACAAAGGGGGATGAAGATCGACGCTTGTCGGTTTATCGTCCATCACCCCCACCTTCGGTTCCTCCCCCATCGAGGGGGAGGAGCTTTGGAGAAAGGCATTTTCAGGTGAAAAGCTGTCAGAGTCGTATCTATGGCGCAGAGTTCTCCCAGGAGGAGATCGCCGAGGCCGTCCGCGAGGGGCGGCTCCTTTCCATGGAATTGGAGTTCAACAAGAGCTGCAATTTCCGGTGCCTCTACTGCTACGCGTCGGACCATACCGTGCAACGGGACGAGTTGAGCAGGGAGGAGTTCTTCGACCTTATTACGCAGGCCAAAGAACTGGGGGCGAGGAAGATGATCGTCCTCGGCGGCGAGCCCATGCTCTATCCGCATATCATGGAAATGATCCGGTTCATCCGCGGCCTGGACATGGACGTCGAGCTGTTCACGAACGGTACGAACATCACCCCTGAGAAGGCCCGGGAGCTTTATGACGCCGGCGTCCGGGTCGTGCTCAAGATGAATACCTTCGACGAAAAGGTCCAGGACACGCTTTCGGGCAGGAAAGGCGCCTACGCCCAGATCCACGAGGCTTTCAAAAATCTGAAAGAGGCTGGTTATCCGTCAAAGGACCGTTTCATGGGCATCAGCACGGTCGTGTGCCAGCAGAACATCGAGGAGCTTCCGAAGATGTGGGAGTGGCTGCGGGACCAGAACATAGCCCCCTATTTCGAGATGATCACGCCGCAGGGCGGCGCCAAAGAACATAATATGCTCGACGTCGATTCCCGTCAGGTGGAGGCGCTGTTCAAGCGCATCTCCAAGATCGACCGGAACAAATACGGACACCACTGGGACCCCAAGCCACCGCTCATCGGGGGGGAGTGTCTTCGTCATCAGTTCTCCTGCGCCGTGAACTCTGAAGGAGACGTACAGCCCTGCGTCGGCGTCACGATCACGATCGGTAACGTGCGCAAGCAGAAGCTCAGGGAGATCCTGAAGGACAGCGAGGTGGTCCAGGACCTCAAGTGCTATTCCGAGACGATCAAGGGGCCCTGCAGCGAATGTGAGCGGCTGAGCGAATGTTACGGTTGCCGCGGCGCAGCATATCAAATGACCGGCGATTATCTCGCTTCGGACCCGCTCTGCTGGAAAAACCTTGACCGCCGCGAGGACATTATGTTCCTGCCGGTGGATGCGGCGCAGCTTGTTCCTCACAAGCCGCCCATGCTCCTTATCGACCGGCTCCTCGAGATCAAGGAGCGGGCCTCGGTGTCCGAGATGACGGTGCTGGAGGAGATGGTGTTTGTCGGCCCGGACGGGAAACTCAATGAGGCCTCGTACCCTGAGATCATGTCCCAGGCTGTAGCGGCCCAGGAGGGCTTCCGGAGTTTGAGAAGCCGCAACCCGCAGCAGGAAGGCTTCCTGCTCGGCATCAAGAACCTCGAGATTCTCGGCAGCGCCAGGGTCGGCGATGTCCTGCGCATTTTCATGTTTAAAGTGGCAAAGTTCGGCGATTTCGGCATTGTCCAGGGAGAAGTGAAGAAGGGCGACACCGTGATCGCCCGCGGCGAGCTCAAGGTCTGGCAGAGCAACGGCAAGGCTGTATGATGATCATTGCGAAAAGAATCATGATGAGGCTCCTCACCCTGACCCTGACCCTGTGCGTGCTGGTTCAGGCGGGAGTGGTTTTTGCGGATGACAAAAACAGAACAACTGCGCAACAGCAGAATGATCTGTCCTCGCTGCTGAACAGTATCGGGAAAAAAGTCTCGGACTTCACGAGCCTGAAAACGGATTTCACGCAGGAAAAAGACATGGCCATGTTCAAGGAGAAACTTGTTCTCAAAGGCCGGATCTATCTTCAGAAACCGGGCAAGATAGCCTGGCATGTGGATGCGCCGGTCCGGTATTCCGTGCTGATCACTGATACCGTGATCCGCCAGTGGGACGAGGACACGAACAAGGTCCAGGAACTGTCGCTTGCCAAAAACCCTATTTTCCAGAACGTGCTCAATCAACTGACCGTGTGGTTCTCGGGAGAGTATGGATCGCTCCTGGCTATCAATGAGGTACGGGTAAAACAAAACGATCCCCTGGTGCTTGAGTTCGTTCCGCTGGAGAAGAATATCTCCAAAAAGGTCATCAAGAGCATTACCATCACCTTCCGGGATGATCAGAAGTATCTCAAACAGATCCTGATCCGGGAAGTGAACGGCGACATGACGACGATCACCTTTTCGAACACCCAGTTGAACGTGCCCCTCGACAAAGCGAGCTTTGAGGTAAAAGGCTGATGCTCGAACGTTTTTTCTCCAGGGGCTTTGACCTTGCCCGCGCCCATAAACGGCTGGTGTTGATCTTCGTCGCGCTCGTCACCGCCGGCTCTGTATTCGGCCTCTCCCTCATCCGGTACGAAGGCAGCGTCGATCTCATGCTCCCGCCCGACAAGGACGTCGCCAGGAGCATGCAGTTCCTGCGCGACTCCAGTCTTTCCGACAAGGTCATCATCTCCCTGGCTCTTACGAAGCCGGACAGGGACAAAAAGGACCTCTTTGCGGCTGTCGATCAACTGGCAGCCACTCTTGAGCCGCCTTTATTCTCCAAGGTTACTTCCGGAGTATCCATGGCCGATGCCATGGACGAATTCTCGGTCCTCCAGTATGGTCCTCAGATCCTGACCGAAGATGAACTGCGGTCCCTGGATGCTCAGATAACCGGCCCGTCCGTCGAGACAAAATTAAAACAGATCTATCTTCAGACCTTCAGGCCGGAAAGCGTCTTTACCGCCTCATTATCCCGCACCGACCCGCTGGGCATCAAGACCGTGCTCTATGGAAAGCTGAAGGCCCTTCCCTCATCCATGGGGTACGACGTGGTCGTGGAGGATGGACGTTTTCTGAGCCGCGACGGGCGGCATGCCCTGCTGATCGTGCAGACCACGGTCCCCATGATGGACGCCACCCGGAGCAAGGAACTCGTCCGAATCCTGGAAGAGAAGATCAGGCAGCTTCCGGACTACGTTTCGGCTGATGTCATCGGCGGCCACCTGCACACGGTCAGCAATGAACAGGCGATCAAGCGGGACATCGCCGTTGCCACCGTTGTTGCTTCGGTCGGTTTTATTCTCCTCTTCCTCTTTGTGTTTCGCGATGTACGCGCTTTTTTTGTCATCCTCTTTCCCCTGCTCGCCGTCGTGTGGGCCGTCATCGTCGTGGCGCTCATTGAAGGAACGCTTTCCTACCTGGTCATCGGTTTCGGCACTGCTATTGTCGGCATATCCGATTTCGGTTTGATCGTGTACATCGCCATGAAGCGCGGCACTGAATCGTCGCAGATGGGAAAGCTCGGCAAACTGGTATTCATGGATGCGATCACGACCATATTCAGTTTCGCCGTCCTCATTTTCTCCGAGATACGAGGCTACCAGCAGCTGGCGGTGTTCTCCATTGTGTGCCTGGTCATCTGCCTCCTGTTTTCTCTTTTTGTCCTGCCGTTGACCTTGTCCTGGAAGCGCTTTACGCTGGTTCCTGACCCGACCATCGGCGACCGTCTGAAGAAGGTCCACTGGCCGGTGAAATCGACGCTGGGGGTATGGGCGATCCTGACGACCGCGCTGCTCGTCCTGTCCTTCTCGGTCCGGTTCGACAGCGATGTTAAAAAGCTGGACGGCAGCGCGCCGGCGGTGTTCAAGGCTGAACAGAACTTTCACGAGGCTTGGGGAGGAAAGACCAACCAGGCGATCCTGGTGGTCACGGGCCGGAATTTCGAAGAAGCCATGGAAGCGAACGACCGCGTGTACCGCGAAGCAATCAAAGCCCTTGGCAAGGAAGAATTTACGAGCCTTGCCCTGTTCTGGCCTTCGGAAAAGAGCAGGAAGGAAAACCGGGACCGCTGGGACCGTTTCTGGAAAGAGGGGCGGGAGCGAAAACTTAAGAAGCTGATCCGGGAAAAATCGGCCGCCTACGGGTTCTCGGACCGCGCTTTTGCGCCCTTTTTTGAGGGGTTGTACTCTCGACAGTCCGATTCCTCCCATCCGGGCGGGCTCATCGCTCACTTGCAGGAACGTTTTGTGGTGAACAGGGACGGAGAGTGCCGCATCATGTCGTTCTTCCCCGACGAGCAGCGGAATATCGACGCTCTTCGTCCGTTGACGCAAAAACATCCCTCCTTCATCGTATCAGGAAGGGCATTGTCCGCGTCGATCTCACACTTTACGATCAGGGAAATGTACTTTCTTGCTCCGCTTGCCGTTCTGTTCAATCTTGTCCTGACCTGGCTTTTCTTCAGGAACTGGAAGGAAACGCTGATCGCATTGGTGCCGCTACTCACCGGCGTGGTCTGGCTGCTGGGCATTATGTCGCTTTTTGGCATGTCGTTGAACGTGGTCAATATCATCGCCGGGGTGATCGCGAGCGGTGTTATTGTTGACTACGGGTTGGGGATCACCTACGAATATCGCAACAACCTGCATTTCGGCACGGTCATGGCAATGACCTTGTCCGCGGCATCGAACGTGATCGGGGCAGGCGCTCTGCTGTTCGCCCGGCATCCGGCGCTCTATTCCACCGGCGTTGCCATGGTAATCTCCATGGTTGCGGGCTACCTGTCGTCCGTCCTGGTCGTGCCTTCGTTCTGCAGCCTCATGGCTCCGGCAGCGAAAGAAAAGACGTCATGAGCCGGCTGCTTGTCGCTGTCCTGGCAGTTTTTCTTGCCGGGTGCGTGTCCGCGTTGCCGTTCAAGGAAGCAGCGCTCGTTCCCCTGGATGCTGCCGACCCGCAGGCGGTTGTCGAGCGCTTCAGGAGCGGGAATCCTGAACGTTTCCAACTGCTCAATACCATTGTTTTTGAGTATACGTGGTTCACGTTCGCAGGGATCGGGTACCTCGAAGTCGATGCAAAAGACCATTTTTATAAAGTAGCCTGTATGAACCATATGGGCGTAAAACTTTTCGAGGTCTCGGGCAACCGGGACGGTGTCCTCTCACAGGCGGCCATCGGGCCGCTGGCGGACAAGGGTGATATTGCACGCGCCGTGGGCGACGACATCATGCGCGTATATTTCGATCTGGTCCCCTCAGCGCAGGCATGGATCGCGCACAAGAAAACCAGGCTCGTTTTCAGGCAGCCGTCGGATGCGGGTGCGCTGGAGTATGTGTTTGCGGGCGAGCCATTGGTTCTGCGCACGAAAACCTATTATGAGGACAACCGGGCTGTCTGGCGGGTTTCGTACTACGATTATAGAACAAAGAACGAAAAACATTTTCCCGCGGGCATTATCCTGCAGAACTACCGGCACGGATACCGTCTGATCGTCAGGCAGAAGGAGATTCGCAGTTGAGAAGAGTGAAAGAAGAGATAGAACAGTACATGACCGGCCTGGAGATGGAAAGCATGACGCTGACGTCCCGCTTTTCCTTTCCGCCCGAGTTCATCGGCTTCCAGGGGCACTTCCCCGCGAAGAAGATCCTTCCGGGCGTGTGCCAGATCCAGTGCGCGCTCTCGACGCTCGAAAAAGGGCGAGGGAAGGGCGTGGCGCTGAAAGAGGTCGTGCTTGCCAAGTATTACTCCCCGCTGTTCCCTGACGATGAAGTGACCTGTGTGGTCAGCGATGACGGAGCAACGAGCGGCGAACATACGATAAAGGCGGCTATCACGAAGAACACGGTCAAGATCGCGGAACTGAAACTGCGGGTCTTGTTTGCCGGTCAGGGTACGGATCGATAAGGCTGATGACGAGAAAAAAAACAACCTATTTTGAGCGGATTCCGGGCGCACCCGATCCGGTTGTGGTCGAGGTAAAAAGACGGGTCCATTTCAACGAAGCCGACCCCATGGCCATTGTGTGGCATGGCCGGTATCCGCTTTATTTCGAGGAGGCGTCCGAGGCGCTGTGGAGAAAGATCGGTCTGTCCTATGCCGAGTATTTCGAAGCAGGATTGCGCGCGCCTCTTGTGGAATTTCATATCGATTACTTCAAACCCCTCTTTCTGGACGAGGAGTTCACGATCCGCGCATCGCTGGTCTGGAACGAAGGGTCGCGGCTGAATACTGAATATCAGCTGGTCAAACAGGACCAGAGCATCGCTTCAAGCGGTTACATGGTGCAATTATTCACCGATGATAAGACGGGAGCGCCCTTCATGGTCTCACCGGCGTTGCTCGAGCGGGTCCGCAGTAAATGGGTGGCAGGGGAGTTCCATACAAAGCCATGAAGCCGGTCGTTGTCATGGCGGATATGGTGACCCCCTATGGCAGGGGTACTGAAGCGTGCTGGCAGGGTTTGCTGAACGGAAAGACCGCGCTTGCACGCGTCACCCGTTTCAAGACCGCTGCTTTCCATTCTGATTATGCGGGCATCATCAACGGCCTGCGGTATCACGAAGGCGCCTCCCTGGTCATGCAGATGATGGAGCTGTTGTTCGAAGGGGTCGTTATTCCGGAAGACGCAAAACTGCTGCTTGCTACGACCAAAGGCGAGATCGATCTGCTTGAACAGAGCATGCTTGAACACCGGGGCGACGCTGCCGATGCGATCGTGACCCGTCTTATTCGCAAGGTTGCCGGCCTGACCAGGACCAAAGACGCGGGGATCGTGATATCGGCAGCCTGTACGTCATCAGCAGCGGCTGCGGCGCAGGCTGCGGCAATGATCCGGAACGGCAATGCGGACTGTGTGCTCGTGGCGGCCTGCGACAGCATCACGGAATTCATCTTCTCCGGTTTTTCATCGCTCATGGCATTGGACAGCGAGCCGGCAAGGCCTTTTGACAAACACCGTGCGGGTCTGAACGTGGGCGAGGCAGCGGTTTATGCTCTTCTGATGAGCGAAGAACGGGCCGCGCGCGAGAACCGTCCTGTTCTCGGGACCATGGCGGGATGGGGCCTGAGCGACGATGCCAACCACATGACCGGCCCTTCCCGCGAAAGCGAGGGTCTGATCCTGGCCATATCGAAAGCGCTGGCATCGGCAGGCGCCGGTCCCGGCGAGGTGGAATTCATCTCGGCGCACGGCACCGGAACGCAGTACAATGATCAGATGGAGATGCGGGCTTTTCGAGCGGTCTTCAAGGACGCAACGCGTCCGGTCTATTCGATCAAGGGCGGCATCGGCCATACTATGGGCGCGGCGGGGCTCGTGGAAATGATCATCGCGTTCCGTGCGCTACGGGAGCGGATCGTTCCTCCGACCGTGAATCTGAAGGAGCCTGACGCTGATGCTGTGGGGTGGGTCTCAAACCAGCAGCAGGCAGTTCGTGAACAGGCTTTTGCTCTCGTGACAAATGCGGGCTTCAGCGGGGTGAATACGGCGCTGGTGCTGGCGTGAAAAACCTTTTATCCGCAGATTTCGCAGATGGCCGCAGATTTAAAAAAACAGGACTTAAATTTTTATCTGCGTCATCTGCGTAATCTGCGGATAATGTATTTGACCTGAGCAGTAAAAATTCGTTGATCGATACTGACATGAAAATAATTGTTCGCGGCATAGGATGGCTCACCAAAGAAGGATACGGCTGTATCAGGAGTGAGCTCCGGCATGTTTACGAGACTGACGAAAATATTCACACCCTGCCGAAGAAAGATATTTTTTCGCACCCCTTTAAGAATTTCGGACGGCTTGACACGATCTCAAGAATGACTGCGTACGCGGTCAGCCTTGCGCTGCAGGACGCGGGCATCGAGTACTCGCCCCTGCGGAAGCAGGACATCGGTATCGTGGGAACGAATGCAGAGGGTTCGCTCCAGTCCGACAAGGAGTACTTCCGGGATTATCTCGAGGGCGGCCGCACCCTGTCGCGCGGGAACCTGTTCATCTACACGCTGCCGTCAAGCCCGATCGGCGAAGCAGCGATCCATTTCGGACTGCTGGGACCGGTTGTGTATGCGGTGAGCGAGAACAACGCGCTGTCAGCCGTCCTCGACATGGCGGCGGCGATGCTCCTGGCCGGCGAGGCGTCGATCATGCTGGTCGGCAAAGCAGAAGCGGATGAAGCGGTTTTTTTCGTTCTTGAGATGGATCCCGGTCAGGACAGGCCGGCCATCTGTGCATTAGCAGCAGCGCGAGCTTTTGTGGAAACGAACACTGGTGTACCGGAGTTGGTTCAGAATTTCATCGGATTGACAGCAAGAAAGGGATAGTATGAAGATCAGACTCATTTATCCAAAGTGGCCCAAACTTGAACGACAGACGGAATTTCATCTGCCTCCGCACGGTCCGATCTGTTTCGCGGCAACGGTCCCCGGCGAGGATGAACTTCTTTTTACGGACGAACATGTAGAAGCCATTGATTTCGACGAAAAGGTGGATCTCATTGCGATCTCCTGCATGCTCACCTGCCAGATCAAACGCGGTTGGGAGATCGCAGACCGGTTCAGGGCGCGCGGGATCCCGGTCATCTTCGGCGGCATCGGCACCATGATCCATGCTGACGAAACCAAGCTTCATGCCGATTCCGTGTTCCTTGGCGAGGCCGAGGGCCGTTTCGGCCAGGTCCTGCAGGACCTGAAGAATAAGAGCCTCAAGCCTGTGTATGATTATCAGTGGAATTTTCCGAACATGAACGTCGTGGGTCCGGCCAGGCGGAACATCCTGAACCGGGAGCTTTACAATTATCGCGGCGTCCAGATGGTCGACCTCATTCACGCCTCGCGGGGATGCCGGTACAACTGTTTCTGCTGCTGTACACCGTACCTCGGCGGCCGGGAGTTCCGGCCCCGTCCCATTGATGACGTTGTTCGTGAAGTCGCGGCCATCGATAACAACCGCTTGTTCTTTGTCGACAATTCCATGGCCCAGAACGATCAGTGGGAAAAGGACCTCTTTCGCGCTTTGATCCCCTTGAAAAAAAAATGGGTCTCTCATCCCATCAAGGACGACGATGAGATCCTTGACCTCGCGGCCGAAGCAGGTTGCTGGTATGTGTACCAGGCTATCTTTGACACGTCTGATTATATTCGGAAACGGGTAAAGCGGCTGCAGGAACGCGGAATCGGTGTCGAGGGGACCATCATCCTCGGGATGGATGAACAGGATGAGGACGATATCAAGCGGCTTGTCGACTTCCTGCTTGAGATCAAGCTGGATCTTGCAGAGTTCACGATCCTGACGCCGTTCCCGCATACGCCGGTCCGTGAAGCGCTCCAGAAGGAGGGCAGGATACTGTCGAACGACTGGAACCGGTACACCGGCGGAGAGGTCGTGTACCAGCCGGCAAAGATGAGCCCTTCGAAACTGCAGGACCTGTACTATTATGCCTGGGACACGTTCTACAAGGAAACCAGCCAGAACCTCAGGATGGCCAAGCTTTTTATGAAGGTCATTGAAAAAGAAAAGGCTGACGGGACCTATAAGGGAGGTTCGCTCAGGCAGCGGAAATGGCAAAAAAACACGACAACGGAGATAATCCGATGAAGGTGCTTCTGATCTCGGCCAATGTTACCCTGTCTCCCTATCCGCTTTATCCTCTGGGAGTCAGCATCATTGCCGCGGTGCTGACGAAAGCAGGACACGAGGTCCGGCAGGCGGACTTCCTTCAGCAGAACACCTCGCTTGAGGCGATCGGCCGGGAAGTGCGTGAGTTCAAGCCCGAGCTCGTCGGGATCTCCGTTCGGAACATCGACAATGTCAACCTCCTGCACGAGCAGTATTACATCCAGAACGTGAAGAACCTCGTGACCACGGTCCGGGAGTTCTCAAAGGCGAAAGTGCTCCTGGGAGGCGCGGGGTTCTCCCTCATTCCGGACCTGATCCTGAACGAGACCGGCGCTGATTACGGGATCGTGGGCGAAGGCGAGGTCCTGGCTGTCGAGTTCGCGAACAATGCGGCGAAAGGGATCTACCCGAAGGAGCCGCTTGTCCGTTCCACGACCAAGCTCGCCGGTGATCAGATCAACGCTGCGTTGTATGATGAGCGGCTGCTGGAATTTTATCTGCACAGCGGCAACATTGCTTCGATCCAGACCAAGCGCGGCTGCACCTACAAGTGTGTGTACTGTACCTACCCCGTGCTCGAAGGCGCCGTTCTCAGGAGGCGGGATCCGAAAGCAGTCGTGGACGATATGGTGCTTCTGCGCGATCAGTACAAGACCAAGTATGTTTTCTTCGTCGATTCCGTGCTCAATGACGACGACGGCGCCTACCTGGAAGTGATCAGCGAAATGGAACGACGGGACTTTTCCATGCCATGGACGGCCTTCATCAAGCCGGGCGGCCTGACGGACGAGATCGTCGCACGCATGAAAAAAACCGGGTTCGCGGCAGCAGAGGTCGGCACTGACGCGGCCTGCGACACGACGCTAAAAAAACTGGGCAAGAGCTTCACCTTCAGTGAAGTCATCGCCACCAACGACCTCCTGGTGCGCCACGGCATCGCCACGTCGCATTTCTTCATGTTCGGCGGCCCGGGTGAGACCGAGGAGACCGTGCAGGAGGGGATCAAGAATATTCTCAGTCTCCAGAAATGCGTGGCCTTCATTTTTATGGGCATACGGATACTGCCGAACACGCCCTTGCAGCGTCTGGCGATCATGGAAAAGTTGATCGCGCCTGATGACGGCCTGTTAAAACCGGTCTACTATATTTCACCGACTGTCGATAAAAAATGGCTCGAGGAAACGCTCACCAAGGCGTTCGCTGATGTGCGTCATTGCGTGTTCCCGCCCGATGCCATGGACAACAGCCTCCAGGTGCTGCATAAGCTCGGCTACACCGGCCCCATGTGGGACCTGCTGCTGCCGAACAGAAAACTCCGGGAGAGGGCGCGAAATGCCGCAAAGTGATCCGCTCATGCAGGACCGGCTCTGGATCGTTGTCCCCGTGTTCAACAACAAGGACACGGTAAGGAGCGTGGTTGCTGAATGTCGTTCGATCGTGAAGCATGTCATCGTGGTCGATGACGGCAGCACGGATGCTGATCTGGCATCGCTGCTCGCGGACCTGGATGTCATTCTTTTGAAACACGGAAAAAATCTCGGCAAGGGAGAGGCGATCCTGACTGCGTCACGATATATCGAGGAACGCGGCGGCACGTATATGATCACCATTGATGCCGACGGCCAGCACGATCCCCGGGACATGGAACGCTTCTTCCCGCTTTTGCAGGAAAGCGATGAGCGTATCGTCGTCGGGTGCAGGGATTTTAATACGGATAATGTGCCTGCGTCGAGCCGCTTCGGTAGAAAATTCGCCAACTTCTGGCTCAAGGCGGAGACCGGGTGCACGATCGATGACTGCCAGAGCGGATTCCGCGCCTATCCCGTTCATTATCTCAAACAACTGCGCTTCAAGGGCAGCCGGTATGATTTTGAGGCAGAGGTGCTGGCCAAAGCAGCCTGGGCAGGGTTGGAGCTTCTGATGGCGCCGGTCTCGGTCCACTACCCGAAGCCGGAGGAGCGGGTCTCTCACTTTAAGCCTTTTCTGGATAACCTGCGGCTTACCCGCATACATTCCATGCTGGTGGGAAGGCGCTTGCTGCCGCTTCCGCACAAGCGGCTTGTGTCAGGGAGCCGGAAGGTGGACCTGTCGCTGCTTCGCCATCCGGGCAAGGCGCTGTGGATGCTGCTGCAGGAGAACGCGACGCCCGAGGGGCTGGCCTGGTCAGCGGCCGTGGGCTTGTTCCTGGCAGTGTTGCCGATCCTGTTTGCGCATTCGCTGGTGATCCTGTATGTCGCGCTCCGGCTGAATCTGAACAAGGTGGTGGCGCTCAATGTTCAGCATATAGCCATGCCGCCTTTTGTGCCGGCGCTCTGCATTGAAGTGGGGTACTATATGCGCCACGGCCAATGGCTTACGGACCTTTCTTTTGCAACGGTATTCGCGCAGTTCTCCGCGCGCTTTTACGAATGGTTCCTGGGCTCGCTCGTCATTGCACCGATTCTTGCTGTTTTGATCGGCGCGATCACGTACATTTCCGCAACAATGATAAAAAAGTTCAGGTATCCAAATGTCACCAAAGAAGGATGTTGAAAGAAATCGGGGCAATCGGTTAGGCTTCTGGATCTTCCGCACTGCAGTCAGGATCTTCGGATTGCGGGGAGCGTACGGTCTGCTGTATTTTGTCTGCCTGTACTACGTGATCGTTGATCGCGCGGCGGTTGCCGCGAGCATGGCCTATGTACGGAGACGCTTTCCGGACCACGGGATATTCAGACAACAGCTTGATGTGTACCTGCTGTTCGTGAATCAGGGGGAAAGCCTCATCGACCGGCATTACGTTGCCGCCGGCGGAAGTGCCATCGACCTCGAGCTCGTGGGGTATGAGAAGATACAGGACCACCTGGCTGAGGGGCAGAAGGGAATGATCTTCCTGACGGCTCATGTTGGCAACTGGCAGGTTGCTACAACAGCGCTCGCGAAACTCAACCGTACCGTGTACCTCATGATGCGCCCTGAGGACAATGTGGCCGTCAAAACGGCGCTGAATATCGACAGCGAACAGGGAACAATCAGGGTGCTGTATACCGATGGTTCTCTGAGCGGCGTGGTTGAAGCTTTGAAGGCGATCAGTCAGGGAGGCATCGTCGCGATCATGGGCGACCGGACCTATGGGAGCAATTCCCTGGAAGCGTCGATGCTGAATGGACCCGTCCGGTTCCCTTACGGTGCATTCAGCCTCGCGGCCGCGGCACGATGTCCTGTTGCAGTTCTCCTGTCTGCCAAAGTCGGCGTGAAAAAATACGTGACCGACCTTTCGCACGTTATTAGCCCGCCGGCAGGAATGCGCGGCAACAAGAAAGCGGAGATCGCGGCCTGTGTCCAGGAATTCGCCCGCATCCTGGAAGAGTATGCAATTCGCCATCCCTATCAGTGGTTCGTTTTTCGAGACATGTGGCAGGGGAATGATTGATTCGATAAACACCTTACGTGCAAGGAGATAAAGATGGAAAACAACAAGGAACAGGAACTGGCAAAAATTCGCAAAGACCTCAAGGAAATGATCGTCCGCGATCTCTCGCTGGAGGACATCAACCCTGCTGATATCAAGGATGACGAGGTCCTGTTCGGCGAGGGGCTCGGGCTCGATTCTCTTGATGCCGTCGAGATCGTCGTTCTGTTGCAGCGCAATTTCGGCATGGAAGTGAAAAATATGGACGAGGGGAAAGAGATCTTCCATTCCATCAATACCATTGCCAATTTTGTTTATGAGAACAGAAAAAAGACATCCTAATGTCCGGTCGCGTGGTATCATGAGATACCTGCTGATAATGACGTTGCTTGCGGTGTTCGTTGCCGCCTGCGGCGGCATCAGGCCCCGGGAAAACGTCGTTCCGGGCCCGGCTATTCCGCTGGTGACCTTCGTGTTCGATGACGGATTCGATACGGATTATCTGGTGGCACGGGATGTTTTTGCCGAACAGGGCGCGGTCGCCTGCTCGGCGATAGCCACGGACCTGATCGATCGCCCGGGATTTCTGGAGCCCGTGCAGATCATCGGCCTCAGGGATGCAGGCTGGGAGATCATGGGACATACTGCGTCCCACCGGAACTTGCGGGCCCTCTCGCCCGCCCAGGTGGAGGATGAACTGTTCCGCTCCAAGACGATCCTGGAGGGAATTGGCGTGATGGTCAAGAACCTCGTCTATCCCTATAATAAAAGCAGCGGGATGATCCGGGCTGTTGCCCGTAAATACTACCGCTCCGCACGGGGAGGCGTGGACACCTTTAACCGGGACGTTTTTGAACAATATGATCTGCGGTCCGTTTCCAATAAAAAATTCGGCCTCGCGAAGATGCGGGCCCGGGTGGATCAGGCATATGCTGAACGCGACTGGCTGATCATCCATGGCCACCAGATCGATGTCAAGATCACGCTGACCAATGAAACCGGCGCCTTCACCAGGGGTGAGCAGCTTGTCTTCAGTCCCTCGGGAGCGCGGGGAAGGCATTTGCGGGATCGATGGTTCCTTTCGGCAGGGTATCTTCATTATATTCCGCTGGCAGGGACGCCGCAGCCGGGGGATCGGGTCACGGGCGCATCGAGCGGTGCTGTTGCCCGCCTCGGCAAGGTTGTTTACAATTATCGCGCAGAAATTTCCGAATTGCTCGCGTATGTGCGCACGAAGTATCCGGACATGCGGATCGTGACGGTCGATGCAGCCCTGGACCTGCTGGGCATTCCGGATACCACAGCGGTTCTGGGAAAAAAGCCATAACTATTCAGGTCAAAAGCAAGGTATCTCGCGCAAAGCCGCAAAGCTCGCAAAGAACGGCAATAAAATCATAGAAACGACTCCATCCTTTCTTTGCGTCTTGGCGTCTTTGCGCGAAAATTTTGTTTGCTTTTGAAGTGTTATAGACGCTTATTAAAAAGTTCTGAATAGTTACAAAAAGCCGTGAAATTTAAATTATGAATACCTCCTCTCTATTGATAACAGGCATCGGCGTGATCTCGGCCGCAGGGAACAACGCTGCCACGACGCTTCAGTCCTTTAAGCAGGGAACAAGGAACGCGGGCCCGGTGACCCTGTTTCCCACGATCCTGAAGTCTCCCGTGTTCGAAGTGCAGCGTCTTCCGGCCGGATACTATCTGGAAGGATTGCGTACGCTGAGTCTTGCTCTGGTTGCGGTGGACCAGGCCTTGCAGGAAGCCCGTCTTGCCGATCTGACCGGTCTCCGGGTTGGTGTCTGCATGGGAACGACCGTGGCAAGCCAGCTGAACGCCTTGCAGTTCTACAAGTCATATCGTGAGAGCGGTGCAGCGCCGATGACCTCGGTAGACAGGTTCTTGAAGGGGAATCTTGCCGAGTTTATCGCGCGCAAGATCGGGGCACGGGGACCGCAGGCCTCTGTGGTGAACGCCTGTTCGTCCGGGACCGACGCCATCGGCATTGCCCTGTCCTGGCTTAAGAGCGGCCTCTGCGATATTGCCATCGCCGGCGGGTCCGATGAACTGAACCATGTGCCCTACTGCGGCTTCAATTCCCTGGGCATCGCCAATCCCGGGCTCTGCGCTCCTTTTGACCGCGATCGCAAGGGGCTGAACCTCGGCGAGGGCGCGGGCGTGCTGGTCATGGAGACGCGGGAAATGGCGCGCAAGCGGGGGGCATCGGCAGACCTTATGGTTTCCGGGTATGGCTCTTCCAGCGACGCCTATCACCTGACTGCTCCCAGCCCCGAAGGAGTAGGGTTGAAGGCGGCTCTCGCTGCTGCCCTGTCAGAGGCCGGCATCGGACCGTCCTCGATCGGTTTTGTCAATGCCCACGGCACGGGAACGCACGACAACGATCAGGTGGAGGGAACCGTGCTGGCGGAGGTCTTCGGGACCGGTCTCAAGATGCTCTCGACCAAGGGGCTGACCGGACATACGCTGGGCGCTGCCGGCGGGATCGAGGCGGTCTTCACCGCGCTCGGTCTTCGGGAAGGCTGGATACCTGCCAGTGCGGGCTTTCAGAACAGGGATGCAGCGATCCCGCTGGAACCGGTGCGGGAAACGACCGCGATCAACGGGCGCTATGCGATCTCCACCTCGCTTGCCTTCGGCGGGACCAATGCCGCGATCGTGATCGGACGGGAGGCAGGCTCATGAAGATCGTCGGTCTCGGCATGATCTGCTCCGAGGGGCAGGGGAGCGCCAATCTTGAAAAGGCCTTGCAGCGGGGTTGGAAAGAGCCGGGTACGGTAGCCACACCGCATATTCCCGGCGGCGCCTATCCGGCGTACCTCGTTGATTTCGCGAACCTGCCTGATAAGACGCTGCTCAAAAAGATCCGTCGTTCCGATGCAGTGAGCAAGATGTCCGTGCTTGCCGCGGCCGACGCTCTGGCTGACAGCGGGATCAAGGACATCACGCAGAAAAAGCTCGGCATCATCCTGACCACGGCCTTCGGGCCCCATGTGACCACGTTCAATTTCCTTGACGATATCCTGGACCACGGGGATGCTGCGGTTTCGCCGACCACGTTTTCCAACTCGGTCCATAATGCCGCGGCCTCTTATATAGCCATGTCGCTCGACATCAAAGGGCCCACGTTGACCATCACCCAGTTCCAATTCTCGTTCCAGTCCGGGCTGCAGCTGGCGCAGGCCTGGCTTGACCAGGGGCGCTGCGACTATGTTCTGGCCGGGGCCGTGGACCAGTACGGCGATGTGCTGGGCTATGTTGCCGACCACAAACTGACCACGGCAAAGGACGGGAAGATCAAGCCCTTTACCTTTAAGCCCACGTGTCAGATTCCGGGTGAAGGTGCTGCGTTCTTTCTTCTCTCCAACAAGCATGAGGGGAACACCTACTGCTGCGTCGATGCGATCCATACGAATGCCGATCCTGATCATGGCCAATCCGTTGACATAAATATTATTGATGCCGACGGCATGCTGCTTGACGAATCGGCCTACCTCACGTCCCTGTCCAAGGATATTCCGACGGCAGCCTATTCGCCGCTCTTCGGGAGCATGATGATCGGAGGAGCGTTCAATGTTGCCGCAGGCGCCCTGATGCTGAAGCAACAGAGGCGTTATGCCACGCCAGTGCAGGACAACCCACACAATATCCGTCTTCTTACAGCAACAGAGGACGGCGCTCTTGCAAAGATCCGCTGCACCGGGTACAACTGTTACGCGGAAAGATCGGTGATCTATTTAACGAAGCTTTGATCGGGAAACAACTTTTTTTGACAGGATAACAGGATTGACAGGATGAAGTGCTTTTTATCGGATGTTATCCTGCCTGTGGTCTGTGACCATTATCCTGTCAAAGATTTTCAATCCGGTTTTCTAGTTGACATTCATGAAACAGAAAAAACGAGGCTGACTATGACCGTACAGGAAATTGAAAATAAATTGATCCAGGGAATTGCTTCCATCTCGAATCAGGACGCTTCGGCGGTGTCGCCGGACAAACCGTTCCATGAACTGGGGATCGACTCGCTCGGGTTCGTCGAGATTCTGGTGTTCATTGAAAAGACCTTCAAGCTTCCGCTGATCGCGTCGGACCTGACCAAAAAGGACTTCGAGACCATTCATTCCCTGGCATCATACCTCAGCGTCAGGTTGTAGTCGGAATTCCTATGCTCGTATCTAACCATAAACGGTACCTCTCCGGTTCCGACTGGGTGATCAACACCCTCGACTATATGATGAAGGCCACGACCGGTGTCGGGAACCTGTCGCAGGTCGTTCTGCTGCTGGACGCGCCTCTTGATGAGGTCGAGGTCCGGAACCGCTTAAACGCTTTTGTGAAGCAGTTCCCTGTTCTGCACGGGCAGGTGAGCCGAGATCTCAAGCTTGCTCCCTATTGGAAGATACCCGCGAGATCAGGACGGGAGGTAACGCTGACGGTCGTCAATGCCGACAGCCTGCTGACCCGGGAGTCCATCGTTGCTCATTTTGAGAAGAGTGCCAATAGGCCCTTTCAGGACGACAAAGAACACCTGTCGTTCCATCTTCTCAGAGACCAGGAACGATGCCTGCTCGCCATGGCATTCGACCACCGTATCTTTGACGCTCGCGGCGCTGAGCTATTTTTGAACCTTTTCCAGCAGAATATGAACACCGGCGTGCCTGCCGCTGCAGGAGCTATTGCCTTTACGTCATCAGCGGCACTCACGCAGTGGTCTAAAAAGTTTCTAGCGGGCCGCACGGTGAACCGCAGGATCATCGCGTTGTCGAAGTCTTCGCCCCGGGCATTGCCTATCCCCCGGGACGGCAAAGGATGCCAGCGCTATCATCTTCTTTCGTTCTCCGAGCAGGAGACCGCAACCATTTACGAGAACGCATATGCTGAGTCCGGTTATCTCATGGAATCGCCCTATCTGCTGTCAGTTATTATTCAGTGCATGCATGAACTGTTCACGACGAAGCAGGAGGCCGGCTCCAGTTACCTTATCCCCGTGACCCTGGACCTGCGCCCCAACAAGGACCCGTTGCAGGAAATGTTCTTTAACTATGTTTCCTACCTTTTTTATCAGATACCGATAGATGCGGTTGTTGATCGCAAGGGGCTGATTGCCCTGCTGAAACAGCAGATGTACGATCAGGTGAAGTCAGGCTTTCCCAAAGACCTTGCAGAAGCCAGCCTGCTGACCCGCATAGCGCCGTTGCCCGTGCTGGGGAAACTGCTGCACCTGCCCATGAAAGGGAAGATGGCCACGTTCGCCTTCTCTCATCTGGGAAAAAGCTCCTACCAGCATCCACAGTTCATGGACAGGACGGTAACGGAGCTCTTTCATATGCCGCGCGTTCCCGTGCCGCCGGGGCTTGGCTTCTTCAGTAATTTTTACAACAACCGGCTCAACCTGGTCATTTCCTATCTGGACGGGTTGCTGCGCTATGACGAGGTGCAGATGCTTGACCGGCGGATCCGCGAGGGATTCGGCCTGGGGGGGCGCTGATGGGCACTTCCTGTGATGTCCTGGTGGTAGGCGCCGGTGTTGCCGGTGCTGCAGCGGCTGTTGCTGCGGCGCGGGGCGGTGCACGGACCATCCTCGTTGAAAAAGAACGCTATCTCGGGGGGACCGGTTTTGCCGGAAGGTTCCAGTATATCTGCGGCCTCTACCTGAATCCCGAGGCGGCCCCCATCGAAACGTTGAACCCGGGACTGGCCCGCGAGATCACCGCTCTTTTGCGCAGCGCAACGCCGGGAAAAGAGATCAAAAAGATCGGACAGGTATACGTTGAGCCCTATCAGTACGAGGACCTGCAGTCCGTTCTTACGGCGCTTTGCTATGGAGAAAGTAATATTGCAACGCTGCGGGGCCACGAGGCAGTTGCGGTCGCCAAGCAGGAGGGCGAGATCAGGTCGGTTACGATAGACGGCCTGCGCGGCAAGCAGGACATAGCGCCGAAAATGGTCATTGATTGTTCGGGCAGCGGTTCCCTGGCAGCTCTGGCGGACGCTCCCTTTGAACTCACGCCGGATGATGAACGGCAGCTGGCCGGCTTCGTGGTCCATGTGAAGGGGCTCAAGGATGTGGACGACAGCTTGTCCCTCAAAGTTCCCTATTATCTTGCGCAGGCAGTGAAGCTCGGGATATTCCCGCCGGCCACCCGCTTCACGACCTTCAGCCCCGGCGATGCAGTTGACGACGGATATTGCAAAATGAGCTTCTCCATCACTGACGGGACGACGTCGGAGGAAAAAGCGCGTGCAGATGCGGACGGTGTGGTCAGATACCTCGCATCAATGTTGCCTGCTTTTGCGGATTCCTACGTCGGCGGCACGTCGCTCAAGGTGCTTGAACGCGAAGGCAGGCGGATCAAAGGGGCCTATACCCTGACGAAAGAGGACGTGCTCGCTGCCCGGAAGTTCCCCGACGGCGTGGTCAAGAACGCCTGGCCCATTGAGCTTTGGGACCGCGAAAAAGGCACGATCTATAAATATGTGCCGCGCGGGGACTATTACGAGATCCCGTTCAGGTGTCTTATGGTCAGCGGGATCACGAACCTGCTGACCGCGGGCAGGTGCATATCCGTCTCGCATGAGGCGCTCGGCTCCACGCGCGTCATGGGCGCGTGCATGGCACTGGGAGAGCAGGCGGGCAAGGCTGCGGCCTATTGGGTCAGGAACGGAAAGTATCCGGATAATGTGAAAACGTATTGAATCAAAACAAATCTTTGACACTGAAGGGGCGGATTAACAGCGGATAAGGGCGGATATGTACTTAAATTTAGAAGCAGTAATCCGATCTTATCCGTTTTTTATCCGCCTTGATCAGTGTCAAAAGATGTGTTTATGTTTCTTGCCTGACCGTTTTTTTAAGAGGAGGTGTCCGTGCGCATATTGCTCGTAAAACCGAACCCGCAGCAGCTTGTAGCAAAGCGCCTGCAGGAGGGTTTCCTGCACCTTGAGCCGCTTGAACTTGAAATAGTCGCTGCCGGCGTGCCCGCTGAGGACGAAGTGGTGATCCAGGACCTGAGCTTGGAGCCGGACCCGGTCCTGGGTTTCCAGGAAAAGGTACGCACCTTTGCGCCGCAGATCGTCGGCTTCACCGGCTACAGCAGCCAGTCCGCCCTGGTCAAGACCCTGGCCGGACTCGTTAAGAAGCACGACCCCAGGATCGTGACCATCGTCGGCGGCACGCACGCCACGATCATCCCGGCGGATTATACGGTCAATTGCGATAGCCTCGATATCATTGTGCGCGGCGAAGGCGGCACGGTGTTCGGCGAGATAATCAGACGCTACAAAAATAACGAACCGCTGGCATTCGGCGATGCCGTGCTCTCGCCCAAGGCCGCTGATTTCGCAGAGAAGGCGGCAGCTCCGCCGCCGGAGTTCCCGCCCGTGGACCAGATCCCCCGTGCGCGCCGGGAGCTTGTTGACCGGTCGCGCTATTTCTGCGTCTGGACCTCAAGTACGGAAAAGAAGCTCGATACGATGTTCCCGCGCATGGCCAGTATGCGCACATCAACGGGCTGCGCCTACTCGTGCTCCTTTTGCGTGGTGCACTACCTGATGCGCGGTAAATATCTCCAGCGCCAGCCCGAAGACGTGGTAGACGAGATCGCCAAAATTCCGGAGGACCACATCTACTTCGTGGACGATGAGACCTTCCTGAACAAGGACCGCATGACGAAGATCGCAAATCTGCTGCTCGAACGGGGCATCAAAAAGAAGTATATCAGCTGGGCCCGGGCGGACACCATCGTGAAATATCCCGACCTGTTCCGGCTCTGGAAGCAGGTGGGTCTCGGCGTGGTCTATGTGGGGCTTGAAGCCATGGTTGGGTCTCGGCTCGACAAGTACAAGAAGCGCACGAATGTTGACACGAACCGTAAGGCTGTTGAGCTTCTGAAAGAGATCGGGATCACGCTCCATGCGAGCTTCATGGTGGATCCGGACTTCTCGGTCCAGGACTTCAAGGACCTTGAAAAAGAGATCATGCTTGTCTGCCCTGCCGAAGTCACCTTTACGGTCTTCTCGCCTTCGCCAGGCACCGAGCTCTGGAAACAGCACAAGGACGACTACATTGTCGATCCCTATCTGTACTACGACTGCATGCACACGATCCTGCCGACCAAGCTTCCGATGAAACTTTTTTATGCTCATTTTGCAAAGCTTTCGAGGGTGGCTTTGCAGGCTAATCCGCTGCGGGTGCATAAGGTGAAGGTCCCGTTTAAGGAAATGATGAAGATCATTTTTCTCGCCACACGCTACATCTTCTCGATGCGAAATATTTATAAGGACTATTTGCCGAAAAAGGGATGAATATATTTGATATCATAAAACGCGAGACCCATGCGGTTTCCGGCAAGATCGCCGTCATTGAAGCGGATGATCAGATCACCTACGGTCGGCTTCTGGCCTCAGCGGACCTGGTCGCCGAAACGCTGCACAAAAAAGGCGTTGGCAGGCTGCACCGCGTCGGTCTGTTGTGCGACGACAGCATCGATTACATCATCGTGAGCCTGGCCATCCTGTCTTTGTCAGCTGTTGTTGTGCCGGTCTCGACGGAGCAGACGCCGGAAGAGGTAGAGACGGTTATTGACGGGATCGATGTTGATTTTCTGCTCGCTGAACCGAGCCTGCGGAAGGGCGGTTTCGGTGAACTGCTGCAGTCCGACGGCCTCTTCAAGAAACAGCTCATGTTCGCGAAACGGACCGTCCGGGAGCGGCCGAAGTCGGAATACTTCCGCATCAATCCCGCCTTTATTCGCTTCACCTCGGGGACTACAGGGACCAGCAAGGGAGTTGTGCTTTCCCATGAAGCGATCATCGAACGGACCGATGCGGCAGACCAGGGCTTGCAGATCACGTCTGAGGACACGGTGCTCTGGGTGCTGTCCATGAGCTTTCATTTTGTGGTCACCATTCTGCTGTTCCTGCGGCGCGGCGCCACCATCGTGCTGTGCGGCCACCGCTATCCCACCTCGCTGATCGAAGGCGTGCAGGCCCATCAAGGGACAGTCATCTATGCTTCGCCGTTCTATTACAGCCTGCTGGCCCGCACCGACGCGCTTGCAGGTGACGAGCTGAAACACATTCGCCTCGCGGTCTCGACAGCCATGAAACTGCCTGAACAGGTGGCAGATTCTTTCTTTGCCAAGTTCGGCTTTGAACTGACCGAAGCCTATGGTATCATCGAGGTCGGCTTGCCTTTTATCCGACTTTCCGGGGCCCGGGACAAACGGGGTTCGGTCGGCAGGCCGCTGCCGGATTTCGAGATCGCCCTGGACAGGAAGGATGCTGACGGCGTCGGCGAGATCCGGATCAGGGGAAAAGGCATGCTCGATGCTTACTACTCGCCCTGGCAGGGCAGGGACGACATCCTGAGCGACGGGTGGTTCAAGACCGGCGACCTCGGCAGGATCGACGCGGACGGATTTCTCTTCATCGTCGGCAGGGACAAGGACGTGATTAATTTCGTTGGCATGAAGGTCTTTGCCCTGGAGGTTGAATCGATCCTGAACCGGCATCCGCAGGTGAAAGAGTCGCTGGTGTATGGCGCTGCGCACCCTCATTACGGACAGCTGCCCATCGCAAAGATCGTGGCGCGGGAAGACCAGGGTGTTCCGGACGCCAATGACCTTCGGCGGTACTGCTATCAGCATCTGGCGCGGTACAAGGTGCCGAAAGATTTTGAGTTTGTGAACGAGTTGCCGAAGACCGCAAGCGGGAAATTGAAACGATGAGAATTCTGCTGATCAATCCCTTTGGCTCGAACTGGGTCGAAGGCAGGGAAGACAAGACCGAAACCGCCATCCGGATGGCGCCCATGGGCATCCTGTCCATTGCCGCGTATCTGGAACAGCAGGGCGTGGAAACCGCGATCCATGACTGCCGCGGACCCGTCACGCTCGTCGGCACCGCGGATGTCATGGCGCGCGTTGCAGAGTTCAAGCCGGACATGGTGGGGTTCACCGCGGTCACGTCGAGCTTTTTGAATGCCTATCGCCAGGCTGAAGCGATCAAGCAGGCGGCCCCGCATATCAAGACCATCATCGGCGGGGTGCATGTGTCAGCGCTGCGCGGCAGGATCCTCGAAAAGTATCCGGCCATTGATTACCTCGTTACCGGCGAAGGCGAAAAGGCCATGGCAGAACTTGCCGCAGGTGCAGAGCCCGGTTCGATCCAGGGGCTGGTGTATCGCCTGGGCGCTGAGATAAAGGACAACGGTCTCAGGACCGAGCTCGTTGAGCTCGACAGTCTTCCGTTCCCGGCATATCATAAGCTCGAGGGGTTCCCGAAGCGATTCGAAGCGGCCTTGTTCAATTATCCCAAGGCGCCGACCGCAACGATCATCTCCAGTCGCGGCTGTCCCTATCAATGCTCCTACTGCGACCGGTCGGT
>Ga0315272_10000048_pt1 | contig 46623 bp, 42 predicted proteins | sample C3_middle_MG_FD_203918 | JGI IMG/M metagenome (GOLD analysis project Ga0315272, IMG submission 203918) | Sediment microbial communities from Yellowstone Lake, YNP, Wyoming, USA - C3_middle | ecosystem: Environmental > Aquatic > Freshwater > Lake > Sediment | place: USA: Wyoming | collected...
CATGGGGTCTCAGCGGGAAGCCGTGAGGCGAGGGCGGACTACAAGGTTATATGGGTCCACGGGGTCGCGGCCGCCTTCGGAGGGGACTTCTTCATCGTGTTCTACATGACCGTGATCCTGCTCCCAGCGATGCCGGCGAGCATGGGGTTCGCCGTGGGGCTACTCTTCGGCCTGGGCTCCTGGGCAGCGCAGTCCGCCGTGGTGGCCATGATGTACAAGGGGCTTATCAAGGCCGTGAGGGACGTGAGCCTGTTGGCGAGCGCTGGGAAGCTCTCGCTCCTCTTCCTTGGGATATTCATGATAGGGCTGGGGGTGTTCTCGTTAACGGACGTCGGTCAGGCCCTCAGGCGCCTCGTGGCCGCCCTGACTTAAGTGGCGCAGGGGCGGCGGGAGGACCTCCTGATAATAACGCCTAGGGCCGGCTCGCCTCTGACCTGCAGGCCTTCACTAGGCTTCAGTAACCAGGCCCTGGGGTCAGCCTGAAGCTCAGCTCTCAGCTCGACCTCGCCGAGCTGACCGATAAAGGCGACCTAGACCTTAAGGAAAAAGAAGGCCCATGCGAGGAAAGACTACCTGGCTCAGAACCTGACGAAGTCCTTGCCGAGGGCCCCGCATATCGGGCACTTGGGCGGCGGGTCCCTGCCTATGACCGTGTGGCCGCAGACAGGGCGTATCCATATGTAGCCGTCGATCGGCATGTCCTCCCCCCTCTTGACGTGTTCAAGGGCCTCCTGGAAGAGCTTCAGGTGCATCCTCTCAGCCTCAAGGGCGTACCTGAAGGTCATCTCGGCGGCCCTGTCGCCCTGCATCCTGGCGAGCTCTATGTATGCCGGGTACATCTCCTCCACCTCGAACCTCTCACCCATTATGGCCAGCTCGAGGTTCTTCGCCGCGTCGCCAGGGCCGAAGGGCGCCTCCGCCACCACCTTGAGCGGGGCCTTGAGCTTCTCAGCCTCTGGTAGTGGTTCCTAGCGTGGACCTGCTCTGCGAAAGCTATGGCCCTGAAGAGCCTGGCGACGTTCTTGAAGCCCTCCCTCTCAGCTATGTCTGCAAATATGAGGTACCTCATGTGGGCCATGGACTCGCCCCCATAGCTTGAGACAAGGGCGTCCTGGGTCATGGCCGGGTGACCGCTCTCGCTCAAAGGAAGTCACCGGCGTGTACAGGGCTGCACATGCTATTAATGCGTTGTAGATCGCCAAGCGGAGGCCTACCGCAAGATCTTTGCTCTGCTCATGATGCTAGCTTCCTCAGCCCTTTGACCAGGCGCGTAGGCCTTAAGTATCACCCCTGCTACCTAGTATCAGGGGTGCTACCTACGCTCTTCTCAGTGGAGCCCAAGGAGTCTCTCCAGGACCTCTTCGACAGGGAGGACGAGGTGAGGAAACTCAGGGAGGGCCTGTCGAGGGAGAGGCTTATCCTTGTCCTGGGCCTGAGGAGAATCGGCAAGTCAAGCCTAGTGCTCGCGACCCTGAGCTCAACGGGGCAGCCCTTCGTCTACGTTGACGTCAGGAGGGCCTATGACGATGTCTCCAGGAGGGTGCCCGCCGAGAGGCTTTACGAGGAGCTTCGCTCCTCCCTGCTAAGGCTGAGCGTTAGGGAGAGGGTCCTCGAGGCCCTAAGGAGGATGGGGGTCTCGCTAGAGTACCCGGTCAAGGTAAGGGTCCCGGCCGAGGAGGTGAGGGACGGCATAGCTAAGGCCTTCGACGCGCTTAACGAGCTCGGGAGGGTCGCGGTAGTCCTAGACGAGGCCCAGTACCTGAGGTACTCAACCGTAGGCCTTAGGCCCCTCCTGGCCCACGTCTACGACAGGCTCAGGAACGTGACCCTCATCATGACGGGGAGCGAGGTCGGCCTCCTCCACGACTTCATAGGGGTTGACGACCCCTCCTCGCCCCTTTACGGCAGGTACGGGCTCACCATAGAGCTGAGGCCCTTCGACGAGGAGAGGTCAAGGCAGTTCCTAAGGAGGGGCTTCGAGGAGCTCGGGGTCAGGGTAGACGAGAGGGTGATAGAGAGAGCCGTTGAGGAGCTCGACGGCGTGGTCGGCTGGCTTGTTTACTTCGGGAGGCTGTACCTAGAAAAGGGGGCTGACGCGATTGATGAGGTCAAGGAGATGGGGGCTAAGCTAGTTAAGAGGGAGCTCGAGGAGGCGCTCTCGAGGAGCCCCTACTACGCTCACATAATGAGGGCCGTTGCCACGCTTGGGAGGGCCAGGTGGAGGAACGTAGTGGACTACGTGACGGCCCAGCTCGGGAGGAGGGTGACTAACGCCACGATAGCGAGGGACCTGAGGAACCTCGTCAAGATGGGCTTCATCGAGAAGGTCAACGACGAGTACAGGGTGGCGGACCCGATAGTCAGGTACGCCGTGCTTAAGGGGCTGTAAGCCCGAGGGCGTTGCCTCTGGCGGGGCTGCCACAGACTTGGTCTTGTCCTGAGCTGACGGCCCCGCCAAGGACTACTTAGCTATGGACCTCGGAAGGACCTGATAAGATTTTATGGGTCCCGAAGCGCTTAGAGGCCAGGACCGAGGGTTTAGCCTGAACTGAAACTCATGACTACATATAGCAAGTTTATTACATAACGAAGAAGACATTATTGCCATCCAGATACTGGTAAACCTTACTAGAATATTACTAGAATAGACACGAGTTACATGGTATGCGATTCTCTATAGTAACACCTTCATTGAATAGGAAGGGCATCCCTAAGTATCTAGGTTGGTGTTATGCTTCAGCACGGCGTTTCTTATGATGGCCCCTTTAAAATCTTTAAGAGATTCTGCATAGGGTATTGCCTTAGAAATGTTTAACATGCTTGCAATCTCTATATCGCTGTAATGACCTACGCTTTCAACTATTTTTCCAGATTCGCTTAATCTCATAAAGTCTTGTAGCCTGTTTTCAGCTAATTGAAACATCTTTAGCGCTACAATGGCTTCCGAGTTTAATTCTACGTCCATGCCAATTCTAAGCATTTCATGTACTAGTGCCCCAGCACCTATGAGATCTTCTATAGTAAATTTCTCTAGTCCTATCCCTGCACAAATTATGTTAATGATTCTGCTCCTACTGTTAAGAAGAAATTCCGCAACACTTTTAGCGTTTGTAATTGACGCAATTAATATCTTATCGAATTTCTTCTGCGCTGCCTCACTTGTTAAGACACCCCCAGCAGATGTTCTTATAACTAGCTCGTCAATACCTTTGCTTAGGTATTCCCAACCTTTTTGCATTATATCGCTTGGCGAGTTATCCATTTCAGCTTCACTAGGCTTTATACCATTGACCTCTGCTAAAAGCGGTATCTTCTTTGTCTTGGCATAATTCACGGCATCGCTTAACTTAGGGAAGACGTATATAGATTTGAAACCTATTTGAAGAGCTATAGAAACCGTTGTTGAGAATCTCAGCACATCCACTATGACGACCGTATCTGATCTTAAATCTAAACCTTTTAAAAACCATGTCACGTAAACTCTAGTCATAGTATACGCCCAGAGCGCTGTCTAGCTAAGTGATTCTTTTTAAGGAAAAGTTTAAAAAAAGTTGTTGTTTTGGGATTCAATTCTATGCCTTATCTTTTTACCTTTTTAGGGAACGTCAGCTGAACATTTAACCAGCCGAGGAATCCCCCAAAGATTCCTGCTAATGATACCCAGATCCAGAGTATCCATGCATTGATGAATGGGTCTCCTGTGAGAGGTCCTGCCCCTGCCCCTGGCTTAATGCCACCGAAGTAAAGTGCTAGGTACATAGATATACCATTAAAGTACGGAAGGCTACCAGTTTGGAGCACGGGGTGGAACCTCATTGCATACACGGCCGCTCCTACGAAGACGAATAGCCAGAGCGCCGCAGATACGATCGGGTTCCACCTCATGTAGATTATAAAGTAATCGTTTACATCTGCAAATACGGCCATGGACAAAGCTCCAAGCGGAAATGCGATCCATATATATTTTAGTGCTGAAGGCTTTGCGCCTAAGGCGAAGTATTCGGCCCAAGCTATAAACGAGGCCCATAGAGCCAGGTTGTAATCATGTAAAAGGGTTCCAAAGGGTATTGATATGACTACGGTTATTGCGACAGCAAGCCATAGGGGGACTCTCTCTATTATAACTTCTGATGCTGTAGAGGTTGACACTTTACTTCCACCTCAATAACACTTAGACACGTAATTGACATGTTAGCATAACTAAATAAGTCTTTTTACATAACAAGGCATATACAGTATAGCATACAAAATTTATCAGCCCTATCATATCACTACTTCGTGAACAAATGGCAGGTGAGGGACTTGGTTGAATACATACCTAGAAAAACCCTCCTTGAAAGTTTCCATGAGAAGATTTCCAAGGGGGAACCCATTATTGGAGTAGGCGCAGGCATAGGTATAATAGCTAAGATGGCTGAGGCTGCAGGTGCAGACTTAATAATAATATACAATTCTGGCAGATATAGGATGGCAGGCTTTGGGTCCTTAGCTGGTCTCATGCCCTATGGTGATGCTCATCAGGTACTCTTAGACCTAGCTTCAGAGGTTCTTAGCATTGTTAAGAAGACTCCTGTGTTAGCAGGGGTTACAGGGACGCATCCGTTCTATCAGGGAGCTAGAATGAAGAAATTCCTCCAGTACCTAAAAGATATAGGATTCTCCGGAGTTCAGAACTTCCCAACAGTCGGCCTAATTGACAAGAATTCACTCTTTAGGAGAAACCTGGAGGAGACTGAAATGGGGTACGATAAAGAGGTAGAAATGATCAGGATGGCACACGAGTTAGACATGCTCACAGCACCTTATGTGTTTGATAAGGAGGATATCGATAACATGATAAAAGCAGGGGCAGATGTACTTGTCCTGCACTTTGGGTTAACAGCTAAGGGGGCAATAGGAGCTAAAACTACGATAAGCTTACAAGAGGCAACAAAGTTAGCACAGGAGTGGGCTGACTATGCCAGAAGCCTTAAGTCGGACGTAATAGTTCTTGTGCATGGCGGCCCCATAGCTGATTTAGATGACTGGAAGTATGTCGCAGAGAGGGTTAAAGGCATTCACGGATTCTTTGGCGCTACGACATTCGAGAGACTTCCAGTTGAGAGAGCAGTTGCTGAACAGATAAAGGCGTTTAAGCAGATAAAGATAAAGCCGTAGAAGAGGTGTAACACTTATGTTTTTTACTTCACGTGGAAAAAGGCCTTCGATAGCTATTCTGGTTACCTTAGATACTAAGGAGTCTGAGGGTTACTATCTTAAAGAAAGAATTGAGGCTCACGGAGGACGTGGGATACTAGTAGACTTAGCAATGAGAAAGTATACGCCAAAACTTGGCAAGCCTGATATATCTAATGAAGAGGTTGCTCAAGCTGGTGGAATGAGCATAGATGAAGTAAGCAAACTGGATAGAGCAAAAGCCCAAGAAGTTATGATAAAAGGCGCTAAGAAGATTTTGAGAGAGCTTCTGCAACGCGGCGAACTCGACGCTGTTGTTGGTATGGGAGGTTCGACAGGTCTTTCTATGGTTGTAGCTATTATGAAAGACTTACCGATGTTCATGCCTAAGTTTGCTGTAACTACCGTTATAACTGAGGCCGGTTCTCTGATAGCAGGCTCTGACATAACCCCGGTTTGGTCTATAAGTGATTTAAGTGGAGGAGAAAAGGTTAACGCGATAGAGGCTGAGGTTTTGAACAGAGTTGCCGCAGCTGCTGTAGCCGCAGCAGCTCCTGCTTCATACACAATTGTAAAGCTTCCAACAATATTGACAACTCAGTTCGGTAATACAACTCCTCATCTCATAGTAGCAAAGGACTATTTAGCGAAGCAGGGATATGATGTGATAGCATTTCACGCTCTTGGCAAAACCGGCGGCTATGTAATGGAGAGACTCGTGGAGAGTGGTGTAGCAGTAGGGGTATACGATCTGACGACGCACGAACTCGTTGATGAGGTTGCAGGAGGGGTTCTCTCAGCAAGTTATGAGAATAAGTATAGGCTAACTGCCGCAGGACTTAAAGGTATTCCGCAAGTAGTGCTTCCAGGAGCTGTTGACATGATAAACTTTTGGGGACCTGAAACGGTTCCAGAGAAGTTTAAAGGGAGGTGTGCCTATGAGCATAGTAAAGGCCTTGTAACATTGATACGTGCGACAGCTGAGGAACTATACCAGGTGGGTAAGATTATGGCTGAGAGGCTTAACATGAGTAAGGGACCTACAGCGGTGGTGTTTCCACTAAGAGGCTTTAGCATAATAGATAACGATCCCAATGCAAAGCCAAAGAACGCGCCACCCGGAGCATACTGCCAGAAGATGGTATATAGAGATGGTAACTATGTCTTCGAGAAGACAGACAAACCATGGCATGACCCCATAGCAGACCTGCACCTATTAAAGGCACTAGTAGAGTACTTGGACACGTCAAAGCCAAATATAAATCTGATAGTTGTTGACTACAACCTTAACGACCCCGAAGTAGCGTTACTAGGCGCAAAACTGCTGGATAGCATGATAAAGGGTACATGGAGAAAAGGCTTCATACCTGAGGTTCCAGATCTAGATCCCACAAAAATCGTTAAAGACCCGACTAAAGTGCTTAAAGCATATAACATCCTATAACCTGCTAGACACGACCTTTAGTTAATTATTTTTAGTTAATTTTATTCTTGAACATTACTCTTTAATATTTATAGAAGCTTTTGCTAATGCCTAGCAAAATCATTGTTAAGACCATGATAGGGGTCATCATTATGAAAGCCTTTCCAACGTTCCTTAATATTATGTCGTCAGATCCCTCGTGATCGAAGTTCTTAACTACGATAGATAACTTTAAATCTGTCCTTAGAAGCGCCTAAGCCTTTATTATCCCTCAGGCGAAAAGCAGTTATCTCCATCTGTTGCAGGCAGTCACTATGCCAGCTCAGGACCTAGTCGCCCTTATCCATGAAGAGGGAACTCCCCTCGGTCTGCGTAAGCTGAGCGCTGTAGGACGACATCACTCCCCGTAGTCCTCCTCAGCCTCCCCTCCCTCAGCCTTGCCCTCCTTGCCCCACAGCTCCTTTCGCCTCGCCTCGAGCTGGTTAACCTCAACGCCCATGAACTCGGCGGCCGTCAGCAGCCTGACCCCCTCCTCTTCCGCGGCCTGAAGGTGAGGGGCCAGCCTCTCCCTGTAGGCAAGGTCCCTCAGGAGGTGGTGGTCAACAACTATGATCTCGGCCGCGCGGGCCCTTATGAGCTCCATGAGGCCCTCAAGGCCCCTCTGGACGGCCTCCTCAGGCACCTTGAAGCCCGCGAAGTAGGTCGGCGGGCCGCTCAGCACGAGCAGCCTCGCCCCCGCCCAGACCCTGAGCTGCTCAACCGCCTGCGGGTCAGCGGGCCCCTGGACGTCGCTGGCAAACACTATGGACTCGTCGTTGCACCTGACCCTGACCATGAGGACCCTGCCCACCTTCGTTCCGGGCTCCCCGTGCCAGACAGCCTGGGAGAAGTCAAGGGTCAGGTCGCCGACCCTGAAGGACTGGCCGTCAGCGTATGAGACCGAGGCAGACCTGGCGACCCCGCCTTCGACAAGGAACCTTCTGGCCCTCCCCCTCTGGCTCCAGTTTATGTTGTGCTCCGGGTCCTTGACGAAGAGTCTCTTGCCTGAGTAGAGCTCAGGCCTGTCCCTCATGTAGTGGTCGTAGTGGTAGTGCGTTATAACGATGGCGTCTGAGGCCTGCGCCTCCTCGGCAGCCCTCTCGAGGGCCCTCTCCAGCGCCTTGAGCTCAAGCTCGTGGGGAGGGAGGCCGTACCTCCTGGGGGCGAGGGAGGCGCCGAGGTCTATGCCGAGCCTGACGCCGCAGGCGTTAACGACCGTGGCCAGGCTCCTGACCCCCATGCTGTCTGCGGCGAGTATGGAGACGTTGAAAGGCCCTAGCCTTACCAAGCTAGCCGCCACGCTGCCTTAGGGAGTTGCCAGTTAAAGCCTGAGCTAGCCGAGTTGCTGGTCCTCATCTTACAAACGTTATGGCAGAGCTCATTTTTAGCCGTCTAGAAAACTCACAGCTGGGCGGTGAGGCGGGCTTGAGGGCTGATAGTTGATGAAAAGACCGGGCTGCCGAGCCCCTGTCTGCCCGTATCCCGCTTACCTCCTGACGCCCTCCAACAAGGCCTTTGGCATTGCAAGGGTCACGACGAAGTTCGGCTCGTCAACTATCTCCGAGATCCTAAGGTTGCCAGCCACGCTGCTCAGCACGTAGGCCTCCTCGGGGCTCAGCCCGTAGAGCCTGCCGAGCAGGGCCAGCATGTCCTCAACCGCCTGCCTGGCCGCCTCGTAAAGGTCATCGGTGATGCCCATGGTGGCTATTACCTCTCCCTCATCGTGTGTAGGCGCCACTGTGAAGGGCCTCCTTATGTTAAGACCCTTCACCACCTCCACTCTCAGCCTCACGTCTGCCTGCGTCTCTATGGCCGTCCCGCAGACCTCGCCGTCCCCCTGTGAGGCATGAGGGTCGGCCACTGAAAGCAGGGCGCCCCTGACGCTCACGGGCAGGTAGACCCTAGCGCCCTTACCGTGGAGCCTGTTGTCCATGTTGCCGCCAAAGTTCTGCGGGGGAATCATTTTGAACTCGCCCTCCCTCGGCGCAGCGCCAATGACCCCCAGGAACGGCCTCACCGGCACCCTCACGCCCCTCAGGAAGTTCCCCCTGGCAGTGGCGTAGCCGTTTCCTATGTCCCAGATCACCAGCCTATCCCTGAACCTGCCCTTTAGCAGCCCCATGGAGCTGAGTATAGCCGACCATCCCCAGTCGGAGACCTCTATGTCCTCTATTTCGACCATCAGCGCGTCCCCCGGCTCGGCCCCCTCAACGAGTATGGGCCCCACAGCTGCGTCAACCCTTGACTCGTCCAGCCTGCCCAGGTCCTCCGTCGTTGAGTCAGGCCGTATCTGCAGCGTTGAGGAGTCTGGCACGATCACACGGACCTCGTCGCCGCTCCTGACGCTGGCCACAGGCCTAAGGCTCGGCGACCACCTGTAGTGTAGGTTCTCCTCCTCCCTGCCGTCAATTACTATCATGGCCTCTCCCCTCCTCGGCCTGACGGCGCAGGCCTGTGAAATAACTGTTGCGACGGCTGCCTTCCAAAGGCGCGAAGGTTAAGGTCTTACAGGTTGCCGCTGTAAGGGCCTCGTAGACCTGATGACGCAGACGTGGCGCTGACCGAGTCCTAGCTTGACCTAACTTAGGGGGCCGCCCATCCCACTATAGCCAGGGGGCTTGCCCGCCTCGGCTAGCCTAAAATGTCGGGGAGGCCTGTCTTCGGAATGGGGGCCCGCATGGCCATCAGGGCCGTGACATTCGACGTCTGGGACACGCTGCTCAACCTTAAGGTAGCCAGGGAGGCCATGATATCGGCTGTGGCCAGGGAGACCGGCAGGCCTGAGGCAGAGGTGAGGGAGGCCGTCAGCGAGGCCGACAGGGCCGTGAGGAGGGAGAGGAGGTTAAGGGGCCTGAGCGGCTCTGAGGCTGTCAGGGCCTCGGTCTCCATCCTTGCCTCCCGCCTCGGCTACAGCGGCGACCTCCTGGGCGTCATAGAGGGGGCCATAGCGTCCCTTAGGCCAGAGGAGGTGGCCTTCAGCGACGCAGTTGAGGCGGTCAGGGAGGTGAAGGACATGGGGCTGAGGGTTGGCGTCCTGGGAAACACGCTCTTCTGGACCAGCTCGGCCACGAGGGCCCTTCTCAGGGCCTCCTTCGGGGACCCCTTCGACTTCACCGGCTTCGCTGACGAGATGGGGGCCTCGAAGCCTAGCCCTGAGGCCTTCATGGCGGCCGCAAGGGGGCTGGGGGTCGAGGTTGAGGAGATGGTCCACGTAGGCGACAGGGCCTCAGAGGACCTGGGGGGCGCCCTGGCAGCAGGGCTTAGGGCCGTCCTGGTCGCTAGGGGCAGGGTGAGGGAGGCGGCCGTCTTCGAGGCCCTGGGCTTCGCCGTAGTGCCTGACCTCAGGGGCCTGGGCGAGGTGCTAAGAAGGCTCGGGGCCAAGGGCTAGAACATTAAACCTTGGCGGCCTTTCACCAGGGGGACCAACATGAGGGAGAGGGTCACTTCGAGTGAGGTCGACATAGAGGTCGAGGTAAGCCGGTCAGCCGTGAGGAAAGCTGAGAGGCAGGTCAGGGTCGTCAGGCTCTCAGAGCTTGAGACCCCTGACTTGAAGGACCCGGCTGCAATACCTCCCCTCCAGGTCTTCTACGGGCAGGGCATAAGCGTCGAGGTCAGCAGGAGGAGGCAGGGCCTCCCCTTCATGCACAGGAACATGGACGCTGACGAGCTGATAATATGCGTGAGCGGCTGGGCCAAGTGGGAGACGGAGACAGGCAACTTTGAGGTCAGGGCGGGGGACGCCATACTCATACCCAGGGGCATCGCCCACAGGCCAGCTGAGGTGAGCGACGACTACCTCGCGGTTGAGCTGAAGGTCTCTAGCACTAAACTCATGCCAAGAACCTCCTGAGCCCGGCCGCACGCCTGGGCTTATTCTTTGATGACGGCCAACAAACGGGAGGGCTAGCTCGGCTTTGGACTAGGGGACCTTTTAGGCCTCTGCTGCCCTGCCGTACAATGACCTGTCTCCTCGTCTTTGTTTTAAACGAAACGTTATAGTTCAAGAAGGCGGAAAGCGGCGCCTTTTAGGGTAAGGGATGGACCGTATATGAAATGGTTCAGGTCCCTCTCCCCTCTCTAAATAATTCTCAGTGTAATAGCGGCACGCCAGATCAACAGAAGGCTTAAGAGGACTGCGGGCCCAGTAACCCTATGGGCCGGGCTCAGCAAACTCTGGGCTCATCAGATTTCTGCTGCCACACCGTACATCACAGCCCGGCCCTCCTATCTTTTACCTCAAGCTCTCTTAGGATTGAGGTAGTTGTGTCAAGTAGCATACACAAGGTCAAGGGCCCAGCTAGGTAGCGTTCAGGGGGCGCAGGCGGCTATAGAGGACAGGGAGTATGAAGTGCTATGGTAGTCGCTAGGGTCCTGTGGGCGATGTGAGATCCTACTCTTGACTATTGGTAAAGGTAAAAAGGTTGAAGTGAGTGTTAGAGATGCATGGCTTAGCTAGGTGAGAGAGCAAGGTGAAGAGCCCTGAGGTCAAGGCAGATCGCACGATAATGACGCCCAGAGGGATAGCATATAGGCCAGCCGAGACGAGCGACTGCTACCTTGTAGCCAAGATAAAGTCCTCCGGCGCAAGGCTGATGCCGAGGGCCTAGCGCTTGCTCTGGCTGGTCTTCACGACCGGCGCCTGCAACCTCAGGTGTGACTACTGCGGGGGCTCCTTCCCTGACAGCCTGGTCCCCCACAGGGTTAGGTACGACCCGGCTAAGCTCAAGGCGCTGGTGGAGTCTGACCCTGAGGCCACGGTGATATTCTACGGAGGGGAGCCCCTCCTCAACCCCAGGTTCATCGAGTGGGTGATGGACAACGTCAGGGCGAGGAGGTTCGGAGTCCAGACCAACGGGACCCTCTACAGGCTCCTGCCCGACAGCTACTGGAGGAGGATGAACGTGGCCCTCCTCTCGATTGACGGGAGGGAGGAGGTGACTGACAAGCACAGGGGGAGGGGCGTCTACAGGAAGGTGATAGAGGCGGCCAGGCACCTGAAGTCCCTGGGAGTTGAGACCATCGCCAGGATGGCCGTCACGGCAGACACTGACATATATGAGGACGTCACGCACCTCCTCTCCCTCGGCCTCTTCGACAAGGTCCACTGGCAGCTTGACGTGGTCTGGTCGCCTAGGTGGGACTTCGAGGGCTGGGCAGAGAAGAGCTACCTGCCAGGCATAAGGAGGCTTGTGGACCTCTTCCTCAGGGAGCTCGAGAGGGGGAGGGTGCTTAAGATAATCCCAATAGTTGGGGTGCTGAGCGCCCACTTCTTCGACGGCTACCCGGGCTCCCCGTGCGGGGCCGGCTACAGGAGCGTCGCAGTGAGCACCGACGGCAGGGTACTCTCGTGCCCTATAGCCGTCAGGGAGGGCTGGGCTGTGATAGGGGACGTGAGCAGGGGGCTGAGGCTCCCCGGCCCTTACCTGCCCCCGGAGTGCAGGGACTGCCCCTACAGGAAGTACTGCGGCGGCCGCTGCCTCTACGCGGCCATGGAGAGGCTCTGGGGCGAGGAGGGCTTCAAGGCGGTCGACAGGGTCACGAGGGCGTACCTTGAGGCTGTCCTCTCAATAGTCCCGGAGGTCGAGAGGCTCGCCAGGGAGGGAGTGATAAGGCTGAGTGACCTAAGGTACGACCCCACCCAGGACTCAACCGAGGTGATACCTTGAGCGGCCCGCTGGCCCCTGCCGAGAGGAGGCCCTTCAGCCCTACTAGGTCGTGGAACCCGGTGACGGGCTGCACCCACAGGTGCACCTACTGCTGGGCCATGAGGCTTATAGAGACAAAGCTTAAGGACCACCCCAAGTACAGGAACGGCTTCATCCCTACCCTTCACCCTGAGGAGCTGAGCAGGAGGTTCACGGCGAGGGACGTGGTGTTCGTCGTGGACATGGGGGACCTGTTCAGCGAGGGGGTCCCTGACGACTGGATAAGGGCTGTCCTCAGGAGGGCCAGGGAGAGCCCCGCCAGGTACCTCTTCCTGACCAAGAACCCCGCCCGCTACCACAGGTTCCTTGAGGAGTTCCCCAGGTCCTCCGTGCTCGGGGCCACAATTGAGACCAACAGGGACGACCTTGCCATGTCGGTCTCAAGGGCCCCTCCGCCCAGCCAGAGGTACAAGGTCATGAGGGACCTGCCCTGGCCTCACAAGTACGTGTCGATAGAGCCAGTCATGGAGTTCGACCTGGAGGAGCTCGCCTCGTGGGTGGAGGAGATAAGGCCTGTCTCAGTTCACGTGGGCTACGACAACTGGAACTCGAGGCTGCCCGAGCCTCCCCTCTGGAAGGTTAGGGCCCTCATAGAGAGGGTGTCACGGGTCGCCCCTGTCACCGTGGGCAGCCTCAGGGAGCCGTGGTACTACGCGTGGGCCAGGTCAAGGGGGCTAAGCGCGCACAGGTCGCCCTGAAGCGAGGCCGCCATTGTCTGAGCCGGCGGGCCATAGGGGTAGACAAAGTAATACCCTGTGGGGGGCTCAGCCCGCCTACTTTCTTGGGGAGTCTGAAAACTAATTTAAGGAGCGGCCCTTGTCAATAAAGCGATAGGACTTGGTCAGGCGCCTCGCCCTCGTGTTAGCCCTGCTGGTCTCCCTCTCGGCCCTCGCCCTGCTAATGCCGAGGGCCTCCTCTCAGGCCGGCCAGGCCCAGTTCCTTGTAGTGGGCAGCAACGGCGTGGCCCTCTGCTACCCCTACCTGGTAGAGGCCTCCGGGCTGGAGAACCTGGTGACCGGCTCGAACGTAAGCCTCTGGCCCAACGACGTCGCCCTCCAGGCAACATGCTCCCAGGGCTACATAGTAGTCATAGGGGAGCACGGGGCCTACTTCATATCCTCCCAGGGCCCGTACCTGGCCAGGTTCTCGGAGCTCCCCTATGATGACTTCGTGGGGGCCTCCGGCGACATGGTGGCCTACTTCATAAACCACACAATCTTCGTGGTCACGCCGAGCTACGACTACGTGATGTATCCACCTCCTGGCTTCACGCCGATATCATTTTCGGTCAACTCGGGGGTCCCTGAGGCGCTCCTTTACCACAACGGCACTTTCGCCCTTGAGTTCCCGCCCAACATAGTCTTCTACCTCAACGTGACCTCGCCGTACCAGGGCGGCATAGTCAACGGGTCGACGCTGCTCATATCGGCTGGCAATGGAACTGTCTACGTGTACAGCTTGGTGCCGTACGCCAGGCCCCTCCTGGTGGCCACCTACCAGGCCCCGGTCATCCTGACGAAGGTCTACATGGTCTCAGGCAACTACGTCCTGGGCCTCTCAGGGGCAGGCACGACGTTGCTTCAGCTAGGCCAGCCGACCCAGGCCAGGTTCCTGGGTAACGCGGTGCCTACGCCCGTGGGCTACTACGCCCCTGACCTTGGTTACACCTTCGTCCTCTCCTCGGGCTCCTGGGTCCCCGTGCCGGGGTACGCCATAGGCCTCCTGGCGGGCCTGGCGGCGGTGACTGACGTCCAGAACGGCCTGACGGTCCTCTACCCGCTCTACCCAACGCTGCTTGACCTTGGAACGCCCGTCTCAGGGACCCTTGTGATGGGCAACGTGAGCCTGGCCGCGTCCCTGACGCCAGGTCTCTACGCCCTCCCCTCACCCTCAGTCCTCCAGGCGGCCGGCTTCACGGTCCAGCTCATGGGCGGGTACGAGGAGTACCCCATGAGCGTCAGCTCGCCTGTCACGAGCACCCTGATCGTCTATGCGCCCTCTGCCCAGCCGGTCGAGTCGTTCAGCGGGGTCTCGTACGTCTCGGCGGGCTCGGGCGGCCTCCTCATGATAACGCCTGGCCAGGCCATAGTCCTGACGGCGAACGACAGGACCCTGACGATACCTGGCACCTGGAGCTTCGGGGGCCTGGGGCCAGCAGGTGTAGCCCTTTACTCTGGGGGCACCGTCTACATATACAACTACCAGGGCCAGCAAGTAGCGTCATATCACATAGTCATAGGGTACGTCCCCATGATCATGAGCCCCTACCAGCTCGGCAACAACTACTACCTGCTCCTCGAGGGCCCAGGGGCCCCGGGCAACGGGACCATCTACATCTATGGGCCCTCCGGGGTCACGTCGTTCCAGGAGACCCTCAGGGTTGAGGACGTTGGCACGGGCGTCTCAGTCGTCTTCAGCCCCTCCTCCTCGGCGGGCTACATACAGGCTGGCGCGCTTACAATACCGATACAGGTACAGAAGTTCTACGCCTCCGTCAACGGCCTGCTCGTGGCCTACAGGACCCCCTCAGGCAACTACGTTATAGACGACCTGGCCACGGGGGACCAGTACGTGGTCCTTGACGCGCCCCTCATGCCGGTCTACCCGCTGGGCAACGGCCTCATAGCCACTTATGACGCGAAGGCCGGCGTAGTCAATGTGTTAAGCCTGCCCCAGCTCGAGCTTGGCGAGCTGAAGATCGTTGTTATGAGCAGCCCAGGCTCATCAATATACATCAACGGCACGCTCGCAGGGGTCGGGCAGGCCACGGTCTTCGCGCCCTACGGCGTGACCCTTAACATAACCGCGGCCAAGCCCTACGCCTCGCCCTCGACCAGGATAGTCCACCTGACCTCGCCAGGGACCATCTATGTCTCGCCCGTGCCACTGACGGCCCACGTGGCCCTCAGGGTCTCCTCGCCCATACCTATATCGTCAGTGGAGGCGACCATTAACGGCACAACGTTGACGTGGGCCGTTAACGGGACGGTGAGCCTGACGGCTGGGATACCCTACAGCATTGAGATAACGTCAGCGTCCCCCATGAACTACTGCACGCCCGAGAGCGCAGTCCTGGTGTTCCCGCCCGGCAACAACACGTTCACCTTCAACTGCACCCTCTCGGTGCCAGTCCTGGAGCTCTACAGCTCCCTCCCGGCCTCTGTGACCATAGCGACCCCAACGGGCACCGTGGCCAGCGTCAACCTGACCCCAGGGGTCCCAAGGTACCTGGCCATGACGCCAGGCACCTACACCCTGCTCTCAACGACCTCCGTCAGCGGCAGGGCGCCCCTGACCCTCCCCATATCAATAGGCTCCCCTGGCCTCTACGCCTACAACGTGACCCCGCCGCCCACGGCCAGCGTGGGGACGCTCACGGTCTACTCTAACGTTCCCTACGCTAACATAACCGTGAAGTACGAGAACGGGACGGCCCTGGTGAGCCGCATAGGGAGCGTCTCGATAAGCCTGAGGCCAGGGGTGTACCTGGTGAGCGCCTCGGCCCCCGGCTACGTTAACGTCACTAAGTCGGTCATAGTCTCGGCCGGCTCAACCATGAGCGTGATCCTGCCCCTGACCCCCTACACTCCCCCCGTCCACCGCGTCCCGCCGACAAGGCTCATACTCATAGGTGCGGCCGCCGGCGCCACCGCCGCGGCCGCGGGCCTCGGGCTCTTGATATACAGGAGGAGCAGGCTGCCGCCTGAAGAGGTACAGATATGATCAGGTCCTGACCACGTTGAACCCGCTGGCCTTCCTCAGCCTATTCATTATCGCCAGGCCGAGGCCCCTCTCCTCGAAGCCCTCCGCGAAGCCCTCGTCAACGTCAGGCATGTCGTCTATTAGCCTTAGGGACCTGAAGAGGTTCCTGGCCACGACGAAGACGTTGGACCTGGGGCCCAGCACTATGGTCCTGAGGCCCAGTGACCTGTAAATATGCTCCGTCTCAGCCGAGCAGAGCACCACGGGCCTCGAGCCCCTCCTGGCGGCCTCAAGGACTAGGGAGGCGACCCTCCTCGCGTAGGCCTCGAGGTCGCTGTAGTCCCCCTCCACGACGGTCAGTGGCTTTGAGGGGGCGTAGTGCCTGTACTTCATGCCTGGGGCGAGGGCTACGTCTGCCTGACCGAGGCCCCTGGCGAACGGGGGCACCTCCACCCTCTTGCCTAGGGCCTTCTCGACCTCCTCGTACGGCATGGCACCTGGCCTGAGGAGGACAGGCGGGTCCCTGGTAAGGTCAACTATCGTTGACTCCACGCCGTAGAGCGTCTCGCCCGAGTCTATTATGACGTCAACCCTCCCGTACAGGTCCCTTATCACGTGCTCAGCCGTGGTGGGCGACGGCCTCCCGGCCAGGTTCGCGCTAGGGGCCGCTATGGGGACCCCGCTCTGCCTTATGAGCTCAAGAGCCACTGGGTGGGCTGGCATCCTGACGGCGACGGTGTCCCTGTTAGCTGTGACCTCAGGCGGGACCCTGCTGTCCTTCCGGAGGAGGAGGGTAAGGGGGCCCGGCCAGAACCTCCTTGCAAGCTCCTCAGCCTCCCTGGGCACGTCCCTGGCGACCTCGCGAAGCTGGCCCAGGTCAGCTATGTGGACTATGAGGGGGTTGTCCATGGACCTCCTCTTCGCTATGAAGACCTTCCTCGCTGCCTCGGGGTTGTAGGCGTTCGCCCCCAGGCCGTAGACCGTCTCGGTCGGGAAGGCCACTATGCCGCCCTCCCTTATGACCCTGGCCGCCTCAGCTATGAGGGCTGGGTCTACCCGCTCTGGGTCTACCCTCAGCACCCTCGTGCTTACCTTGAGGTCCTCCATAGCCAGGTGTAAGACCAGCTCTGAAGGATTTAGGCTCTAGCAGAGGCTGATTACATTTAACGACCTGGCGGGGACAGCGATACGGTGGTCCAGGGCGAGGCCGCGAGCGAGAAACGGTTTGTAGGGGAGGTGGTCAGGAGGCTTGAGGAGAGGGGCGTAGACGTGAATGACCGCTCTAAGCGCCCTCTCCAAGGAGGACCGCAGGGGAGCGCCAGGCTGAGGCTTGACCTAGCAGAGAGGTTCCTCGCAAAGGCCGAGGAGTACGTGAGGAAGGGGACGCCGTTCAGGCGTCGAAGAAGGGCCACAGGGCCGCCGAGGAGGTCGTTAAGGCCCTGGCCGAGAAGGCCAGTAGGTCGCTCCTGGGCAGCTAGCGGCCTCGCCTGCTAAACCTTTATATGCCCTCTGACAAGAATTGCTAGTGGCCCCAGTGGGCCGGTAGCTCAGCTGGAAGAGCGCTCGGTTGGCATCCGAGAGGTCCCGGGTTCAAGTCCCGGCCGGTCCACCAGGGGCCTCCTCGGTGTTACCGACCCCGACCCCCGCTCAGCCCTCCAGGCGAAACAACCACCGGTTCAGGTGCTGCGCTTGGACGAGCTCGACAGCATATTTGAGGCCGCCTCAAGGGCCAGGCTGCTCAGGAACAGGGAGGTCCTGCTGCCAGACTACATACCCCTCGAGCTGCCCCACAGGTCCGAGGAGATAAGGAGGCTGGCAGAGGTCGTGGCCCCAGCGCTGAGGGGGGAGAGGCCAAACAACGTCTTCATATACGGCCTGACAGGCACTGGCAAGACGGCGGTCACCAAGTACGTGCTCAGGAGGCTCCAGGAGCTTGCCTCCCAGAAAGGGGCCATGGTCCAGTCAATTTACGTTAACGTCAGGCAGAGGGAGACGCCATATAAGGTGCTCGCTGACGTAGCGGAGCAGCTGGGCCTCAGGGTCCCGTTCACGGGCCTCTCCATAGGGGAGCTGTTCTCAAGGATAGTCAAGAGGCTCTCGAGGCTTGAGGGGGTCTACATAGTTGTACTAGACGAGATAGACTTCCTGGTCAGGAGGGGGGATGACGTACTTTACGACCTAACCAGGGTCAACGAGCACCTCCAGAGGGCCAGGGTCTCGGTCATTGGGATAACGAACAGCGTCAGGCTCGTCGACTCCCTCGACCCCAGGGTCAGGAGCAGCCTTGGAGAACAGACCCTGGTCTTCTCCCCGTACAACGCGGAGCAGCTTAAGGACATACTCTCCCAGAGGGCTGCCATGGCCTTCAACGACGGGGCCCTCGAGGAGGGCGTCATACCGCTCTGCGCCGCCCTCGCTGCCAGGGAGCACGGCGACGCCAGGAGGGCCCTCGACCTGCTGAGGGTCGCGGCTGAGATAGCTGAGAGGGAGGGGGCGCCAAAGGTAACCGAGGAGCACGTTATGAGGGCGAGGGCTGAGATAGAGAGGGACAAGGTGAGTGACGTGATAAGGACGCTACCCCTTCACAGCAAGCTCGTGCTGGCTTCTGTTCTTAGCGCCACTGGCTGGGGGAGGGGGGAGGCGACCACGGGTGACATATACAGCACCTACAGGTCCGTGGTCAGGTCCCTTGGCCTCGAGGAGGTCACGCTGAGGAGGGTCTCTGGTGTTCTGGGGGAACTTGACATGCTCGGGATAATATCGGGGAGGGTAGTTAGCAGGGGGAGGTACGGGAAGACCAGGGTCGTTGAGCTGGCGGCGGACCCTGAGACTGTGGCCCAGGCGCTGTCAGAGGACCCCCTTGTTGGGTCCGTAATCCAGTCGCTTACTCCTAAGGACAGGAGGCAGGCAGGAGCTCACTGAGCCGAAGGCGCGTAGGGGCGCGGCTAGCCGTCACGTCTAATACATCACGTTTATGGCTCTCAACGTAACGCTCAGAGGGCAGGTGGCTGGCGCTGGCTAACCATGTACCTGCAGTGGTAAATGTTAACGTCTAGCTTTGGATCGTGTACCATATGGAGCCTGCACTCAAACCCCAGCTCTTTAAGTGAGGCAAGAAGCTTATCGTTGCTGACACCAGTTATGAAGGGGTGCGTCTCAAGTATTATGTGCTCAAAGGCCCTCAGCCTCTCCCTCTCGGGGCCAAGTACCGCCTCGACCTCACAGCCCTCGCAGTCCATCTTGAGGAGGTAAGGGTCTTTAACCATGCTGAGGAGGTCGCCTAGGGTGACGCCTGGCACCTTACAGAGACCGTTGCCCTTAAGCGTGGAGAAGCCGCCAGACGAGTGTACAGCTTGATCGCACGGGACGCTCATGGGTTCACTGCCAAGAGCAGCGTTAACGATCTTTATCTTGTCAGCCACGTCGTTCAGCTTCAAGTTCTCCTCAGCACACCTAGCCACGTTGGGCAGGGGCTCAACGGCTATCACCTTCCTTGCCCCGCGAAGAATGAAGTAGAGGGCAGTGTCACCCACATTAGCCCCAACGTCGATAACGTCCCTGCCCTTGAGGCCAGAAAGCACCTCAGGGACCTCGTACTCGCCCTTTAAGAAGGTATCGTAAAGGGTCGCGCTTATGCAGAGGGGCCTGAAGGCCACGAGGGCGCCATTGACCTCCAGGCTTACCCTCCCTGGGCTCACGCTGAGTGAGATCTTCTTGCCTAAGCTTCGCGCCTCACATGCTTGACGGGCCAGTGAAAGGCCTGCCAGTAGCCAGGGAAGGGCGTCCTGCGGCCTAAGGAGGCTGCCAGCGGCCCTAGCGAGCTCCTCAGGTAGCCCTGGCCAACACTTAGTAACATAATACGTAAGGCTTGCCAAGATCACGAAGTCCTTCCTCTGCAGCACTACATCGCCTATGTGTTTCAGCCTGACCTTTGCTTCCTTCCTCTTAGCCAGGTAAAGGCCGAGAAGCGCAGTCAACCAGCCCCTCTCTACAACTCTCCTCGCAGACAGCGCCTTCAGAATCTTCTCCTTAGCCTCGGCAGGGCCCAGCAAGTCAGCCAAATAGAACATGGATGACCTAAGATTAAAACGTATGATGCCTGTACCTTAACGCTGTCTTGTAAGCTCACTACCTCTATTAGGATTTTGCCTTCTCAGGCTCTTACGAATGCCCTCCACTATTTTGCCTATGACAAGTCTTCCTCTGGGCGTCGCGAGGAGGGGGCTGAGGAAAGCTAGTCCCATGATAAAGGCGACATTCACCAGGCCATTATCTTCAACCTTATAGCACCTTAGGGCCAGCTTGATGTCAGACAGCCTCAGTCTCAGCTCCGGGGGCAGAGTGCCAAGCTCTGGCTGCAATCGAAGTAGCAGCGAGCCCCTGTTTAGCCTCTCAAGACATAGATACTCGTTAATGTCATCATCTAGCAGGCTAGAGCCGATGAGCTTGTAAACCTTAATTTCCTGAAGGAGAGCCCTAGCACGCCTTAGCTGCATCTCTTCTTTACTTCCTTTGAGCCTGAGTGCAGAGGACCAGTTCTCCCCGTGTACCCTGTATAGCGTTAGCCTTTCGTCAGTGAAGTACGTGAGGCCCCCAGCCCTTAGTGAGCTAGCGAACACGAAGTTATCTATGCTTGATGGAAGCCTCTTAAGCAGTTGAGCGTGGGACTCAACGATATGCCTTCTGACAGCAACTGAGCTGCTGTTGAAGTCCGCCCTAGCCCTTACTTTAAGTACTAGGTCGGCAACGCTCACGTTATATCTTTTGGCGAGCCCGCGCAGTCTATCGACATCAATAACTATAGGACTTCCCCTGACCAGGTTCTTAGAGATAGGGAGAGAAGGCGGGGGCCTCTCAAGCACGTTCCCATTATCGTCAATTATCGTCTGCGAGTTCTGGAAGTATACAAGGCGCTTAAACGAGGTGAAGGCCTTGTAGACCTCCTCAAGCCTATTATCGACATACATGTCGTCATCGTCAAGGAACGTTATCACCTCGCCCCTCGACTCCTCAAGGCCCGCCAGGACCATCCTGCCGTGGTAGAGGTCATCGTTATATACCTCCTTCCAGCCGTTCCTCGAGATTATACCGTCAGACTCCTTGTCATCAAAGTTCTTAACTACAATTACCTCAAACCTGTCCCTCGGTAGCGTCTGAGCCTCAAGGCTCCTAAGAGCGAAAGGTAAGTACCTCCTCCTGTTGTAGGCCGTGACTATGACCGAGATGTAAGGCTGGCCCACTCTATCTGCCTAACGATTAAGGACCAGCATTTAAATTTAAAGATAATGAACGTGGCTGGCCTGCTCCTGTCGCCGCGCAATGAAGTAGTCTAGGTCCATCGCTTGACGGAAAAGCTGTTAACTCCTTACGCCATCACAGTTCTTCCATGCTCACTGTTTGCCTGACCTAGGCCGAAGCGTTTAAGCTGGGCTGATAGGGCCCTGGAGGGCGAAGGGCTTGAGGGGCGACGACGCCTTCTGCAGGATAGCCAGGGGCGAGGAGAGGGCCTACGTGGTCTACAGCGACGACGAAGTCATGGTCATACTCGACAGGTCGCCGATATGCAGGGGCCACCTACTGGTCATATCGAGGGACCACTCAAGGGCGTCGACAGCGCTCCCCCTGAAGTCGTCTCAAGGGCCTTCCTCGTGGCGGCCGCCGTGACCAGGTACCTCAGGGAGAGGCTCGGGGCGCCTGGCGTCAACATAGTTACGAACAGCGGCGCCCAGGCGGGCCAGGTGGTCTTTCACTTCCACGTCCACGTCATACCGAGGTGGAGGGACTGCCCGCCCCCCATATTCAGCGACGAGGGGGTCGACGTGAGCAGGGTGGCCAGGAGGCACAGGCTCACGGAGGAGGAGGCCAGGGAGGTGCTCTCAGGGCTCAGGGGCCTCCCGGAGTTCATAAGGGGCACCTGGGCGTCTCAAAGGGCTAGCCAGCGTCCAAGACCCTCCTCATGCACGTGCTCGGCAGCGTCTAGGCCAGCGGCAGCGACGCCCACGTTATATCAGAAGTTGGAGATCGACCAAGGTAATGGCGGAGGGGCGCAGGCCTGAGCAGAAGTGGAGGCCAGTGAGGGACGCACGTTACATGACCAGATGGCGTGGACCTGGGAGCTATGAAGGGGACCGCGAGCTGGAGCATGATGAGGCTGAGGCCATTACTGCAGCAGGTCTACTATGATTCTTGCCCTGAGGTCCGCTTCGTCGAGCTTAAGTGAGAGTATCGAGTTGCCGAAGCCGCTGAGGTCTATAACGTTCTTGCCGCTGCTTATATCATATATGTCTCCTCGTAGGCCTCCTGGGCCGGCAGGGAGAAGTCGTACTCGTACACGTGGAGCCTGTTGCCCCTGCCCGCCCTTATCATAAGCCTTGGGCTCCTGTAGCCGGAGAGCGGTATGCCGCCGAACACCTTATCCCTGACTAGCGCCCCCGGCACTGAGAAGACGCTCATTAGGATCTAGAGCTTGCGACCTCCTTGACGCGACCTGCCGGCTAAGGCCTGTCATCAAGGGCCGTTAAGGCCAGCAGGGACTCTGACCTCTTAAGTTGCCTGGTCATGGGGTCGACCTCAAGGCCAAGGCCCTTGAGCGCCTCCACGCCCATGACCTTCACGTCATTCCTCTCGGCGAACACCACCACCCTGGTGGCCCTCTCGCCCAGGCACTCTATGACAGCCTCCCCGACCTCCCTCTCCACGGCCCTCCCCTCTATGGTTCTGAGCCTTCTGGTCCCGCTGGGCCTCACGCCAATGGATTCGAGCCTCTCCCTCCTTATCCAAGTGTACGTGCTGCCCGCGTCAACGATCAGCTCTAGGTCAAGGCACCTGGCCCTGTCCTGAGGGTTGCAGACCCTGACCAGGGCGGTGGTGTGGCCCGCCTCGGCCCCTCACTGCTAGTACGTAGAAAAGTAGTTAAGCGGTTAGTTAGAGCGCGATGACGAAACGATTCCAGACATGAAGTTTATAAGAGCCTTGAGGACGCTAAAGCCTTGAAGCGCTAAGACCCTGCTCCAGACGTCTGACCAGTCGGCCGCGTCGGAGGCTGTCAGGGTGTCAGCTAGCTCCTTGGTCACCCTGCTCAAGGTCCTCTGTGCACAATATTAAGGTAAGTGCTAAGTGATACGTGTCCTTGTGGGTCGCTAGGACCCTATACAGTCAGGCATAGACCATGGGCTAGCTGCCAGGGATGCCGTATAGAATACAGGGAAGTCCCTGTAATGTAATTTAGTTAATGCATGACGACGTGGTGTGGCAACCGTACAACACCCGTTTACCCCTGGTAGTTCACGTAGACTATGGCCCAGTTAGCCTGTCCATTGCCGTTAGTTCCAGCAACGCCAAACACGTAGTCGCCGCTGCGAGGCGGCTTAAAGCTGCTAAAGCTGCTAAGGCTTAGCGTGAAGCTTGCAGACTGCCCAGTGTTCATGTCGTATGCCACGCCGCTGAGAGTGTTCGTGCTCCGGTCATAGGTGACAGTTATGCATATGTAGTCGCCTGGCCTCGGCTGGAAGGCGCCTGTCCCGATGCCGTCCCAGCCCTTGTATGGGTTGCCAAGGTTTGGTGACGGGTCTGGGTAAACGTCCAGACGTTTACCAGGCGGGTTTTGCTCAGGCGGGTTATGCGCTAACCACACATTCCACTGACCGGTGGCGTTTGTTGTAGTATATGCGTACTGCCACAGCGGGTCCCACTCAACGACTATATAGTAGTTTGAGGCTGGGCTCTTAGGAAACATAACGTCGCCCTGAATGGGGGATATGATCGTTTTATTATAGGGGTTGGAAGCCACGTAGGGCACACTGTAGTTATATTTAGAGCTTATGTCCCACGAGGAGGGTTTTATGAACAGATATATTATGTACCCGTCACCCACGTAATGGTATGCCGATGAGGTCGATGGCGTGCCGTTATATGAGTACACGCCTATCATCGTTATCGTCAATGAGCCCCCGCCGTAGCTGCTCTGCCAGAACATAGCCCCTGAGGACCAGGAGTAGCTCGAGGGGACCATCATGAGCACCGGCTGGTTTATGCTTGATGACAGGGGCGACCAGTACTGGCTTGCCGTTGACGGGCCGTAGTAAACAGGCCACGAGCTGTTTCTTGACCCATGGTAGTCGCCCTGGTAGACGTGCGGCACGTAAATCGCGTTTTGGCCGTTGAGCAGGTTCATTACGTTGGCGCTGGGCGGGCTTATGGTCTCCGTGAACGAGTACAGGAAGCTGACCCCGGGCGTATACGTGTAGCTGTACTGGCCGCTGAGCGTCAGCGTGCTGGTCACAGGCGAGCTCAGGGTCAGCGTCTGTATCATCAGGTAGCTGCCCGCGCTAAGGCTGAAGGAGCCAGGCGACGGATATATCATAGTGCCGTTAACGTAGTCACTGACGACAGAGTTGCTGGGGCTGAGGGACATCGTCAGCGTGCCGCTTACAGTTACATTGAACTTGACGAGCGGCGTCGTCAGCACGTAGCCGCTGGTCGTTCCCAGCGTATAAGCCGTCGGCGTGTAAGCCGTTATCTTTGTCGAGAAGCCGCTGAGGGTCTGCGACCATGAGGAGCAACCGCAGGGACACTGCCCAGGTATCACGGTTATCGGCGAGCTGACCGGCTTGACCATGATGTTGGCCCGGTAGAGGAATACCACGTGGGCCATGGCGACGTATGCCGTTATTATTAGCGACAGGAGGACGATGGCAAGGACGAGGGGCCACCTACCCTTCTCCACTATCACTCACCTTGTGCCCGTTTCTCCCTCCCTGGCCTCTGGCAGGTACCTGGCCATCTCCAGCAGCGCCCTGGCGGCCCACGGCCTCGTCCTCTCTAGCTCCTCTAGGCTGACCCCGAACCTCCTCCTGGCCTCTGCGTCAGCCAACTCCCTGAGCCTCCTGCGCCTCGCCTCAAGCAGGTATGACCTGGAGGAGGCCCCGTGGCCTGGGGCGAACCTGGCGTAGGTCTCAACGGCCTCAGCTATGCCCGGGCTAAGCCGCCTAAGGGTGTCAAGGCTCACCCCGAACCTCCTTCTGGCGAGCTCCTCAGCCGCCTCGAGGGCCCTCCTTACCTCAGGCCAGATGGAGGCCATGAGGGTGGAGGCCGAGGCTATAGTCATCACTATAAGGGGGGGCAGGTAGATCATGGGCCTTGCGTCGGGCACAACTAGGACTGAGTAGAGCGCGCCTGGGCTTCCGTAGAGCAGGGTGAGGCCCCCGAGGTAAGAGAGGCCGCGGGCCAGCTCAAGGGCTACCACGATGTAGTACGAAAGCGCCGCGATCGAGAGGTACGCCGCCCTGGACCTCACGCCACGCATTGCATAGAAGGCGGCGGCCGTCAGGAGGGCCTCGGGCACTAGCATGGGCGGGTAGAGGCCGACCCTCACGCCAGTTGGCGTTGAGACGCCCACGGTGAAGCCTATTTCAATACCATAGTACCTGGCGCTGGCCGTCACCGCCGGGAGGGCGGCAACCGCGCCCATTGAGGCTATTACAAGGAAGGCCGCGGTCCTTGTAATGACCCTAGCGCTGATATGCAAGGCTTCCCACCTCCTCTGAGTAGTTACCATAGGGCGTGAGGTAGGTGACGTTGATTAGCCCCCTGACCTGGTAGACGTCACCAGGGCTGAGCACGTCAAGGTTCTCGTAGCTGCAGGCCAGCGGCAGCGCCAGGTAGCCGGTCCCTGGGCCCACGAAGGCGTTTCTCGTAGAGTTGCAGGAGAAGCCGAACACTATGCTTGACCTGTTGACGTTTATCAGGACTACGTCGCTGAGCGAGACCTCGGCCCTGAACGGGGTTGTGTAGCTCACGTAGGCCACCGGAGTACCATTGACTAGGGATATGTTAACGATCTTGAAGGACTCAACGGCATATATGTACCTGAGGAAGTAAGAGACGACGTAGCCCCTGCCACCCTCCAGGGACAGGTTGACGACAACTATGGCAGGCCTTCCAACTAGGTAGGGGCTGAGGCCCATGGTCAGGTTGTTGGACCCGCAGCTCACTTTGCTGAGGCTGGCCTCCTCAACAGCCCTGCCGTTGAGCTCTATTAGCACCGTGGCGCCCTTAGGCTTTACGTGGCACTGCGTTATGTTGAGTGAGAGCAGCAGCCTGTCCCCCACGCCAGTGATGTTAGTCACGTTCACGTAAAGGGGCGGGGGGACCAGGCCAAAAAGCCTTGGAGGTAGGAACTTCACAGCCACGAGGCCCCCTAGGACGGCGACAACTATTACAAGGGCTGCATAGAAAAGGTTGGGCTCGCCGTCCAAGGGGGCATTCGCCTCTGCGGCGCGGCAGCCCGCTCAGCTTATGTTACCTGGGGCTTACGAGGTTGGGACAGTTGCCGCGCTCTCGTTGGTTAGGCCGAAGTATATCGTGAGGGTCCCTGAGCTAGCGCCATTTGGTATAGGGAGCGATGGCTGTACCAGGAAGTCTATGTAGTATGTGTTCCCTGCTGTCAGGGAGACCGTGTCGCTAGCTGTGCACCCTGAGCTTGGATTTATGGTTATCGTCCCGGTCGGGCTGCTGGGGCTCCCTGTGGTCGGGTACACTATAAGCTTCACTGACGTGAGGGCTGGGCCTGAGTAGGAGCAGGAGTCCACGTACAGGTTCGGCGAGCCCGCGTTCACCTTGACCTCAAGGGCCTGGTAGACGTAGGTCTCTGAGGAGTTAGTTATGGGTATAGTAAGCGATATCTGCGGAGAGGTCTTGTTAGTGAGCGAGAGGCTGACATAGTTGGCATCAGGGCCTGGTAGCCAGACGACGGGCGTTACGGGCTTAACGGTGACCTGAGCCTGGTAGACGAATATCACGTTGGCTGCCGCCATGGGAACCGCTAGGGCTATGGCCAGTATGCCCGCCACGAGGGCCAGCTTTCCTATCCTATTCATTTAGACCACCTCATGTGGTATTCTAACCTTCGAGCGGCCCTCTACACTTTAAAAACTTTTTCGTTTAATTATACGTTCCATCTGACCGGGGGGCATGGCCCTGTATAACCTTAAGTCATCAGGGCGGCGCTACGGCTCAGCCCGGCAGGTCCCTGCGAGCGATATGGCCTGGCCAGTCGCCCTGCCCCCTGGCCTTAGCGCCTGAGCTCAGCTGAGGCCCTGCGCCGTGGTCGCGACGCCGCTCAGCCACAGCGGGAGGCCTTCAAGGCGCCTCATAGCTAGTCCGATAGCCGACCCTGGGACTTAACGTGGGCATCAGGCCCTGAAGTCTGCCATGTGGGCTCGTCCTACCTGCCCTCGCGGTTGTCAAATCACAATACGTCGCTGTCCCAGTCGCCCGAGGAAGCGCCTAAGACCCCTTCGCCGTCAGCAGCCTGATTACCTCATCAACCCTTGCCCTGAAGGCCTCGTAGCTGAACCCCTTCGCCACTTCTCTTGCCCTCACTGACAAGAGCTTAAGCCTCTCAGCGTCGTTAAGTAACGACCTGACTATGCGGGCTGCCTCCTCAACGCTCGTGTACCCAAGCCCCTGGTCAATTCTTGATGCTATGTCAGTCCAGCCGCCCCCGTCCCGGTAGACCACTGGCACGAGGCCTGCGGCTGCGGCCTCAGCAATCGCTATCCCGAAGTGCTCGGCGAAGGGAGGGTGAAGGTAAACGGAGGCCTGTGACATGAGCTCAAGTATCCTCTTCCTTGGCACGTCAGTCTCAAGGTGGAAGTTCCTCAGCCCCTCAGTCCTCTCCCTGATCTCCCTTAGCACGGGCCCCGAGTATACGCTGGTGCTGCCCACCAGGTAGAACTCGGCCTCAGGCACGAGCCTTGCCACCTCAGCTATGGCCGTGAGCCTCTTCTCAGGCGATATCCTGCTGACGGTAAGCACGACCTTCCCCCTGTCCCCTCCCAGCGGCAGGAGCTCCTCTACGTTAACCGGGGGGTGAACAACGTAAACCCTCCGGCTACCGTAAGCCTTCCTCACGTACTCAGCGGTCCAGTTGCTGTTGGTCATAACGGGCCTCGTGCTGTCAGCCAGCGACCTGGCCCTCCTCACGACAAGCCAATCGTAGAGCCTCCTGAGGCCGCCAGCCCTGGCCTGTAGGGCCATGTAGTCTATGAGGGCGGGGAAGTGTATGTATGACGCGTCGGCCCACCTGAGCGGCACGTTGCTCTGCGTCTCGACAACTATGTCGTAACGCTGCCTCAGCCCCTCGGCGTACCTGGCCAGGTAGCCCATTGTCAGGAGCCTCCTGTAGCGGACCAGGCGGCCGCTCCGCCTGAGCAGCCTGCTGGTCAGGGGCTCGCCCAGGACCTCAGGCCTCGGGACGTCCTTCATGCCGCTCGTCAGCACTTCCCAGGCCCTGTCATCGAGGTGGGCCGTGTAGAGGTCGACCTCATGGCCCAGGTCCTTAAGGGCCCTGTACATCTCCAGGGCCAGCCTCTCCCCTCCGCCGGCCTCCTCGAAGAGCGTGTGGACCAGCGCTATCCTCATTATCTCCTGCAGAGCTAACGACGTCAAGGTTATAAGCTTACCTGGGCCCAGGCCTTTAACTTCGCCCGCCAGGGACCCTGAGGCGAAGGGCGTGGACAGGGACGACCTAATGACGCTGGCCACCGCGGTCCTTGGGGGCCTGGGCGCCGTGGTCCTCCTCCTGGGGGCCTTGGCGGAGGCCATCGGCCTCAGGGGAGGCGATGCGACGCTCTACGCAGGGCTCGCAATGCTCCTGGCCTCTGCAGCCATGCTGGCGCTCCTCCTCGTGCCGGCCAGGAGGCGGTGAGGTGGAGGCCGCTCCCCTGGCGAAGGTCAGCCTTAATTATCGGGGCTCAGGGGCCTTATAGGGCGTGCCTTGAGTAAGCTCTGCCTCTACGGCACCGTGCTGAACTCTGTCGACACAGTTGAGAGGTCAATAAGGAGCGTCTTCAGGCCTGACGCAGACATAGTGATAACTGACGGGGGCTCAACTGACGGGACCTACGAGAGGTTGCTGGAGATCTCAAAGGACTACAACCTGAGGGTCTACAGGGCCCCGGGCTCGAGCAGGGGCCTGGGGAGGCAGCTGGCGTTGGTCAGGTGTCCTGAGAACAGCTACACCGTGCCCATACTTGACCTTGACAAGGAGTATAACGTTTACTTTCACAAGTCCATAGACTGGGGCATGGCAACAGGAAGCCCTAGGCCTTTGCCAGGTCACGGCCTAAGAGAGTACGTGCTTTCAAGGGGAGGCTGGAGGGACATCAACTATGGCGAGGACTACGAGTTCTGGGCCAGGGTAGAATTTGATAACAGCCTCCCAATCGTCCCCGCAGTTCAGATAAGGAAGATGGAGTTCAGGAGCTTTGCCGAGTACGAGCTGAGGAGGTACGCGAGGGGCCTGTGGAGCTCGCTCAGGAGGACGCTGAGGCACGAGGTCGACTTAATAAGGGGCTACGGCTACACCCTAGGTGAATATCTCCAGGAGCCCGCGTTCAAGAGAAGGCCCTACCTGAAGCCCGCGGCGCTGTTAGTTTACGGCATAGCCCGCCTTAAGGGGGTTTATAGATATGACAGGAGGCTCAACAACCACGACCTGGTTATATATAACATGTTGCAGAGAATCAGGGACCCTGTCAAGGAGCTTGGGGCCGACGAAAGCTACGCGGCGACGATCATACCTTACGACACAGCCCTTCGCATAGGCCTGAGCTGGGCTGCCGAGAGGCTTAGGTCCGCTGGGCTGAGGCCGTACCTCTGCGAGAGGACGAGGGGCATGGCACTGGTTGGCATGAGGAGCCCGAGCGCCATAGACGTCATTAATGAGTCCGTCTACCTGAAGCTCGTTCACTGTGAACCCCTTGAGGAGGTAGGGGAGGGCCGCCCAGGCCTGTCATGAAGCTCCAGGGAAAAGGTGGTAATAGTTGACGACTATGGTCTCTTCGGCGGGCAGGGCAAGTCATGACGTCTTGCTGCCCTCTTGTCGCCCAGAGCTGACGCCATGACTTGTAAGTGTTGAGGCCTTTGACGAAGCTTTTAACCCAATCCTTTACACCACTTCTGGGTGGTTACATGAGGCCCCTGTGGGTCGCGGTCCTGGCCATCGTGATAGTGGTGGTCGTAGTGGCCGGCGCCTACGTCGCCCTCACTGCCAGCAGGCCCCCCACGGTCATCATAGGCAGCATAGCCGTGGGCTCCTCGGCCTTCGACTCCTACAGGGCTAACCCCTCAATATCCAACGTCTCGATTAAGGTCAACTACGTCGCCCTCTCCCTCACGCCCTCGCTCTACGACGCCCTCATGAAGGGGGAGGTTGAGGTAGCCATACTCCCGGCCGACCTGGCCGGCCGTGCGCTGCTCAACAGCAACGACACCTACGTCATAGCCCTAGACTACCCGCTCTTCCAGGCCATAATCGTGCCCGCCAACTCAACCATAACCTCGCCGGCCCAGCTGGGCGGCAAGACCGTCGCTATACCGGTGGGCACGGGCACCTACTACCTCTTCGAGGTCATGATGAAGGCCCTCTACAACCTCACTGTGTCAACAAATGAGACGGGGCCCAACGTGATTCACGTCATAAACGTGGCCCCAGGCGAGGTGATAGACGCCGTCGCGACCGGCTCAGCCCAGGCGGGCGTCATATGGCAGCCCATGCTGGCGATAGCCCAGACGCAGTACCACATGAGGGTCCTCGCCACCTTCCAGCAGCTCTGGCAGAGCCTGACAGGTGAGCCCACAGCACCGTTCCTGGTTTGGGTAGCGACCTCAAAGGTCGTCAACGACAGGCCCCTCCTGCTCAAGGTCCTGAGGCTTCACGCGGAGGCGGCCTACGCCTGGGACCATAACGAGACATTGGCTGTGATAGCCCTCGAGAGGCTCTACAACGTGCCCCCGCAGGCCGCCCCGCTCGTCTGGGCCATGACAAATGACACCCCTGCCTCCCCCTGCATAACCCAGCAGGGCTACCAGGAGCTCGTCTCCGAGTGGCAGTACCTGGTCAAGGCGGGCTTCCTCAGCTCAATGCCTAATACCTCCAGGGTTCTAACGTGTAGCGACCTGGGGCTAAGCCCTTGAGGGCTGCCAGGGCCGCAGGCTACCTGCTCGCGGCCATCATAGTTGGCCTCGTGTGGCAGCTGGCCTCGTGGGCCTCAGGCAACCTGATACCCGGCCCCGCCCCCGCGATGGCTTACCTGGCAGGCCACCCAGGGCCAGCCCTGGGCGCGGTGGCGCTGACCCTCATTGACGCCGTGGGAGGCTACGCTGTCGCCGCCTCCCTGGCCATCCTGGGCCTGGCGATCTATGAGCTGGGGGGCCTGGGGGAGCCCGTGGTCGAGTCCTTCAGGGAGGTGCTCCACAGCGTGACCCCCGTGGCCTGGAGCCTCGCCCTGCTGATCCTGCTGGGGTTCTCGAGCAGGGCAGTCCCAATACTTGTCAGCGGCCTCTCCGCCTTCCCCCCGCTCATGACGTCGCTCATAGAGGGCCTCAAGGTCTCCAGGGCGCGGTTCGGCGACCTGGCCGCCGCCCTCAGGCTCAGGGGGGTGAGGAGGATGGCCTACATAGACCTGCCGGCCTCCGTGCCCTACTTCATATCGGGCTCAAGGTCAGCCATAGGGGTGGCGCTCATAGTCTCACCTGTGGCCGAGGCCTTCGGCACTGCCGGGGGCATAGGGTACGGTCTCTACCTATTCTTCCAGCTTCACGAGTACGCGGCCTTCGTGGCCTGGTCTCTCCTGCTAGTGTTGGTCATGATAGTCATAGACGCGGCCGCCCTCGGCCCGCTTGAGAGGTGGTCAAGGAGGTGGATGGAGTAGCCGTAGAGCTGAGGAACGTCAGCAAGTCCTTCGACAGAGTCAGGGTGCTTGACTCTGTGAGCCTCGTAGCGAGGCGCGGCGAGGTGCACGTGATAGTGGGGCCCAACGGGGTCGGGAAGACCACGCTCCTGAAGATAATAGCTGGGGTCCTGAGGCCTGACTCGGGCGAGGTGATAGTCAGGGGCTCCGTGTCCCTGGTGCCCCAGGGCGACTCCCTGCTCCCCTGGAGGACAGCGCTCAGGAACATAACCCTCCCCCTTGAGCTGAGCGGCCTTGACGGCGTGGAGGCGAGGGAGGCTGCCAAAAGGGTGGCCGAGGGGCTAGGGATATCGAGGTACCTTGACATGTACCCGAGGGAGCTGAGCGGGGGCACCAGGAGGAAGGTGGCCATAGCCAGGGCGCTGGTCACAAACCCTGACGTCCTCCTCCTCGACGAGCCCTACAACGGCCTTGACGTGGACTCCGTCAGGTCGCTCAACGAGACCATAAGGGGGCTTAGCTCAGGCGGGAGGACAATTATACTTGTGAGCCACCAGGTCGCGGAGGCGGCCGAGGTGGCGGACTCCTTCACGGCCATAACGGGTAGGCCGGGCAGGGTGACGGCCTCAATGGACGTCAGGGGCCTGGGGCCTGAGGAGAGGGCCAAGGCCATGAAGGCGGCCCTGGAGGTGGGCTGAGTGGCGCTAAGGGACCTCAGGGCCTACCTTGAGCTCCTGGAGTCCAAGGGGATGCTGAGGAGGGTCAGGGCGCCAGTCTCGCCCGTACTTGAGATCCCTGAGGTGCTGAGGAGGGTCATGAGGTCGAGGGGGCCCGCCGTGCTCTTCGAGAACATCCAGGGCCACCCCGGCTGGAGGGTGGCAGGCAACATATTCTGCTGCGAGGAGGCGGTGGCCCTCGGGCTGGGGGTGAGCTCACTTGACGAGCTTGGCCAGAGGATGCCGACCCCTGCCTCCCTGACCAGGGCGGACGCGACTACGCTCCTCAGGTACGCCTCCTACCTCCCCAGGGAGGCCAGGCCTGACTTCGAGGAGAGGCCAGACCTGAGGCTCACGGACCTGCCTGCCTTCAAGTCGTGGCCGAAGGACGCGGGCAGGTACCTTACCTACGCCCTTGTTGTACACAGGGAGAGGGGCGAGCTGGGCGAGTCGACCAACTTCGGCGTCTACAGGGTGATGATAGTAAACGAGAGGGAGGCGGTGGTGCACTGGCAGACCTACAAGAGGGGCTACGCAGAGCACCTGAGGGCTCTAGAGAGGGGCGAGACGAAGGTCCCCGTGGCCCTAGTCATAGGGGCCGACCCAGGGACCCTGCTGGCGGGGGCCATGCCAGCCCCTTACCCCCTTGACAAGTACCTGGTGGCTGGGGCGCTCAGGGGGGAAGGGGTTGAGGTGACAACGCTCCCCAACGGGGTCAGGGTGCCAGCCCACGCTGAGGTGGTCCTCGAGGGCACGGTGGACCTCTCTGACCTGAGGGAGGAGGGGCCCTTCGGCGACCACGTGGGCTTCTACGACAAGCCCGACAGGCGCTTCCCCACGTTCAGGCTTGAGAGGGCCTACGCCAGGCCGGACCCCATATATTACGGCACGGTCGTCGGCAGGCCCCCCATGGAGGACTCGATCATAGCCAGGGTCGCGGAGAGGGCCTTCCTGCCCCTGGTCAGGTCGCTCTACCCAGAGGTCGTGGACTACTCCTTCCCTCCCTCCGGCTGGGCCCAGGGGCTGGCCGTAGTCTCAATAAGGAAGACCATGCCGGGCCAGGCGGTCAGGGTGGCAATGGGCCTCCTGGGCCTCGGCCAGTTCTCCTTAACCAAGGTAATCATAGTGGTGGACGCCGACATAGACCCCCACGACATGGAGCAGGTGACGTGGGCCTTCTCAACGTTCGTCGACCCCTCAAGGGACATCATAGTGGTCCCCCAGGCCCCGGCCGACGAGCTAGACGTTGCATACCTGCCGAGGAGGAGGGTGGGGAGCAAGCTGATAGTCGACGCCACTAGGAAGCTGAGGGACGAGAGCGGCGCCGAGCCGCCTGAGGAGCTGAGGCCCGACGAGGAGACCGTGAGGCTTGTTGACAGGAGGTGGGCGGAGTACGGGCTCTGAGCTGAGGAGGTACCTCCTGGCCACAAGGCCCTACTCTCTCCTCAACAGCGTCGCCAGGGCCGTGGTGGGGGGAGTTATGGCAATGAGCTACTACACGGGCTTCCGCCCGCTTCCAATAGCGTTAACGGCCCTGGTAGCGCTTGGCGTCGCGGCCTTCCAGGCGTCAGAGAACGTGCTCAACGACTACTATGACGTTAAGAAGGGCGTCGACGCGCCAGGGGCCCCAGCGACCCTTTACAGGCTTCACAGCGTCTACGGCCTTGGCCTCAGCCTGAGGCAGGTCAGGGACCTGGGCGTCTCCCTGCTAGCCTTTGGCGTAGCCCTGGTGATCATAGCCACCGTGGCCTTCAACAGGCCCCTGCTGCCCCTGATCCTCGCCGCAGGCGCCCTGCTCCTCATATCGTACACGGGGCCCGGGGGCCTGAAGTACAGGGGCCTCGGGGAGCTTGACGTCTTCGTGACGGCAATACTGATGGTGGTCGGTAGCGCCTACACAGTATCGGGGAGGCTCAGCTGGTGGGAGGCAGCGCTCTCAGTGCCGATGGCGCTCCTGACGGCCTCGGTGGCCCTGGCCGACAACCTGAGGGACTACGAGTGGGACAAGGCCCACGGGGTCAGGACGCTGCCCGTCAGGGTCGGCAAGGAGGCGGGGAAGGCCATGTATGCCGCCATGGTGCTGCTCGCGCTCGCCCTACCCCCCGTCATGCTGTGGCCCTGGGGGCTCCTCGTTGAGGCCTCCCTGCCCCTCGCGCTGCTCTCAATACTTCACGTGGCCGAGGTCTACGACCTAGGTCTCAGGAGGGCCGTGAGGTTCAGGTTCTATGTAACTATCACCTTCGCGTCGCTGTACGCGGCCTCCATCGCCTTGGCGCACTAGGCCAGGGCACTGAAGGGTCGCCTTAAAACGGTGTCATAGGCGATGTCGCGAGGCGCGGGTTCACGTACAGAGGCCCCTGAGGCCTGTGATCGCAGCCGCCTGCCGGGCGACCTCAGGGAGGGCTGCGCAGGCCTACATTAAGTGGACAGAGTCAAGGCTTAACATACATGTAATGATAATGACGTCCGTCGGACCGTGGTAGCCGAGGACTAAGTAATACTTTCATCTAAACTTTTAAGCAGCCCTAAACCTATAACTAGTTAAGTGGTGATGCCCGTAAGTTGAAACGACGCCGAAGGCGGCTACTCTACCTAGTTCAGGTCGCGTCGCTCGCGGCCTCCCTTGCCTGGACCCTTGCCACACATGACCTCTCTCTGACAGGCGCTATTGGGTCCCTGTTGGCCTCGCTGGCTGACGACATAGCTCTGGCCCTGGCGCCTCTGTTGGCCCGGCTGCTGTGAAGCTTTTTCAGGCCTCACGCCTTTCTAGACCAGCCTTATTTACATCTTTTACCGCGAGCTCAAGCTGGTATTAGGTTAAATTCCTGCCAGCCTCCCCTCTGGTGGGAACGGCCTTGACCGTGAGCTTCCCCAAGGGCTTCCTCTTCGGCTGGTCCCAGGCGGGCTTCCAGTCAGAGATGGGCACGCCAGGCAGCGAGGACCCCAACAGCGACTGGTACGCCTGGGTGCACGACTGGGAGAACATAGCGTCTGGCCTGGTGAGCGGCGACCTGCCCGAGAACGGGCCGGGCTACTGGGGCAACTACCGCAGGTTCCACGACGTTGCCCAGGCCATGGGCCTGAGCGCCGCGAGGATAGGGGTTGAGTGGAGCAGGATATTCCCTAAGCCGACGTTTGACGTCAAGGTCCACGCCGACGTCAGGGGCGAGGAGGTAGTCTCAGTTGACGTAAGTGAGCAGGCCCTTGAGCAGCTCGACAGGCTCGCTAACAGGGAGGCGGTGAACCACTACAGGGAGATGTTCTCAGACCTCAGGTCTAGGGGCATAACGTTCATACTTAACCTCTACCATTGGCCCCTCCCCCTGTGGCTTCACGACCCCATAGCGATCAGGAGGGGGAACCTCTCAGCGCCCTCCGGCTGGCTTGACGTCAGGACGGTCGTGGAGTTCGTCAAGTTCGCCGCCTACGTGGCGTGGAAGCTTGACGACCTAGTCTATATGTACTCAACTATGAACGAGCCAAACGTGGTCTGGAGCCTCGGCTTCACCCAGCCCAAGTCCGGCTTCCCGCCGGGCTACCTGTGCTTCGAGTGCTCTGGGAAGGCTATGAAGAACCTCCTGCAGGCCCACGCCAGGGCCTACGACGTAGTCAAGTCCATGACCAAGAAGCCCGTCGGCGTGATATACGCCACGGCCGACTGGACCCCCCTCACGGAGGGCGAGGCCGACAGGGCAGCCGCTGAGGCGGCAAAGGCCGCTGACAGGTGGGCCTTCTTCGACATGCTCTCAAGGAGCTCGCCGAGGGACGACCTGAGGGGGAGGCTGGACTGGATAGGGGTCAACTACTACAGCAGGCTCGTGGTCAGGGCAGGCAGGAGCGGCTTCCAGGTGGTCCCTGGCTACGGGTTCGCCTGTGAGCCCAACTCTGTCAGCCCCGCCGGGAGGCCATGCAGCGACTTCGGCTGGGAGTTCTACCCAGAGGGCCTCTACCACGCCCTCAAGGACTACTGGGAGAGGTACCGCCTGCCGCTCATGGTCACCGAGAACGGCATAGCTGACGAGGGGGACTACCTGAGGCCCTACTACTTGGTCTCGCACGTCTACCAGGTGCACAGGGCCATGCAGGAGGGGGTCAACGTCATGGGCTACCTGCACTGGTCCCTGGCTGACAACTACGAGTGGGCCTCAGGCTTCAGCAAGAGGTTCGGCCTCCTGATGGTCGACTACGAGACCAAGAGGCTGTACTGGAGGCCCTCGGCCTTTATATACAGGGAGATAGCCAAGAACAACGCCATAACTGACGAGGTAGAGCACCTCAACAGGGTCCCGCCCCTGAGAGCTCTAAGGAAATAAAATTTTAAAGAAACTATCGTTTTCTTTTTATCTGCCCCTCCTTAGGAGCACTGCGACCAGTGCCGCGATCAGCAAAACTATCACTAGGGACAGGGCCACAACGCTGTAGATCCCGACTCCTACGCGCTTGGTCATGGTCACGACTGACGTCACTGTAAGAGCAGACGTTATCGTAGAGGTTATAGTTGAAGTCGCCATAGCTGTTGAGGTGGCAGTGCTCGTGACCGTGGTCACCTGCCTCGGCGCCACCAGGAAGCCGTAAGAGTATACCCTGTACCAGGCGCTCACGTTAACGTTCACGGGCGGCCACTGAACGGAGCTGTACTCCATGCCAAGCTCAATATCATTTAGGTAGAGCTGGTCGAAGCTGTAGTTAGAGACCTGGGACCAGAGCAGGGAGGCATCGCCGAATATACTGCTGAGGGGCACGGCTATGGAGCCGTTGCCCAGGGGTGGCGTCAGCACGAAGGCCATGTAGGTCCAGGGGAAGTGGAGCGCCATGTAGGCCTGCCACGTGGCGTTGACGACCCTGCCGTCCACCATGGTTGGTATATAGAAGGTCGCGTTAGGCCTTGAGTAGCCGGCCGGGTTGAACCCGGGGCTGTGGTAGAACCACACCATTATCTCGAGGTCATCAGCGCCGACTGAGGAGGGCTCATAGGACCTGGTCAGCCACATGTCGAAGGAGAAGTCGCCGCGCCCGTTAGGGAAGCCCAGGGAGTAGTTAATGTAGGCAACTATGAGCGGCAGGTCGCCGACCTTGGCCGGGAGCTGAAGGTAGGGGCTCTGGCCCGTTATGATCTGCCCCCACGGCTTATACCCATAGATGATCTCAGGGTAGCCCATCACGGTGTCGTAGACGTTTGTGGCTGTGGCGTTGTAATTCACTACTGAGGCAAAGAAGCCATCGCCACACGCCCTAACCGTCACCTTGCCGCTGCCCGACCTCGTGTTCCACACGTCAGGCGTTATTACAACGCTGACGCCAGAGGCGAAGGTTAGGTTGTACTGAGAGTACTGCCCGCCAGGGGCCTGGGAGAGCGTCACGCAGGGCACAACCTCAAGTACTGTGGCGTTAACTGGGGGTATGAACTCTATGTACTCCCATGGACCGCCGCCCAGCGTTGTAACATAGGCTGAGGCTGCGGGGCTTAGAGATGACGCTAACGGGGCAGCAACGGCCAACAGGGTAAAAATACAAAGAAAGAGAAGGAAAAGGAACCTCAAAGAAAAACGCCCGAGGTCAGCTTGAGTGTTACCTCCTCATGACGGCCCAGACTACCAGCCCGACCACTATAGCGGTCACGACAACCGCTATGACAATGTAGGTCGTTGAAGTCACCAGCTTGGTCACCGTCGTCGTCAGGGTGCTCACCGCTGACGAGACGACGGTCGTGACCGACGTGACAGTGGTCGTTGAGACTGTGGTCGTCGTGGTCGTGGCCGTCGTAGTAGTTGTCATGGTCGTGGCCGTCGTGTAAGTGACGGTTATGGGCTTAGGCGTAGTCGTGGTGATGGTGACGCCCTTCGGGTGCAGGTGAACCAGTACGTAGGCGTTGCCTGGGTTGAACCATGGGGCAGGCGGGAAGAGGTAGCCTGTAGTCTCGTTGGGCCAGCCAGCCCAGTACGTTGTCGAGTACTCATACCAGATGCCGTTGGTCAGGAGAGGTATGACAGGAGTGTAGTTTAACCAGATAGTGAGGACCTCGTTGTAGAGCGGCGTGAGGGCGCTCATGTTATCAGGGTTAATGGTGAATATCTCCCTCAGGTCATTGTAGGCTGTCCAGGCGGCGGCGTTGTTGAACCTCTCCATGTCAGCCCATGCCCAGCTCCCCACGGGAGCTGTGCCTATTGTGTAGAAGTAGTACTCAAACCAGGTTGCTGGTATCACTCCACCCCAGCTCCACATAAGTGACATCGAGTACTCGCCCATGGCGACCTGTGTATACCACTGGCTGTACGTCGGGAACACGGTGGAGGCCTTAATGCCTATCTTTGACAGGTTCTGGGCTATGAGGTTGGCGTCCTCCATCCAGTCGGTCCAGCCGTAGGGCACGATTATGGTGGCGTTTACAACTGCCCCGTTGGGCATGACCCAGTAGCCCTCGGAGTTCTTGTGCCAGCCGTACTCGCTGGCCACCTGCTGCATGAGCCGCTGGGCCTCTGTCAGGTTGAACGTCCAGCCGTACCTCTGAATTATCGACATGTTTATGTACTTGCCCCAAGCCGCTGAGTATATGTTGTAGGGGGCGAAGAAGCCGAAGCCGTTGCTGATGTTGCACGGCTCCTCCTGACCGTTCTCAGCTACCGCGGCCAGCTCCGAGGTATTTATGGCGTAGGCTATGGCCCTCCTGACAAGGGTTATGTTGTAGGGCGGATACATCTCGTTTATCAGCAGCATAACCCATGGACCCTCCTGCAGGTTCCACGGCGGGTGGCTCAGGTAGGTGTAGATGCCCTGGCTCCTGAGGGTCCAGACGTTAGTGATGAAGTAACCTCCCCACGTCATCTCTCCCGTCTCGAACATTGATATGGCCTGTGGGTTTGACGTTATCACCACGTCTGCGACGTACTCAGGGGCGTACATGCCGTTGGCAGGGACGCCCCAGATGTTCCAGCCCCACCAGTTATCCCACTTAATGAACACGACCTCGCTCGGCGTGTAGGCGTAGATCCTGTAGGGGCCGTCGCCTATTATCTCTGTGACGTTAGGGCTCCAGGTGAGCGGGCTCCACTCGGTGCCATTGGCGAAGAAGGCGCTCAGGTTGGGGTAGAACTCGTGTAGAGGCAGGACAGGGTACGAGGGGCTTGTCAGTATGGCAAGTATGGTGCCCCACGGCGGCGACGAAGGCGTGCTGTTGAATATGAACATGACCTCCTTCTCGTTGACTGGGGTCACGTTAAGGATCGCTCCAGGGCCTGGGATCCACATCCAGCCCCAGGCTAGTGACGGGAAGTACTTGCCCAGGTAGTAGGTGAACACGACGTCATCAGCTGTGACAGGGTAGCCGTCCTGCCACGTCGCGTTAGGCCATATCCATATCTCGAGGGCAGCCCTGTCAACGGTGCCCGTAGCGTTAGGCCCGTAGACAAGCGACGCGGGCACCGTGACCGAGGTCACGGTGAAGTTCTCCCCCAGGGCAGGATAGTACTGCTGCGTAACCGGAGACCACAGGAAGAAAGGCAGGTATACCAGGCCCAGCTCCAGGGCATCTATTTGGTTGGCTGTTGAGAACGGGTTGAGGGTAGTTATGGGCCCCCAGGTGACGCCCCCTACGTAGACCGTCTGGGAGACGGGCAGCGCTATTAGCGAAGGCGTCTGGGCCCTGACGCTCGTGACGCCAGAATACGGTGACAGGAAGCCGATGAGGGACAGGGTCAAAAGGACGGCCGCCACGAGGCCTAAGGCTAACTTCCTCAAGGGCCTCTCGCCGCTGGTATACAGTATTGAGGATGTATTTAAATACGACTTTCGTATAACGAAAGTAAGTTCCTTTCCCTGTTTAGCTTAAAATAAACCCTTACAGCGCCTTAGCGGTCGCCCAGAGAACCCCTCCCCTGCCCCTCAGCTCGAGGTCCTCCTTGAGCTCCACCTCAGCCTTCAGCCTGAGGTCAGCCGATGAGGGGCCCGCGTAGAGCTCATAGGTGCCCGCTGGAACTAGCAGGCGGCCTCCTGACATGTAGACGGAGAGGGCCTCAAGGCCTACCTCAAAGCTCAAGCCCATCGACTCGCCGACCCTGAGGCGGACCCTCCCGAGGCCTATCAGCTCAAGGGAGGGCCTCTCGTAGAGCCTCGAGGGGGGCGATACGTAAAGCTGGGGTACCTCCTCAGCCTCAAGGGGCCCTTCGTTAGTGAGCTTCAGGCTGACCCTCAGCACGCCCCCCTCAAGGCCCGCCCTGAGGTCTGAGTAGGTGACCCTTGAGTAGCTGAGGCCGTGACCGAAGGGGAAGAGGGGCCTTGGCCTTCTGACAGTTATATCCGACGCCGAGGACCTGCGGAGGCCGTGGCGAACCGGTACGTCGCCTACGGAGGAGGGGATGGTCACAGGCAGCCTCCCTGAGGGGTTTACGAGTCCCACGAGGGCCCTGGCTATGGCGTCGCCTCCCTCCTCGCCGGGGTAGAAGGTAAGGAGCACCGCTGAGGCAGCGTTAATTATATCCTCTGGCAGCGATATGGGCCTGCCCGCGATGAGGACGATCACCAGCCTGGCCCCTGAACCGGCGAGGGACCTGAGCAGCCTGAGCTGGCAGTCAGGGAGCGTCGGGTCCCTGTCAACGCCCTCGCCCGAGAGGACCTCGCTATCCCTAAGCCAGAAGCCCCCTGACCTCTCGCCCACGACGGCCACTACCACGTCATGGCCCCTGGCCGCCTCCCTGGCGCCCTCTATCTCATCATCTCTGCACGAAGTGAAGCTGCTCACAGGCCAGTGGTCCAGCCTGGGCAGCAGCGACCTGAGGCCCTCGAGGACCGTGACCACTGGCGTCACCTGCCTCCCGAGGCTCCTGTGCGCCTGGAGGTGATAGTCGAACAACATGGCCAGGGGCTGTGAGGCCCCAGGTCCTGTCAGCAGGACCCTCAAGTCCCTGCTAAGGGGGAGTACGCCGTCGTTCTTGAGCAATATAATTGCCCTCTCGACCGCCTCCCTTGCCAGGGCCCTGTCCTCGGCTGTCTCAACAGGGCCTCCGTCGTAGCTTAAGTATGGGTTCTCCAGGAGGCCGAGCGACGCCTTAACTGCCACGACCCTCTCCACGTGCCTGTCAAGTATGTACTCGGGCAGCCTGCCTGACCTCACGGCCTCCACGAGGGACCAGAAGAGCCTCCCCCTCATGGGCGCGTAGCTGTTCTCAACGTCGATGCCGGCCGAGAGCGACAGCAGGGCCGCCTCCTCAGCGTCCCTGGCGACCCTGTGAAGCCAGAGGAGCCTGGTAATCCCCTCGGCGTCAGATACCACGAAGCCCTCGAAGCCCCACTCGCCCCTGAGCACTCCATCTATCAGAAGCCCGTTGGCGTGGCTCGGCACCCCGTCAACGTCGTTATAGGAGGCCATGACTGACAGGGGGCGGGCCTCCTTAACCGCTGACTCGAAGGGCACGAGGGCCAGGTTCCTGAGGTCAAGCTCGCCGACCCAGCTGTTGGCCCCGTTCCTCCCTCCCTCAGACATTCCGTAGGCCACGAAGTGCTTGAGGGTGGCCGCGACCCCGTGGGCCTGGACAGACTTGACGTAGCTGACGCCCATGGCGGCGGCGAGCCTGGGATCCTCGCCAAAGGTCTCTTCGCACCTCCCCCACCTCGGGTCGATGCATAGGTCCAGCACGGGGGAGAAGACCTGGTGCACCCCGAGGGCCCTTGCCTGCCTACCTATCGCGTCAGCCACCCTTGACATGAGTTCTGGGTCAAAGGTGCTGGCCATGGCCAGCGGCGACGGGAAGGCTGTGGCCCCTGGCGCCATGAGCCCCCCAGCTGCCTCCTCCTCGATCATGGCTGGGAGCCTGGCCGTGGACCTCTTGACGAGGAACTCCTGGAGCCTGTTGAACTCCCTGGCCATCTGGGCGTTGTCAAGGAACGCCCCGTTCCCGTAGACCCTCTTGACTATGCCGACGCCGTACTTTGCTATCTCCTCAGCCTTCGCCTCGGAGAACCTCCCGCTCTCGTCAAGGAAGTGCGTGAAGGGCACGGCCTCGAGCTGGGCCACCTTCTCCTCAACGGAGAGCCTGGCCACAATCTCCCTGGCCCTCAGGATGTGCTCAGGCCTGATCGTGGCGTGAGGCAACCAAAGCCCCTAATAGCTAGAAGGCCTCCGGGTAAAGAGGCCTCACCCTTGAGGCTGGCCCTTTACGTTAACAGGTACTCCATGGAGCGCCTCTCGTCAGACAGCGTCCTCCTCTCCAGGCTCATTGACAGGGCCAAGGAGATGGGCTTCCAGAGGCTGTACCTGGAGAACTACAGGGACGGCGTCACGCTCAGGCCTGAGGTGATTGAAAGGCTGAGGGACGCCCTGTCGAAGGACTTTGACGTTCAGGGAGGGCTGGCCATAGGCACCTGGGGACAGGGGATGGGCAGGCACGGCAGGTGGCAGGTGACGGGGTGCGTGAGCGACAGGAGGAACACGGAGGTCTACGTCAAGGCCATGGCCGAGCTGGCGGGGCTCTTCGACACAGTCCTAATAGACGACTTCTGGGCCAACTGGTGCGTTGACGACATTGAGGGGGTAGAGGAGGGCGACCTGCTCCTTGACGAGGCTGCAAGGCTCAGGCACGCAGCTTACTCCTCTGAGCTGCTCTACAGGGCCTCAGAGGAGGTCGTGAGGGCCGCAATGGACGTAAACCCAAGGGTCAGGGTGGTCCTCAAGGTGGCCGAGTGGAGGGAGCAGTTCTACCTCAGGGGCCTTGACATAGGTCGCCTCGCAGGGCTCTTCGACGGCATATACGTGGGCACGGAGTCAAGGGAGGGGACAGCGAGCTATGGGTCCCTCGTAATAGTCAGGCTTGTCAACGAGCTCTCCGGAGGCAAGGTGGTCGGGGCCTGGTTCGACAGCTACTCGGGCTACTTCAACGGCGTGCCCATTTCGGTCGACCTCTTCAGGTACCAGCTCAGGTACTCAGCCCTCTCAGGCGTCGAGGAGGTGACCCTGTACCAGGGGACCGAGGTACTTGACGAGTCAAGGAGGGAGCACGTGAGGGCCTTCACCGAGGAGCTCAGGTCCCTGAGGCCAGCCCTTGAGGGACCCCTGGGGCAGACCCTCGGCGTTAAGGTCCTGCCCGTTCAGACCGCCTACCCCCAGCCCCATGACGACTATGCCCCTGACCTCCTGGCCGAGGCCGGGGTGCCCCTGTCCTTCGGGAGGCCGGGCGATGGTGACTGCGCCCTGATAACCGAGGGCGTCCTCGACGCGGTCGACCTCAGGGGCCTGCTTGAGGGGGGAGTAAGCCTGGTGGTCACGGGAGGGGCCCTGGCCAGGGCTATCAGGGAGAGGAGGGACCTCGAGCTCCTTGGCCTTAGGTCTGATGCGAGCCCTGAGCCGGCCGAGTTCAACGTCATAGAGTACGGGGGGCTGGTATCATCAAGGTCGCACAGGAGGCCCTGGGCCTATCCAGTGCTGCCCGCCCTGAGGGAGTCAGACCTCTCGGGCGCGAGGCCGCTGGCCTACGGCGTCAGCAAGGGGGGAAGGCTCGTTCTCGCCTATGAGGCTGAGAGGGGGAGAGGGCACGTCTACGCCCTCCCCTTGACGGGCTACATGTACTACTTCACATATCATCAGCCCGAGGCCTCAAGGCAGGTCGTGAGGGACGTTGCGTATGGGTGCACGGGCCTCAGGCTCCTGCCTCCGTCGCCCAGCGACCTAGTCGATCTCTCCGGCGTCACGGTCACGGCCTTCAGGGAAAGGGCCTTCGTGAGCAACGAGAACAGGCACTGGGTCAGGGCCCTCCTTGAGAGGAGGGGCGAGGGGCGCGTCGAGCTTGTCATACCGCCAGGGCGCGTAGCCTTCGCTGTGGGACAGGCTGTATACGTTTTGTGACTCTTTTTTGCCCATTTTGTTTGATAAAATGACCCCTACACACATTTTTAAGCCTCAGAAAAGAAGCTAGGATTGGGTGAAAGTAAGAATGGCACAGGCTAAGGAGGTTAGGTACGACTGGTCCCACCAGGGGGAGCTCACCTCAAGGTACGTGCTCTGCGAGAGGCTGGGCTACGCCCTCTGTGCAGCCCTTTACGGGCTGACCATAAAGTAAGGCCTTTTTCAGCCCCTCCTAGTCCTAACCGTTAGGGCAACTGCGGCGGCCACAGCTATGACGGCCACGGCCGCCGCCACGATAATGGGCGTAAGCAGGACCTCCTTTACTACCTCCGTCACAGTCGAGTAGAGGGTCCTGTTAACCGTGCTCGTCAGGGTCGTGGTCGAAACGGACGTCAGAGTTGAGGTCACGGTCCTGGTCACCGTCTGCGTGACCGTGTAGGTCTGGGTGGCGCTGAGGTTGCCGCAGAGGTCCCAGCTGTAGACCGTGAAGTTCATCAACATGGTGCCGTTGCCTGAGGCGTCCACCTCGGCCCCCAGCTGGATCACGCTCAGGTAGAGGCCTGACTCCCACTGGGTCCCGTTGAACTCGCCTACTATGTTAACGGCCGTCGATATGAGGTCCCTGAGGTTGACGCCAAAGACCCCGCGCGTGAGGCCGTGGTAGGCGCCTTCGCTGTAGTTGAGCTCGGGTATCAGTATTATCAGCATCCAGCCCGAGGGGCCGCCGTTCCTGGGGAGTATGAAGACCTGGTATGACAGGTTCTCCAGCTGCCCATCTATGATTGTAGGCATGGTCACGCTATGCCAGGTGACCCAGTAGGGCAGGCCGGCCAGGGACTGGTTAGCGTACATCCAGAGCATGAGCTCCACGTCGCTCGGCCCAAGCGAGGTGGCGCCGGGGTGCCTCACGAGCCATATGTCATAGGAGAAGTCGTTGTAGCTCCCCTCCCTCAGCGACAGGGAGTAGTTAACTATGGACCACAGGCTGGGCACCTGGCCTGTAGGCATGGGGAGCCTGAGGAAGCTGTAAGTTGACGTCATGGTGTAGAAGGGTCCCCAGGAGTAGTCGCCGTACATTATGTCAGGGAAGCCGACGACTGGAATGAAGCTGATGGCCCTGACCACGCCCGTTATGTTTACGTAAACTGCAAGATGACCATTGCTGAGGACCATCGTGACGTTCCCGTTGCCCCCTACGAGGTTCCACAGCATGGGCGATATCATCGCTGTGGCGCCCTGCGGGAGCTTCATGAAATAGGCGTTGTAGTTGTTGAGCACTGCGTAGGAGAACAGCGTGTAGCTGGCGTTTGATATCATTGGGTAGCAGATCATGCACTGGGCCGAGGCCTGAGGGGCGACTGCCAGGGCTAAGAGGATGAGGACAGCTAACAGGGGCAGGGCCCGCCGGCTCAAGACCCTATATCCCCTTCCACAGCCCGGCGCTCTTGGAGGCGTAGTGACAGGCCACGTAGTGGTCAGGCTCCACCTGGGCCAGGCTCGGCTTAGTGGTCTTGCAGAGGTCGGTGGCCAGCGGGCACCTGTCGGCGAAGACGCAGCCCCTTATGTAGCCTGTCTTGAACTCTATTGTGGTGCTCGTTATGCGGCCCGTCCACCTCCTTGAGACCAGCGGTATGGATTTCATGAGCAGCTGCGTGTAGGGGTGGAAGGGCCTGCTGTAGACCGCCTCTACGTCGCCGTACTCCATGACCTCCCCCTTGTAAAGTATGAGTATCCTGTCGGCTATGTATGAGGCCAGGCTGAGGTCATGGGTCACGAAGAGCACAGACATGCCGGTCTCCTTCTTGAGCTTGTAGAGCAGGTTGAGCACGTTGACCCTGAGAGAGGCGTCAATCATCGAGACTATCTCGTCAGCTAGGAGGACCTTGGGCCCTATGACAAGCGCCCTGGCTATCATGACCCTCTGTAGCTGGCCCCCGCTGAGCTGGTGGGGGTACTTGTCAAGGATCTCATCTGGGTTGAGGCCAACGAACTCCAGGGCCTCCCTCACGGCCTTCAGCCTGTCAGCCTCAGAGGCCTCGGGCATGTAGGTCTTTGCAGCCATCAGGAGCGGCCTGTCAACTCTGTAGAAGGGGTTGAACGAAGAGTAGGGGTCCTGGAGGACGGCCTGGACCTCCTTCCAGTACCTCCTGTTGTCCCACCTCTCAAGCGGGACCCCGCGGTAGAGGACCCTGCCAGAGGTCGGCTTCAGGGCCTTGAGGAGTACCTTGAGTAACGTGCTCTTCCCGCTGCCGCTCTCACCAACTATTGAAAGTATCTCGCCCTCCCTGACGTTGAATGAGACGTTGTTCAGGGCGTAAATCTTGGTGGTCCTGAAGAA
>Ga0315272_10000049_pt1 | contig 46057 bp, 35 predicted proteins | sample C3_middle_MG_FD_203918 | JGI IMG/M metagenome (GOLD analysis project Ga0315272, IMG submission 203918) | Sediment microbial communities from Yellowstone Lake, YNP, Wyoming, USA - C3_middle | ecosystem: Environmental > Aquatic > Freshwater > Lake > Sediment | place: USA: Wyoming | collected...
ACTAATTTTATTTCTGTAATTTTGCCCATGTTGTATTTGTTTTATGCAAAAACCAAGTTACAACATTGGGGGAAACCTTTGGGGAGTACCCCTCTTATTTATTTTTTAGTCGGACACTAGTGATAAAAAATGAAAAACGTAAAAAAATACTGGTGGACACTTGTCCTTATTGTAATTCTATCTGGCAGTTCAATAATCTTCCTGCCGTCACAAGAACGGACTGACAGTCTGACCAGGGCCAGCCTTACACTGCTGCCACCTTCACCGATAACTAATAAGGTTAAACTTGATATCAGGGGGGGAATCTGGAATAATTCCTCACTGACAGTTAATTATCTGATTTCCCTTTATATTGATAATGTTGAAAAAAGCTCATGTATCTATTCAAAGAAGCTTAAGCTGCAATCTGGCAGCAACAGTGGAATCCAGCATCTTCAGGAGACCGGGAAACTGGCAGGTGACAGAAATATAATAATGACAGTAAAATCGGATGTGGGAACCACAACTCTTATAGAACCGGTCAAAATCATCGATTCTGAAATAAGATCCACAAAACGGATTGACGGCAGTTGGTTTGAATTTTATCACTGGAGTGAAGATGAGGGAAGGTTCTGGAATAATGACATTATCAGACTTGGCAATTCACAGTGGAAGGAACTCGTGAAAGGAATGCATGATATTGATATGAATATTGTCGTTATCCAGGAGCTTTTCAGAAATCAGAAATACGTAGGTGCTCATGATATGGAATCAACAGGATATACCGGTATACCATATTATAAATCAGAATTATTTCCGGCTAAACCCGGTCAGTCATTACTTGATAATGTTGAGAATGGCAAATCATCTGTAAACTATTCCGCATGGAAAAATATTGCAGCTGATTCGGCACTGGAGTCGGTTCTGTCGGAAGCTGATACCAGGGGAATGAAGGTCTTCCTGGGGGTCGGCATGTACGCCTGGTTTGATTTTACTGACGGGTCGCTCGAATGGTCAAAGAAGATTGCAAAAGAATTATGGGATAAGTACGGAACACATAAATCATTTTACGGATGGTATATTTCAGGAGAGGTTGCAGGAGATCTCGGAACTGATGACAGGCGCAGAAAAGAGATTGTACACTTTTTTAAGGAATTCAGGTCATATGTCAGGACACTTGCGCCCGACAAACCTGTAATGCTGGCTACAAACTGCCATGGAATAAAAAATGCAGGAGGTTACTATCATGAATTGCTGAGCAATCTCGATATTCTTTGTCCATTTGGTTTCCACCGCATGCCCGCAGGCGATTATACAGGTAGTGAGGCAGCTAAGGTTCTGCAGGATTATTGCGACAAAGCAGGATGCCACCTCTGGATGGACCTTGAGGTGTTCCTTTTTGCAGAAAAAAATGCGCTATATCCGCGCCCGATTGACCAGATAGTGGTTGATTTACTGATGTTCAACAATTTTGAAAAGATCTGCTGCTATTCTTATACCGGCTTAATGAATGCCGGATGGCAAACAGGCACTCCTGGCGGAGAAAAAACAGTGAAGTTGTATAATGAGTATATGAGATACCTGATGAAAACGGAAGAAGGTAAATGATTAAAAGGCTGATTTCATTCCTGCGATTTCCAGGAAAGCCGGTGATCGTTGTCGGGAACAATCTTATTATGATCCAGAAGCCATCTGATAACTTTAATTGACTTATCTTCAGGATAATCAATGAGCTTAACTAATTCTTCTGCATCAGGATTCTGTCCTTTCAGTATGGATTTTATATCGTCCAGGATCAGATCAAACTCATATTTGCTGAGATCAAGCTCATTTCGTTCCCTGCAAACATCACAGGTGCCGCATCTGTCTGATTCCTCTCCGAAATATTTTAACAGATAAACTGACCGGCAATGACTATCCGAGTCAGCATATTCAATCATGCTGTTGAGCCTCTCTTCGTATTTTTCCTTTACATGAAGATAATTGTCAGGTGAGATCATCAGAGCTTTCCTCTCAAGCCTTTCCTCTGTGAAAATAACCATTGCAGTCTTCTTTCCCGGAATATAACGGATAATATTAAGGGCTGACAATTTAACCAGGTACTGATAGATGGTATCACGTGTCGCCGCTGATTTGCGTGCAAGAACTTCTTCATTTATTCCAACAAAATCGGTAAAGAGGCCGGTATAAGATCTCAGCAGAAGTTTTATAAACCCGTCGAATGACTCATTTGCCACCTGAAATTTATAAAGGTCATCGCGTCCCACAATAAAATGTACTCTTGATGGATTATTTATTTCTTCTGTAAATTCCATGTAGCCTTCTCTTTGCAAAAACTGGAGGCTGTTATAGGTTTCGATTACAGGCAGTCTGTATTTTGAGACAAAAGCATTCAGGCTGAAATCATATACAGTATCTTTCCCTGAGCCAATTGGCACCTGGACAAAATTACACAAGGCCTCATATGTGTCTTTAATTCTGTCAATCTGCGGAAATTTTTTCCTTACGGTATCTTTAAGCCTTGATTTATCTGCATGTGAGTAAAGAAGAACAGCAAATGACGGTTTCCCATCCCTCCCGGCCCTGCCGCTCTCCTGAAAATAGCTTTCAACAGAATCGGGTATATCCCAGTGAATTACAAACCTGACTTCTGCTTTATCAATGCCCATGCCGAATGCATTTGTGGCAATAATAACACGAGTCTCACCTGTTGTCCATAATTCCTGCTTCCTGTCACGAAGCTCATCAGAAAGACCTGCGTGGTAAAAGTCAGCATTGATACCATTTGCAACCAGTAATTCTGCTACTTCCTTACATCTTTTCCTGCTCCTGACATATACAATTCCGCTTCCTTTTGTCTTTTGAAGAGTCTTTATAAGATAAGCGCCCTTATCTTCTACATGCCTAACCAGGTAAGATATATTTTTCCTGTCGAAACTGGTTCTGAGAACATTTTTTACTCTGAATGCAAGTTTCGACATTATATCGTCAATTACCTGGGGAGTCGCTGAGGCGGTAAGGGCAAGAAACGGAACGGTATCGGATATATAATCCCTGATAGATGCAATTGTAAGATAAGAGGGTCTGAAATCATAACCCCACTGAGAGATGCAATGTGCTTCATCAATGACCACGAGTGAAAGGTTCATCCTGCCTGCTTTAGCCTGGAATAATTTAGTCGATATTCTTTCAGGTGAGACATACAGGAATTTATAATCGCCAAAGACAGCATTTTCAAGCGTATTGTCTATCTCTTCAGCCGTCATTCCCGAATGAATAGACAAAGATCTTATCTCCTGTTTATTAAGACGGTTTACCTGATCTTTCATCAGTGCGATCAGAGGAGTTATTACAAGACAAATTCCTTCGTGAGCCAGTGCAGGTACCTGAAAGGCAATTGATTTTCCTCCGCCGGTAGGCATCAGACCAAGGGTATCCTTTCCGTCTGCTACTGACTTTATGATCTCTTCCTGTAAAGGTTTGAATGACGAAAATCCCCAGTATTTTGTAAGAATCTGTTTGTATTGCTCAATATTCATTCCTTCTTGCACTTGATACAAATGTACTAACACTATTTGATTTATCAGCAGCGTGATAGGGAAGTGTAAGTAAGTGGCTAATGATTTTTTAGTGGAATGCCCTAAATGAGACAGATATATAATGAGTTCTCTTTTTTTTTTGTAATTTGCGCCATCAAAAACTTAAAATTTCAGCTGATGTCATTTTTAAAAGATAAGATATTATACGAAGGGTTAACATTCGATGATGTCCTTCTGGTTCCTTCTTATTCTGAGGTACTTCCAAGGGAAGTTGATCTAAGCTCAATGTTTACACGGAACATCCGTCTTAACACTCCGGTTGTTTCCGCTGCAATGGATACAGTTACTGAAGACGAGCTTGCAATAGCAATAGCCAGGGAAGGCGGAATAGGTGTGATCCATAAAAACATGTCGATTGAAAAACAGGCTGCCCAGGTTAAAAGGGTTAAAAGAGCTGAAAACGTAATGATCTTTGATCCTATTACAATCAACCTTGAAGCAACAGTTGCTGAAGCCATGAATCTTATGAGCGAATATAAGATCGGCGGTATTCCTGTAATTGACAGAAACGGAATTCTTAAGGGAATCGTGACAAACCGTGACCTTAGATTTGAAAACAACAGATCAAGGAAAATCACGGAGGTTATGACCACAAATCTTATTACTACAAACCATCAGACCAATCTTGAATCTGCCGCAAGGATTCTTCAGAAGCATAAAATTGAGAAGCTTCCCATGGTAGACGAGGAAGGCAAGCTTATTGGCCTTATCACCTACAAGGATATTACAAAGACTAAAGACCGTCCAAATTCATGCAAGGATGACAAGGGAAGGCTGAGAGTTGCAGGAGCTGTCGGGATAGCAGCAGATACCCTTCAGAGAGTTGAAGCTCTGATTAATGCAAGTGTTGACGCAATCGCTGTCGATACAGCTCATGCTCACTCTAAAAACGTAATCAATATTCTCAGAGAAATCAAGAGAAATTATCCGTCGATTGATGTTATTGCAGGAAATATAGGCACCGGAGAAGCGGCAAAGAAGCTTGTAAAAGAAGGCGCTGACGCATTAAAGGTAGGAATCGGTCCGGGCTCGATCTGCACCACAAGGATAGTGGCAGGTGTCGGAGTACCTCAACTTTCAGCAATATACGACGTTGCCAAGGCAGTCGAAGGCTCAGGAATTCCGGTAATTGCAGATGGCGGAATCAGGTATTCCGGCGATATCATTAAAGCTATTGCCGCAGGGGCTGATTCTATAATGGCGGGATCATTGTTTGCAGGTGTAGAGGAGTCTCCTGGTGACACTATCATATATAACGGAAGAAAATTCAAAGCATATCGCGGAATGGGGTCAATTGAAGCTATGCAGATGGGTTCAAAAGACAGATATTTCCAGGATGTCGAAGATGATATAAGAAAACTTGTACCTGAAGGTATCGAAGCAAGAGTGCCTTATAAAGGAACGCTCGCAGAGGTCATTTATCAGATGACTGGAGGATTAAGAGCCGGAATGGGATATCTTGGCGCTAAAGATGTCAGCGTGCTCAAAAAAGAAGGTAAGTTTGTAAGGATCACACATTCAGGGATCATAGAAAGCCATCCTCATGATGTTTCAATAACCAGGGAGGCTCCAAACTACAGCAGAAAATCATTTGAATAACCGGTATCCCTGAATCCTGATGAAGATCAGATCCTCTTATTCTGTTGTCTTTTTTATTTTGTTCCCGGTTTTATGCCAGGCACAGGATCTGAACATTAAAACGCTTATGAATGTAAATGGCAATAATGTCCAGGCAGGAGAATTTATGAGGATGTACAGGAAAAGCAAAGAGCCTGAAAAAGCACTTGATATTGATTCTTATCTGAACCAGTTCACTTTGTTCAAACTTAAAGTTGCCGATGCATTGAATGAAGGCTATGATACAACTTCGTCCTTTAAAACAGAACTTAACGGATACAGAAACCAGCTCGCACAGAATTACCTGACCGACAGCGAAATGAAAGAGAAGCTGCTTCAGAGAGGCTATCAGCGATCATTAATTGAAATTAATGCATGGCACATTCTTATAGCACTCAAAGCTGATGCATCTCCCGAAGATACGCTCAGAGGCTGGAAAAAAGCAATTGATATCAGGGAAAGAATAAACGAGGGAGAACCTTTTGAAAGTGTTGCACGAGGCACATCAGATGACAGATCGGTTAAGATAAACGGTGGAAACCTTGGTTACTTTTCCGCCTTTCAGATGATAATGCCTTTCGAAGATGCAGCCTATTCACTCAAAAAGAGAACACTGTCAATGCCTGTAAGAACACCCTATGGATATCACATAATCATGGTGACTGATAAACGTCCTTCAAAAGGGAAAGTCAGGGTTGCCCATATCATGAAAGCAATTCAGCCGGGTGATGACGGTAAAGATGAAGAACAGGCAAAAAATGAGATCGACAGCATCTACAGTCTTTTGAAAAACGGAGCTTCATTCTCCGAGCTGGCAAAGAGACTTTCTGATCATAAGGAATCTGCTGTGAAAGGCGGAGAACTCGAGTGGTTTGGAACAGGAGAAATCATCAGCGACTTCTCTGAGGCAGCTTTTTCAATTTCCGATACAGGAAATTTTACAAAGCCTGTTCATACCATCTACGGGTGGCATATAATTAAGCTCCTTGGGAAAAAAGCTCCCGGTTCTTTCGAAGAATCACGCTCTCTGCTCGAAAGCAAGACGAACCAGTCATACCTGAATTCTCTGAGTAAAAAATCATTTGTTGAAAAACTTAAGAAAGAATATCATTATCATGTTAATGCAGAAGCCTATAGCTGGTTTGTAAGTCATACAGATACACTGATTATTCAGGGTTTGAAATTATACGACAGGTCAACTCTTCCTGATGGTATTATCTATTCGTTTGCAGATCAGTCCGTTTCAACAAAGGATTTTACCGACTATCTTGAAAAAAGAGCTTCAATGGTGGTAACAAAAGATTCAGCGGTGTTTGTAAGGCAGCTTTTGGATACCCGGGCAACAGACCATTTAATGAATTATGAAAACGCGAACCTTGAAAAAAAATATCCCGATTTCAGATACCTGATTGAAGAATTTCACGATGGAATGCTTTTATTTGAAATATCAGGAAGAAAAGTCTGGAACAGGGTAAGTGATGATACAATCGGGCTCCATAATTATTATTATGCACATAATAACAACTGGCTTTCAAAAGAAGGCATAGAAGCCAAAATATATACACTTATATCTCCTGATGCAGAGAAACTCCTTTCCTCAGCCTTTAATAAATACTCACAGAAGCCAGATTGTGACGAGCTGCTGATTAAAAGATTCAACACTAAAAATGATACTGCGCTCTTTATCAAAGAAGGAAAATGGTTCAGAGGCGACGATATTGATATGGATAACATACAATGGACAGTCGGTGCTCATCCTGTTTCATTAAAAGGATTTACATCCATAGTTACCATTAAAAAAGTCATTGAACCTTCACCACTGAAATTTGAGGATATAAAAGGCGAAGTAATGACCGGATATCAGGAGTTTCTCGAGAATGAATGGACCGGACAATTAAATAAAAAATATAGCGTTAAGATTGATAACCTGGTACTTGAGGAAGTAAAGAAGAAGTTGAAAAATGAATAAAACAGTATTAATATTACTGACCATTTTGCTTTTCGCCGGATGCAAAAGCAAAAACGGACAGATAAAGAGAGTTCCGGTTGCTCAGGTTGGCAAAGTCGTTCTGTATTTTGATGAAGTACCCCGACTCATAAATCATGAGGTTAATGAGTCAGACTCTGCTGCACTTTATCAGAACTATATTAACAAGTGGGCAAAAAGAGAGTTATTGCTTCAGAAAGCGGAAGACAACCTTACTCCTGCCCTGAAGGCAACAATTGCCAAGCAGCTTGAGGAAACCCGTTCAAACCTGGTTATCTATCAGTATCAGCGACAGATGATCCAGGAGAAACTGGATACGGTACTTACTGAAGAGGAACTTGAAAACTATTACTCGGTGAATGATAAAAGCTTTCTTCTGAATTCCAATATTGTCAAAGCTCTTTTTATCAAGTTACCGGTTGAGACACCCGACCTTGGCAAAATAAGGTTACTGGCGCGTTCCAATATCCATGCTGATCAGCAGAAACTGGAAACTATCTGTTATCAGTTTGCTGAAAAGTTTGATGATTTCAACGAGGAATGGGTTCCTATTGACCGTCTCTTCATTGAATTACCACAAACTATTGGGGATCAGGAAAATTTCCTCCGCCGGAACACGTTCTATGAAACAAGCGATTCTGCCTCTGTTTATCTTGTTTCGATAAGAGATTACAGATTAAGATCCTCGCTTGCACCTTTTGAATATGTGAAAGATGACATAAAAAGAATAATCTGGAACACAAGAAGATTTGAATTCATTCAGTCACTCGAAAACGGGATCTATAACGACGCACTAAAGAAGAATAGTTTTAAGATATATTGATATATTATGATGATGAAAAGAAAATTGAAAATTTGCCTGACAGTGATATGTTTGTTTCTGCCTGGTGCTTATCTGGCAAATGCCCAGGTTCTTGTTGAATCGGTAGCAGCGATTGTAGGTAACGAAGTCATCTACCTTTCAGATGTGGAAAACACAATTAAAGATGCAAGAATCAATGGCAATAAATTACCGGTTGATCAGCTCTCCTGTACAGTCTTTCAGCAACTTCTTGTTTCCAAGCTTTTTATGGACCAGGCAAGGATTGACAGTATAACAGTTGCCGATGATGCAGTGGAAGGTGATCTGAATATGAGAATGAATGATGCTATCAGGACCGCAGGAAGTGAAGAGGCGCTGACTACATATTTCAAGAAAAGCATGCTCGAAATAAAAAGGGATATCAAAAAGACTCTCATAGAACAACAGATAGTTGGTGAAGTGCAGAGTAAAATTGCCAAGAATATTGCAATCACACCTGCGGCTCTTAAAAACTTCTACAATGCATTACCGAAAGATAGTCTGCCAGTTGTGCCAGCAAAATATGCCCTCAGCATAATACAAATCGATCCTCCCGATAATGAAGACAACAAAGCTGAGGCACGTCAGAAGCTTCTTGATATCAGAAGCCAGATCCTGGCCGGAAAAAGCTTCAGCACTATGGCAACATTGTATTCTGAAGATACTGAATCGGCTAAAAAAGGCGGAGAGGTAGGATACTCGGTAAGAGGTGAACTCGAGAAACCATATGCTGATGCGGCATGGAGTCTTACTAAAAACACTGTTTCAAAAATAGTGGAAACCAAATTCGGATTTCATCTTATTCAAATGATCGACAGGAAGGGAGAAATGCTTAATACCCGGCATATCCTTATCAGACCAAAAGTCAAACCACAGCAGGCACAGAAAGCTATGGCAAGACTCGACAGCATAGCCAATCTCATCCGTAAAGACAGCATTAAATTTGAAGCTGCCGCTCTGCGCTTTTCAACTCATAAAGACAGCAGAATAAACGGAGGAAAACTTGTAAGCCCTAATCCATCCTCAAGGATCACATGGTTTACTCTTGAAGAACTGAATCATGAAATGTATGTGAAGGTCAGGGAAATGAAAGTTGGCGAGATTTCTGATGCATTTAAGACGACCGATGAAAACAATAATGAAGTCTTCAGGATTGTCAAACTTGATAATGTTCTTCCGGCCCACTCGGCAAACCTGAAGGATGATTATCAGACAATGTATGATGCCGCCCTGGCTAAGGAACGTGAACTGTCTTTTGAAAGATGGGTAAAAAATAAAATCGGGATCACCTATATAAAGATCAGCGAAGAATTCAAGGGATGTGAGTTTTTGCAAAAAGGATGGCTGAAATAGAACATTTTAACAAACATCATAACAAAGTACATTCCAGGCATTTACTCTATGTAGTGCTAAGCCTGTGCTTTCTATCAGTGGCTTTTACTCAGAATCCTCCCTCCCTGCAGCAAAACAGGAGAATGATTGAACTGAAAAATGCCGATGAAGATCGCATTATCAGGGATCCTCAAACAGGTAAGGATGTGCATCATTTTACAGGCAATGTCCGTCTGAAGGATAACGATGTTCTGATGTGGAGTGACAGCGCACACTTTTATCCCGAAAAGAATCAGGTGACTGCTTTCAGTAAAGTTCATATCCAGCAAGGCGATACTCTCAATCTTTATGGTGACCATCTTTTCTATGACGGGAAAAGCGGTATGGCCTTTGTAAAAGGAAATGTTATTCTTATAAACAAGGACACACATCTCTACACCGATTCCATCCATTATGACGTAACAAACAGGATTGCGAGATATACAAAAAAAGGAAGGATAACGAATGCAGATAATATTCTGACAAGCATTGTCGGTGTGTACTATGTTGCTAAAGATCTATTCCATTTCAAAGACAGTGTCAAAATCGTTAATCCCGATTATGTGATGACTGCCGATACGATGGACTATAATACCACCAGTAAAATAGCTTATTTCACAGGTCCCACTGAGCTAAAGGGCGACAGTCTGTACATGTACTGTGAAAAAGGCTGGTATGACACAGAGAAAGATCTCACATCAGTTTGGAAAAAAGCGATGATCGATAACCGTAAGCAGATTGTACACGGGGATTCGCTCTATTTCAACAAAATAACAGGATTTGGTGAAGCATTCAGGAATGTAATCATTGAGGATACAATAGATAAAATAGCTGTTGAGGGGAATTACGCATGGTATTATAAGGATCCTGAAAAATTCCTTGTTACAGATAAAGCGGTGTTTATACAGGTATCTAAAGAAGACTCCCTTTTTCTGCATGCAGATACAATCAATGCTGTTACAGTTCCCGACAAAACGCTTAAGGGTCACAGGCTTATGAGCGCTTATCACGGTTGCCGTATATTCAGCAAGAATCTTCAGGCAAAGTGTGATTCGCTGTCATATTCATTTCAGGATTCCGTGATACGTCTTTATAGATTGCCTGTATTATGGTCGACTGAGAATCAGCTCACTTCCGATTCAATGGCTGTTTTTACAAAGAACCGGCAGACTGACCGGCTGGAATTATATAATGGCGCATTCATTACCAGCCAGGTTGACACTATAAGATTTAACCAGATTAAAGGAAGGTCTCTTACCGGCTATTTCAAAAAGAATGAACTTTATAAGATAAGAATAAAAGGAAACGGGGAATCGCTTTATTATCTGCTTGATGGGGACGCCGTGGCTGGCAGAAACCAGTCAAAATGCGCTAATATGGAGATCATTGTTGACAAGGGGAAGGTTTCAGAGATATACGAATATGACAACCCTGAAGGATTCATTGATCCTCCTCTGCCCGCTAACCCTGTGCGACTGGAAGGTTTCAGATGGCTCGACAAACTCAGACCGAAGAAAAGACAAGATATATTTATCAGTAAATAAAAAAGAGGCTGATTCCTGATGGATCAGCCTCTTTTTTAATATTCATCTTCATTAAAAAAGAAGTCATCTTTACTCGGATAATCGGGCCAGATATCTTCTATACTCTCATAGATATCGCCCTCATCCTCAATTTCCTGCAGATTTTCAATAACTTCCATAGGGGCACCCGACCTAATGGCGAAATCAATCAGCTCATCCTTAGTGGCAGGCCATGGAGCATCCTCAAGTTTTGATGCTAATTCAAGTGTCCAGTACATAATTTCCTGATTAAGTTAAGCTTTAAACAAAGTTTGCAAATATATATATTATTTTACTTAAAAAGCAAATCCAATTTTTAAGTTTTTTAACATTTCATACAATCCATTTAATCTCCTCATTACCAAGTTCTAACGCTATTTTTCTTGATAAAACGAATAAAAAATCGGAGAGCCGGTTAAGAAATCTGATGACAATTTCAGGCGATTCTTCTGAGATATTCAGCCGGGCAACAGCCCTTTCTGCTCTTCTGCAAACGCACCTGGCTATATGACAATGTGATACAAGAATATGCCCCCCCGGAAGTATGAAATTGTTTAATTTTGGAAGAGATTCTTCCATCAGATCTATTTCTTTTTCTATTTCCTCTATACAACCTGAATCGGGCAGGATTTTTTTACTGGAGGGGTTTTTAATGTCATATGCAAGTGTAGCAGCACATCTCATCAGCTGTCCCTGTATATAAAGAAGCAGCTGCCTTCTTTTTTCATCAGTCTGCTGATCCCTGATCAGACCTATCCATGCAATCAGTTCATCAACAGATCCATAAGCTTCAACACGCTGTGAATGCTTCGGCACTCTCCTGCCTCCCGATAATGAAGTTGTGCCATCGTCACCTGTCAGGGTATAGATCTTCATAATATTAGCAGGAAAAAAATTAAAATAAATTGATAATCTATGCCTTTACATAGGCTTCATTACGGTAATCCTGGGCAATCTCCCCGTCGAACAGCCTGATAATACGTGCTGCATGTTTTGCAATATCTTCCTCATGAGTCACAACAATCACTGTATTGCCATTTTTGTGAATGGTATCCAGAAGGTTCATTATATCAATAGAGGTTTTACTGTCGAGGTTTCCGGTGGGCTCATCAGCAAGAATAATCGAAGGTTTATTAACCAGAGCCCTTGCTATTGCAACACGCTGACGCTGTCCGCCTGAAAGCTCATTAGGTTTATGTGTCATCCTGTCCTCAAGTCCGACCTGAGTCAGTGTTTCAACAGCAACCTTTTCCCTGTCAACCTTTGGAACACCGGCATATATTAATGGCAGAGTAACGTTTTCAAGAGCAGAATAACGCGGCAGAAGGTTGAAGGTCTGAAATACGAATCCGATTTCTTTATTTCTGATTTCAGCCAGGTAATCATCTTCCATCTTGCTCACGTCGGTACCATTAAGAATGTAGCTCCCGCTTGAAGGAGTATCAAGGCACCCTAGCAGGTTCATCAACGTCGATTTCCCTGATCCTGACGGACCCATAATTGCAACATATTCATTACGCTCTATATTAATACTGACAGAACGTAATGCTCTTACAATCACTGATCCTACCTGATAATTCTTAACAATATTTTGAATCTCAATTACTTTGTCCATAGTGTTTTAAATTTGAATTTCCGAAATTAGATTAAATAAGTCAAATAATAAATTATTAATACTTAATTTTTGTTAATATCTGATTACATAGTTATTAGGATTAATACCCCTCCTGAAAAAGCAGATTCCCATTCTGAAGATATCAATTGTCACCGAAACCTTCTTATTCAGTTTTATTTCCTGCCACACCTCCTCCATCTCCTTTGAATAGTAAATATCATCAAGAATAACTATGGTCTCCGGACCAGAAATCTCAGCTATTTTGTTAAAGTAACGCAGCACAGGCTCTTTTCTGTGATTGCCGTCAATAAATACAATTCCCGGCTTCATCTCATCTCCAAAATCCGGCAGAATTTCATCAAATGAGCCTTCCATTAAAGTAATGTTTTGCATACCGGCTTCAGCGAAATTATCCCTTGCAATCTGAGCAATTTCAGAAGAACCCTCAACAGTGATCACTTTAACATCCTTGCAAGCTGCTGCCATATACATCGTACTTATACCGAACGAAGTTCCCAGTTCAATTATCAACGGTTTGCCAAACTCAGAAGCCATCTTTGCTAAAAAAGCTCCGTATTTAGGCGTTACAGGCGAGCTTAAAGCAATCTCCGAAATTCTCCGCGACCGTTTTCCCGGCTTTTGGAATCCCGTTTCTGAACCTGAACCAAGATCCAGAAATGATATAATCCTTTTGTCAGCGATCAGTTTCCTCCGTATCTTTTCTACAGTAATGACAATGTCAGGATCAGTTTTATTCCTGAGAACCCTGTTAATAAGGTCAAAGACAAACGGACTGTGAATGCCGTGTCCCTTACGATGCCTGGATAGCAGTATATAATTCAGGTATTTAAGTGCCCGGTGAAAAATCATTTTTGTAATGGTATTATAATTAGGACAGCTTTTCAAATTTACGTATTTTCGGATAATGATTTCAAAGGAGTTTCTGGATACCGAAATTACGTATTTACAGGGAGTCGGCCCAAAAAGAGCAGAACTGCTGAATAAGGAGCTGAATATTTTTACTTTCAGGGACCTGCTCTATTACTTCCCTTATAAATATATCGACAGAACAAGGTTTTATACAATCTCTGAACTCGATCCTGATCTTCCATTTGTACAGATAAAAGGAAAGATAAGAGGATATTTTACTGAAGGCCACGGAGCTGGGAAACGGCTTACAGCAGAATTTCAGGACGATACCGGAACAGTCAAGCTTGTATGGTTCAAAGGCGGAAAATGGGTGACTGCCAATTATGCCCCGGGTGTTGAATTTATTGTATTCGGCAAGCCAAGCGTATTCAACGGGACCATCAATATAATCCATCCTGAAATAGAGGCAGCGGATAAGATGGCCGAGCGGCTATATTCTGCACTTCAGGCACAGTACAGCACTACAGAAAAACTTAAAAATCAATTTGTTACTTCGAAGACAATAAGCAAGTTCACTGGAACTATGCTGAGGCAGCTCAAAACCAGGCTGCCTGAAACCCTGCCCCCCTACCTGGTTGGGAAGTACAAGCTGATGGATCTGCATGACGCCCTTCATAAAATTCATTTTCCGTCCAACCCTGATGAACTGGAAAAAGCAAGATACAGGTTGAAATTCGAGGAATTGTTCTACATCCAGCTTAACCTGTTGAGGTATAGAACAAACCGGAACATAAAACTGAAGGGCTTTGTCTTTTCCACTGTCGGAGAAAACTTCAATAACTTCTATCATAATAATCTCCCTTTTGCACTTACCGAGGCACAGAAAAGGGTTATGAAGGAGATAAGGAAAGATCTGGGATCAGGGAAACAAATGAACAGGCTGTTGCAGGGCGATGTCGGCAGCGGCAAGACCCTTGTAGCACTCATGAGCATGCTGATTGCTATTGACAACGGGTACCAGGCCTGCATTATGGCCCCTACTGAAATTCTTGCCAGTCAGCATTATCACACAATAACAAAGTTCCTGATCGGATTAAATATCCATGTACGCCTTCTTACCGGATCTTCAAAAAAGGCATCAAGAAAAGTCATTGCTGAATCGCTGATGGACAGGTCACTCAATATTCTTATCGGCACACATGCCCTTCTCGAGGAAAATGTTCAGTTCGCCAATCTGGGTCTGGTTATCATCGATGAGCAGCACAGATTCGGAGTTGAACAACGAGCCAGGTTATGGCAGAAGAATCTCAACCCGCCTCATATACTTGTAATGACGGCAACCCCGATCCCAAGAACTCTTGCCATGACACTCTATGGCGATCTGGATGTATCGGTTATTGACCAATTGCCTCCCGGCAGGGTGCCAATTAAGACAATGCACTTCACCGATTCTGAAAGAAACAAAGTCTTTGGCTTCATGAGAAGTCAGATCTCTGACCATCGCCAGATCTATGTTGTATATCCTTTGATAAAGGAATCCGAAACAATGGATTATAAAGATCTTGAAGATGGCTGGGATACAATATCAAGAGTGTTTCCTCCACCTAAATACTGCATAAGTGTTGTTCATGGCAAAATGACTCCTGCTATTAAAGAAGCCTCGATGAAACTATTTAAGGACGGGGTGGCGCATATCCTTATAGCCACGACAGTAATTGAAGTCGGTGTTGATATACCAAATGCAACTGTAATGGTTATTGAGAGTGCCGAACGATTTGGCCTGTCACAGCTGCACCAGCTTAGAGGACGGGTTGGAAGGGGTGCCGATCAGTCTTATTGCATTCTGATGAGTTCCGATAAACTTTCAAAAGAGGCTGCAAAACGGATTGAGGTTATGACAAGCACCAATGACGGATTTGAAATTGCCGAGACAGATCTACAGCTAAGGGGGCCCGGTGATATTGAAGGAACAATGCAGAGCGGGATCCCGTATGAACTCAGAATTGCTGACCTTGGCAAGGACGGACAGATAATAGAATATGTGAGGCACATTGCCGAAGACATTTTAAACACTGATCCTTTGCTGGAGAATAATCAAAATATGATCTTCAGATCTGAACTTAAAAGACTTTTCAGCCAGCGTCAATCGTGGAGCAACATTAGCTGATTAAAAGATGACGTATAACGACTATTATAAGATTCTGGGACTTCCAGACGACGCAACCTTAGACGAGATCAAGAAAGCCTACAGAAAAAAAGCGAGGCTTTACCATCCCGATATAAATCCGTCGCCTGATGCCAAGGATATGTTCATATGTATTACTGAAGCATATGAGTTTCTTATAACCAATTATGCCAGAATCCAATCTGATGAAGAAGCATACCGCCAGGCAATGGATGATTGGAGAAAATACAGGCAGGACAGGTCGCGCAAAAAAGCTACTGTTTATGCCAGGACATCCTACGGAAATTTTAAAAACACCAAATTCTATAAAACAACCAGGATTTTCGACGGTACAGCGATCATCTTCAGCTTTATAGTCTCAATTATGGTTCTTATTTATACAGTATACGGCTATTTCTTCAGATTGAGACATCCAATACCTGGATTGGAAAAGCCATCTCTGTTTGCTTTTATAATGCTTCTGATTCTGGGAATGGTATTTTTTGCAGTATCGTTTATTTATCTGCGTGCTTACCAGGAAACAAATAAAAAAAGGCAAGCAAAATAATTTGCCGGTGGCATGGTTTTTGAACTAAAGTGTTCATAACCCGGACTACACCCGATTGGTATTTTCAATATCCAATCAGTATAGTTCATTAAATGCACCGGATATGAAAAAGACCATTATCAGAAGATCCATAATAAGCTTATTCCTGTTTTCTTCCCTGCTTATTTCCTGTAAAAAAGATCCATCAGCTCCCCTGCCGACTGACCCGGTTCCCATTACGCTTACAACTGATCAGGTCTCAATGATAAGTTCTGAGAACACGTTTGCGCTGGATCTTTTTAAAAAGGTAGTTGAAAACAGTGGAGTTGCCGGTAATGTGATTATATCTCCCCTGAGTATATCATCTGCCCTCTCCATGACAGTAAACGGGGCAAACGGATCTACCAGGGAAGCGATGCTGGAAGCATTGCGTCAGAATGGGACTACCCCTGAAATAATCAATAATTCATATAAGGATCTGACAGATGCGCTTCTCAGGGTTGATCAGCGTGTACTCATATCTATAGCCAATTCAGTGTGGACTGAGAATAATTTTGTTGTCAAAAATCCATTTAGAGATATACTGACCCAGTATTATAATGCAGATGCAAAATCATTCGATGTAACTGATCCTAAGGTTCCTGGCCTGGTTAATACATGGATAGAATCAAAAACCAACGGTCTGATAAAAAACATGATCGATCAGCTTGATCCGAATACTGTAATGCTATTGATAAATGCTATTTATTTCAAGGGAAAATGGACCTACCAGTTCGATAAGGGAAGTACGGTTACCGGTGCATTTCATAAATCGGATGGTGCAGCTGTAAATGTGCCGATGATGAAGCAGTCGACCGATTTAAAAATTTATAAGGGAGATGGATTCTCAATGGCTGAGTTTCCATATGGTCAGGGTAATTTTGTGATGGATGTGATCCTTCCTGACGATAAGAACGGAGCATACAGCCCATTTCCGGTAATAACTGATACCAGCTTAAAAGGCTGGATTGCAGTAATGAACAAAGCAAAGATTGATGTTACCTTCCCACGTTTCAAATACGGTTTTAAAAAAGAGCTAAAGGATATATTATCCGATATGGGAATGGGTATCGCATTCAGTGATTTTGCAGATTTTTCAAACATCTCAGATCTTCCGACAAAACTGAGTTTTGTTCTTCACCAGGCCTTCATAGAAACAAATGAAGAAGGAACTGAGGCGGCAGCAGCAACAATAGTAGGTGTTGTACAAACAGTTGCTGTTTTACCTGTTACTTTCAATATGGATCATCCGTTCCTGTACTTAATAAGAGAAACATCAACCAACTCAATCCTGTTTATGGGAAGAGTATCTGATCCGTCAGCAAATTAAACTGCCTCTATTTTATTTTGATAAAATTGAACCTGACATCGAGAACAGAAGCGAAATATTCTCCTCTTTCCAGAATATCATCGTCACCTTCTTCATAATACCAGTTGAATACGAATTTCTTATGTTTCAGAGATACATAAGTTATCTTCTGCAAAATATGAATAAACACTTTAGCACTGGCACTGTTGAAATACTCAAGGTTCATATCGACACTCGTAATTTCAGCCGGAACTGCTATATACTCACTGATCCAGTCCTCAATCGGTTCGAAGAAATCTGTTACATTTTCATGAATCGATCTGCCTTTAATCCGGATTGTTCCCTGCGGACTTAAGACTATCTCAGGCGTATTCTTTGTTGGTGAAATTCTCAACTCCTCCATCTCTGATAATTTGCGGCGAAAATACAAATTTTATACTTAAAAACATATTTCAGGATCCGAATCTGTTGAAAAAAGGATCATCGAAATTTTTTATTATTATTTCTCTTTCCTTTTTCTCAATCTGATGTATCATACTAACTATAAATGTATTAACCGGAACATCAACACCTTTTATTGCAGCCTTGCCAACAATATATCCGTTCAGAAAATCAATCTCAGTTTGTTTTCCCCGTTCAAGCGACTGAAGACCCGATGATTTGAGTTTCCTGTATTTATAGCCTATAATCAGAAGCAGCAGATGGCGGCGAAAATCTGAGAACAGCCCCTTGGCGGAAACTAATTTTTTAAAATCAAGCTTCCCGTCGAATACCTCAATTTTAAGGTTTATGCTCTCCGCTACACGCACAGCTTCCCTGATAATTTCAATAAAAATCCTGCGTGCCTTCCTGATTCTTAACATTTTACCAAGATACAAACCACAAATGGCCCCAAGCGATGTTATACATGAATTGATGATCAGCTTTGAATATTTATGCCCGACAATATTATCGGTAACAACCACCGGTACAACGCATGAAAGAGTTTCAGCAAGCCCATTAAGCATCTCATCAGCTTTTTTCCATGGATAGCCAAGAATAAAGTCGCCCCTGGAAGTCATTATAAGGTTTCCCCTTGATTCCATAGTGGCGCCCCAGCCTGTGACACATCCTATAACCCTGTCTTTGCCAGTCACCTTGGCAATTTCATCTTCGCATATTCCATTTAGCAAAGAGATAATATATCCGGAATCATTAAGAACCTGACTCAGCGCAGGAGCCACCTCCATCACATCGGTGGCCTTTGTTGCCAGGATAATAATGTCCTTTTTTTCTGTTACCTGCGAAATATGAGCATAAGCCGGGATCTTAATTCTGAATACACCGCATTCTCCTGATACATTAATGCCTTGCTGAGATATCATTGCGGCATAATCTTCATACTTACAGACAATCTCCACATCGACACCTTTTTTCCGCAGGAAGGCTGCCGTTATTCCACCTATTGCACCTGCACCGATAACCAGGTACTTCAATCCTGATTCATTCATACTTTTGTAAATTATCTATTAATACCTCGCAAGCGGGGTCACATCATGAGATGAAAACTCTCCTCTAAGGTATTTATAATAACCGGTAATCCCGATCATGGCGGCATTATCGGTAGTGAATCTGAATTCCGGAATAAACAGGTTCCATTTTCTCTTTTCTGCTTCCTTCTTCATCTCCTCCCTCAGACCAGAATTTGCGGAAACTCCTCCTGCAATACCAATCTCGCTTATCCCTGTCTGTTGAGAAGCATTTACCATCTTTCCAACCAGAATACTGATAATTGTGTACTGAAGAGAAGCACACAAATCCGCTTTATTTTTTTCAATGAAATCGGGATCCTCTTTCAATCTGTCTCTAAGAAAGTACAGAAAGCTGGTTTTCAGCCCGCTGAAACTGAAATCAAGGCCTTTTATCCTTGGCTTAGCGAACTTAAATGCATGGATGTTTCCTTCTTTCGCCAGTTTATCAATGATTGGTCCCGCAGGGTAGGTAAAACCCATAACTTTGCCGCATTTGTCAAAAGCCTCTCCTGCTGCATCATCAATAGTGTTTCCGATAACTTCCATCTCCAGCTGGCTTCTCATTATTATAATCCTTGTATGGCCTCCTGAAACAAGCAGGCAAAGGAAGGGAAATGAAGGCACACGGTTTTCCTTATCCTTCTCAAGTATGAAATGAGCAAGTACATGTGCCTGAAGATGATTTACTTCTATCAGAGGTACATTTTGTGCAAGTGCAAAACCTTTTGCAAATGAGGTTCCCACAAGTAGCGAACCCAGTAATCCCGGACCCCTGGTAAAGGCAACTGCATTAACATCATTTGCCTGCAATCCCGCTTTCAGTAAAGCCTGCTGAGTTACCGGCACAATATTGGCCTGATGAGCCCTGGATGCGAGCTCCGGAACAACTCCGCCATAAGACATATGCACATCCTGATTAGCAATAAGATTTGAAAGAACATATCCATCCCTGATAATTGCCACTGAGGTATCATCGCACGATGATTCTATTGCTAAGATGGTTACAGGCATCCTAATTTGATTAATTTTATTTATCAGAATTTCTGATTACTAAATAGTATTTTTTTCAGACTGCAAATTTCCAAAAAAAAATGCTGTGAAAAACATTTTTGGTAAAATAAAGAAATAAGGGCTCAGACTTCAGCAGGAAGTATCCATGAAACCTACCCCCGGTTTCACCATAGTTTCTTTTCACATATATTCGGGATATTATTCGTGTTAAACCGGCTACGCGGCAAAAAATCATTAATAATAAATTCTTCTACGATACAAAATCGCCTACGGCGAATGGAAAGTGAAATAGCCCGCAGGGCTTAAAGTATTGTAGAATAGATTACAATATGATTGTTGTACCTCGCAGAGGTACAACATATCACAATAATCCCACCTGAAGATAAGCAGCAAATGATAGCAGTTAATAGATTGGGAGATTCCTCGACTCATCCACGCAACAACTTCAGGTATCTGTAAATGAACTAGGTGGATTCGCTCGGATGACCAATGGATAATTGGAAACAAAAAAAAGATGTCATCCCGATAACAAATGAGTGATCCCGGGAATCAATTATTCAGAATAAACCCTTTGAAACAATATCCATTTTTTACTGACGCTTTTGTTGATCTCCCTTATGTCAACATGCTTCAGATCATAACCCTTGATCTGGCAGTATTGATAGATTCTCTCATATGCAAGTTTAATATGAAAAGACGGATCGGGAAAAACATGGATTATGTCGGTTTTATAGAATACTGAAAATGAAACCCATCCGAACCAGGTAAGAACTTTTGTATCGTAATAGAACATGTCGCCTTTGGAGTAACTTATTATCCTGAACCTCTGCTTTTTCATGTTACTGCCGGAAAGAATTTATACTCAACACAATTTAAGCATAAAATTTACATTATAGAAAGAACATTTCATATCTTACTTTTGTATATGAATAAAGAAGTGGAACTTATGCAGATTACCGCGCTAAAACTTAACTTTAGGGATATTCTGATTAATGAATATAAACGAGTTTCATTATCTTTAAACTCTCAAATTTTCAGAGGGTTTGATTTTCTGAATAAAGAACTGGTGCAATAGTATGCTAAAACATATTAAGAAATCACTTAAGTATTTTATCATATTTTTCGGTGTCATTATTTTGCTGCCGACTGTACTTTATTTGTTACTTCAGACTGCTGAAGTACAGACCTTTCTGGTAAAACGAATAACAAATCACTTTTCTGCTCAGATCAAATCAACTATCTCAATCGGATCGATAGAATACAAGTTTTTCAATAAACTTTCCATCAGTAATATTTTAATAAAGGATCAGAACAATGATACCCTGATATATTCAAAGGAATTAATTGTCGGTTTCAGGGAGATGAATTTCAAGAACAAATCTTTCAGACTCGGCAAGGTGAGCCTCGTTAAGCCGGTAATAGCTCTAATTACCGACACAACCGGAATGATGAATCTCACATGGTACCTGAATCTGATTAAAGCTGCGCCGGATACGGCAAAAAAAGCAGGCACACGAATATCGATAGAGGAAATTGACATATCAGATGCAAGATTTGCACTTATAAACCGGACAGGGACCAGGGGAAAGACTAAAATTGACTTTAATAATCTGAACCTGGCAGGATTGAATGGCATTATTGAAGATTTCAGGACTCTGAATGATACAACTTCTTTTAATATTTATAGTCTCGGGTTCAGAGAATCATGCGGGTTTACTGTTAAAAAGCTTAGCAGCAATGTCATAATTTCCAGGCAGAACATAGTCATTAATTCTGCATCCGTAACCTGCGACAGTACTATTCTGAATATAGCAAAGTTGGGATTAAGACCCGATTCTTCAAGCGGCTTCAAAGATTTTATTAATAAGGTAAAACTCGATATACAGATTAAAAAATCACTTTTAAGTGCTCAGGACATTAAATATTTTGTCCCTTTTGCTGACAGCCTTAATGAAGCACTGTGGATGTCGGGGAAAATAATGGGCACTATTTCGGAACTAAGAGGGCGTGACATCAGACTCTCTTACGGGAATTCAACTTCACTCGATTGCGATTTTGACTTTTCAGGACTCCCAAAAATTGAGAACACTTTTCTCTTTATTGGCGTTAACAGCCTTAAAACCAATGCACTTGACATTGAGAAAATCAGGCTTCCGGGTAAGGACCCAATTATTATTCCTGATGAATTGAAAAAACTTGGCACTATATCATTTAATGGAAGTTTTACCGGATTTACCACCGATTTCGTAACATACGGCGAAATAAGAACAAGTGAAGGAAATATCAGGACTGACTTGTCTCTGCGGCCTGAAAAAGCCGGCAGCTACAGAATAAAGGGGCTTATAGCCGGAAGCAACATTAACCTCGGTGAGCTCACCGGAAAAACTGACCTTCTGGGTCATCTGAGTATACATGCAATTGTGGATGGAAATGCCACGTCTATTAAGAAGTTCGCTGCCAGCCTCACAGGTAAGATAGACAGTCTGGAGTTGAACAGGTATACTTACCGGAATATTAACCTGAAAGGCACATTTACCGAGAAAACATGGGATGGAAGTGTTAACCTTACAGACAGCAATATTAAACTCGACCTGCTTGGCTTACTGAATTTCAACACTAAACTTCCGGAATTCGATTTTACGCTTAATGTCACCGACGCCAATCTTTACAAGCTTAATTTCGATAAAATTGATTCAACTTCGAAAGTAACAATGTTGCTTACAGCTAATTTCAAGGGAAATAGTATCGATAATCTTGATGGTGAAATAAAGCTCATTAACTCCAAATTCAGAAAATTCGGCAATAATCTTGAACTATATGACCTTTCAATAAAAACATATAAGGAAAACAGTCAGCCGGTGCTCAGTCTGAGAACCGACTTCGTTGATGCGGATATAAGGGGTTATTACAATTTCAGCACTCTTGGCAATCTGGTTAAATATACGCTTGGATCACTCATGCCATCGCAGTTTCATCCGGGAGTACTTAAAAACGACTTTAAGAAAAATAAATTCACTTTTGAAGTCAATCTTAAAAACACCGACAAAATCAATAATTTTTTCAGAACCGGTACCCTTATTTCTGATAAAAGTTACATCAGAGGATCCATATATGCCGACAGTATTATTAATATTACCGGGAAATCAAGTCTGCTCAATTTCAGAAACAATGTTTTCAGGGACTTTTCATTAAATGCAGATGTTACCGGATCTGAAATGAATGTCGGAATAAAATCCTCATCTCTCACGCTGCTTGGACAATCGGAAATCAAAGATTTCAAGATAGGACTCAAAACAATACCCGACAATTTTGTATTTTCAATCGACTGGGACAACAAAGATAAAGTGCTCAATCAGGGACACTTTGCGGCCCGGGGAACAGTCGCTAAAAACAGTGCAGGCGGAAAAAACACCGTACTGAGCGTTGTCATCGATTCATCTCACATATATTCTGAAAATAATCTTTGGACCATAGACAGATCGACCGTAATTGTCGACTCCACTTCATTCAATATCAATAATTTCGGCATAACGAGCAATGACCGCTCTTACATTGTTAACGGATCTGTCTCTGAAAATCCTGCTGACACCCTGCATCTTGAGTTCAAGGGGATTGATATATCACCGCTTAACTACATTATTAACCGGAAGAAGAATGATCCGGGGGCATTGTCTCTTGATTTAAAAGGAAGCCTGTATGGCAGGATCATGCTCACAAATGTCTACAAAAACCTGGTTCTTGCAGGCAATGTTTCGGTAAACGATTTCTCAATTTTAGGGTCCAGTCTGGGAAAGATATTTATTAACTCCGATTTGGACAACACAAAAAAAGTAGTCAATATTAAAGCCACAAACAACCTTAATTCAGCAAAACAGTTCGATATAACAGGTTTCTATGATCCTGGAAGTAAAAAGGTTGACCTTAGCGCCAGAGCTACAAAGCTGTCTATCGGTTTTCTTAATCCGCTCTTAAAAACTTTTGCCTCAGAAATAAACGGAGTCGTTTCCGGGAAAATACATTTCACCAGTCAGAATGACAATATTTTTCTTACCGGCTCTGTCCTCCCTGAAAATGCATCAATGAAGATTAATTACCTTCAGACGAAGTACTCGATGAATGATTCTGTACGGTTTGACACGGAAGGAATCAAATTCAATAACATCAAAATAACTGATATTGAAGGGAATAATGCAACACTTACAGGTGCAGTAAAACATAATAATTTCAAGGAATATTTTGCAGATCTTACAATTAATATTAATTCAACGGGTTTCCTTGCATTAAATACTTCAATCAAGGATAATCCGATGTTTTATGGTACAGCCTATGCTTCGGGAGTTGCAAAAATAAAAAGCGATCCTAATTCGCTATCATTCGATGTATCGGCCAAGACTGCCAAATCGCCTAAAACAGGAAGAGCTTCAAAGCTATTCATCCCAATCAGCAAGGGGTTATCTGTATCGGAGTATTCATATATAACTTTCAAGGATTCAACCAAAAATAAAAAAACAAGTAAATCCGACAGCCTTATCGCTAATGCAGTTCCAAAACAAATTGCAATGGATCTGAATATGAATCTCGAAATAACTCCTGATGCCGAGATCCAGATAATTTTCGATTCAAAAGTAGGGGATGTGATGAAGGGCAAAGGATCAAGCGAGAACCTGAATATAAGCCTGAATAAGAAAGGGGATTTCAGAATATACGGCGACTATCTGATTGAAGAAGGTGAATATACTTTTACAATGGGTCCGATCATCAATAAACCATTTAGTGTCGAGAATGGCGGGAGAATTATGTTCATTGGTGAAATGAAAGATGCAGAAATTGAGCTTAAGGCCACGTACCTTAACATGAGAGTTGCACTTGCCTCAATACTCGAAGATGAAAAATACAGCGAACGCAGCCGCGTTGAACCTCAGCTGAACCTCTCCGGAAAACTTTTCAATCCGGTCGTAGCATTTGATATTTACCTGCCTGATGCGGATGAGACAACCAGGTCCAAATTGAAAAATGCAATATCAACTCAGGAAGAACTAACCCGTCAGGTGACTTCTCTTCTCCTTATCGGCAATTTCATTTCAAACGGCCCCGCATCTCTCTCTGCCTCAACCACCGCTACTTCAGCGATAGCGGCAACTTCATTTGAGATGATCTCGAACCAGATGAGTAATTATCTCTCACAGGCAGCCAAAAATGTTGATATAGGGTTGAACATCAGACCTGGATCCAATACCATCACTCCTCAGGAAGCTCAGCTGGCTTTGTCAACTCAGCTGCTGCATAACAGGGTGACACTCAATGGAAATTTTGATGTCAGGGGAAACGGTTATACCGGGTATAACGGACTAAGCGGCTCAAACTCTACCAATCAGATGACGGGCGATTTTGATGCATCAATAAAGCTGACTGAAAAACTGCAGTTCAAGGTATTTAACCGGTATAATGAAATAGCTACAGTAAGTCCCTATACACAGGGTGTCGGAATCTTTTACAAACAGGATTTTAACAAATTCTCTGATTTATTCAGGAAAAAGAATAAATCAGAAATGAAAAAGGAGGAAGAGGCTAAAATTAAAAAGAAGCAAGAACGCCAGCCCGCAGCCTCAATGCCGCATTAGTTAATAATTTTTCCCCTATTGTTATTAATCACACATAATAGAAGGTGATAACGAATCGTTTATTTATAACTTCGCAGTTGGATTTTTCGTACTATCCAACTTGTTGAGGCTATAAAAAAGTTTTTTTACAGGAATAATAAACAGGCAATTGCATACAGGATCAAACATAGAACAGAGAAACTCCTCTTCCGGAAAAAGGAAGGGTGCCGTTGGAACAGCGCTGGTTCACCTGTTGTTGTTTGTGATGCTTATAATTGTAGGCTTCTCAACGCCCCCTCCACCTGAATCTGAAGAAGGGATTCTGGTAAATTTTGGAACCGGAGAGACAGGATTGGGTGATATTGAGCCATCGCCTCCTGCTTTTAAGGAAGAGAGCACCGCCCCTCCGGTTAAAGAGATAAAAACTATTACCCCACACTCTTCTCCTAAAACTGCTGCAAAAGCAAAAGAAGATCCTTTGTTAAGCCAGAATACCGAAGAAGCACCTGTTGTAAAAAAACCTGATCCTAATGCCGCTAAGAAAAAACTTGAAAAAATTGAAGCAGATAAAAAGTTAAAAGAACAAAGAGAACAGCTCGAGGCTGAAAGGCTTGTTAGAAAACAGGAAGAAGCTGAGAAGAAAAGAATCGAGGCTGAGCAGCAACGTGAATCTGACATAAAGAACAGGACAAAAAATGCCTTGGCTAACTCTCAGAATCGGGGAACATCATCAACAAGCGAGGGTATTGCAGGAGGCACTAATAACCAGGGTGATCCCAACGGATCGATCGACTCCAAAGTGCGTGGAACCGGAAGTGGTCTTGGAACAAAGGGTACAGGGACAGGATCAGGAAACGGAGACAGAAGTGTTTCATACAGTCTTGGAGGCCGTGAATCTCTGGATATTCCAAAGCCCAGATATGATTACCAGGTCGAAGGCATTGTCGTAGTAGAAGTCAGTGTCGACAGGTCAGGGAATGTTGTAGCAGCCAATCCCGGTAAAGCCGGATCAACAACACTCAACGACGATTTGCTGAAAGTAGCTAAAGCCGCAGCCATGAAGGCCAGGTTCCAGGTTAAACAGGATGCCCCGGTAATACAAAAAGGTACGATTACCTATAATTTTATCCTGAAATAAGGTTAATCCCTGTCAAACAGTTCACCAATCGCCACATTCAGATTATCAATCAGACTGCTGTCTTTAATGATATAATCATCAATCCCCTTTCGGGCAAGCTCCAGAACAATCTCACCTTTTTCCTGCCCCGAGAGCATTATAACCGGCACATCAGGCTTCAGCTCTTTAATTTTATCAAACACTTCCATGCCGTTCATAACCTTATGGTCTTCATTGACAAAATAATAATCAAGTATAATAAGATCCGGGTTTTTATTCAGCGAACCTATACAATCCTCACCATATTTGAATGCTTCTAGACGATATCCTTTTGAGGCAAATCGTTTTACAACCAACATGTTTATAAAAGGATCGTCGTCAACTATAAAGATAAGTTTCTGCTCAGCCATCTATTAAAAGTGCATAAATATGCTTATAAAGGTAAAATAAAAAAACTACAACAAATAAATATTTATAAACTGGTTATTAAACCATTTTACATGGAGAAAAGCGGAAATGATTCCATCAGTTTTACAACTTTTTCCCCTACTCTTGCGATCACTGATTCATTTTCAATATTTGAAATAACCTCATCGATGAGATCTACAATTACTGCCATGTGATCTTCATTCAGTCCGCGCGTTGTAATTGCAGGAGTACCAACCCTCAGACCGGAAGTCAGGAAAGGTGACCTGCTATCGAATGGTACCATATTCTTATTAACTGTAATGTGCGCCTGAACAAGTGTATTCTCAACCTTTTTGCCTGTTATTTCCGGGAATTTGGTGCGGAGATCTATCAGCATAAGATGATTATCGGTACCGCCTGAAATAACTTTATAACCTCTCTCAATAAACGCTTTTGCCATAACCTGCGCGTTCCTTTTAACTCTCCGCTGATAATCATTGAATTCAGGTGTAAGAGCCTCCCCGAAGGAAACCGCCTTCGATGCAATAACATGTTCGAGCGGACCGCCCTGTACACCCGGGAATACTGCTGAGTTCAGAATCGTAGACATCATTTTGACCTCTCCTTTTGGAGTCGTTAATCCCCATGGGTTCACAAAATCTTTTCCCATAAGGATAATACCTCCGCGCGGACCACGAAGCGTCTTATGTGTGGTTGATGTAACTATATGAGCATACTTAAGAGGGTTTTTAAGCAGTCCTGCTGCTATTAATCCTGCCGGGTGAGCCATATCGACCATCAGTATTGCTCCGGTCATATCAGCTATCTTCCTCATCCTTTCATAATCCCATTCGCGTGAATAGGCTGAAGCACCTCCAACAATAACCTTTGGCTTTTCTTTAAGAGCAATCTCTTCCATCATATCATAGTCGATCAGCCCGTCTTCCTCTTTTACACTGTATGCTATAGGTTTGTAGAACAATCCCGATGAGTTGACCGGCGACCCATGTGAAAGATGACCACCGTGTGCTAGATTTAAGCCCATAAAGGTATCGCCGGGCTTGAGAACAGCCATGAACACCGCCATATTTGCCTGAGCTCCGGAATGTGGCTGCACATTGGCATATTCAGCATTAAAGAGCTGCTTAAGCCTGTCGATTGCTATTAATTCGCTCTGATCAACAATTTCGCATCCTCCGTAATAACGGTTGCCTGGATAACCCTCCGCATATTTATTTGTCATTACCGAACCCATTGCCTCAAGTACCTGGGGACTTACAAAGTTCTCCGATGCTATCAACTCAATACCATTAATCTGGCGCTGTCTTTCCTTTTCAATAAGGTCAAAAATCTGAGTATCTCTTTTCATTATATGTAAAATTTAAACTATTATTCTTCCGAAACTTCAACAAGTAACTCGCGATATGTTGAATAAAGCCTTGATTTAGAAATAAATCCAACATAGTATCCATCATCAAGCACAGGAAGATTCCACGCTCCTGTCTTCCTGAATGCCTCCATCACTGAATCTATATTCTCCTTTTTGTCAATATATGATGGCGGGATTGTCATGAGTTCTCTGACTATAACATTTTCGTACATATCCTGCTGAAACATAATCTCCCTTACATCATCCAGCGATACAACTCCTTCAAGGATATTATATTCATCCACAACCGGAAAAAGATTCCGCTTTGACCTCGCTATCACCTTTACCAGATCGCCCAGAGTATCTGTAGGCTTTACCTTAAGCAGATCTGTCTCAATTTCGCGCTTCCAGTTCATCCTGGTGAGCACAGCTTTATCCTTATCGTGCGTTATCAGATCTCCGCTTTTCGCCAGTTGAACGTGATAAATAGAATGCTTTTCAAAACTTCTTGTAGTTATAAATGCGGCTGTAGCAGTGATAATAAGGGGAATAAGAAGATCGTAACCTCCAGTTATCTCGGCAATCAGGAATATGGCTGTGAGAGGAGCATGCATTACTCCCGCCATCATCCCTGCCATTCCGACCAGGACGAACCTGTTGTCATGCAGATCTACGTTAAGGAATCTTTTCAGAAGGCCTGCAACAAGATATCCGTTTATTCCGCCGATGAATAATGTGGGTGCAAATATCCCCCCTACTCCTCCTGCTCCGTTAGTCGAACTGCTGGCAATGACCTTCAGAAAAACAAGACACGCCATAAAGAGGTTAAGAGCCATAAAACTTCCTGAAAGATGTCCAAAAGCACCTGAATTGAAGACTGAATCCGCATTACCCTGAAGCAGTGACATAATCGTATCATAGCCTTCACCAAAGAATGGCGGGAAAAGATAAATAAGACATCCCAGCACAATTCCACCAAGAATTAATCTTATATATGAATTATTGATTTTATTATAGCTTCCTTCAAGGAACAATGTCATCTTGGAGAAATATAGCGAGATCAGTCCGGAAATTACACCCAAAATAAGATACCATGGAATATTTGATATATTGAATGGCCCTACAACATTGAATGAAAAAAGCACCTTGTCGCCCATCAGAAAAAATGCAACAGTGGCAGCTGTGACTGATGAGATCAGCAGAGGAACTATAGATGAAATAGTAAGATCGAGCATGAGTATCTCAAGAGTAAAAACTATGCCGGCAATCGGGGCTTTGAAAATCCCCGAAACAGCTCCTGCAGCCCCGCAGCCAATAAGAAGTGTGACGTTTTTATAGTTCAGCTTGAAAAACCTTCCGATGGATGATCCTATTGATGATCCCGTAAGTACAATAGGCGCTTCTGCTCCTACCGAACCTCCGAAACCTATAGTCAGAGCACTCGCCACAATTGAAGTCCATGTATTATGAGTTTTCAGATGGCTCTTTCTCCTGGAAATTGAAAAAAGGATTCTGCTTATCCCATGTCCTATATTATCTCTTACAATATATTTGACGAACAGGAATGTGATCAGCATTCCTATCATCGGATAGGCAAGGTAAAGGTATTTTCCTGATCCGGCAGAAATGTTCTCTGTAAGGATATTATGAATGTAATGTATAGAGTGCTTAAGTATAGCAGCCGATAAGGCACTAAGTAGTCCTACAACCAGGCTAAGAAAGTAAACTAATTTAACCTGATCTATTTCAATAAGGCGGAGATAAGTTATTTTTCTGAAAAAGCGATTTCCGAACATAATTATGCAAATATAAAAACAATACTTATCCTTCACCGATTTTTAACTAAGTTTGTCAAAATGTAAGACTGTCTGGTCCAATAATCTTTAAAAATATTTTATGATAGACTATAAAAGATTTACCCTCGAAAACGGACTCAGAGTACTGGTTCATGAAGATAAATCAACTCCACTGATAGCGATGAACCTGTTGTATAATGTAGGTTCCAGGGATGAAGATCCTTCCAGAACAGGGCTCGCTCATCTTTTTGAACACCTGATGTTCGGAGGATCAGTCAATATTCCTGATTACGACACTCCTCTGCAACTTGTGGGCGGTGAAAATAACGCGTTTACCAACAACGATATAACAAACTATTACCTGACAATCCCATCAGAAAATATAGAAACCGGATTCTGGCTTGAATCTGACAGGATGCTGGAACTTGATTTCTCTCAGAAGAATCTCAACACCCAGAAGAGAGTTGTAACAGAGGAATTCAACCAGCGGTACCTCAATCAGCCATATGGTGATGCCTTACTGAAGATCAGGCCTCTTGCTTACAAAGTTCATCCTTACAGATGGCCTACTATCGGAATGGATATGGATCATGTTAAAAATGTTGATCTTGAACATGTCAAAGCTTTCTTCTTTTCACATTACGCACCAAACAATGCGATACTCGCACTCACCGGAAATATAAACTACGACCTTGCTTACAGCCTGGCGGAAAAATGGTTCGGACCGATAGGCAGCAGGTCGCTTCAAAAGCGCAATCTCCCTGTGGAACCTGAACAGACAGAAGAAAGGATACTCACTGTTGAAAAAGATGTACCTTCAGATTCCCTTTACAAAGTCTGGCATATCGGGGAAAGGCTGAGCGCTGATTTTTATACACTCGATCTTATAACTGATCTTCTGGCAGGAGGAGAATCAGGAAGATTATATACCAAGCTTGTCAGGGAGCGGAAATTATTCAGCGAAATTAATGCCTATATGACTGCTGATATTGATCCAGGATTGATTTTTGTCCAGGGAAAACTGATGAAAGGTGTTGATATCAGCCATGCGAATACAGCAGTTAATGAGGTGATTAACAGCCTTCTTGACAAAAAAGGCATTGATGAGGAAATTGAAAAAGTCAGGAACAAGTTCGAATCCTCAACTGTCTTCTCAAATACGAGCATATTAAATAAAGCGGCAAACCTCTGTTTTTTTGAACTCCTGGGAAACGCTGATATGATTAATCATGAAGCGGAAGCCTATGGAAAAGTCAGCTATGATATGATCACTCAAGCAATAGATAAATATTTCAAACCATCTAATTGCAGTACATTAAATTACTTATCAACCCGAAAAGAAAAATGATGGACAAACTGAAAAGAGTTCAGCCACCGGTATTTCCGGTTGAAAATGTAATCATTCCCGAGGCAAAGGCGTTGCATCTCAGCAACGGGATTCCTGTTTTTATGATCGAAGCCGGTACTGAAGATATTATGCGAATTGAGTTTACTTTCAGAGCAGGACAGGTAAAAGAACCTCTGCCATTGGTTGCTTCAACATGCAATATGATGCTTTCAGAAGGATCACATAAGCATACTTCCGAGGAACTTAACAGGTTGCTCGATTTTTATGGAATATTTTTAAATCAGTATGCGGAAAAAGACAACGCCGGTATCACTCTTTTCTGTTTAAGTAAACATATTGAAAAAGTTCTGGAATTCAGCCATGAAATACTATTCAGTCCGGCTTTTCCTGAAGCTGAGCTTGAAGCGCTTATGAAAAAGAGACTGCGCTGGTACCTTGTTAACAGGGAAAAGGTTCAGAATCTTGCAATTGATAATTTTTTCGAGTCCATCTTCGGTAAACTTCACCCTTACGGATACCAGATCAATGAACATGATTTTGAGAAGATTAATCCGGCTATTCTCACCGATTTCCACAGCAGGTATTATTCGGCCGTTAATATGGCTGTCATTATCTCCGGGAAAATTCACCCGCGGACAGAAGAGCTTCTGAATTCATTTTATGGAACCGGCAGTATTGCAGCCCGTGAAGCAGAGAACAATAGCATTGAGATCAGGAGTGCTGACCAGAAGAAAATTCATGTCAGTAAATCCGGAGCAGTTCAGACAGCTATACGAATAGGCTCAAAAACAATTAATAAAAGACATCCTGACTATCCGGGATTAAAAGTTCTTGATTCGGTCCTTGGCGGATATTTTGGTTCGCGACTGATGAAAAATATCAGGGAAGAAAAGGGATATACTTATGGTATAAGCTCATCTCTTTCATCTCTAGACCAATCCGGATATAAGATTATCTCTACAGAAGTCGGCCAGAAATACTATCAGCAGACCATTGACGAAATCTACAAAGAGATCAGGATTCTTCAGAACACAGCTGTGCCTGAGGATGAAATAAAAGTTGTAAGAAATTATATGTCAGGTGAAATAGTTAGAATGTTTGACGGACCATTTGCACTTGCAGAGAGTTTTAAATCGGTCTGGGAATTCGGACTTGACAATAATTATTACAATTCACTTGTAAAAAAAATAAAAACTATTGAAGCTGACGAAATAACAGCTCTGGCTAAAACGTATTATAATCTTAATGATCTTTATGAAGTGACTGTTGGCTCAGAATGAAAAAGTGCTTTTTATATTTTATTATTATTTTTTTCAGCTGGTCAGGAAAAGTTTATTCCCAGGCAAATTGCATTACCGATCCGCCATTGCCTCCTGTGCTCACTTCTGTTTCAGTTGAACCGGAAACAGGTAATACCTTGTTCACATGGACTTCAAGCCCATCTTCCGGAATTGTGGCTTATATATTATATTCCTATAAAAACGGAGATGGCATTGCACTCGATACCATAAGAGAACCGTCCGCTACCGGATTTACACTCGTAAGCACTGCAACGAAATATTTCAGCGTCTCCTATGTTCTGGCAGCAATGAGGCTGCCACGTTGTACCAGCATTCTGTCCAATTCACTGAAATCAATATTCGAGAATGTATCAATCGACACCTGTAACAAAAAGATAGCTGTATCATGGAATAAGTATCTCTCAAGTCCGGTAAAAGTCAACGGATATACAGTGCTTATGTCAGTTAACAATGGAAGCTATACTGAACAAGCTAATCTGAGTGCCTCTGATTCAAGCTTCACACTCAGCAATTTCACAATAAATGATGACTACTGTTTTGTTCTGAGGGCAAATCTCGAGGGAGGAAAATATTCATTCTCAAATAAAAAATGCATCTCAACAAAAATGCAACGTCCCCCTTCCTGGATCAATGCTGATCAGGCTACAGTAAATTCAGCCGGCAAGATCTCTCTATCCTTCACGATTGATCCGCAGTCGCAGCTCACTCATTTCAGTCTTGAAAGAAAAAGCGGACGAACAGGTTTATTCAGGGAAATTGCCCGACTGTCAAGCTCAGACAGAACCGTACAATACACAGACAATCAGGCATCAACAGACACAGTTAATTATTATCGTCTCTCCGCTGTCAACAGTTGCGACCTGCCTGTGGTGACATCGAACCTTTCATCAAATATAGTGCTGACGCTTGAAAAAAGCGGGAATGACATCCACCTTGCATGGAACCCATATAAGAGCTGGCTCGGAATTATTTCATCGTATAAATTATATATAAACACAGGTAACGGTTTCAGTGAAAAAACAGAGATTCCGCCATCAGATACATCATATACAATTGGTTATCAGCAATTAATGTATGATGTAACAGGAAAAGAAGTCTGTTTCTATATCAGTGCTTCTGAAGTCTCCAATCCATATGAAATTTCCGGAGAAAGCCACTCCGCAGTGATTTGTACAAGCCCTGAGGAAAAAATAACTGTTCCAAATCTTTTTACTCCGAACAATGATCTTAAAAATGATCTTTTCCGCCCTGTACTCACCTTTACACCAGTTGATTATCATTTAATTATCAGCGACAGGCGGGGAAATGTTGTTTTCGAAACCAGAGACTGGCTGAAAGAATGGGATGGTATGCAGAATGGAGATCCGCAGCCTGAAGGTGTCTACTTATGGCTGCTGAAACTGACAACACCATCAGGAAAAGCTATTTCAAGAACTGGCACCATCACCATACTGCGCAGTAAATAGCAGCAGGCCACTCACCCTCCGCCATACATGATACAAGTCCCGGTTTGAGGGAGGCAAAAAATCATTATATTTGTATTCAGGATAAGAACATGTTGTGCAGTTTATTATATGGGTAACAAGGATATTTTTGATGAAGAAGACAGGAACCGTATTCAGACCGAATATGAAAGTTTAATTAATAATCTTCTGAGGTGCGGCAAGCCAGGAGACAAGGAGCTTATTGACAAAGCATTCAAGATAGCGAATGAAGCTCACTGGAATATGCGGCGGAAATCGGGAGAACCATATATTATTCACCCTATCTCTGTAGCTAAAATTGTTAATCGTGAGATAGGTCTGGGTGCCAAATCAATAGCTGTAGCATTACTCCATGATGTCGTCGAGGATACTGACTATTCTCTTGAAGATGTTGAAAGGGATTTTGGTCCAAAGATAGCCTCCCTGATTGACGGGCTTACTAAAATATCAGGCACATACAACAAAGAAAATTCTTCCTCTCTTCAGGCTGAGAACTTCAGGAAGATGCTCCTCACCTTATCTGATGATCTCAGGGTAATTCTCATAAAAATTGCGGACAGACTGCATAATATGAGGACACTCGACTCGATGCCCGAGCATAAAAAAATGAAGGTGGCCGGTGAAACAATATTTCTGTATGCTCCGCTGGCCCACCGCCTGGGTCTGTACGCCATCAAAAGCGAGCTTGAGGATCTGAGTTTTAAATTCAGGCAGCCACAAATCTATGAAGAGATCTCCTCTAAACTTAAACACAGCGAGAAAAAGAACCTTTCACTTATCAATAAATTCTCTGTACCAATAATTGAAAAGCTAACTGAAGCCGGCTTCAATTTCGACATCAGTGGAAGGCCAAAATCCATCTTTTCAATCTGGAACAAGATGCAGGCTAAAAATGTGCCGTTCGAAGAGATATATGACGTTCTTGCTATAAGGATTGTATTTGAACCGGTTCCCGGTATTCCTGAAAAAACGCAATGCTGGAATATCTACTCAATAATTACCGATTCCTACCTCCCGAAACCCGACAGGCTTCGCGACTGGGTCAGCCGTCCCAAACCAAACGGATACGAGGCTCTTCATGTAACTGTAATGGGTCCCGACGGGCAGTGGGTTGAAGTTCAGATCCGGAGTAAGCGGATGGATGAGATCGCTGAACGCGGATATGCAGCACACTGGAAATATAAAGGAGATGATGTGCAGGAGAGTGAGCTGGATAAATGGATCAAGAAGATCCGAATTATGCTTGAGAATCCTCATGAAGATCCGATAGAATTCCTTGATGAATTCAAAATGAACCTTTTCTCTTCAGAAATTATTGTGTTCACACCGAAAGGATTCCTCGTAAGCCTGCCAAAGGGAGCTTCTGCCCTCGACTTCGCTTATGAAATACATACTGAGATCGGTAATAAAGCTATTGGCGCAAAAATTAACTATAAACTGAATCCGATAAACTCTATTCTGATGAGTGGCGATCAGGTGGAAATTATTACCTCCGATATAGCCAAACCGGATCTGGAATGGCTCTCATTCGTAAGAACGTCAAAGGCGAAGGAGGCTATTAAAAATGCTCTTAGAATCGATTCAAAAGACAGTATCCAGAAGGGAATGGAAAGTCTTGAAGCCAAACTCAAAGATATCGGAGCAACATTGAATAATGAGGTTATCAAATCTCTGATTACCTTCTATGAAGTTCTCAATAAAGAAGAATTATATTCCGGTATAGGCCTCGGACGCATAAATCTCGATAACCTGAAAAAAGCAATCAGGAAAAGTCCGACAAAAAACGTAATTAAATACTGGGAACTCAAGCTCATAGGATCAAAAAAAGAGAAGAAGGATCCGGAAACCGCCCAGGGCAATATTGACAAGAGAGTTCCATTTCTCCTCAGGGAAAATATTGAAAATGCAGAGCAGTCATATGAAATAGCAAAATGCTGTAACCCTATTCCGGGCGACGAGGTCACAGGCTATCACTCTCCTGAAGGCACAATAATCATCCATAAACCAAAATGCCCTGTTGCCATCAGGATAATGTCAAATGAAGGCAACAGGATAATCGCTGTTAAATGGGCTATTCATAAGCTTGTATCCTTTCTTGCCAGGATCAGCATGACAGGTATTGACAGGATTGGCCTTGTGAATGATATCACACATATTATATCTGCCGAACTTAAAGTAAACATGACTAAAATTAATATCTCAGTCAATAACGGCATATTCGAAGGTACTATCGATCTGTACGTGCATCATACAAAGGACCTGAACAATCTCATACTCAAGATATCCAATATAAATGGAATTGAGAATGTCAGAAGAGTTGAAGATTTCGTGAATTAATTTTCTGCCATTCTCCCCGGTTTATCCCGGAAAATTGACTACTTTTGTTATTATTTTAAATTAGTCCAGATATGATTAGTGATGATACCAGGCTAACGGTAAAGAAGATCTTTACTGAATATCTTGAAAAAAAAGGACACAGGAAAACACCGGAAAGATATGCGATTCTTGATGAGATTTATTCCCGGACCGGCCATTTTGATATAGAGTCACTCTACATATTCATGAAAAATAAGAACTATCGTGTAAGCAGAGCCACTCTTTATAACACAATTGAACTGCTTCTCGATTGTAATCTTGTAATCAAGCATCAGTTTGGTAAAAACATAGCACAGTTTGAAAGATCATACCAGTGCAGCCAGCACGATCATCTAATAGACATTGAGACAGGTAAAGTAATTGAATTCTGTGATCCGAGGATACATGAGGTCATCAATACAGCCTGTGAACTGCACGACTTTATCCCGCAATATCACTCGATGTACATATACGGAAATTATAAGGGAACTGATAAAGATCAGGTATAAAAAAAGGGCTCAACGGCCCTTTTTTATTTCTAGAATGCGAATCCCAGCGCAAAACCTGCCCTCACCCCAAATCCGCTTATCAGATTAGTGTTAAAACTATCAGTGCCGGAATCAACTTTTACACTGGAGCTTCCATAATGACCTCCGAAGAAAAGATCCATGGTAAAACCTGATTTTTTGATCCACTGCCTTCCGACCAGGAAACCTCCTCCGATTGAACTGAGCGTCCCTTTATCTGCACCACTTTCGAGAGTGTAATTCTGATAGCGCAAATATGGAGCTACATAAAAACCGTCAATTGCATTTTTTTTCGGATACAGCCTTACTTCAGGAGTAATGATAAAGCCTCTGAATTTGGTATCAGAAATCTTAGCTCCCATATAAGCCAGACCTAATTGTCCTGATGTCAGATCAGAAAATCTGTGCTCATAGAAAATTGATCCCGTTCCGAGAAGAAGACTTAATGTATTCATTTTAAACACGTTTTTTTCAGGAGCTACAGTGCGTTGCTCCTGAGCCAAAGCAGGAACGGTTAAAACAAATGCTACCAGAATGATTAATAGTTTTCTCATAAGATTAAGGTTAATCAGATTTAAAATTCCAATAATAAGTTTTATAGTCTAAAACAAATTTATTGAATTGAATTTTAAAAACCTAATTATAGGATCTTCAGACAGTGAAAAGCTTACTTTTCTATAAGTTATTAATACTTTTTTTATATCAGTTTACTTTCGGTTTTTATCATATTTACCTTTTATCAACAATATGTTAGTCAGATGACGTTAAGTTGAATTTATTCGTACCTTGTAAAGCTTTTTAAAATTTACATACTATTTCTAATATGAACATTGACATACTGTTAGGACTGCAGTGGGGAGATGAAGGCAAGGGTAAAATTGTTGATGCCATAAGTCCGGTTTATGATGTAATTGCCCGTTTCCAGGGCGGTCCGAATGCCGGTCACTCCCTCGAGTTTAATAATGTTAAACACATACTTCATCTGATTCCTTCGGGGATATTCCATCCCGATAAATTAAACATTATCGGTAACGGAGTTGTGATTGATCCTGCTGTTTTCAGGAAAGAGATCGAAGAACTTGGTCCTCCGGTAACCGAACTTACTAAACGACTGATCATTTCGAACAAAGCTAATCTGATACTGCCAAGCCACAGGATTCTCGATGCCGCTTACGAATCCTATAAAGGCAATTCCAAAATAGGATCAACTCTTAAAGGAATAGGGCCGGCTTATACCGATAAAACAAGCCGCAACGGCCTTCGTGTCGGTGATATTCTCAGAGAAGATTTCAGAAAGATATATGATGATCACTTAAAAAACCATCTTACTATACTCAAAGCCTATAATTATGATTTCGATCTGAAAGAGTATGAAAAGGGCTGGTTTGAAGGAATCGAAATGCTGAAGATGTTCCGGATAACAAACACGGAATACCTGGTAAACGACCTTACTTCAAAAGGTAAAAAAATTCTTGCTGAGGGAGCGCAGGGTACCATGCTCGATGTAGACTTCGGCTCATACCCATTTGTAACTTCATCCAATACAATAAGCGCCGGAGCATGTACCGGTCTTGGAGTCTCTCCAAAACTTATCGGAGAAGTATATGGCATATTTAAAGCCTATTGCACCAGAGTCGGATCAGGCCCCTTTCCTACTGAATTAAATGATGAGACCGGATCAAACATAAGAAACCTCGGACATGAATTCGGTTCCACAACAGGCAGGCCAAGACGATGCGGATGGCTCGACCTGCCGGCAATGAAATATTCCATAATGATAAATGGAATCACTCAGCTGTTCATGACTAAAGCCGATGTGCTTTCAGGATTTAAAAGTATCAGCATCTGTACTTCATATAAAGTAGATGGCAAAGAATGCCAGGAAATACCCTTCAACAGCCAATCCGAAGTCGAACCAGTTTATACTGAATTTGAAGGATGGGATGATATTATTACCTCGTTCAGGAGTTTCGAAGAACTTCCGGGTGCCCTTAAAAATTATATCGGGTTCATAGAAAAGGAGACCGGGGTTCCTGTTACAATGGTTTCTGTTGGTCCCGACAGGGAAGAGACCATCTTCAGAAAATGAGCCGGAAAAAGTGAAGCTGCAATTTACCGGGGATCAGAGCTGACTAGTTTCTCACATCTCGTGTTCGTGGCTGAATTTATATTTGGTTACACAATATATCAAAATATTGCAGATTTTGTATATTCGAAATGTAAAACTACCTACAACCATAAAAACCTAGCTGATGAAATCATTAATTCAATTTTTTGAAGAAAGTGTTGAAAAGCATAGCAACAACGTCTACCTGTGGGAAAAGCCGAATGAAAAATATGAAGGGACAACATACGGGGAAACAAGAAAGCAGGTTTATGAATTTGCAGCAGGGCTTATAAAACTGGGAATTAAACCTGGTGACAGGCTTAGTCTTCTTTCCGAGGGACGTAACAGCTGGGTAATCGGAGAAATGGGCATTCTCTACACTGGAGCGGTAAATGTGCCGCTTTCAGTTAAATTAAATCCAGAAGAAATAAAGTTCAGGATAAATCATTCCGAATCAAGGATGATTTTGGTATCATCGATTCAATCTCAGAAAGTGAAAAATATCTTCGGGGATTGTAAGACAATAGAGAAAATCATACATTTCGACACTCAGGAAGAATACTCTGAAAATGAGATTCACTTTAATGAAGTCAGAAAACTCGGCAGAGAGTGGCTTGAAATACCTGAAAATCAAACAAAATTTGAAGAATTATATAAGAGTCTCACTCCCGATAACTTTGCAAATATCTGTTATACATCAGGAACAACAGCCGATCCAAAAGGGATAATTCTTACCCACGGGAACTATGTAACAAATGTCTACCAGGCATATAGTCTGATGGACATTCCATCCTTTTACAAAACGCTCCTGATACTTCCATGGGACCATTCATTCGGTCATACGGGGGGGATCTTTGCATTCATGGGCAAAGGTGCAAGTATTGCTTCAGTAAAGACCGGAAAAACTCCTATGGAAACATTGAGGAACCTGCCGGTTTGCCTTAAAGAGATCAAACCAAATCTCCTGATGAGCGTTCCTGCAATTGCAAAAAATTTCAGAAAGAATATAGAAAAAGGAATAAAGGAGAAAGGCAAGGCAATTGAAATATTGTTTAATCATGCACTGAAAATTTCGTACGCATATAATAAGGAAGGATGGAATAAAGGCAGAGGAATCCAGAGGTTAAACAGGCCTCTTCTTAGATTTTATGACCGTCTTCTGTTCAGCAAGATACGCGAAGCTTATGGCGGAGAACTTGACTATTTTATAGGAGGAGGTGCTCTTCTTGAAATTGAACTTCAGAGGTTTTTTTACGCATTGGGAATTCCTATGTACCAGGGCTATGGATTAAGCGAAGCTTCTCCGGTAATTTCTTCTAACTCAACAGCCAGGCATAAACTTGGATCCTCAGGGGCACTTGTCAATAATATGGATCTTAAGATCTGTGATGATGATGGAAATGAAGTTCCTGTCGGCGAAAAGGGAGAAATTGTTATCAGGGGTGGTAATGTGATGTATGGCTACTGGAAAAATGAAGCAGCAACAAAAGAAGCCATAAGGGACGGTTGGCTGTATACCGGCGATATGGGCTATATGTCTGAAGACGGATTCCTCTATGTGCTTGGCAGATTCAAAAGCCTCCTGATAGCTGATGACGGAGAAAAATTCAGTCCCGAAGGCATTGAGGAAGCTATTTCAGAGCAATCTAAATATATAGAACAGTGTATGCTGTACAACAATCAGAAACCTTATACAGTAGCTCTTGTTGTGCCGAACCAGCATGCTCTCAAATTGTTTCTTGAGGAGAAGAACCTGACTGCTGATTCAGATGAAGGAAAACGTGCAGCAATAACACTTATTGAGAGCGAAATTAACGAATACCGCACCAACGGTAAGTATGGCAATATGTTTCCCCAAAGATGGCTGCCAGTTGCTATTGGCATACTTGAAGAGAGCTTTACTGAGGACAATGGCCTTATGAATTCAACATTGAAGATTGTAAGAGGGAAAGTAATGGATAAATACCAGGAACTCATTGATTATCTATACACTCCTGATGCTAAAGCTGTTACAAACGAGCGGAACATTGAAGAGGTTGAAAAGATGAAACTCGGTTAGGTATAGGTTGATAGCCATGCCATGGCATGGCCCTACACTATCAGCCTGCTCTTAAATGGCAGAAAAGTCATAAAGTCTGCATGATGAACTATATAGGCTTCAGTTGTACGTTTAACCAGGTCTCCTTCGTGTGCATGTGCTGCAATAATATGACAGACTTCAGGAGGAACTCCGCATTCTTCCGCCAGAGATACACCTGAAAACGGATGCCTCAGATACTGGCCGTACTTACCCTGAACTGCTTTACCATTTGCATCAAGCTCATACTCGAGTAATTTACCAACATCGGCAAGAATAGCTCCTGATATCAAGACATCCATATCGACCGGAAGATCGGTTTTGAAAAATTCATTCATTTTATCACCGCTTGCTTTAGCTAAATGTACCACGCATCTCTTGTGTGCCATGAAACTTACTTTCAGATCAGGACCGCAAAGCAGTGTAAAAGGAATCTTATCAAGGTCTTCTGCAGTGAGAACGCTCTTTTCAAGAGCTCTTTCCCATGTTCTGGCTGTTTTTTCCCTGAGTGAGGAGTCTTTTATCCACTCAAGTTCAGGCCATAGTTTTCTAACTTCGTCTGTCATGGAAATCTTTTTTAATCACTTCAATTTTGTTATGATAGCATCTGTCATCTGTGAAGTCGAAGCGGCTCCGTTCTGGATAACATCAGGTCGTCCGGCCATCTTCATCATATCATAGGTTTTTACTTTCCCCTCCTCAATAACTTCAGAAATTGATTTTCGTATTCTGCCTGAAATCTCAGTTTCTTCAAGATAATCGAGCATCATACATGCTGATTCTATCATGGCAATCGGGTTGACAATAGAGACTTTATAATCAGCGTACTTCGGAGCTGAGCCGTGAGTTGGCTCAAAAACTGCCACGCCGTCTGAAGAGAATTGCGCACTGCATGCAAAACCAAGTCCGCCAATCAAACCGGCAAAACCATCGGAGGCGATATCTCCGAACATGTTTCCTGCTACTATTACCCCGTATTCTTCCGGATTTTTAGTCAGCCACATCATCTGAGCATCTATATTGGTATTCAGGAGCCTCATTTCCGGAAATTGACTCTTCTGTATCTCCTTAGCCAGTCTCCACATTAGTCCTGATGTTTCTCTGATGACATTTGGCTTCTCACATACAGTTACAGATTTGTACCCATATTTTTTCGCATGCTCAAAGGCAGCAAGCAGGATCCGTGTAGTCGCTTTCCTGGTAAAGATCCTTGTGGAGATTGAAATCTCCTCAACCGGCACATTCCCGAAGTTTTGCACAAATTTTTTGTGAGTCATAAATGCCTGGTAAACCTGAGCCGGAGGATTAGTCCATTCCACACCCGAATATAAACACTCGGTATTCTGACGGAAAATAACCACGTCAACAAGAGGCTCATCTATTGTATTCCCCTTACCTCTCCTTACAAAATTCAACGGATTCCCCTTATATGATTTGCAGGGACGCACACAAATATCCAGATCAAATAGCTGCCTTAATCCGACAATTGGACTCGAATAGGTATAACCTTTCCCCTGAAGCTCAGGTGCCAGTTCAGCTTTGGCTTCATCGATAGGTTTTGATGTTATTGCACCAAACAATGCAATTTTATGTTTGGCAATAATATCGATAGTCCTCTGTGGCAGAGGATTCCCTTCCTTGCACCAGAATTCCCATCCGATGTCGCCATGGACATATTCTGCATCAAAACCCGCAGCATCCAACACTCTTAATGCTTCCTTAAGAACTATTGCCCCGATACCATCGCCAGGTAAAGTAACTATTGTGCGTTTTGCCATAATATTTGATTTTGTTTAATTTAATTCAGGTTACTGAATCCAAAAATAACAATTTTTGACCAGACAAAATGCGCAGTCTAAATTTTAAAATAGCACACTTCAGGTTAAAAATAAATAGTATTTTTGAGCCGAATTAGCACCACATTCTACATATGAGTATTTTAGGTCTTTTAAATCCGGAGCAGCTCTGGATTTACTTTGAAGAAATTTGCAGTATTCCCCGTCTTTCAAAAGATGAAGGGAGGATAAGAAAGTATCTTCTTGATTTCGCCAGACAGAAAAATCTGGAATCAAAAGAAGATGAAGTTGGAAATATACTCATAACCAAAGCAGCAAGTGCTGGCATGGAGAACAGAAAGACAGTTGTTCTTCAGAGTCACATGGATATGGTTGGGGAAAAAAATGCTGATTATCCGCATAACTGGAAAACTGATCCCATTAAGCCATCTGTCAAAAACGGATGGGTCACCGCAACCAACACCACTCTCGGCGCCGATGATGGCATCGGTATTGCATCTCAGCTTGCTATCCTGGCTGATGATAAACTTGTGGCCGGAAAAATAGAATGCCTTTTCACTGTTGATGAAGAATCAGGAATGACGGGTGCCATAAATCTTAAACCGGATTTTTTTACAGGAAGAACACTTCTGAATCTCGACTCTGAGGATGAAGGTATTCTTTTTATCGGATGTGCTGGAGGAATGGATACTGTAGGTACCATGGCATATGAACTTGTTCCTGTTCCGGCCGGTTCTATTGCCTGCAACATATCGGTAACCGGACTTCATGGAGGTCATTCAGGTGATGAGATTCATAAAGGGTATGGGAACGCCGTTAAAATTATGGACAGCATCCTGCTGGATCTTTCTGCAGGTTTCAATATTTCAATAGCATGGTTCGACGGGGGAAATCTCAGGAATGCTATTCCGAGGGAAGCTTTTGCCACAATCGTATTTAAGGAGAATGACAGGCCGGCAGTAATAAACCGGATAAATGATTTGTATTCGGCAATAGCTGAAGAGTTTGGTTCCCTTGAACCGGACCTGAAAATATTAGTCCATGATGCCGGACTTCCCGGATTAATAATGGATGCGCAAAGCCAAAATAAGTTTCTGCAGGCACTGGATTCCTGTCCGCATGGGGTTGTGGCCTGGTCAAAAGAAATGGAAGATCTTGTAGAGACCTCTTCAAACCTGGCATCTGCAAAGTTCAGCGAGAATAATACAATCAGAATAATAACAACTCAGCGAAGCTCGGTTGAGTCATCCAGAAACGAAATCAGTGCCCTGGTTGAATCATGCATGAAACAGGCCGGTGCACAGGTAATTCATTCTGATGGGTACCCGGGATGGAAACCCGATCTTACATCAGAAATCCTGAACATAACAAGAAAATCCTATGTTTCACTTTTCGGTAAAGAACCCGCCGTCCGTGCAATACATGCTGGTTTGGAATGCGGTCTTATTTATGAAAAGGTGAGTAATATCGACATGATATCTTTTGGACCCACCATAAAAGGAGCTCATACGCCTGAAGAAATGATTGAAATAAGCACTGCCCGTATGTTCTGGGATCTTCTTATTGATGTTGTGAGGAATATGCCGGCTAATTGATGTAGACCTAACAATATTTTAAAAATAAGGCGGGTTAATCTATCTTTTCAAATTCCTCTTTACCAGCTCCGCATACGGGGCAGATATAATCAGCAGGCAAGTCTGTGAATGCAATTCCCGGTTCTATTCCTGAATCAGGGTCGCCTTCCTGCTGATCATATACGTAACCGCATATTACACATTTGTATTTATTCATCGGTTAATCAGCTTTTTTTAATCTTTCTTACAACATCAATTACTGTTCCATCGACCCATTTTATAGCCGCCACAATATCTTCCTCAAATTCCGGTTTCTGAGGCACACCACATATTTTCTCGGCTTCATCCTTAAGCTCTTTCATTGTTTTAAGCGGCAAACCGCTTCCCCTGACACTTTCAATCAGGTCGGTTCTCAGCGGATTTATGGCAATTCCCCTCTCCGTTATTATTACATCAATCAACTCACCCGGACCGCACAGTGTAGTAACTTCATCAACGATAACAGGAATACGATCGCGGAAAAGCGGTATGGGAAGTATCACATTCCTGGCATGAAGGCAATTCTGCCATCCTCCTATACCATGAAGAAGATAACCATCGGAGTGCGTAACAACATTGCCGTTGAAATTAAGATCCACTTCTGTAGCTCCCAGGATCATTATGTCCATCATGCTGGTGAGATTTCCCTTTGAATGATAATTATATGCATTAAACACGGGATAAGGCACATGATTCGGATTATTCTCAATCGACTTTACAGAATCAAGATCAAAGACCTGGGCGTCGAGAATATAACCCATCTGACCTTCTTCAAGCATCTTCACCATATATTTAGTACTTCCGCCAAATCCGAATTTAGATTTCCATCCATTGGCTTTCAGAATCTCATGAACAAAAACAGCAATAGCCAGAGAAGTACCTCCCGCCCCTGCCTGCATGGTAACGCCGTCTTTCAGAATACCTGATTTTTCCAGAAAAGCAGCAGTTAACTCTGCTATCAATAACCTGTCGGGGCTTTTTGTGATCTGCGTCGTTCCTGAAACGATTTTTTCAGGAATCCCTATTTTGTCGACCACAACAACATAATCTACATAGTTTCCTTCAATTTCCATCGGCAAGCATGGGAAATCGACGAGATTATCCGTAACCACAATAACTTTCGTGGCGTACATATAA
>Ga0315272_10000050_pt1 | contig 45856 bp, 48 predicted proteins | sample C3_middle_MG_FD_203918 | JGI IMG/M metagenome (GOLD analysis project Ga0315272, IMG submission 203918) | Sediment microbial communities from Yellowstone Lake, YNP, Wyoming, USA - C3_middle | ecosystem: Environmental > Aquatic > Freshwater > Lake > Sediment | place: USA: Wyoming | collected...
CCCTCACGGCGGCGAAGGCCTTTGGCCAATTTATAGGTTTTCCTATCTTTATGGCGGAGGCCACGGTATCCGGCTCGTCTACAAACAAAGGCTCAGACCTCCCCTTCTCCCACGCCCTGGCCAGGGGGGCGGCGCCCTCCGCCTGCACCCCCACCATCTTGGGAAGTTTTCTGCAGAGCCCCAGCTCGGCCAGCTCTTTGAAGCCCTTCCAGATGGCCGATATGTTGCCGGCGTTGCCCACCGGCACCACTACGTAGTCGGGACACTCCAGCTCTTCGTACAACTCAAAGGCGAGGGTCTTCTGCCCCTCGAGGCGCCAAGGGTTGAAGCTGTTGAGCGGGTATGCGTGTTTCGTGCCGTAGTTCAACACGTACTCCAGCGCCTTGTCGAAGAGGCCGTTTACCATGACCAGCTCCGCGCCGTGGAGCGCCGCCTGCACCAGCTTCCCCCTCGCCACATTCCCCCTCGGCAGAACCACGTAGCACTTAAGTCCGGACCTGGCGGCGTAGGCGGCGGCAGAGGCTGCTGTGTTGCCGGTGGAGGCCACCACCACCTTAGAGGCGCCGCTTTCCTTAGCCACAGTGACGCCGAGCGCCATCCCCCTGTCTTTGAAGCTGCCGGTGGGGTTGGCGCCTTCGAACTTTATGTACAAGCCGCCGTCTAGGTTAGATTTGACGAGGGGGGTCCAGCCCTCTCCCATCGACACGCCGCTCCTCAGGGGAAGCATAGAGGCGTAGCGCCACACGCCCCTCCCCCTCGGGTTCCAGTACTTCTCCCTCACGACCACTTCAAGAAGCCCCCCGCACCTTGGACATCGGAATAGTCTATAGTCTGCGGGATACACCGAGCCGCAGTTTATACACCTAAGATAACTGTCCCCGAAATCCCCTCCATGGCAGTGAAAAAAGCTCCGTTTAATAACCTTTCTGGTTTTGAGAGATTTTTGTAATAAGCAACAAAAACTTGACGTGCAACGCTTGAAGTTCGTCCGCTTCCTCTACCTCGCCAAAGAGATAGCCGCATTGAACGCACCTCAACAGGCGCCCCTCCTTTAATAAATAAACTTCAAAATTTTCACGTCCCTCGACGCCGCAGTTTGGGCACTTCCACGGCTTAAACGGCCAGGTGGAGCCGCAGACGCATCTCGCATATGCCTTATAGCCCTCGAAGATGCCGGCGTCTTCCCTCCGCAATACCACTAGGCTGGCAGCCACGCCGCAGACGCGGCACTTCCCCCCATCCTCTCCCCCACCGTAGCGGAAAAACAGCGAACGTCTGATTAGGTAGTCTACATACTCCTCCGGTACGTACCTACGCGCAACATCTCTAGCACGTCGTAGATCTATATGAGCGGAAAAAGGCGATTCGCCGACAGGTCCAAAGTCGAGCTTTTGAGCTATGTCATCAAGTTGTTGCAAAAAAGAGGAAAATTTTTCAAGCTCCTCGCGGCACTGTGGGTCGTCGCCGCAGATAGCCTTATTTAACTCCACGCCTCTCCAAGAAACGCGGCATATGCGCCTTTAACCAAGCGAGGTCAGCCTTACCGTCGCCGAACATGGCCACCAGGAGCGGTCTATTGGCTGGGTGCAACACGGCAAAGAGATGCAGTGCCACGAAGAGAAGACCCAGCACAAACCCCACGTCGTGCAACAGTAACATCAAATTGACAGTAGAGGGGCTTAGGCCCAGAAGCCCCTTGAAGACCAGCGCCACTCCGCTGATAGAAAGGAGCGTTACTGCGATGATAAGTACAATTGCCATGTATGAGACGAGGAGATTGTGGCGGTCTAGGCCCTGGGCAACTTCAGGCGGCAGAGGTCTGCCAAACATGTAGTGAGAAGCTATGGCCCTCATCTCCTTGATCTGTTGCGAAAGTGGCTTACTCAGCGGTTTAAAGATCTCTACGCGTTTAAATAGGATGAGGTATATTGCGTACACGATTAATAGGGCGCCCCAGACGAATCCTATAAACCTGTGGCTTGTCCTGACCAATTGCACCCCCGCAGTCACGGGGTCGGTGCCTAGTAAGGCGGAAAACGGTGTGCCCACCGCATATGCAAGCCACCCCATAACCTCTATGCTGAATAGAACTGCGCCCGTTAGCGCAAGCAATGTAAATAATATCAAGTTCCAATGGTGAGCAATTTTATAACCTATACTTACAATTTCGAATTTATCCATAGATATAACCTAGAAACTTATTTAAAAATTTTTCTATTCTTTACCTGAACCCTCCTTTTTTTCCTCTACCCTTGACCTCCGCCAAGCGGCAAAACCCAACACCGTGAGGGCGCCGACTAACGCCGCACCTCCGTATATCGTCAACGGCTTCAAGATCTGCCTGAGCTCTTCCGTCGTCTTGGGCTTCTTGTCCTCGAAGTGTTTCTTAACAGCGAATGCCTTTCTGTCGGATGTTACGTATATCCACCGCACGCTTCCGCCGACATATCTGTCAAGGTCGAGCCCGTAGACATAGCGTCCCTTGGCCTGCTCGGCTTTGGCTTTCTCCATAACCTCCTTGGCGGGGCCGAAGGTGAACACGTTAGTGGGGCAGACCTCGACGCATGCTGGCGCTTGCCCGTTCTGGATCCTATCTACGCAGAAGGTGCACTTGTAGTACCTCCCGTCGGAGCCCTTCTTCGGCACGTCGTATGGACACGCAGACTCGCAGTATCCGCAACCAATGCACTCATCCTTGTTTATCACCACAGCTCCTTCATCAGTTACCTTTATGGCACCTACTGGACACGCCGTGGCACAAGGCGCCGCCGCACAGTGCATACAGTTGTACGGTAACGGGACTATGTCAACCTGTGAAAACGTCGCCTCGCCGGCTGGCGTGAGCAACCTCTTAGTAGTCTTGTCCTCGTAGAAGAACACCACCTTCCAATCGTCTGCAGTAAGCCAACTGGGCGATGTCATAGAGCCAGTGAACTTAGTCCTCTCTGCCGGCCTGCCGTTCCAGTCCTTACAGGCCAGCTGACAGGCTCTACAACCGATGCACTTATCTAGGTCCACAAGGACAGCGACACCCTCGTCGGGCCTGGGGAACTTTACCGACACCATGGTCACACACCCTCAGCCTTCTTTATTTTTCCAATCCACGCCTTTGATTCTTGTATAGTGGTGATCACGTCGCCGACATCTGGGTTTAGGAAGTTGCCCTGTGGACCTGTGGTGTAGCCCTCGAAACTGAAGGCCCATATCACGTTCACCACCGGCGTCTCTCTGCCATTCACGTTTAGATAGGCTTCGCCCTCGGTGACAAGGGCCTTCATGCGCAGGGCCCCCCTCAGAGTAATCACATCTACGTAGTCCCCGGACTTGATGCCCAATTTCTCGGCTAGCCTCCGCGGCACGTATACAAACGGCTCGGGCACTAGTAGCGCTAAATACGGCACGTTTCTGCTCATGGAACCGCTGTGCCAGTGCTCAGTCAGCCTATTGCTTGTAATCACGACAAGCTCGCCAGGAATGTCCTTCAAGTCGTCGGGAGTCAAGGCCACACCTGCGTTTTTGCCCTTGACGATGTCTGGCTCCTCCTTCAGCACAGCTAAGTTGTGCGGGTTGAGCCATGCCAAGGTGGGGTATTTAATCGCGAGCTCGGGGATCGGCGCCTCAACAGGCTCCGTGTGTATGGGCCACTGGAAGTTGTAGCCCTTGTACCAGCCGCCCATCTCGTTAATAACCTTCAGTGTTGCCTCCTTCAGACTGCCAGTCTGCTGGTAGTACTGGGCCAGGAGATCCCGCATCTTCTGGTACTTTGGCTTGAAGCTCCGCCAGTCGCCGCCCGAGAAGAACGGCCTCTTGACGGCGGCCTTAAATGACGTGGTGTCAGAGTCCCAATACAATGTGTCGTTAACCCAGAGGTACCTCCAGCCCGTCTTGGCGATGAACTCATCATATGCCAGAACCTTTACTTCGCCCCCTTCCTCGACAACGAACTTGCTCAGTATTTTCACTTCGCCGGTTTTTACGAAGTGCATGATGTCCAAGCCGCCGAAGACGTCGGAAATTCCGCTGAGCCTCCTCTTAAAGCTCTTTGGCACCCAGAAGTTATGGCCAGGTATGAACGCAGGCTTGTACTCGCCGGTGACTTCATCGATCCACTCGCCGGTCTCCCCTGTGACTTCCCACTCCTTCCCAGCGGCGTAGACCTTGTCTGTGCGACCCAGCACGGCCTTAAGCGAGTCGTAGTTGTAGAGGAACCTCACGTTCATCGGCCACGCCCAGCCCCAGTCCTTGTAGACGCCGAATTCTTGGCTGAACGCGCCATCTATCTGGCCCGGCCTGCGGAGCTGTGCCACCCTCCTCATAGTGGTGAACTCGTCGCGTACGGGGTCGTAGATGCCTTGATATATGAGGATAGTAAAGTTCATCTCCTTGTTTATTATCCTTGGGTTCACCTCAGCCTCTATTGGCGATATGGGTGTGCTCTTGCCAACGCCTCCTGAGTAGTCCCAAGCGGCGTCTGGCCTCAGCGGACGCTCATAGACGAAGATCAGCTTACCGCCTTTCCTGAACTTCACATTTTCGGACTTGACGCCAGCGACTTCGCTGGGTAGCTGTATAGCGCCGGCTCTCCGGAGGTAGTGATACAGTCTTGTTATTATCCAGTAGTCGGGCCGGGAGTCGCCCTTGGGCGGCACTGCGCGGTACGTCCACTGGATGACCCTGTTGCCGTCCGTCTTCGTGCCCTCCTTCTCAGCAAATGAAGCAGCTGGGAGCAGGACATCTGCAAACCAAGCCGTCTCGGTTTCGAATATGTCCGACACCACCAGCAGATCCAGCGCGGCTAGACCAGCCATCACGATCTTGGCGTTTGGATTCGTCACGGCTGGGTTCTCGCCGAAGATAAACGTAGCCTTTATCTCGCCGGACAGCGCCCTTCTGGGGAGCATGACCTCTGTGCCGCCTGTGCCCATGGGGAAGTCGCAGACCACCGTCCCGTTCTGCGGATCGTCCTCGGGCACCGTGCCGCAGAACATGCCCCACGCCAACTCGAACCTGCGCCATCCGTAGAACTTGAAGACTTGGAGCACCTTGGCGAGGTCCGCCTTGCCTGCATCGGGGGCGGTGGTGGAGAAGCTCTGCCTTGCCCACTCCGGAACCGTCCAGCTCCAAGCATCTGGCATGCCCTGAAGCTTCCAGTCTTGGTAAAGCCTTATCTCGAAGGTGGAGGCCGGGTGGCCGTGGTACCCGGGAAGCGCCTCTATGCCGCTACCCTGTACGTCGGTGGCGCCCTGCACGTTGCTGTGTCCGCGGAACGGGTGTGTCCCACCGCCGGGGTACCCCACGTTGCCTAGGAGCAACTGCAGAATCGCTGCGGCTCTGATGATGTTTATGGTAGCGTTTGTGTGCTGTGTCAAGCCCATGGCCCACTGGATTATGCCGTGTTTCTTGTGGTTGGTGACGACGCCGCTGTTTTCGACGTATATCTGGGCCACCGTCCGGAGTATGTCCACCGGCACTCCGCTTATCTTCGAGACTGTGTCGGCGTCGTACTCCTTGAGCAACTCCTTGAGATCGGCGAGATCGTCGTCGGTTATGTTCCACCGCGCCATAAGCCTTTTGAACTCGTCAAGCTGGTCAATAGGTGGATTCCGCTCAAAGAAGGCGTAGTGCAGTATGTAGAGAAGTATGGCGGCGTCTGTGCCGGGCCTCAAGGGCACCCATATGTCCGAGGCCGCTGCGGTGCGTGAGTATCTGGGGTCAAAGGTGATAAATATGGTGTTTCTCTCCCGCTTCCCCTTCAGGAAGTACTTGAAAGAAAGCGGGTGCGCCTCCGCCGGGCTTGACCAGAACAACACCACGTCGGCCAGCGCCACGTCTTCTATCGACGCGGTTTCTGCCCCCCAGCCGTAGGTAACTGCCAGCGAAGAGACCGTGGACGAGTGGCACTTGCGGTACTGCGAATCCATGTTAGCCGTGCCGAGGAAAGTGGCGAGCTTCTTTGTGAGATACGCCTCCTCATTTACAAGAATAGAGGAACCTATTATCTGAACAGGCACAGACATCCCCACGTAGTAGAAGCCGTCTTTCTGCCTCGGCGCACCTGTCGCGGCCCTCCAGTCGTTCAAGATCTTGGCGAGCCTCTGAGCTATGTACTGCAAGGCCTCGTCCCAGGTAGCCTCTCTCCAACGCGGCGGATACTTCTTCACCACTGCGACAAGCTCGTCCCAGGTTTTAGCAGAGAGGATCTCCTCGGGGGGAGGCTTGGGGCCTGTCCTTATCAGCGGCTTGGTTACTCTGAGCTCGTTCTCCACGAGCTGGAAGGCCGCCTTGCCCTTGGGACACAGAGCCCCGAAATTGATCGGAGAGTCCGTAGACCCTCTGCTCCAAACTATTCTGTCGCCGACCACGTACATATCGATGGAGCAACCCATGGAGCAGTAGGGACATATGACCGGGACTACTCTCGCCCTCTGGAGATCCTTCCCGCCTATCTCTCCCAGCTTCCAAGTGGTTTTTGTAGCCTTAAACGGCACCGCTTGGGCATCTACCCCTACCCCAAGCGCCGCCGTGGCGAGAGCGGCAATTTTGAAGAACCCCCTCCTAGTGGTGGCCACCGTCATAAGAACGCGTTCCGCTGAGTCCCCTTGTCTCTCCTTCCTATGAGCTTCCTGGCGGTGAAACAAGTGTAGTCCTCCTCGCCGTGGTAGAGGCTAGTTAAGCCGTCTATGCCCTCGGGGATCTCGGCGAAGAGCTTCTCGAGATCGCTCTTGACCTGTTCGTGCTGTTTAAACACTACTTCAAAAGACATCGATCTCGCCACATAACCAATTAAATAATGCTTATTCGAGAATTTTTCGAATATCGTGGCCGTCGCACAGCACCGTGAAGCCGAGGTTCCTAACGTTAGCCACGAGAGGTATGCCCAGCCTGCACGCCGCCTCCACTCCGCTGTGGAGGGGCCCCCGGAGCGATACCACGCCGTCTACCCCGATGGTGGCCAGTCTGTAGATCATGTCTGATGAGGCTCTGCCCGTGGTGTATGCCAGCTTAAGCCTTGCCGGATGCCGCCGGAGGTACTTCCCCACTAGCTTCACCACGCCGCTGTGTCGGCTGGTGTCATGCACCACCAGCCACTCCCCGTCGAGGTAAAGCGCGCTGGTGTGCATGGCGAGGTGCGGATCAACTTGCCATATGGTGAGCTGAGAAAACTCCCTGGACAGCTCTATCATCATCTTCGGCGAGACCAAGGACTTGCTGGCCAGCGACTTAACCAGCGAACCCACGCCACAGTCTTCCAACCGCCTCCCCACCACCGGCACTTCCCTTTTCAGCTTGGCATGTATGGCGTCTCCGTCTACCTTTACCTCGACGATGTCGTCAAGGGTGTCGATGTAGCCTTCGCTGTATAGATACCCGACGGCTAAGTCCTCAAGGTCCTCGGGGTTTGTGATCAGCTCAGCCGCCAGCCTGCCGTTTACGTAGATCTTCACAGAGGCGTCTACGGCTACTTTCACCCCGTTTACAACCTTATATTGCGGCATGGAGTCGCCACAAGTCCACATCTTCTACAGAAACCGACGAAGATCCCGCCCGTAAGTATGCCTATATGGTCGCCGTCCACCTCCGCGGCTGTACCGGCTAACACAAGCGCAACAAACTTCTTGAAGCTGGGGTCAGCCGAGAGCAGACCTTTTACGTCTAGCTTCCCGTTAAAGTACTCCATGACGGCGGCCGCCGGGGTCTTAGCCACGACTCCCGCAGTAGCTAGCCTGTGCAAGGCTGCGCATAGCTCCTCCTGGCTGATGTTCTGGACGAGGCGCGGCCCCACCATCGTTGCCACAGTCTTTACTAGGTAGCCGTCGCATCCCTTTAGTTTGTAGTACTCAAGCACCGCCTTGAAGGTAGGTATATAGTACCCCTCTGCCTTCTCCGCATAGCCCTCGTCACTGAGTTTTTCTAACATGTAGTAGATCGTGGAGGCGGCAAACGGCGCATGCTTGGCTAGGTCATATGCGCTCACCCTCCCATATTTAACGAGGTTCTCTAAAACGAAAAGGCGCGAACTCACATTATAGCATTGAATACATCCTTATATATATTTGTTTATTTTTACCCATCACGGCGGTTCTAAATAGATCGTACCGCGTCCCCGTTTCGATAGAAAGGTTTATATAGTGGGTTGATGTGGGGGGTATGGATCTGGGGCCAGAGGGGAAAGTGGGGCGATTTACATCGTCACAGATCGCCCCACTGTTTCTGAGAAATATATAGCTGAGGCGCTGACTTCTAGAGGTTTAAAGCCCGTCGTCTTAAACATCTCCGAAACCCCTGTATATGGGCTGAATGGCACGGTTCTTCTTAGGGTGGGGAATCCCTATGCGTCTGTTGTATACGGCGCGATGTCGGCGCGTAGCATAAACCCCTACGGCGCTGTTCTCTCTGCGCTTAACAAGCTGACGTGGCTTCCTAAGTTCGGCCCGCCGTTTGCTGTGGTGTCTTCGGACTTCTCGGTGGAGAAGGTGGAGGTGGAGAGGCCTTGGCTTCTGATGACGGCGTGGCGGCTCGGCTTAGACGGAGTTGTCACCAGCGTGGAGGGGGCTAAGAGCGTGGTGGAGCACAGGATGTATATGCGGAACCCGCTGGCTAAGGTTTCGGTGGTTGTGCCGAAGCCGCACCGCCTAGTGCCGGTCTTCGCAACGGCGAAGAACGCAACAGGCCTCGTGGCGGAGGTTCTGCGGTCGCTGGGGCTTCTCTACGCCAGAGTCACGCTGGGCGACTACGGCGGGAGGTTCTACGTGCTTGACGTGGACCCGGTCCCGCCCATTGAGACGAGGGAGGAGGCAACCGCCGTGGCGGAGCTGGTATGAAGAGGGTCTGCGTCGTGGGGGCCTCGGGCTTCACCGGCGGGGAGCTCCTCCGCATATTGCTTCAACACAGCGGCGCCGAGGTGGTGTGCGCCACGTCTCGGAAGTTCAAGGGGGAGTACGTATATAGGGTGCACCCCAACCTCCGGGGCTTCACCCAGCTCAAGTTCGTGGAGCCTTCTATAGACGCGGCGTTGAAGGCAGACGTGGTGTTCCTGGCGTTGCCCCACGGCGAGTCGGTGAAGTGGGTACCTAAGCTCTACGAGTCGGGAGTGGCCGTCTTCGACCTAAGCGCCGACTTCCGGCTCAAGGACCCGAACGCCTACGTGGAGTGGTACAGGTGGCCCCAGCCGCACCCATACCCGGACCTGTTGCAAAAGGCGGTCTACGGCCAGCCGGAGCTCCACCGGGAGGAGCTCGTGGGGGCTAGACTTGTGGCGGTGCCGGGTTGCATGGCCACCGCCTCAATCCTCATGCTGGCGCCTCTGGCCAAGTTCGGCCTGATCCGCGACGTGCCGCCTGTGGTGGACGTCAAGATCGGCTCCAGCGGCGCCGGGGCGGAGGGCTCGGTCGCAGATCTCCACAGCCTTAGGACGTATGTGGTGAGGCCGTACGAGCCTGTGCACCACCGCCACATAGCGGAGATCGAGCAGGAGCTCAGCAGGCTGGCTGGCCGGCAGATCAGAGTAGCCTTTACGCCTCATGCCGTGGATTTGGTTAGGGGGATCTTCGCCACAGGCCACGTCTACGTGGAGAAGTTGCCTGCGGAGGCCGACATGTGGAAGTACTTCCGGACGCTCTACGGCGACTCTAAGTTCATCCGCATTATCCGCGACAGGCTGGGGATGGCCAGGTACCCAAATGTGAAGTACGTCCTCGGCTCCAACCTGGTGGACGTCGGCTTTGAGCTGGACCCCCGGCTGAACAGGGTGGTGACCTTCTCCGCCATAGACAACTTGGTGCGGGGCGCCTCTGGCCAGGCGGTGCAGGCCTTCAACGTGGCCATGGGTTTCCCGGAGGACGAGGGGCTTAGGCAGATACCGCTGGCGCCTGTATGATAGTGGTAAAGATAGGCGGATCCGTGGCGTGTAAAGACCTCAGCAAGGTGGTGCAGAACCTGCCCAAGTATGCAGATAGGGCTGTGGTGGTGCACGGCGGCGGCTGTCTTGTGAACGAGTTGTTGAAGAGGATGGGGATCGAGCCGAAGTTCCTCACCCACCCCGGCGGCTTGGTGAGCCGCTACACGGACTGGGAGACGCTTAAGGTTTTTGTCATGGCGATGTCTTGGATAAACAAGCAGATCGTCTCGTCGCTCCACGCCCTCGGCGTAGAGGCGCTGGGGCTTACAGGCGCCGACATGGGCGTGGTGAAGGCGAAACGTAAAGAGAAGGTGTTGATAGTCGACGAGAGGGGTAGGCAGCGGGTTGTGGACGGGGGGTACGTGGGGAGGATAACCTCAGTGGCCGTGGAGAAGCTGAGGCCTCCTCCGCTTAAGGTTCTTTCGCCCATAGCGGTTTCTGAGCGGGGCGAGCTTCTCAACGTAGATGGCGACCAGCTCGCATTCGACGTGGCCCGGGAGCTGAGGGCGGAGAGGCTTATCCTCCTAAGCGACGTAGAGGGCCTCATCGTCGGGGGTAAGGTGGTGCCGCGGCTGGCGCCTGAGGAGGCGGAGGCGCTTACGAAGAGCGAAGAGGTACGGGGTGGGATGAAGAGGAAGCTCCTCATGGCGGCGGAGGCGGCGAAGCTGGGCATTGAGGTGGTGATCTCCAGCGGCCTCGTGGAGTCGCCTATAGACGCCGCTCTTAACGGAGCTGGAACTCATATAGTGAGAAATATATAGATAGTTGTAAATGTTTATAAAGAAGTTATAGTGAGAAAAAGTTTTTATACCAGGTAAGTTTTAATGCTTATGGCAACTCAAAAACTGGTAGTACAATGTAAGGTGTGTGGCACCGAGTTTGAGCTTCCGGAGGATGTGATAGACGGCGAAATAGCCAGTTGCCCCACCTGCGGCGCCAGGTATATAGTGAGGATTAGGGGTGGGTCGGTCGTCCTTGAGGAGTTCAAGGGAGATGTGGAGGACTATGGCGAGTAAATCGGGGCGAGTAAGATAGTCCTCGCATATTCCGGCGGTTTAGACACCACCGTCGCGATTAAGTGGCTTTCTGAAAAGTTCGGGGCGGAGGTCTACACAGTCACAGTGGATGTCGGCCAGGAGGACGACTTCTCTAAGATTGAAGAGAGGGCGTACAAGGCCGGCGCCGTGCAACACTTCTATGTAGACGCCAGGCGGGAGTTCGCCGAGGTGTATGTATCACGTGCCATCCTGATGAACGGGATGTATGAGGGGGTGTATCCGCTTGGCACCGCCTTAGCCCGGCCTCTTATTGCGGAGAAGGTGGTGGAGGTGGCGAGGCGGGTCGGCGCAGATGCGGTGGCACACGGCTCCACCAGCAAAGGCAACGACCAGGTGAGGTTTGACGTGACGGTGAAGGCGCTGGCGCCCGACTTGAAGCTCATCGCCCCGGCGAGGATCTGGGGTATGACGCGGAGCGAAGAGATAGAATATGCACGCCGCCACGGCCTGCCTGTCGGCGAGGAGCATAAGAAGTTCAGCATCGACGACAACCTCTGGTCTAGGTCCATCGAAGGCGGCCCTCTGGACGACCCCATGGCCGAGCCACCTGAGGAGGCTTTTAAGTGGACTGTGTCGCCTGAGAAGGCGCCTGCTGAGCCGACGTACCTCATCATCGGCTTTGAGAGGGGGTTGCCTGTGTCGCTCAACGGCGAGAAGATGGACCTAGTCTCGCTTGTATCAACGCTTAACCACATCGGCGGCGCAAACGGCGTAGGGCGGATAGACCACGTGGAGAACAGACTCGTCGGGTTTAAGAGCCGGGAGGTGTACGAGGCGCCCGCCGCCGTTGTGCTTTTCCACGCCCACAGAGACTTAGAGAAGCTGGTCTTGACGCCGAGGGAGCTTAGGTTTAAACACTACGTCCTCGACCCCCAGTGGGCAGACTTAGTGTACCAAGGGCTTTGGGTAGAGCCGTTGAGAGCCGCCTTGGAGAAGGCCGCCGAGGAGATGGAGAAGTGGGTCACGGGGGAGGTTAAGGTGAAGCTGTATCGCGGCGGCCTCTGGGTGGTGGGCCGCGAGTCGCCCTTCGGGGGCTACAGCAAGGAGCTCGCCGACTACAGCGCAGGGTGGTATCCCACCGACGAGGAGGCGAGAGGCTTTATCGAAATGTGGAGCCTACATTCCCTTACTGCTCTCCGCCGCCGTAAAGGCAACAATTTATAGTCTATATAAGTGGGTAAGGGTTTTATAATATACATTTTTCTAGCAGGCGATGGGGCAACGAACCGTGGTGTGTCCCAACTGCAAGAGGCCTGTGAAACCCGTGGAGTGCAACCGCAGGAATCAAACTAGGCGGTACGTCATAATTACCTACTGCTGCCCGAGATGCGGCACGGAGCTTTTAACAGAAAGAATAGAAATCATGTAAAGGACGATGGGGTTCTACCGTTCTTGGATAGGAGGAGGCGGGGAGTTGGTGAGGCGGTACACGTCCAGCCTTCAAGACGATGTGGAGATCGCCGAGGAGGTGGTGAAGGTGATGGAGGCGCATGTGAAACACCTCGCCGAGGTAGGCGCCGTGCCGCGGGAGGCGGCTGAGGCGATCCTTAAAGCGCTTAGAGAGGTGGACCCCGCCGAGCTCGTCAAAGGAGGATTTGAAGACGTGCACGAAGCGTTGGAGAAGTGGCTTATAGACAGACTGGGGGAGGAGGTGGGGGGCTGGGTTGGGCTTGGGAGGTCGCGTAACGACCACGTCGCCGCCGCGATTAGGCTGGCGGCTCTCCGGCGTGTTGGAACATTGCGGCGGGCCGCGGAGAGGCTTAGATGCGTCTTGGCGAAGAGGGCTTTGGAGTACGCGGACTGCGTCATGCCAAGCTTCACACATTTCCAGCCCGCGCAGGTCATAACCTTCGGCCACTACCTACTGGCGGTGGACGAGGCTGTGGCCGAGTTCCTCCACGTGCTTAAGGCCGTGGAGGATTTACTCAAGCGTTCTCCCCTCGGCGCAGGGCCGGCGGGCGGAGTCCAGACACCCATCGATCGGCGGAGGCTTGCGAAGCTGGCGGGCTTCGAGGACGTGGTGGAGAACGCCCTCTACGCCTCTGGGGGGAGACTCTTCGCGTTGGCTCTAGCCTCCGTCGTGGTCTCCTTCCTGGCCGAGCTGTCGCGGGCCGTGGACGACTTCGTGAGGTGGAACAGCCCCCTGGTGGGGTACGTGGAGGCGCCAGACGACCACGTCTCGACGAGTAGCATCATGCCGCATAAACGCAACCTCGTAACGCTTGAGGTGTTTAGGGCCAGGACTTCGGAGGCGCTGGGGCACCTCGTGGCGTTGCACGCCGTGGCGGCGAAGATAGGCATGGGCTACAGCCTCGACCTCCAGGAGGCCACGCGGCATCTCTGGGCCGTTTTGAGGATTGCAGAGGAGGGACTAGAGGTGTTTACCGACTTTCTGGAAAAGATGAAGTTCAACTGCGCCAAGTCTAGACAAGACGCCGAGAGGTACTACGCAACGTCGTCAGACACCGCGGAGGCCATCGCGCTTGGGGGGACTCCCTTCCGCACTGCCTACTTCCAGGTGGCTGAGCAGATAAAGAAAGGGAGTGCCCAGTTGCTAAACGTAGAACAGGCACTGCAGAGGCCTACTGAGGGCTCCGCTAATCCGGAAGAGGTGAAAAAGATAGCCTCTGCGCGGCTTGTGTTCTGCAGGCCTCCGATTCTCTAGTCGGCGGGCTTTAGGAGGTTTTCTATTTCTTTTACCGCCTCTTCCTCGTCTCCGCACTCGATTAATTGCGTCTTGGCGTATCCGGGTTTGCCTTGTATCTCCTGGACGCAGAGGACGACTCCCCTCCTAGTGGGGTGCGTCACGACGTCTACATAGGCGCGTGTTATGCCGGCGGCGAGGGCCTCAGTTAACAACACCACTTCTCCATCGTCGAAAAAGAGCGCCATTCTTAGATGGCGGTGGCCGGCGGGTATGGCCGCGACTATTTTAACTAGTCTTTTCGCCACCTATGGCGTATATTATGAAGAATATAAGGATTGGGTACGCTATAAGCCTCTCCACGCCGCCGATGCCAAGAGGCGTCGGGACTCTAGGCACGAATAAAGCCAGAGCCGCCAGCGAAACCGCCCCCATGGCCAAGCCCAAGGGCTTATACACACCTCCCCGTCTGATCCCCATTATGATCACGGCCACTGCGCCAAGGAGGAATGTGATGAGCGCCGAGACTCCGTGGGGTAGTCCGTAGTCCTCTGGGAATATGCCGACGCCCACTGCGCCTGCGGCGGCCACCGCAAGCACCAACGCCCCTAGACGGCCTAGCTCATGTCTTAGGAGGAAGGCCGCCGCCATGCCTAGCAGGCCGAGGAGGACGACGCTGGAGTTGAAGAGTAGAGAGGTGGGGGCCTTTAAGGCGCCGAGGTCGCTTATGTAGTTGTAGAGGGGGCTGTAGCCTGGGTAGAGCTGTTCTGCGGCGAGCATCGCAATTATAAATTGCAGAGACCCAATTAGTAGAAGAAGTCTTCCTAAGTTCATAACAGTAAAATTTTATCTCCTTTATAACAGTTTTTACTTAACTTGTTGTAGCGGCCCTGGGACAGGTATTACCGGGCGTTAGTTTTTATACTGTCTTTATGGGGGTGGCGTGGGGCTTTCGGTGGAGCTTAGAGATGTGTCGGTGAAATACGGCGATTTTTTGGCGTTGAAAAACATAAACCTCTACGTTGAGGCTGGCGAGGGGCTTGTCCTCCTAGGTCCCTCGGGGTCTGGCAAGTCAACTTTATTGAGGGCCGTGGCGGGGCTGACGCCCGTTGCCCACGGGAGGGTCTACATAGGAGGAAAAGATGTAACTAATCTTCCGCCGGACAAGCGGAGGATCTCTATGCTTTTCCAGGATTTGGCCTTGTTTCCACATCTTAACGTGTTTGAAAACGTGGCGTTTGGACTTAGGTTGAAGAGGCTACCGGAGGAGGAGGTGAGGAGACAGGTCATGTGGGCCTTGGAGCTGGTTCGTCTAGAGCCTCAGCAGTTTATGGGGAGGAAGATATATCAGCTCTCCGGCGGCCAGCAACAACGCGTGGCGCTTGCCAGAGCCCTAGTGGTTCAGCCGGAGGTTCTGCTCCTAGATGAGCCCTTTAGCCACATAGACCTAGACATAAAAAACCAGTTGCTGGAGGAGTTGAAGATTTTACACAACAAGCTGGGCTTCACTCTCATCTACGTGACTCACGACAGGTTTGAAGCGGTGGAGGTGGGGGATAGGGTTGCGTTGATGCGGGCGGGCGAGATTGTGCAGGTGGGGAAGCCGGTGGATCTTTACAAAAAGCCAAGGAATAGATTCGTAGCTGAGTTCTTCGGCGAGGCGAACATAATCCCGGCATCTCTTCTAGGCGGAACAAGAGAGGGCTACGCAGTTATACGACCCGAGGATGTGGTGATAGGCAACAGCCCCACCTATAGATTCAAGGGACAAGTCATCGATATAACCTTTCTATGGCACTACCTCAAGGTGGAGATCCAGAGCAACGGCCACATATTCAAGGCGTATGTAGATTTAGAGACCCCCATAGCGGTGGGGGACGTGGTGGAATTCGGCTTCGACGCCAAAGACGTCTATTTCGTAGCAGAATGATAAGGCGAGTTGCCCTAGCGGCCTTCGCCTCCGTCGTTTTATTGTTCTACGTCCCCTTTTTGGCGTTGGGGTATTACATCTCCGGCGGCGGCGATCTCAAGTTGCCGTCTCTCTCCATGGTTGTGACGACTTTCCTGCTGGCGGCGGCCACAGCCGTGGTGGCAATCGCGGTGGCCTACCCAGCCGCGTACTACCTTGCCAAGTACGGCTCCGAGTTTGAGTTCGCCCTCTTGACGGCACCTCTCTGGGTGGGGACACTCCTAAAGGCCTACTCCCTCCTGGCGCTCTTCGCCATTGTGGAGAAGTTCACCGGCATCGCGTTATGGGGCACCGCCGCCGGCGTGTTGGTGGGGATGGTCTACGAATACCTGCCTTACGCCCTCCTCACGCTTTACGCCGCTGTGGAGAAGCTGAGCGAGACGCCTGTCAACGCGGCGAGGGTTCTGGGGGCCTCTAGGCTGCAAGCCTTCTTTAGGGTTGAGCTTCCCTTAACTATGCCGGGGGTCGCCGCCGCCTTTATATTAGTATTTCTCTTCGCCATGGGCGAAGTGGTAATGCCAGCTGTCCTCGGCGCGTGGAAGGTCTACACCTTCGGCAGTTACGTATGGGATCTCTACTTCAAGGCCCGCGACTTCTTCAGCGGAAGCGTCCTCTCGCTTGTCCTTGCCGCTTTGTCGCTCCTGGCCACCTACGTGGTGGTAAGGACTATCCGGTCTATATCGATATGAGGCCCCTCCGCCTCTACACTTGGGCCCTCGCCGCGGCGCTCTACGTCCCCATAGGCGTCATGGTGGCCCTCTCTTTTAACAACAGCAAGTTGCCCTACGTCTGGGGCGGCTTCACCTTGAGATGGTACCAAGAGCTCTTGAGATGGGATCAGGCATGGCAAGCGGTCTTCAACAGCGTCGTAGTGGCCCTCGCCGTGTCTTTCACAGCTACGCTACTTGGGATGTTTATGGCGTACGTGCTACGGCAAGATAAGTATCTGACTATTTCTCAAGTCGCCGTGGTGATGCCTGAGGTTTCTGAAGCATTGTCCTTCGCGGCGGCGTTGTGGCTCGTGAAAACCTACGTCGGGGTGGATCTCTTCGGGCCTGTCGGCGTCTTTTTGGCGCATCTCGCCTACACTCTCCCCATGGCTCACGTCCTCCTAGCCCCCTACATGGCGTACGTCAGTAGAAGCGCCGTGGAGGCGGCGCGTATCTTTGGCGCCTCCGAGCTCAAGACCATGACGGCTGTGGTCATGCCCATATTAATGCCCGCCTTCGTCGCGACGTTTTTAATCGTCTTCGCCAACTCCTTTGACACCTACGTCAAAACCGCCTTCACCACAAGCCCTGAGTTTGTGACAGCCCCTGTACTACTGTGGAGCTACGCCGCCAGAGGCCGGGGAGACCCCACTATCTACGCCTTGGCCAGCCTCATGCTTTTGCCGTCGCTTGTCGCCGCCGTTATATATTTTAGAGCCGTAAAACGCTACGGCTGACAACGCCTTAGCGGCTCTGCTAGGCGTGTTCACCACCACAAGTCTCCCTCTTAGTTTCTTCTCCAACGTCTTCACCTGGGGAGAGCCGCCGAAGCTCACAACTAGTATGGGTTTGCCCCACTTCTCGTAGGCGGCTAATATATAGTCGGCTGATTTGGCGCTGTAGCCCGGGGGATGTATCAAAGCGGCCACCACAGCCGCGTCGACGTATTTAAGTCCCACTTCAAGCGCGGCGCCGAAGTGTTCATCTACGCCGCCGCCGGTCAAGTCAACGGGGTTGGAGACCGCGGCTATCGGGGAGAGAAGTCTCCTCAACTCCTCTTGAGCCTCCCTAGGGAGCTCCGGCACTGAGAAACCCGCCGCGTTTAACGCATCTACTATCTGGACCCCCATGCCGCCTGACGACGAGATCACGAGCACCTTCTCTACCTTGACAGGTTTATACATGGCGAGGGCCTTAGCCGCGTCGAAGAGCTCCACCAAGTCGTCTACCTCCACCACGCCAGCCTGTCTGAAAAGCGCCTTGTACATCTCATAGCTCCCCGCCATAGCCGCCGTGTGAGAGGCGGCGGCTCTCGTGGAGTCGGCCCCCCGGCCGGCCTTATACACCACCACAGGCTTCTTCATCCTTCTAGCCGACGCTAGAAACCTGGCAGCGTCTCCCCTCCATCTAAACCCTTCGAGGTACAACGCGACCGTCTTCACCTCCTCCACCTCATCTAGGTACTGGAGAAAATCGCTCTCAGTCACGTCTGCTCTGTTGCCAAAATTCACCGCTATGCCGACGCCCACTCCCTCCTCGGCGGCCCAGTCCAACACGGCGGTCATCACCGCGCCGCTTTGGCTAAGAAAGGCCACGGGGCCTGGGGGAGGTCTAGCTGCCTTCTCCGCCGGGAGGAACATGGTGTCTAGTCCATTGAAGGCGTTGTATACGCCTACACAATTAGGTCCAAGCACCCTAACGCCGTATTTCCTCGCCACACTTATCAACTCCTCCTCAAGATCTCTCCGCCCCACCTCGGCGAAGCCGCCTGACACCACCACGACGGCCCTGGCCCCCGCTTGGCCGGCCTCCTCCACCACCTGCGGCACTGTATTTGCAGGGGTGGCCACGACCACAAGTTCCGGCGTCTCTGGGAGATGTGTAACCTTGCCGTAGAACTGAACCACCTGGCCGCCGATTTTCTCAGACCTATACTTGGGATTTACCGCATACGTTCTTCCTTGGAATCCCTTAAGCAGTTGGATTAAGATCTGACCACCGATAGTGTCGGCCTTGGGAGAAGCGCCTACGACAGCTACTGACCGGGGGAAAAGAAACTCTCTCACCCCCTAAGCGCCTTGGCTATCTCGGCAGGGTTGTAGCCGACCACCAGGGTGTAGGTCCCGTTGGGATAAACCACAACCACCATCGGCGTCCCCACGTTTTGGCCGGCTAACAACGTCGCCAGTTGTTGACCAGCTGATGCGTCGAAGGAACACCGACTCTGCGGCAATACGGAGGTGTAGTTGGGGTCTTGGGCCAAGAATCTTTCGTAGACGACTCTAAGAGTGGGGATAACCTCTGCTGGGGAGGTCTGGTAGAGGCAGTGTAGCTGTTCGTGCGCCGGCAGAGCGTCGGGATGGACTACTAGGTCTACTAAAACCAACTTATGCCCCTGGAAGAGGGTGTAGTTGTACCTGAAGAGCTGAGCGCAGTAGGGGCATTGCAAATCGAAGAACACTATAGCGGCGGGCCACTCGCCGTCGTAGGACATGCCGATTTTCTGCGCCACCTTCAAGATGTCGAGGCCGCCGCCCGGCTTGGCGGAGACGTCTTTATACAACTCATTTATCACGTTTCTAAGCTCAGGCGTCACCGTTGTGATGTTCTGCAAGGTGTAGGTCAACGTAGCTGCGACTTGTGTGCCGTAGGCCAGCTGAACCTTAAACAAATAGACCGAGCCGTCTTGGAGTACTTGCTTCTCGTAGTTAAGCACCGCGTTGAGACCCGTCATGATGGGGACTTCCGTGGTGTTGGTATAGACGGTGGCTTCTCCAAAAGGCGTCTGGGCCGTGCCAGCCTTTTTCCATCCAGAACTCGAGGCGGGGCCTGGGAGCCCTTGGATGAGCATAACTAACTCATCGAAGTTCTTAGCCGTGGGGAGGGAGGCGGCAGAGGGCGTGCATTGGCTGTTGGTAACCGTTAGCTGTTCGCCGGCTACGGTGGTTGTGACTGTGGAGTTTGTACAGATCTCCATGAGGCGGCTGAAGTATGTGTATTTCTGGTAGGTGCCTTGGCCTTGGGCAAGGATGTTGATTACGCCGTTGTCCTTCACCATGAAGTACGTGGCGCTTTGATTAACAACTTGGCCATATACGGCGCCGTCCTTGAGCGGGATGTAGTAAACACGCATCTGCACCGAACCGCCGCCCTCTAGCTTCATGAGATATATATACGCCTTATCGCCGGAGGGAGACGTCGTAGTTGCGGCGCCTCCTTTGGGGGGTTTGTAGATGAACAACGCCGTGGCGGCTATTCCGACAACCACCGCGGCGAGAATTACACCAATTACCACGTTTTTGTTCATGTCAAGGAGCGAGGGTTGGTCTATAAAAATTATTCTTGAGTGGGGACCCTCTCTCTGGCTAGTATCTCTAGGATCTTTTTCTCTCCTATCAAGTCGCGTATTGAGATAACGCCGACAAGTTCGCCGCTTCTGTCTAGGACGACGACGTGTCTCACGTTGAACTGCTTCATCTTCGCCGCGGCGGCCGTCACAGGCTCGTCTGCGTAGACGTATACAAAGTTTTTCATGGTGCCTGCCTTGTCCACCGTCACGGTGAGGGGGGCCTTGCCCGCAATGATTCTGATTATATCTCTCTCTGAGATCACGCCGATTGGTCTTCTGGGGTTTTCCCTGTCTACAATTACGAGGAGCCCTACGCGGTGTTTAGCCATCATCTCAGCTGCCTCCTCCACTGTTTTGTCTGGAGTTATCGTAATGGGGGGTTTAGATGCCAGTTCTCCGCAATTCATAGGCAACTATCTTCTTGTGTTTAAATATTTTTAAGGGCAATTTTTAAAGATTCTAAATTGGCAGTATTTACTTTTATTGTGGGTAAATAAGACTCTATAGTCTCATTGCTTCCGCCTATTAAAATCGCCTTTACCTCTCTGAAAATTGTCTTGGCGGCTTTCAAAACCTCTGGATGTACCATGTCGTCTTCTCCATCGGTCACAATGACTAGTTTATAGTTGTGGAGCCCCATCTGTTTGGCGTCTCTAACGGCTGTGTGGACGGCGGCTGAGATGTCGGTGCCTCCCAGAGGTAAAACTCTTAGAAGCGACTTCACAATGTCCTTGATGTTGGTAATAGGTGGATATACCATTTGGTCGAAGAACCGCAGTATCGCTTTTCTGCTTCTCTTCATAAGGGCCACGGCCAGTGCGGTGGCCCAGGTGATCTTCTGCGTCATGTCCATGGCTATTCCGTCGTAGAGGGTGTAGAACATCGAGCCTGACTTGTCCACGAGGAGGTAGAGCTTCTCCCTCGTGTCTAACGTCGCGTCGTATATAGAAAGCGACTTAGTGGCTAGCTTGTAGCCAAAGAGCTCTCTTGACTGGATATAAATCGCCTTGCTTAGGTTAGTAGCTCTCTGGAGGTCTGAGAAGGCTCTGAGTCTAGTGACGCCGGAGATGACTCCCCTCCGTTCGGAGATGGGGCCTTGTTCTATCTCGGGCTGGACCGCCGACAACGTCTCCACCAACGATTCGAGTATCTTGGCTAGACGCGCCCTGTAGGGGTCTACGTCTATGTCAAACAAAAGCTCCGCAGCCTCTTTCCCCACCTCGTCCCCAAGGGCTTTGGTAACCGCCTTACGTAGCTTCTCAATGTTTTTTATACTTCCCATGTAGAACCTAAGTAGGCTGGTCATCTCCTGCCGTAGTTGTTGATTCTGGCTAAGTTCTCGGAAGTCTTGTTTCTCGTCTTTCCACCCCTCCAGAGACCCCCTCTCGATTCTAGAGAGGAGGCTGTTGTATGCTCTCAACAGTTTCACGGAGGCCGACTTAGAGACTGAGTAGTTATACCGGCTTATTTTCGACACCTCTTGATACACCTCAGTGGCTACGTAGGTCTTGAGGAAGAGGTGCCACAGCGCCTCCTCTTCCTGCGGCTCCTCTCTGAGGACGGGGGTTCTGTAGTGTATGTAGAAGGAGTCTGCAATTACGTCGTTGGGGATTTTGGCTAGTTTAAGAGGTATCCCCAGCCGTTGGAAATACTTCACAATTTCGTGGACTCTAAGCCTGGTGAGCTCGTCGTTGTAGTCGACGTTGAGGAGAGAGCCCATTACAACTGTGACTTCAACATCTCCAGCGTGGATTTTATCTCCTCTATCTCCACCTGGAAGAAGCGGTACGTCACGGGGTCTGCCAGCGACTTGTCCAACAGCTCATACGCCTCTTTGAGCTTCTCCTTGGCGATAGAAAGGGCGTTGTTTGAGATAAGGGCTTTTATCTCGCTGACCATGTCGTAGAGGACGGAGAGGCCCCCCGGCATGTGGGCGGCTAGGAAGGACTCGTACTCGGCTAAGTCTTCTCTATCTCTGACGAGGTACTTCAACACCTTGAGTGTGGCGGCTCTCAACGTGGCGGCGTCGATGTCGCTTGGCTTTATCCCGAGCACCATTAGGTAAGATACGACGTAGAGAGGCACCTTAACCCTGGTTCTGTTGGAGATGACCACGTGGTCTAGGTAGGAGGCGAGTATTGGGGATATGTGTTTTGCAACTGTGTCCATATTTTCGTAGGTGTAGCTCTGTATGTACTCATGTAGCTTCTTCACTTCATCCATCGTCATTATGGGGGTCAGCTTGTCGAAATCTCTCCTCAGCCGCAGGCCGGCTTTTATCAACTGCTCAGTCTCGTCGGGCTGGGCATATTTAGTGAAGACTCTGAGGGGAAATCTGTCGTACAGCGCCTGGAGCTCCTCCTCGTCCGGGATGCGGTTGGTGGCTCCGAAGACGGTCCAGGTCTTCACCGGGATTATGTTGCCGCCGTCGTAGATCACCCTCTCGTTTAAGATGGTAAGCATGGTGTTGAGGATGGCGCTGGAGGCGTTGAATATCTCGTCGAGGAGGGCGAAGTCCGCCTCCACGATGGAGTTTGTGTATATCCTCTTCACGTTGCCCTTCAACAACTCCACCACGTCTATGGGGCCGATAACCTCTTCTACCTCTGTGAACTTGGTGAGGAGGCGGTAGAACCACCGGGCCTTCAACAACTTCGAGATGGACGCTACCAACATGGTCTTGGCGGTGCCTGGCGGCCCTATCAAGATGAAGTTCTCCCGGACCAACACGGCGGTGAGACTCGCCGTCACCTCGTCGCTGAATTTAAAGAAGTGCGAGTCTAGAGTCTTCCGTACTTGAGCCACCTTGCTGATTAACTCATCCACGTCTTATGGGGGTTAGTAATTAAAATGTTTTCTATGGATAAACGGCGGCTTTCTGCACCTACAGGGTCCAGCCTGTGGGGAGGTCTGTCTCCGGCGCCTTTGGAACTCGAAGAGTCATAATAATTGGCTCCGTCAGTCTTTTCGGCGTAGTTGTTCAGAGGGTTGGCTCTTGAAACTTTCAGCTTACTCTCTTCCTGTATCTCTCTACCTCAGCTATATAAGCACTGTAGATAGAATAGACGTGGATCACTTTTTCGACATGTTCGTGTCTTCAGCTGGTCGGAAGATAAAAGAGTACATAAGTAATCGTCAATATGAGCATCCTCTGGAGGAGCTTGGAGATAAATTGCTAAAGCGGGAGGTCGTGTCGTCAGACGCCGCTCTCAGGGCTGCGGCGGTCGACGGGGGAATCGGAGTGGTGCGGCTCTCCAACGGGCATCAGGTGATTTTGGCTAGGGCGGCTGCTGTAGGTCCGGATTTCCTCGAGAGAGAGTTTGTGGCGGACGTCGCGACTGTGGAGTCCTCCTCTCTGCCCTGGGCTTATCTCGTAATTGTGGAGTCGCTAGTGGGCATTAAGACGTTGAATAAACATGGCGTTGACGTTTTGCTAATGGACGGCTCGCTCTACGCCAAGGCGGTGAGGCTTGTCCACAACTTGATCCTGACCAGGGAGTTTCAGAACCTCTACTACGTGCCGGAGCTCGCCACTGCTCTGTACACCTTCGCCGTCTTGATCAAAATGGCCCAGAGCCGCGGGGCTAGGCTGGTTTTTGTTTCAAAGGAGCACAACTTTAAGTTGGTAAAGGAGCATCTGATATTTGAGAAACTGGCAGAGAGGAATCGGGATCACATCTTCCAGCGCGGCCTCCTGTGGTATTCCGTGTTGTGGATTAGGCGGTTTAGGAAGGAGCTTATTGAGCTCTACAAGACGGCTCGGCGGCATGATTACCAGACGGCGCGGCTTATGGCTCTTTTGGTGACTCAATCGGTGACAGACGCCGAGGTTCTTTCGGCTCTTCTGCCGCCCGGCCACTACACGGTGCCTATGTTGGTGGGGGGGTGCGACGCCTATATGAACTACAAAGGGCTCAACACCGTGGAGAGACTGGTGAAGGCCGCTGAGGAGAGGCTGGAGGACTCTCTCATATTTAGGCTGAAGGACAGCTTCGCCACCGACGTGGTTGGGAAGATAAGAGAGGCGCTGGAGGCGATCCCCAAGGTTTACTTCTTCTACGTGCGATTCGGCGCTGACGACGCGCCTCTCCTTGTGGAGACTCCCGCCGAGGGCACCAACATGTTCGACGGATCGCCGGTGAAGGCCTTCTACCCTGCGGCCCAGTTGGACGACGTAGTTGGGATGCTTGCGGCCCAGTACCGAGACCCCATCCACTACAACACATGGCTCTGGTACGCCCACGACGTAGCCTCTTTCAAGTCCAGCCAGCTCGCGGAGTACGCCGTCTACCTAAAGAAGATGGCTGGAGAGGTGGGCGTCGGCAGGCGGGTAAAGCTGGCGTGGGGGATATGAGGATCGGCTACGTCGTGGCGGCGGCTACCCCCTTTGAGTTCTTAGCCACGCTAGACCCGGAGAAGCCGGTTAGTCTCTACGACTACGTGGCAGTGGACCACGTGGAGTACGACGGGAACGAATACGTCAACGTGAGGCTTCTCGGCCAAATCGTGAAGCTCTACCGAGACCCCTACTCGGCCAAGAGGGATCTCCCCCTCTACACGGTCATTAAGGAGGTTTCAGACAACATCTTAGAGGTGCAGATCGCCAAGGTCAAGGTGCTCGGCTACGTTGACGGCGGCGACCTCAGACAGCCTAAACATCCGCCGAGGATCGGCTCCCCCGTCTACCTCGCCGAGGACGAGGAGATCGCCGAGCTCTTCAAAGTGGAGAACGGCCTCTGCGTGGGCAGGCTGGCGAGCCGCAACTTAGAGGTCTGTCTCGACCTAAACGGAGTGAAAAGACACGTGGCCATAATCGCGGCGACTGGAAGCGGCAAGACTTGGTTCTCAGTCGTCTTGATCGAGGAGCTTTTGAAGAAGGGGGCTAAGATCGTGGTGGTGGATCCCCACGGGGAGTACGTGCCCATAAGAGACAGCATATACAAGCTGGGGCCCTACACGGCAAGGGTCGTCAGAGTCTCTAGACACCACGCGGGCGACTTGATGTATAAAATCGGGGTGCTCGACGGCGACCCAGACGCCTTGGCCAACGCCGCAGGCGTCCCGCCGGGCGCCAAGAAGATACGCTACGCCATATACCTGGCGTGGGCCTACGCCAAGAAGGTGAAGAAAGCCACAGGCAAGCCCGTGGGGCTTTCCTTCCTCCGGAAGGTGCTCCTCACAGCCCTCCGGGGCGAAGGCGCGTTGAACAAGTTCTTCCAGCAGTACAAAGTGGAGGGAGACTTCCCCATGGAGGACTTGAGGCAGTTGGCGAAGAAGGATAGACACTCCATCTTCAGCGCATTGACCTACCTCAAGCGGCTTCAGCGGCTAGGCGTCTTCGCCCCCCGGTCCACCCCCCTCTCAAAGCTTCTGGCGGACATCACAATCCTCAACCTCGCCGGCGTGAACGAAGAAGTGCAGGACTACGTGGTTGCCCACCTGGTCAACAGGATATTCCAGGCCAGGGTGCGGCACGTGAGGTCTCTAAAGGGGGTCCAGATCCCCTGGCCCGTTGTGTTGCTTGTAGAGGAGGCGCACCGCTTCGCCCCGCCTAAGGCCCAGCGGCGGACGCGGTCCTACGAGGCCCTCGCCAGGGTGGCGTCGGAGGGGAGGAAGTTCGGCGTCTACCTCGTCATCGTGAGCCAGAGGCCCAGCAGAGTGGACCCCGACGTCATCAGCCAATGTCAAAGCCAAGTCATCATGAGGATAGTAAACCCAAAAGACCAAGAGGCCGTCAGAGAGAGCAGCGAGCTTCTCGCGCAAGAGTTTTTAGAGAATCTGCCGGGGCTCGACGTTGGAGAGGGCGTGGTGCTGGGCCCCTTGACGAAGCTCCCCGTTGTGGTGAAGGTTAGAGACAGAGTGCTGGAGTACGGCGGCGCCGACATAGACCTCGCGTCTGCCTGGAGGGTCGACAAGACGGCCGACGTGGCTCAGATGTGGAGGCGGTATTTCAACGCGCCTCCGCCGCCCAGCATCATAATGGCTGCGGCAAGGCTTAAGATGCTTCGGAAGAGCAGAGAGAGCGGCCGCGTTTCGGTGACTCTCCTAGACGGCGAGAGGGAGGTGGTGGTGACTATAGAAGACGGACGGCCGGTCTGTAGCGCATGCGGCGTGGGGAGGCCTTGCCACCACGTCTACAAGGCGCTTGCAGAGGTCTTGGAGGTGATATGAAAATTCTACACATATCAGACGCGCACCTCGGCAGAGCGCAGTACCACCTCCCCGAGAGGGAGGAGGACTACTTCAAGGCCTTTGAGGAGGCTCTGAGGCTCGGCAAGTCGGCAGACGTGGTCTTGGTCACAGGCGACCTCTTCGACACGAGGAGGCCGAGCAACAAGACCCTCCTGCGGTTTGTAGAGGCGGTGGAGGCGGCTGGTGTCGTTCTCTACGCCATAGGTGGGAACCACGACTTCAGTTACGTCAGATACCGGGCCGAGGCTGAGAGATGCCCCCGGCCTAGGGAGTGTCTATACGACACGGCGCTTAGGCTTGTAGACAGGATGAGGCTGGCGCGGCTTCTCTGTTGGGAGGCAGCGGACGTGGGCGGCGTCTACATATTCGGCGCATGCGCCACGCCTAGGGACTACGCCGCGGAGTACCGCGGATTGCTCCAGAGGATGCCTCCCGGCTCCGTCCTAGCGATCCACCAAGCCGTGGAGGGAGTCAAGGCGAGGTATCCCGCGGAGGACGACGACTACACGATGCCGCAGGCGGTCTTCCAAGGCCTGCCGTATTTGCACATAGCGGCGGGCCACGTCCACGACCACCTGGCCAAGCATCCGGCAGGCGCCGTGTGGGCCGGCTCGTTGGAGATCTGGGACGTGGGGGAGTTCGAGACTTGGGACTACAGAGGCGGCTTCGAGAAGGCGCAAGACGTTGCCCAGAAGGGCGTCGTGCTTATAGATGTGGCGGGGAAGGCGGCGTCGCTTAAGCCGATCTCTCTGCCCCCTCGGAGGCCGCTTTATAGAGTTAGACTCTTCATCCGCGAGGTCAAAGAGGCCTTCTCCGCTGTGGAGGAGGCGGCGAAGCTCTTCGACAGAGAAGGCGCCGTGGTGAGGCTCGAGCTGTGGGGTGTCGTGGAGGGTGGCCTCAAGACGGGCCAGCTGGCGTCGAGGTTTTCCAAGGCGCTTCATGTAGATGTGGTGGACAGGACGTCATCGCCGCAGAAGGCGGTGGCGCTGAGGGGCACCGCCGTGGAGGAGCTGTGGCGCCTCATGAAAGAGAAGCTGGGCCCCCACGCAGACGTGGTGCTTAAGGCTATGGAGCTTATACGCGACGGCGAGAAAGAGGCGGCGAAAAGACTCCTCCTAAAGGCTCTGTATGATTAAGAAGATTGAGATCGTAAACTTCAAGGCCTACACCAAAGCCTCTTTTAGGTTCGGCGAGGGGGTCAACTTCATCTACGGCGCCAACGGCGCCGGCAAGACTTCGCTTATGGAGGCCATCTCTGTGGCGCTCTTCGGGTCGCAGTGGGTGACTAGGTGGGGCGGTAGGAGGTGGAGCAACTTCCTCAGGAGAGGCGCCGCGTGGGGCGAGGTGAAGCTGTACATAAGCCACGGGGGCCGGGAGATCGTCGTCGTTAGGAGATTCGGCGAAGAGGGGACGGTCTCCTCCGGCACCTACCTGGCGGTGGACGGGAGCGTGGTGGCGCGGGGCGACTCAGACGTCACGGCGACTCTCGTCTCGAAGCTGGGCCTTAGGCTGGACGAATACGCACATCTGCTCTACATCCGGCAGGGGGAGTTGAGGAGGATACTGCAGGAGACCGACTACATAGACCGCATCCTCCGCCTCGACGAGTTCGACAAGGTGGACGAGGTGGTAAAGGAGGTACACGACGAGTTTAGAGCTCGGCGGGAGCGGGTAGGCGGCCGGCTGGAGGAGCTGGAGAAGAGGCTCCCCGTGTTGAGGAGCAGGCTGGACGGCTTGCGGCAGAGGCTGGAGGAGGCCGAGAAGAGAGCGGCGGAGCTGGAGGAGGCGTCGGCGCGGTTTAGAGAGGTGGAGAGGCGCTACCTGGAGCTTAGAGAGCGGTACGCCTCTCTAGTCAAGGAGAGGGAGGCGTTGGAGAAGAAGCTGGAGGAGGCGGCCCAGCTGGCGCTCAGCGCCGAGAGAGACGTGGAGCAACTGGAGGCGGAGCTGGAAGCCGTTAAGAAGGCGGCGGAGGAGTTGAAAAGCCTTCCCGAGGTGGGCGACGTGGAGAAGGAGTATTTCGAGCTTCGGCAGGCGATGATGGCGGCGGAGAGGATCCCCCCCGAGGTGAGGAGCTACGACCCCAGGTCTCTTGAGGAGGCCCGGCGGAGGCTGGAGGAGGCGAGTAGGAGACATGGAGAGGTGAAGACGCGGCTGGCTCTTCTACGCGACGTGCTCCGTCTGGCCCAGCGGGCGGAGGGCGGCCGGTGTCCGGTGTGCGGGTCGCCGCTTTCTAGAGACGCCGTCCAGCGGCACGAGTTAGAAGTGCTGGGCCTGGAGAAGGAGGAGCAACGCCTCTCGAAACTCATAGACCAGCTCAAGGCCGAGGTCAGACGGCTGGAGGAGCTGGACAGACTTTACCACAGCTACAAGCCCCATCTGGCTCTAGACCTCCCATCTGCGCGGAAGAGACTGGCCGAGCTGGAGGCCCTATACCAGAAGAAAAAGGAGGTGGAGAAAAGGCGGGCGTACCTCTCGGCGCAGGCGGCTAGGGAGGCAGAGGTAGCGAGGCGGCTGGAGGAGCTGAAGGCCCGTAAGGCCGAGGCAGAGAGGAAGATACAAGAGGTTAACCAGAGGCTGGGGGAGCTGGAGGCGGAGCTCGTTGCAACTGCAGAGACGTTGAAGAAGCTGGAGGCGGAGTACGCGGCGCTTAAGACAAAACACGAGGAGTACCTCGCCGCGAGGTCTGTGGCGGCTGAGCTCAAGCGGCAGATAGCCGAGACGGAGAAGGAGCTGGCCGCCTTGGCGGGCGAGCTGGAGAAGGCCAAGTCAGAGGCCGAGAGGCTCGACAAGGCCCTCGCCGCGGCGCGGCAGATAAGAGTCGTCCTCGGCGAGCTTAAGCCTTTGATGCGTCAGACGTTGCTCAAGGCCATAAACGAGGAGCTAAACGCCGTCTTCCTCCGCCTTAGGCACAAAGAGGCGTTTAAATCGCTCCAGCTTGTCGAGACAGACGGGAGGTACGTAATCCGCGTCAACACCCCCACAGGCCCCATAGACCACAACCTCCTGTCGCTCGGAGAGCAGAACCTCGTCGCCCTCTCGCTGAGGGTGGCCCTGGCGAGGGCCCTCCTCGGACAAGCCCCCTTTATGATGTTCGACGAACCCACAGAACACCTAGACGAAGAACACAGAAGAAAAATCGTGGAGCTGGTAAGAGGACTCACGTCGATAGTCCCCACAATAATCGTCACCTCCCACCTAGGCGAATTTGAAGAAGTCGCAGATGTAGTCATCCAACTCTGACCTCCCTCCCCGAGGGCGGGCGCCCCGTGGGGAGGCGTCCTCGCCCCGCCTTCATCGGCGCCTTGGGCGGGGGTCGTGGGAGCGGCCCGGGCCAGCACCGTGGGCCCTCTGTTGCCGGCCTTTAGCGCCATGAGCGAGGCTCAGATGGCGTATGCGACTGGCCGCAGAGCGATGGGATTCGCCTTCCTCACAGCTTCCCTCGGCACCATCCCCTTTTTTCAGTCTCTTCCTCACCTTCTTCACGTCCCACCAGACGTAAGGCACGCCGAGATGCAACAAGTCCATTCTCGCAGGCCTACAGCGCCGGCCATAGGCCCGTCTATGGGCGAGACGGGGACCCTTACGCTCAGGAGGAGCCCGGGAGGAGTCAGCGTATACTGTTGTATCGTATACAGGTGCTCGTATACGCTAAGTTTATATACGTATGTCTGTATTTGTAAGTGTCTACTACGGTGATAAGCGTGAGGATTAGGAAGGAGTTGAAGAAAAAGGCGAGGGAGCTCGGAATAGATATCAGAGAGGTTTTGGAGAGGGCGCTTGAGGAGGCCATAAGGCGGAGGGAAGAAGAAGAGCTCGTAAAGGCTCTCGAAGAGTTGAAAAACCTCTTTTCCCGCATATCCGAGAAGGAGTGGGTAGACGCGGTGCGTAGCTCTAGACATGAGCGTTGAGTATATCCTGGACGCCTCCGCTTTGTACGGGCTGGTTGCCCACTACCACAGGTGGATAGGGCATAGGAAAAGACTCGCCATTCTCCACCTGACTGTATACGAGGTGGGAAACGCGTTGTGGAAGGAAGCAAGAGCAGGGAAGCTACCATGGCGGGAGGCCGCCGGAGCCCTCTCACGGGTGTTGTCTAGTCTGAAGATGCTGGACGACCCTCCTCTAGAGAAGGTCTTGGAGGTCGCCGTAGAGAGAGATTTGACCTTCTATGACGCGAGCTATGCCTACGTGGCCGAGACGCTGGGCCTCTCGCTTGTCACGCAAGACCGCGAACTTCTGAAGAAATCCCCCGCGGCGATAGACGTGGATACGTTCCTCGCGAGGCTGTAGACGCCGGCGGAGACAGAACGTGGACCGCTGTCCCGCCCCTTAGGCGGCGCCACCTGCCGCAACTGCCGTTTCGGCCTTCGTCAGCTAGGCTACTGCGCCTCGGCGGCCTGCGTCTGGATCTGCTGTTCCAGCACCCACACAGGCGTGGAGAGCAGTGCGACGTAGCCGCCGAAGGCCTGCATGAGGGTTTTCGACTCCTCGACGCCGCGGGGTACGACCTCAACCTTGACGCCCTTCTCCTCCGCCTTCATTATCACCTCCAGCACCACGTCTTCTCCCAGCTCCTCAGCCACAACCACCGCCTCGGCCATCCCCATCTCTAGGGCTTTCAACACTCTGTCTCGCCCGTATACGATGTAGTCGCTCTTCTTGACGGCGTAGTACATGACGCGGTCCATCACCTCCTTGGCGTGGACGTACTCGCTCTCTTTTAGCTGCTCCTGGGCGTTTTTAATCGCCTCCACCACGCCGTATTCGTTGGCGCAACAGGCAGACACCACGGCGAGGACCTTGTCCTTGAGCCGGTAGTCCAGACCGCCCTCCTCCAGGAAGTCCTCCTTAGTCGGCCCAGGCCCCGCCACTATGATGCCCTTCAGCGTCGGTATCTGAAGGAAGATCTTGTTCACCTCCTCCGCGACCACCTTGTAGAAGGTCTCCGCTAGATGCTCCGTCTGGCGCTTGTAGCGGTTGGCCGACTGGCCGCCCGCGCTGTGTTTATTCGGCACGAAGAACTCCACGGTCTTTACCACCTCCCACTGGCCGCCCTTTAGCAGGGCGATGACCGCCTCCCCCCGCTCCACCACCACAATGCCGTATACAACGCCTGCGCGGAGTTGCTCTTCTAGAATCTCTGTGTGAAACGCTGTGTCGCAGATGTACTTAAAGGTGTAGATGGGCTGCGGCGGCACCACCACGTAGTAAACCCACTCGTAGTTGCCCTGGTTGATCATGTGGAACCCGGCGAACACGGCCATGCCGTTTTCCGGCGCCTTGGCCTCACCCTTGAGGTTGTTGATTATGCGCTCCAGCGTGTCCTGGACGTGGGTCCGCGTGGTTTTGTCCTTGATGTTGGCGGCTGTGGACCACTCGCTACGGAGCAGGTTAACAACGTCGGGGATGGGCCTCTCCGAGTTAATATAGAGGGTGATCAGCGTAGTGGCGTAGCCCCTAAACTTCTTCAAAAGGTTGATAAATGCCCTAAGCTCCACAGGCGTCTTGATCCAGTAGACGCCGTTAGGCGGTCTACTAAAGCTCATGACATCACACTGCGGAACCTCTTTAAAAACTTATTGAGAACACGGGACCGGCCCGGAGCACTGGACCCTCTCTTTGTTTCTTTAACCTAGATGACTGTCTGAGTCACATAGGTCATGTGCGTAGCCGTCGCTGTTGTTGTCTGTGTCAACGCCTGCTCGGCCGTGTGCGTAGCCCTCCGTCTTCCCAGGGTTGCGTAATACCTGGCCAAGTACCCCAATATCGCCAGCCGCAGTTATCCCAGGATTACTGTGTGTAGCTACGTCGTAGATTCATCCAAAATTTTTCCAAAATTATGCCACAATCTATCCCAGATTAGACTAAGAGAGAAGGAGGCGGCGTGTGGCGTCTTTCAAGTTATACGTCTCAGAGACGGCTAGCCCTTGACAGGTCGTGTTCTCGAAAGTATTTATACCTCTATTTTATGTTTGCCTATGTCGCTTGCTACGAGAAGAAAGGTTAGAATTAGGCTATACGGCACCAACCCGGCAGACGTTGAGCAGGTTGCTAGGGAGATTGTGGATCTTGCGAAAAAGATGGGGGTTCAGGTGAGGGGGCCTATCCCTCTGCCTACTAGAAGGTTGATGGTGACCGTGAGGAGGGCGCCGTCAGGCCAGGGTTATCATACATTTGACCATTGGGAGCTCCGCATATCTAAGCGCCTCATCGACATAGAGGCGTCTGAGAGAGTTTTGCGGCGTCTTATGACCATTAGAGTACCTGATACCGTCAAAATAGAGCTTCAGCTGATCTGAACTCATAAATATACAGAGATCTCTTCCTCTGTGAGGATTCTCGTCACTAACGACGACGGCATACACAGCCCTGGGCTTCGGCTTCTGTATCAATTCGCTTTGGAGCTGGGAGAGGTGGACGTCGTGGCGCCTGAGTCGCCTAAGTCAGCGACGGGGCTCGGCATCACTCTACACAAGCCGCTTAGGATGTATGAGACAGATATATGCGGCTTCAAGGTGGTGGCCACCTCGGGGACGCCGTCTGATACTGTTTATCTGGCGACACTGGGTCTTGAGAAGAAATATGACCTAGTGCTGTCCGGCGTGAATCTCGGCGACAACACGTCGCTTCAGGTGATACTCTCCTCCGGCACCCTCGGCGCTGCCTTCCAGGCGGCTCTTCTCGGCATCCCCGCCATTGCGTATTCGGCCCATATCGAGCAGTGGGACGAGGTCCTCAACGATAGAGAGGCGTTGCGCATAATGTCGGCGGTGGTGAAGGCTACGGCGGAGTTCGTGGCAAGGCGCGGCATGCCTACCGGCGTGGATGTCATAAGCGTAAACTTCCCACGACGGCTGAGGAGAGGGGTCGCGGCGCGTCTCGTGAAGGCGGCTAAGCTGAGGTACGCCCAGCAGGTGGAGAGGCGTACAGATCCCCGGGGCGTCTCCTACTTCTGGCTCTACGGCAAGGATCTGGAGCCTGAGCGCGATACAGACGTGTACGTGGTGTTGAAAGAGGAGAACATAGCTGTGACTGCCCTTACTTTGAATCTCAACGTACTGGACGCCGAGAAGGCGGCGGATTTACGCAGTCTCAAAGAACTGGTTGATTACGTCAACCAGTCCATATGACTTCTGCTGTTAACTACGCCATATTGATCGCCCTCGCCATAGTAGTCGCCGCAGGCGCCTCCTTAATCTACGTCGTCTATCAACACTTCACCGCCCCCACTCCTCCGACGCCTACAACAACCACCACGCCCACTACGCCGCAGACCACAACAACAACACACAGCGAGCCCACTACACCGGCGGCGTCTTCACGCGTGTTGTCAGTCACAATGTACGTGGCCACGCCTGAGGTTATGAAGTGCAGCGGCCTCAGCGATCGTTACCTCTACTACTTCAACGTAACTGTAAACAGGACGAGGGCGGAGGACCCCGTGACGTACTACGTGTTTAAAGCCGTGGCGGGCAACAACACGCATCCTCTTATAGCCGCCTCCGTTATGGCGCTTGAAGGCAAATTTTTTAAGAAGTACGACATAAACGCCACCCAGAAGCTCGGCGTGGTGAACATATACCTCGAGCTAGAGTCCCCGAATCCTCTCGACATAAAGGCTGTGACTTACCTCGATTCTGTACACAACGTTGACAAGAAGTTTTACGTGGCATGTGTAAAAAGACTGGAGTTCAGAGGGGCGTATAACGGCTCGGTGCTGGGGCCCGGCGTCTTGGGGCTAGTGCCAACAGATAGACAGTTTACGGTAAAGATCTCCCTGCCGCCTGGCAACTATCAGATCTCAGCACCGCCTGGCGTGGTGGTGCCTCGGGAGATAGGCGGTGGCAACGTAACCCTTACGATAGGCTTCCTCAACCAGCCCCAGGCCTATGACCCGCTTATTCTAAATCTGACAAAAAGTGGGTAGATGCCGCGGCAGATACGTAGTATGTAAGCCCGTTTTTCGTTATTCTTCTTACTCTGCCCTCTCTTTCAAGGACGTACAAATGCCACTGCACCTGTCCCCACGACATGTTGAGGGCCTTGACTATCTGGGCCTGGGTGAGCGGCCCTCTTTCCTCTATTAGTTTAGCTATTGCGGCTCTTCTTGGGTCTGAAAGCGCCGTCGCTGTTTTTGCTCTCGCCATGCCACGGCGTGTATCCAATTTAAAAAATGTTGCGTAGCACCGTCAGCCAAGACAATAAGCCGCGCGTCTAACGGCGCGTCGAATCTCCTCACTTGAGGGCGCCTCTCTGCCGAAGAGCTCCGCCTCAAGACGCGCCGCCAGCCAGTAGAGCCTCAGCTTGGCCAAAACCAAAGTCTTGTTGGCCACATCCACTGCGGCGTCCACGTCGGAGATCAAGACGCCGCCTCGCTTAAGCGGGATGTCCAGCCGCTCTTCGCCGAGTATCTCGACGAAGATGCCGCCGCGGTTCATAGCTATTATCCCGCTGTGTTTGTGACCGGTCTCCCGCCCAATCTCCACAAGCCTATACGCAGTCTTGGCGTCGGCGGCGGCTAGGTGCAGAATGGCGCCCCTCACCATAAGCCACGCGTTGTCCACCTCCGCAACTGCCTCAGCCACAAGCTCCGCCGGAACTGGGTGATGCCACTTGGCAACCGGCCTGAACCCCCTACCCTTGCTGTAGCTTGGCCTCACCGCCTCGGCCACCATAATCCGCCCACTGCAACTAGAGGTGGTATAGATGTCGGGGTGCGTGTTGAGGAGGCGGAGAAGCGGCAGGATGTCGCCGTCTACCCGCTCCTGCAGAGCCTCCCGCTCCAGCCGCTCTATAAACGCCTTCTTCCGTGCCTCGAAAACCCTTCTGTCAACTACGCCCACAGCTTAGATAAGACCCAACTCCTTTAGGAGTCTCTCCAGCTCCTTCTTGTCTTTGTCGTCGATAGGCGGAAGGGGCTCCCTCGGCGGGCCCATGTCTATGCCGTGGACCAGCTGGGTGGCGACCTTGTAAAGCGTGGGCCATTTGCCGCCTAGCTTCCCCACAAGCCCACAGCCGCCCATGAACCTCCACAGCGGCATCAACTTGTTGTGGAGGGCCACAGCCTCCTGGACCCTGCCCTCCTTCACCAGGCGGTACTGCTCAAGCGTGATGCGGCCGAGGAAGTTGGGCCCAGCGAGGACCCCCCCATGTGCACCCATGACGAGGGACGGCACGAAGAGCATGTCCAGCCCCTGGAGGACCGACAGCCTCCTGCCGAGGAGGTGTATGAGGTCTAGGTGGTAGCGGAAGTCGCCAGAGCTGTCTTTAACGCCTACAACCTGGCTGTACTCGTTGGCAACCAGCTCGAAGACCTCCACCGGTATGTTGTATCCGGTGGCCAGCGGGATGGTGTAGAGGATCGTAGGCATGTCCACCTTATCTAACACCTTCTTGTAGAAGGCGTAGAGAGCGGCCCAGTCGTACTGGATGTAGTAAGGTGGCGTGATGAGAAGCACGTCCACCCCCACCTCTCTGTACCTCCTGGCTATCTCTATGGTGGATAGGTGGTCGCCCGTCCCCGTGCCCCCCACCACAAGCGCCTTGCCCCCCGCCGCCTCCTTAGCCACCTCCATAACCCTCACCCTCTCCTCGGGGGTGAGCTTAGTAACCTCGCCCGTCGAGGAGGTGGGAAAGACCCCGTGGTAGCCAGCCTCCACGACCTTAGAGAGGAGCGTTTTTAACCCCCCGTAGTTTACCCCATCTTTTGTAAACGGGGTAACCGTCGCAGCTATTACACCCTCGATTTTCATGGCTTTACCTTCAACTTGTTTTAAAACAGTTTCCGACGACAACCCCGTTGCAGGTAATACTTTTAAAGAGAAATGAAGATTTCGGCATGAACCCCTATATAGTTTTGCTTAAGCCGAGAGTAATCTGGCTACTTATATTGGCAAGTGCCGCGGGCTATATATACGCGGCGCCGCAGATCGAGTGGAACAAGCTGGCATCGCTACTGCTTGCCGCCGCGCTCTCCATCGGCGGAGCCGCCGCCTTCAACCACTACTGGGAGAGGGACATAGACGCACTTATGGCAAGAACGGCCAAGAGGCCCCTCCCGGCTGGTTTGGTGCCTCCCAGCAACGCGTTGATGTACTCCTTGGCGCTGTCTGCGGCGGGTATCGCCGCCGGGTTCTACCTGCTGGGGCCGCTTCCCGGCCTCTTCGTGGCCCTGGGCTGGTTTTTCTACGCCGTAGTCTACACCATGTGGCTCAAGAGGAGGACTTGGCTCAACATACTGGGCGGCGGCTTCGCCGGCAACGCCACCTTCCTCGGGGGCTACGCCCTAGCCAAGGGCACAGTTGACCTCCCGGCGGTGCTCATCTCCTTCGCGATATATCTCTGGATCCCGTCGCACATATGGGCCTTGGCCTACCGCTACCGACACGACTACAGAAAAGCAGGCATACCGATGTTGCCGGCGCTTATAGACGAAAGGAAGGCCATCGTCATAATCTCAGTCCTCAACATCCTCAGCGCGGCCTATATACTCTTACTCTACTTCATATTCGGAAGCGGCGCGGCCGGCTTCGTCCTGGTGCTGGCCGGCGTGGCCGCCACTGTGGCCACCAGCCTCTACGCGCTGAGGAGGATGACAGACGACGCCATGTGGAAGATGTACAAGACCTCAAGCCCCATACTTACCCTATTTCTCATCGCGTTGATGCTACACTAAGGCGGGGGCGGAGGCGGATAATACCGCTCCCTGAAGGAGCGCCACGCCACGTATAAAACAAGCCCAGCAACGAGGACCGCCGCTGGGGCCGCGAACCCGGCGTTTCTCAAGACGTAGGCAGTTGCCGCAACAGCCACGAGCTCGCCCCTGTAGCGAGGCACTTCTCTGTATAATATGGCAGGTATGAAGTAGGGCACGCAGAGGGCAGACATAATCACGCCAAATGCCATGTAGACGAGGTGGGTACCTAGAGGCGCCAGCGCCACGACCCACCGGAAGAAAAACGCCGATACCCCATATAGGTCGTTGAGCCTGGGCACGGCGAAAATAGTAAGTAATAGCGAGGGCGCCGCCACGGCCCACAGGTACCCGACCTTCACCGCCAAAAAGGCGGCGACGTAAGCCGCAGCCACGGCGGCTGCGGTGGCGGCGGTGAACCCCTTCTTCGCCCGGGAGAAGTCTATGCGGTACATCAAAGAGTAGACGGAGGCCAGCGGAAAGGAAAGGACGGCCTCCAGCGGAGCCGCCGAGAGGGGTAGGAGCAACAACCCAGCGACGGTTATGAGGTTAGGGTAGTATGTGGGTTTGCCCCAAAGACCCTTGACGTAGAGAACCGCGTGGAGGAGGGAGTAGGGCAGATACGCCAGGTAGCCCACGCCGGGCGAGACGGCGACGCCTAGGAGGAAAAACGCCAAGAGGACCCACGTGGCTACTCTGTGCGGAACCGCGTTTATGAAGCCGGGTAGCTGGACGTACATCACCGCGTGGTAAAAGGCGAGGAGGCCGGCTACCATGAAATGCTGGTGTTGCTGAGGCAGAGACAGGCCGGCGAGGAACAACGCCGCCGTTAGGTAGAGGGCGGCTTGCGCCGACCAAACCAGATGAAGCGTCGCCTTGTAGAAGGCGCTGGGTTCGGATCCCCCGATTACGTACCAGAGCATGTGGTATCTATGCGGCTTGGTTATTAACAATTCTACGAAAGAGTGGCACGTGGCGGCAATTGTTAAGTAGGAGTTAATGAGTGTGGTCTATGGAGGATGTTCTCGTAAAGGCTCTGGACTACGGCTTGTCTCTAGGCGCGTCTTACGTGGAGGTCCGGTGGCAGAGAGACTCAGGCTCAGCCGCAGGGCTGAGAAACGGGCAGTTTGAATTCGCCGTATCCTACTCCTCGCAGGGCATTGCCGTCAGAGCGGTGGCGGGGGGCGGCTTGGGGTTCGCCGCCACGCCCAGCATAAAACTTGAGGACGTGTTCGGCGCCGTTGAGAGAGCGGTTAAGCTCGCCAAGGCCGCGGGGAGGGTGCGGAAGAGCCCAGTGACGCTTAGCGAGGAGGGGTTGGCTAAGCTCAGCTACAGCCTCCCAGACATCCCCATAGACCCCGTGGAGCTGGCGAAGACTCTCGACGAATACGCCGCCAAGGACTTAACCGTGCGGCGTTTCTACGTCAATATATGGACGACGGAGAAGCGCGTATTGACCAGCGACGGGGCGGACGTCTACAGCAAGATACCCAGGGTCTACGTATTTGGCATGTTTATCAAACACGAGCCGTCTCTCGGCAGCCTCCAGAGGGATCTATTCCTCGGCGGCACCTCGGCCGACTCCCTACGGGGCGCGGAGAAGGCGGCGGAGGAGGAGTCCCGGAAGGTGTCTGCGCTTCTGGAGAAGGCGCGCCCCGTTTCGCCGGGGAGATACGACGTGGTCTTCGCCCCGGAGATGACGGGCATATTTGTTCACGAATCCATAGGCCACCCCTTCGAGCTAGACAGGATCTACGGCAGGGAGGGGGCGGAGGCCGGCGAGTCCTACCTAAAGCCGGGGAACCTCAGGATTAAAATCGGGAGCGACTTGGTAAACATCACTGACTACCCGGCGTTGCCGGGCACCTACGGCTTCTACCTCGTGGACGAGGAGGGCGTGGTGGCCAGGCCCAAGCAACTGGTGCGGGGCGGCTGGGCCACCGAGTTTATTACAAACAGGCAATACGCCGCGGTGTTAGGCGTCCACAGCAACGCGGGGGCGCGGGCGTCGGCTTTCGACAGGGAGCCCATACCGCGTATGTCCAACACCTACCTCGAGCCGGGCGACTGGAGGCCTGAGGAGATTATACGGGACACTAGGCGGGGGATATACGTGGCGTCTTACACCGAGTGGAACATAAACGACACCAGGTACTCCGGCAGATACGGCATCTTCGAGGGGTACCTCATCGAAAACGGCGAGCTGAAACAGCCAATCAAGGGCTTCATCGAGGTGGACACCCCGGAGCTGTGGGGCAACGTAGACGCCGTGGGGCGCGACTTCCAGCTCTTCGTAGGCACGTGCGGCAAGGGCAACCCGTCGCAAGGCGTCCCCGTGACCATGGGCGGGCCTACCTTTAGGAGTAGAAATCTCAGGGTGGTGCCATGATTCTGAAGATACTGCAACGCCACGTCGACGAGGCCATTGTCGTGAAGACGAGGGTTAGGAACTACATGGTCCGCTTCGCCAACGACGAAATCACCGTTTTTAAAAACTGGGACGTAGAAAACACCTATATCTACCTCGCCAAGGGTAGAAAGACTACTTTCTTAAGCGCCACCGGGACTCCTGACTTGGCGCAGATAGAGGAGGCGCTGAAGAGGCTGGCGTCTCTTCCAGAGGACCCCCTCTACGTGCCTGTGGAGGGGCCGCGGCTCCCAACCCGCCGCGAGCCTCCGGAGGACTTTGAGAAGCTGCCTGACCTTGTGAAGAGGGCTGTGGACTCGGCGGCTGGGGTAGAAAGAAGTGCAGGCGTCGTCAACCTCTCCTACGTCGAAGTTGAGTACGAGGACTCGGCTGGGCGCGGGGGGCAGTACGCAGTCAATAGGGTCTATATGGCCATGCGGTCTTTTCTAGGCGAGCTCTCCGCCACGGCCGCAGCCGCCGGTAGGCGCCTCGTCGACATCAAGGCGGAGAAACTAGGCGAAGAAAACTCGCAACTCCTCTCTCTGGCCAAGGGGCTACCGCAGAGACGTATAGAGCCCACCAAGGCGGATCTTCTCCTGTCCCCGCTCGTGTTTGGACACCTCGTGGGGGAGTTGCTGTACTTCTGGACGAACGGCTCCGAGGTCGTGGCCAACAGCTCCCGCTACACTAAGGAGGACGTGGGAAGGCAGGCGGCCTCCGAGCTACTCACCGTGGTGGAGAAGACCTACGACGAGTCGGCACACGGCTACGTTCCCTTCGACTTCGAGGGGACTCCGCCGAGACCCGTCGAGGTGTACAGAAGGGGCGTCCTCAGCGGCTTCATACACACGAGGCGGACAGCCCACGCCCTGGGGATGGAGCCGACTGGCCACGCACTCAGCGGCTGGGCCAGGCCTGTGCCGGGACATGTGGAGATCGCTCCGGGGGACGGGCCGGCGGATTTGGAGGCGTTGCTGGCGGATCTCCGCAACGGCTTCTACATACACGGAAACTGGTACACCCGGTACCAAAACGTGAAGACTGGGCAGTTCTCCACGGTGGGCCGCGACGTGGCGCTTGAGGTCAAGGACGGCAAGCCGGCGGCCGTGGTGAAGTACATCCGCATCGCAGATACCATGGAAAACGTGGTGAGAAACGTGGCGGAGCTGTCCAAGGCGCAGAAACAGGTCTACTGGTGGGACATGCTCGCCCCCGCAAACGCCCCCTACGCAATAATACGGCAGATAGGCGTAACCACGTAATGAGAGTTCTAGAACTTTCTACGCTTTTCCCAGGGCCTCTCGCCGGGAGGCTCCTCCTCCAGCTGGGCTTCGAGGTGGTTAAGGTCGAGCCGCCAGCCGGGGACCCCATACGCCAAGTCTCGCCCACTCTCTACAAAGTGCTTAATGAGGGGAAGGAGATAATCTACATAGATCTAAAAGACGGTGCGGAGAAGGTACGCCGCCTGGCGGAGGAGGTAGACGCTGTGTTGACCACCTTCAGGCCATCTACGGCGGAGAGATACGGCATCTCCTACAGAAGGCTGGCGGAGGCGAAACCCGACCTTATCTATGTCGCCATTGTGGGGTACGGAGGCGATGAGTACCCCAGGGACCACCCCTCCCACGACATCAACTTCGCCGCTTTGGCAGGAGCCGTAGGGCCGTGTCCGCCCTATGTACAAGCCGTGGACGTGGTGGCCGGCGTCCTTGCCGCTTTGACAATAACGGCCATGGCCGCCAAGGGCGAGGGGGGCTACGTGGAGATCCCCATGAGCCGCGCCGCGGCGTTGGTGAACATACTCAACCTCTCCCTGAGGAGAGACGGAAAGCCTCTACTCCTCTCCGGGGACTACCCCTTCTACACTGTGTACCGCTGCAGAGGGGGGAGGGTGGCCCTCGGGGCCGTGGAGCCGAAGTTCTGGGAGCGGTTCTGCAGAGCCATCGGAAGAGAAGACCTAATCCCGCGGCAACTGGACCCCGCCGCCAGGGAGGAGGTGGAAAAAGCTCTGGCAGAGGTGGACTGCAACGTCCTTGAGGAACTTGCGAAGAGAGAAGAGATACCGCTTACGCCTGTATACGACATAGATAAGGCTTTAACTATTTTCCCACCTGATAATCTACTTAGACATTTTTAAACTACAAGATAGAAATCTGGACCCCCAGAATGGGCATCTAGAGGAGTCTAAAGTGGCTGGGTTCATGGAGTCGAGGGGGTTCGCCGGCCTTGAGGAGTTTATCAACTACACGGCTGAGAGGCCGGAGTTCTAGGCCGTGTTTGAGCGGGAGGTTTTGCGGCTGAGGTGGCGCAGGCCCTACGAGGGGGTCCTCGACTAGTCGCGGGGCGTTAAGTAGCCTCGGTGGTTCGTGGGCGGCGGGCACAACATAGCCGACCAGCTGGAGGAGTCGCCGGCGCCGCTTATTAAGTGGGATGGGGAGGACGGGTCACGTGGAGCTATGCTGAGGTGGTCTACAAGACCAAGGCTGTGGCGAGCTGGCTGAGGCACAACGGCCTGCAGAAGAGTGACCGCGTGGCGATTTACATGCCCATGGTGCCTGAGATAGTGCCCATCATGCTCGGCACGATAAGGGCCGGTGGCATAATCGTTCCCCTCTTCAGCGGCTTCGTGAGCGAGGCCATCAGAGTGAGACTGGAAGACGGCGAGACCACGTTCGTCTTCGTGTCCGACGTCTCGTACCGCCGCGGCAAGGAGGTGGATATGCTGGCCGAGCTCAAGGCCGGCCTCGCCTCCACCGTCGAGCAGGTGGTGGTCCACTAAAGGGGAGACAGGGGAGGCAACCACGTAGCCCTCTCGAAGGCGTTAAAGACAGGTAGCGACTATGTGGAGGATACGGAGACGGAGGACCCTATAATGATTATATAGTCCGCGTGCTACTGAGACCTCTTGAGATACGAGAAAAGGCGATTAAATACAGCTTCGAGATATACAACAAAACCACTGGCGCGCTCTCAGCCACAGTGCACATAGTGGCAGTATGTGTGGAGCTGGAAAACGAAAAACTGAAATCAACGAGATGCCCCAGGACCTCATCGAAGCATGAAGAAGCATCGCCGACTACACACAAAGCAATAAAGCTTAAAAATCAAAGAAACAAAAACCAACAAGCGGCCGTAGCTCAGCGGGAGAGCGCCCGGCTGAAGACAGCCCCCGGGCGTCGGCGTGATCCCCGGGGGCCTTTAACGGGCGGTCCCGGGTTCAGGCTAGAAGCCGCCCACAAATCCCGGCGGCCGCACCAACCTTTATCCTCAGCCGTGAGCGTCGTAGATAGCTGTGTGTTTCCGCCTGAGTTCTATGTCAGAAGTCTAGTCGACGGCCTTTCCCTAGCTGAGAGGGGCGCCGTGTATACGTGTTCTGTTCTAAGATCCAAAGGACGCATCCCTAGCTTGATATAACGGCGAGGCTGTCTGCGGGGTTGCCTGATGTTCGCATGTAAGCGAAACGTCTTTAATTTGGGGGTTGTGCGTCTATGTGAATCGGGTGTTGGTTTCTGTGGTTTTAAGTTCGTTTGTTACTCCGTTCTCCACCAGCGCCTTGGGCGTATCTCTGCCTCTTGTGGCCAGGGATTTAGGAGTCGCCTCTGTAGATTCGGTGGAGGCTCTCGTGGCTTTGACGCTTGCGGTGGCTATGTTTGTGCTTCCTCTGGGGAGGGCGGCGGATCTGTTGGGGCACGTTGTGGTGTTTAGGACGGGTCTGCTTCTCGCCATGGCCGGCTTCGCCTTGGCGTCTCTCTCTCCTAATTTCCTCATGCTCTGCGGAGCCCTCGCCGTGGGCGGGGTGGGGCTGGCGGCGGTTTTTGGGAGTAACAACGCCCTGCTTTTTCAAGCCGTGGCGCCGGATAGGAGGGCCTCCGCCGTGGGTATAAATTCTATGTCTGTGTATCTGGGGCTCCTCACAGGGCCGTTCCTGGGCGGTTTCTTGGCCCAGGTCAGCTGGAGGGCCGTGTTTCTACCTGCCTTGGCGCTACTTTTGGCGTCGGTTGTTCTGGCTGGAGGCTCCTCCCACCGGCAGGCGCGGGGCGGGGAGAGTTTTGATTGGGTGGGCGCGGCGCTGTTTGCGCTTTCGCTGGCCTTGGTTGTGTTGGGCGTCTCGGCGGCTTCTCCGCTTTTCGCAAGTTTAGGTTTTGCGACATTGGTGTTTACAGGTCTTTACGAGAGTAGGCAAAGGAGTCCGGTGGTTGACGTTGGGCTGTTCCGGAGCTTCGTGTTCTCTGCGTTGTTGATCGCGGCGTTTCTTAACTATTTCTCCACGGCGGCTTTGACGCCTGCGCTTAGTCTATTGTTTCAAGAGGAGTACGGAATGATGCCGCAAGACGCCGGGATGTTGCTTGCGCTTCAAGCCCTCGCCATGGCTATCTCTGCGCCTCTGGCGGGTCGCCTGAGCGACAAGACGTCCCCCTCTGCGGTGTCGGCGGGGGGCGCCGCCCTCCTCGCCGCGTCGCTCTTCGCATATTCGCACGCGGCGCTCTCTAGCCCCTCTCCACATCTTCTGTTCCTCATGGGGGTCGGCTTCGCCTTCTTTATCGTGCCCAACACCACTCTTATCCTTTTGTCTGTCCCGCCTGCGAGAAGAGGCACCGCCTCCGCTCTGGTTGCCGAGGCGCGGGTGGTGGGACAGTCGCTCAGCAATGCGGTGGCGGTCAACGTGTTGAAAGGCTACTCAAGCCTTCCCAGCGGCGTGTCTGCTCTTCTCCTTCTCCTCTCCGCCGTGGCCGTAGCCACCGCCGTGTTGTCTACGGCTAGATACATAGCGATGCGGCTTTAATTTTTCATGATATTTCATTTCTTACTTCTGAAGAGGTAACTGTCTGTTTATCGAGATGTAGTTAGGTTAATTTTTAAAGTGTTGTTGATACGTTGCTATGCTGTGGTTGGTCTCTGCCATAGCTCTTTTGCTCATCTTAGCCATGGCTAAGACGAAGGACAACATCTTAGCCGCCGTTTCTCTAACCTTTTTGGGTGTTACCGTTGCTGGCGCAGTGTGGCTTCTAAACCCGGCGCTTTCGGCGGCGTTTATACTCATTATGTTAGTGTACGTAGTGGCCGCCTTGACATTGGTGATTGTGGCTGCGGCTAGTCTCTCTGAGGAGAACCGCGCTGTGGAGATGCGGCCCGTGGCCTTGGCGTCGCTGGCGGCGTTGCCTCTCGTCTTGATGCCGGGGGCTGGGCAGAGAGCTGCAGCGGCCTCTGTAGACCCCCTCATCGTCCCGCTAGCCGCCGTCTTGCTCCTCTTCTCTTTCGTAGCCGCCGTCAGGCTTTCCCATGACTGAGCTTTTCTTCCTCGTGGTGTTGCTGGCAGGCGGCATGGCGGTCGTGGCGGTTGCAAACTCGCTTGTCCGCGTGATCATAGGGGCTGAAGTGGCGATTATGGCGGGGATCTGGGGCGCCGCGTTGTCCGGCGACTTGTCGCTAGTTGCGGTAGCCGCCGTGGTGGGAGTCGCCGAAACCGTGCTCATGGTGGCGGCGCTCTACAGATTGGCCAAGGAGGGTTATGTATAACGTCTTCTTACTCGCAGTCGCCCTCTCCGGCGTGCTCGCGGCGGCGGCTCTGAGGCTGGGTATGCCGGCGGCTTTGGTCTCGATGGCGGCCATGCTTCTCTTCTTAATCCCCGGCAGAGAGACCCTAGGCGTCCTGCCTTATGTGGGAGAGGTGTCGGTGGTCGTGGATTACTACAAATTGCCTTTCCTAGCCGTCTCCGTGGTGCTGGGTCTCGTGGTGGCGTTTTACTCGCCGCCCTACCTCAGACACCTCGGCGCGCCGCGCTGGTATTACGGAGTGCACGCCCTCTATGTCCTCTCGTTCCTCTTCATAATACTCTTTGAAAACCTAATCTTCGTCTTCCTCGCGCTGGAGCTTAGCATAATCACGAGTTTCCTCTTGATCTGGTACTTCGGCTACGGCAACAGGCGGTTCGTGGCCCTTCTGTACTTCATATGGGCGCAAGTTGGCTCCATCTTGTTTCTAATAGGCGTAGCGATCTCGGGCACCTTCGCCGCAGATGTCTTTAAAGCAACCGGCCTCGCCTCTGTCCTCGTCTTGTTGGGGCTGTTGATAAAGATGGGGACTGCGGGGGTGCACTTCTGGCTTCCCTACGCCCACGCCGAGGCTCCGACTCCGCTTTCGGCGTTGCTGTCGCCGGTGCACGTGGGCCTTATGGCCTACTGGATCTGGCGCCTGAGGGCGGGGGCCGACTGGCCTCTGGAAACCTTGTTCATCTACGGCCTCGCGACCGCAGTCTACGGCTCCCTCTTGGTGTTCCGCGAGACAGACTTCAAGAGGGCGCTGGCAGACAGCACAATCGCTAACATGGGCCTCTTGTTGGCGGCGGCCTCTATTAAAAACATCGAGGTGAGCTACGCCGCGACTGCCTTGCTGTTTGTGGGACACGCCTTCGCCAAGGCGGCTCTCTTCATGCTGGCCGGGCTTTACATAGTGGCGCTACACACCAGAGCCATAGGCGAGGTCCGATGGGATGGGCACCTCCTGGCGGCGGGGGTCTTAGGCTTCGTGGCGTTGGCTGGGCTCTTCGGCATAAACCTCGTCGGGAAGGCCTACGTGGCGGCTGGGGTGCCCCAGGCGCTTTCCGCCGCGGCGCTGGCCGTCTTCGCCCTAGTCTCCACGGCGGCGTACAGCTTCTACCTATTCAACCAGATGTATAGAGCCGGGGAAGGTCGCGTGGAGTACCCGGCCGAGATGTATACCGCCATTTTGGCATCGGCCTTGGCGCCCTACGTCCTCCTAATAGTTCTGCCGCTATGGTTACGCTAGAGCTGTTGCTTGTCGTCGCCTTCGCGGCGGCTTTGTTTCTAGCCGGCCTTTTGTCAGGCGCCGGACCCTCCACGCCTTTCCTAAAGCCAAGCGAATTCGCCGTGTTTGTGGCCGGCGTCTACCTGGCAATTGTGGTTTATTCGCACTTC